>JADMIO011482849.1_pt1 | contig 21729 bp, 18 predicted proteins | sample 8958161 | NCBI WGS metagenome assembly JADMIO01 (sample SAMN16585339, study PRJNA669376) | soil metagenome | isolation source: Crop rotation soil | place: USA: Cullars Rotation, Alabama | collected 2011
GAGCGGCGGGCCCGCCGCTAAATAGACTTCGTCATCCCATGGCTTGACCATGGGACCCAAGCGAGGTCAGCGGAATTCGACGCCTCGCATGGACCCTAGGCTCAAGGCCTAGGGTGACGGGGCGGTGGGTGAGCGACGCTCTCGCGTCAGGGCCCCGCCACCTTCGGTTTGGGTCCCATGGTCAAGCCATGGGACGACGGTCTAGTTTTGTACTGACGTGGACGATGGGCAGAGGCTAAGGCGCGATGTCGGCAAGCCTCCAGCGGCACTCCCCATGACCCGCCTCATCCTGGTCGGCCGGGTGGCCGGCGCCTTTGGGGTGCGAGGCGAGGTGCGGGTCTCGACCTATACCGAGGACCCGATGGCGGTCGCCCGCTACAAGGCGCTGAAGCGTGAGGACGGCTCGCCCGCCCTCACCATCGCCAGCGCCCGGCCGGTCAAGGACGGCGTCATCGCCCGTTGCCCCGAGGTGGCGAGCAAGGAGGCGGCCGACGCGATGCGCGGGCTGCGCCTCTACGTCCCGCGCGAGGCCCTGCCGCCGCCGCAGGACGAGGACGAGTTCTACCTCGCCGACCTGATCGGGCTTTCCGCCGAGACCCCCGAGGGCGAGGCGGTGGGCAACGTCAAGGCGGTGCACAACTTCGGCGCCGGGGATTTCCTGGAGATCGACCCGGGGGATGGGGCGCGCACGGTCTATGTGCCGTTTTCCAAGACCGCGGTTCCCGACGTGCGATTGTCGGACGGGCGGGTCATAGTGATCCCCCCGACCGAGGATGACGAGGAAGCCCCCGAATGACCGACGTGATGATCGGCAAGGCCGACGGCCAGAGCGTGGGCCTGCTGCTCAACCGGGCCAACCGCCACGGCGTGATCGCCGGGGCCACCGGCACGGGCAAGACGGTGACCCTGCAGGTCCTGGCCGAAGGGTTCGCGGCGGCCGGGGTGCCGGTGTTCGCCGCCGACGTGAAGGGCGACCTCTCCGGCCTCGCCGTCGCAGGGGCGCCCTCCGAGAAGCTGCTGGCCCGCGCCGCCGCCTTGGGCGTGACGCTCGAGCCCCAGGCTTCGCCGGCCATCTTCTGGGACCTGAACGGCGCCGCCGGCCACCCGGTGCGCACCACGATCACCGAGCTCGGCCCGACCATGCTGTCGCGCCTGCTGGAGCTGTCGGAGGCGCAGGAGGGGGTGCTGGCCATCGCCTTCGAGGTCGCCGACAAGGAAGGCCTGCCGATCCTCGACCTGGACGACCTCCAGGCCGTGCTGGCCCACCTGGCCGAGAACGACAAGGACTACTCCGCCCGCTACGGCAACGTCGCCGATGCGTCCGTGGGCACGATCCAGCGCAAACTGCTGACCCTGCGCAACGAGGGGGTGAAGACCTTCTTCGGCGAGCCGGCGCTGGACCTGTCGGACCTGATGCGGATGGACGGCCCGCGCGGCTATGTCAGCGTCCTCGACGCCACCCGCCTGATCCAGCAGCCCAAGGTCTATTCCACCTTCCTGCTGTGGCTGCTGTCGGAGCTGTTCGAGCAGCTGCCCGAGGTGGGCGATCCGGAGAAGCCCAAGCTCGTCTTCTTCTTCGACGAGGCGCACCTCTTGTTCCGCGACGCGCCCGGCGCCCTCTTGGAGAAGATCGAGCAGGTGGTGCGCCTGATCCGCTCCAAGGGCGTGGGCATCTATTTCATCACCCAGAACCCCGCCGACATCCCCGATACGGTCCTGGCCCAGCTCGGCAACCGCATCCAGCACGCCCTGCGCGCCTATACCCCCGCCGACCAGAAGGGGCTGCGGGCCGCCTCGCAGTCGTTCCGTCCCAACCCGGCCTTCGACACCGCCGAGGCGATCCAGAACCTGGAGGTCGGCCAGGCCCTGGTCTCGGTGCTGGACGAGAAGGGCGCGCCCACGGTGGTGGCCAAGACCAGCGTGCGCCCGCCCAACGGCCGCATCGGGCCGATCCTTCCGGCCGAGCGCGCGGCCATCATGGCGGCGAGCCCGGTGCGCGGCTCCTACGACGAGCCGGAGAACCGCGAGTCCGCCTACGAGAAGCTCGCGGCCCGCGCCGAGGCGAAGGTCGCGCCCGAGCCGCAGATCCAGGCGCAGATCCAGCCTCAGGGCGCGCCGCCCCGTCGCCCGTCCGCGGGCGGGGTGGCGGCCGGAGCGGCCGCAGCCGGGGCCGCGGGCGCCATCGGCGGTATCCTGTTCGGGGACGGCCGCCGCCAGGGTCTTGCCGAGGCCATGGCCAAGTCGGTGGTGCGCGCGGCGGGCAGCCAGGTCGGGCGCCAGATCACCAACCAGATCATGCGCGGCATCCTGGGCTCGCTGGCGGGCGGGAGCGGCTCGCGCCGACGCTGACCATGGCCTTCGACGTCTCGGTCCTGACCATGTTCCCGGAGGCCTTTCCGGGCCCGCTGGGCGTGAGCCTGATCGGGACAGCGTGGACCGAGAAGGGGCTGTGGTCCCTCGACACGGTGGACATCCGGCGCTTTTCCAACGATAAGCGCGGCTTCTTGGACGACACCCCTGCGGGCGGCGGACCGGGACAGGTGATGAAGGCGGACGTGATCGCCGCCGCGCTGGACAGCGTGGAGCGGCGGGATCGGCCGCTTTTGTACATGAGCGCCCGGGGCAGGCCCCTGACCCAGGCGCGCGTCAAGGACTGGTCGGCAGGCCCCGGGTTGGTGGTGCTGTGCGGCCGGTTCGAGGGGGTGGACCAGCGGGTGCTCGACGCCCGGGGGTTCGAGGAGGTCTCTGTTGGAGACGCGGTCCTGGCCGGTGGCGAGGCGGCGGCGATGGTGGTGATCGAGGCGTGCGTGCGGCTGGTCCCCGGCGTTCTGGGGGAGGCGGCCTCGCTGCACGAGGAGAGTTTCGAGGATGGGCTCCTGGAGCACCCGCAGTATACGCGTCCGCGGGTTTTCGAAGGGCTTGAGATCCCCGAGGTCCTGACGTCCGGCCACCACGCAGAGGTGGCCAGGTGGCGCAAGGAGCAGAGGGAAGTGACGACGCGGGAGCGACGGCCAGACCTGTGGGCCGCCAGGACCGCCAATCAACAGGCAAAGGGCGGCTGAAGCCCAGTCACAACAGCCAACAAAGGATTTTTGCGATGAACATCATTCAGACGCTCGAGAAGGAAGAGGCCGACCGCCTCAAGGCCATCCGAGCCACCCCCAAGTTCCAGCCCGGCGACACCGTGCGCGTCAACGTGCGCATCAAGGAAGGCGACCGCGAGCGGGTCCAGGCGTTCGAGGGCGTGTGCATCGCCCGCGCCGGCCAGGGCGTGCAGGAGAACTTCACCGTCCGCAAGATCAGCTTCGGCGAAGGCGTGGAGCGGGTGTTCCCGGTCCTGTCGCCGAACATCGAGTCCATCGAGGTCAAGCGCCGCGGCGTCGTGCGCCGGGCCAAGCTCTATTACCTGCGCGAGCGCCGCGGCAAGTCGGCCCGCATCGCCGAGCGCCAGTACTCCGCCGGCCGCGACGAAGAGCCGGCCAGCGAGGCGTAAGCTTCGGCTGCAGCGAGATCGGGAAGGCCCGGGGCGGGAACGTCCCGGGCCTTTTTTGTTTTGGGCGACGATACTTGCCCCCTCCGGCCGGCTTCGCGGCCACCTCCCCCGCACGCGGGGGAGGCGAAGCTCCTCGGCTCCACCGCTTCGGCGGGGGAGCTGTCAGCGCAGCTGACTGAGGGGGCTCTTAAGCCCCGACCGAGGCCTGGAAGCTCTTGGGTTCGGCGCGCTCGCGCACCGGGGCCGGCGCGGCCGTGCGTGCGGGCTGGCCGACGGGGCCCAGGGCGTGGGCGAAGCGGGAGATGGCGTCGTCGAGCGGGGGCATCAGCGCCCCGCGGCGGCTCTCCAGCGGCGCGAAGGCGGGCCGCGGGGCGGGCCAGGCGAAGTCCGCGGCGGGGACGGGGACGATGAGGCGTTCGTCGAGGCCGACCGCGCGGGCGAGGCGACAGGCGAAATCGGACCAGGTGACCGCGCCGGGATTGGCGAGGTGCCACAGGCCCGTCTCGCCGTCGATCAGGAGGTCGAGGGAGGCGTCCACCAGGTCGGGGGTGTAGGTGGGCGAGACCGTCAGGTCGCAGGCGGCGCGGAAGGGCTGCCCGCCGCTCAGGCTGCGCACCACGGCCTGGGCGAAGTTGTGCGGGTCGTGAGGGGAGAAGAAGGCCGCGGTGCGGATCACCAGGGGCCGGCCGCCGGCCGACAGCACCGCCGCTTCCGCCGCCGCCTTGGAGCGGCCGTAGGCGCAAAGGGGCGAGGGCAGGTCGCCCTCGTGGTAGGGGCCGCCCTTGCGCCCGTCGAACACCAGGTCGGAGGAGTAGGTGACGAAGGGGACGCCGGCCTCGGCGCAGGCCCTCGCCAGGTGGGCGGGCCCCAGCGCATTGGCCGCGTGGCAGCCGGCCGGGTCCGCCTCGGCGTCGTCGACGCGCACCCAGCCGGCGGCGTTGATCACGGCCCAGGGGCGGAAGCGCTCGATGGCGCGCTCGCCCCCGTCGAGCCGGTCGAGGCAGAGCTCCTCGCGGCAGGTCAGCACATAGGGAATGCCGCGGTGCTCGCAGGCCCGGGCGAGGGCGCGGCCCAGGGTGCCGGTGGCCCCGGTGATGAGGACGGGGCGCGGCTCGCCGTGGGCCGGGGACCAGCGGCGCTGCACCGGCTCGGGGTGCGGCGCCCACACCGGCTCGAACTGGAAGCGGATGTCGCGCGACCACCAGCCCGGCCCCTCCAGCACCGGCTGGGGGGCCCTGTGGCCCTTGGCCAGTGACCGGCACAGGGCGGCGACTCCGGTGGGCCGAGGCTCGCCGCCGCGCAGGTCGAAGACGCCGACCTCGTAATGGCCCGCCTCCAAGGTCAGCAGGCGGTCCCAGTCGTAGGCGCCCAGCAGCGACCAGGCGGTGACGGCGCGCATGTCCACGCCGCGCCCGCGCAGGCGGTTGGCGGTGAGCCAGGCCTCGTTGAGCCAGCGCATCTGCTCCTCGCGGGTGCAGCCGTTGTGGCTCTCGGTCACGGCCATGGGCAGGCCGTAGCGGCGCCAGGTCGCCTCCAGCAGGCGCTCGAGCCCCATGGGGGAGGGCTGGATCGAGCGGACGGCCTCGACGTCGGCGTAGGCGTCCTCGCCGTTGCCGCCGCGCCGGTGCAGGGGATAGCGCTCGACCCGGTGGTCGAGGAACCGCTCCGACGAGAGGTAGTAGTTCACCCCCATCACGTCGGGCGGGCAGGGCTGGTCGAGGATGGCGTGCAGCCGGTCCTCCAGCCCGTGGCCGGCGATGCGGTCCCAGAACATGTGCTCGGGCGTGACCTTGCCGGTCAAGAGGTCCCAGGCCAGCCAGCGGCGCTCGTTGTCGAACTCGGCCTGGTAGGCCAGGGGCGCGGTGGCGAAGGTGTGGCCGAGGTCCTCGGTCTGCACCAGCTTCGCGGCCGGGTTCACCTCGCGGATCGCCCGCATGGACAGGCGCACGCCGTCGATCTGGTTCAACAGGGCGGTGAAGAAGGCCCCCTCGTCCCGGGCGTGCGGGTACCAGTGGCCGTAGAGGGCCGAAAAACGCGCCGTGGTCAGGGGCTCGTTGACGGGGGTCCAGGCCTCGATCCACGGGTAGCGCTCGGCCGTCGCGCGGGCATGGTCCGCCAGGCCGGAGGCGAAAGCCGGATCGAGCAGGTGGGTGTAGCGGGGGCCCGAGCCGTGGTGCACCAGGCCGGCGATGGGGCGCATGCCCAGGCGGCGGATCTCGGCCAGCCGCTCGTCGGTCCAGCGCCAGTCGCGCTGGTCCGGCCGCTCGGGGGCGATGCGCTCCCACAGCACCGGATAGCGCAGGGCCTTGAAGCCGAGGCCGGCGAAGAGGGCCAGGTCCCCGATGCGCTCCTGGTGGCCGCTGCGGACGGTCTGGTCGGAAAAGCGATCGCCGACGCGGTTCACGGTGCATTCGTGACCGCCCCAGAGTTCCAGGGGGTGGGCAGGGACTGACATCAAACGTTAAACCCAAGCTTCTCGACCGATGATGCAACGCACCACGACGGCGGAAAGTTGCCGCAAAGCTTGCTGAGGGGGCAAAGGGTGGACGCACCGCCCCCCAGCGCCTAAATCGGCGCCATGACCGGCAAGACCCTGTACGACAAGATCTGGGACGCCCACGTGGTCGCCACCGACGGCGACGAGGCGATCCTCTACATCGACCTGCACCTGATCCACGAGGTGACCACGCCGCAGGCCTTCGCCGGCCTGCGCGCCAACGGCCGCCATGTGCGCCGCCCCGACCTCACCCTCGCCGTGGCCGACCACAACATCCCCACCGAGGGCCAGTCCCTGGGCGTCGACCGCATCGCCGACCCGGAGTCGCGGCTGCAGCTGCAGACCCTGATGAAGAACGTGGCCGAGGAGAAGATCGAGTTCTTCCCCATGGGCGACATCCGCAACGGCATCGTCCACGTGGTCGGCCCCGAGCAGGGCCGCACCCAGCCGGGCATGACCATCGTCTGCGGCGACAGCCACACCTCGACCCACGGCGCCTTCGGCGCCCTGGCGCACGGGATCGGCACCTCCGAGGTCGAGCACGTCCTGGCCACCCAGACCCTTCGCCAGAAGAAGGCGAAGAACATGCGCGTGCGCATCGACGGCCAGGCCCCGGCCTGGGCCACGGCCAAGGACCTGGCCCTGGCGGTGATCGGCGAGATCGGCACCGCGGGCGGCACCGGCTATGTCATCGAGTACGCCGGCGAGGCGGTGCGCGCGCTGTCGATGGAAGGGCGCATGACCCTGTGCAACCTGACCATCGAGGCCGGGGCCAAGGCCGGGCTGGTGGCGCCGGACGACAAGACCTACGCCTACATGATGGGCCGCCCCGCGGCGCCCAAGGGCGCGGCGTGGGAGATGGCTCTGCCCTACTGGAAGAGCTTCTTCTCGGACGAGGACGCGGCCTTCGACGCCGAGATCGTCATCGACGCGGCGAGCCTGCCGCCGCTGGTCACCTGGGGCACGAGCCCCGAGGACGTGATCCCGGTCACCGGCCTGGTCCCCGCGCCCGAGAGCTTCGAGCACCCGGACAAGCGCGCCTCGGCGGTCAAGGCCCTGGCCTACATGGGCCTGGAGGCCGGCCAGGCCATCACCGACGCGAAGATCGACCGGGTCTTCATCGGCTCGTGCACCAACAGCCGCATCGAGGACCTGCGCGACGCCGCGCGCATCGCCGACGGCCGCAAGGTGGCCGCCCACGTCAAGGCCATGGTGGTCCCGGGCTCGGGCATCGTGAAGGAGCAGGCCGAGGCCGAGGGGCTGGACCAGGTGTTCATCGCCGCCGGCTTCGACTGGCGCGAGCCGGGCTGCTCCATGTGCCTGGCCATGAACCCGGACAAGCTGGCCCCCGGCGAACGCTGCGCCTCCACCTCGAACCGCAACTTCGAGGGCCGCCAGGGCCGCGGCGGCCGCACCCACCTGATGAGCCCCGCCATGGCCGCCGCCGCCGCCATCGCCGGCCACATCGCGGACGTGCGGGCGTACGAGTAGCTGTCCCTAAATCTCGTCATCCTCGGGCGGAGGCCGAAGGCCGTAGACCCGAGGACCCAGCAAGCGCCATCCTGTCCGCATGGTCGGCCAGAACGCGTCCATCGCCGTCTACATCGTAGCCAGCGGCCGCAACGGCACGCTCTACATCGGCGTGACGAGTGAGCTGCAGAAGCGGATTGGCGAGCACAAGCACGGCGTCTACCCGGGCTTTTCAAAGACGTACGGGTGCACGCGGCTCGTTTGGTACGAGGAACACGGGAGCATGCAGTCCGCGATCCAACGCGAGAGGAATCTCAAGCGCTGGAATCGGGCGTGGAAGTTGAAGCTGATCGAGGAGCTCAATCCGGACTGGCGCGACCTCGCCGAGGAGTGGTGGTGATCGCCCCCCTTCCCGTCATCCTCGGGCGAAGCGCAGCGTAGACCCGAGGACCCAGCAGCTACGGCAGTGAAGCTGGGTTTGAGGCGCGGTGAGGTCGGCGCTTGCTGGGTCCTCGGTTCTACGGCCTTCGGCCTGCGCCCGAGGATGACGGGAAAGGGGTACCCGAGGATGACGAAATTGGAACGCCCTACTCCGCCGGCAGCGTATTCTCGCTCCGCTTCGCCATCAGCTTGTCGAACTCGCCCCACACGCCCTGGGCGCCGTGCCACTGCCCGCGCGTCGCCGCCTTGGAGTACTCGGTCGCCCGCGCCTCGAAGAAGTTGGCGTGCTCCACGCCCGACAGCATCGACTGCAGCCACGGCAGCGGGTTCTCCTTCACCCCGTAGAGCGCCGGCAGCTCCAGCTGGCGCAGGCGCCAGTCGGCGATGAAGCGGATGTACTGCTTGATGTCGTGCGGGGTCATGCCCTGCACCTCGCCGGCCTCGAACGCCAGGTCGATGAACTTGTCCTCCATCCGCACCACCGTGCGGCAGTTCTCGACGATGTCCTCGGCCACGCTCTTGGTGACGCAGCCCGTCTCCTTGGCGAAGGCGTGGTAGAGCTTGATCATCCCCTCGCAGTGCAGGCTCTCGTCGCGCACCGACCAGCTGACGATCTGGCCCATCCCCTTCATCTTGTTGAAGCGGGGGAAGTTCATCAGCATGGCGAAGCTGGCGAACAGCTGCAGCCCCTCGGTGAAGGCCCCGAACATGGCCAGGGTCCGGGCGATGTCCGCCTCGGTCTCGACCCCGAAGGTCTGCATGTAGTCGTGCTTGTCGCGCATCTCCTGGTAGTCGAGGAAGGCGCTGAACTCGCTCTCCGGCATGCCGATCGTCTCGAGCAGCAGGGCGTAGGCGGCGATGTGGATCGTCTCCATGTTGGAGAACGCCGACAGCATCATCTTCACTTCGGTCGGTTTGAAGACGCGGGCGTAGCGCTCCATGTAGTTGTCGTTCACCTCGACGTCCGACTGGGTGAAGAAGCGGAAGATCTGCGTCAGCAGGTTGCGCTCGCCGTCCGACAGGCTGACCGCCCAGTCCTTGCAGTCCTCGCCGAGCGGGACCTCCTCGGGCATCCAGTGCACCTGCTGCTGGCGCTTCCAGAACTCGTGCGCCCAGGGGTAGCGGAACGGCTTGTAGGCGTAGGAGGGCGTCAGCAGGCCCGGAAGTTTGCCCTTGGTCATGTCGCTCAAGCCCCTCGCCCACTCGAATCGTGATCGCACCACCGTGAGTGGTCTAAGGTTAACAGGCCCTTCACCATATGCGAGGGGTCAGGCGGGCTTCACCCACAAGATATAGTGTCGCGGTGGATAAGTCCTAACGCCGGCCCTAGCGGGAACGCGGCTGGATATTGATCTGGATGAAGGCGCGCAGCGACTGGCTGGCCGGCCCGGACCGCTCCAGGGCCTTCAGCTCGTGCCGGGCCCGCGCCTTGGCCAGGGCCGCCGCCGACCGCAGGGCGATGCCCTGCAGGGCCTGGCGCAGGCGCCCCCGGGGACCGCGTTGCTCGATCACGGCGGGGGGCAGCATCCAGGGCCCCGCCGCCCCGCCTTTCAGCTGGTCTAGTGGGCCTGGGCGACGGAGGAGGGCGACGTCTTTCGGGTGAAACTGCGCACCTCCTCCCCCCGCTCCCCCACGGGAACGGTGTCCGCGTCCTGGCCGCCGCGCCGCTCGGGGGGCGGGCCCTGCTGCAAGTGCTCCACGAAGGCCTTGGCCGCGGCCTGCAGCGCCACGGCCAGGGCGCCGCCGCCGGCCAGTTCCGCCACCCCCAGCTTGCCGCCCTTGTGGCGCTTGCCGGGCTTGCCCTTGGGCTGCAGGTTGGAGCCCGCGAACGCCTTCAGCGCCTCGCCCGGCCTGCCGTCGGCCTTCACCAGGGCCCGGCCCGCCTGCACCAGGCCGTCGACGATCATCGCCTGGCCGGCCGGGGAGCCGAGGAACTGGCCCAGCGGCCCCTTGCGCAGGGCCTTGGGCACCTTCACCCCGGCGATCCGCTTGGGAAGCCTGGCCTTCAGCTTCTTCTTCGCCATCCGCGATGCTCCGCGCCACTCGTGTCGCGATCAACCGGGCGAGCCATCCATCGTTCCGGCCCCGCAGCGATTTCGTCGTCCCCCCCCCTCGTCATCCCCCGGCTTGACCGGGGGACCCAAGCGGACGGTGGCGGAGGCTCACGCGACCGAACCCCTACACTCCAAGCTGAGCTTGGACCCCCCTCACGCCCCGCCGCCGATCACCTCGATCCCCAGCGCCGCCCCCCCGGCGGCGATCTCAAACAGCCGGTCGATGTTCGGGTGCGCCCCAGGCCGCGCCCGCGCGTCCGGCGTGTGCTCGGCGAACACGGCCAGTCCGTGCCGGGCGGCCTCGGCGTCCAGCCGCCCGAACGCCTGCTTCAGGTAGCTGTAGACGGCCAGCGACCCCTGCTTGCCGGGCTGGTTCTCGATGCTGGCGACGACGGCGCCGCCGTCGCCCACCAGGTCGACGCGCCGGACGGCGTCGATGGCCGGCAGCTGCTGCAGGTTGTCCTTGAAGGACGGGCCGGGCTGGATCGGCGCGAGCATGGTTCGGGTCCCCTGACTGGGCGCGCACCTAGCATCCGCGAGCGATGCGCGCCATCGGGGCGGCGGGCGATGTATTCGAGAGGATCACCTGACCCGCATTTCAGCTGCATGTGGGCCCGAGAACGGCACATGAGGATAGCGGCGCCTGCTGATGGCTCAAGGGCGACATTCACGCGGTCCGCAGAGACGACCACGCTATTCGGCGCGGCTTGGTTCAATTCGCCGAGTGTACGAGCGCAGCGACCATCCGGCGGATCATCTCGAAGGGGACGGCGTTGCCGATTTGCACCTGGATGTCCCCGCGGCTGCCGGCGAAGCGGTAGCCATCAGCGAAGGTTTGCAGGCGGGCGGCCTCGCGAAGAGTGATCGCCCGATCGTCTTCCGGGTGAGCATATCGGCCGCGGGTTACATCGGTGCATCCCGTGGTGAGTGTCGGCGCAACGTCATCCCAGCGCATTCGGCCGTAGACGTCGCAGAAGTCTTTTGCGTCGCGGCCTTGGTGGCAGGCTAGTTGGAGCGCCGGGGGGAGGCTGTCACGACTGCCTCCGTTTTTGGGGATCGCCGCCAGGCGCAGCCGGGTGATCTCCAAATGCGCACGGCTGGCATGAAGTGGATCGCGATCGTCGGTCTGGCCGGCGGCGAGTGACGGAAGACCGCGGAATGCGGCGCGCACTGTCGAGCGCTCTGACTGCTGCGCGTGTCTTACGAAGTCAGGCGCGCGCAGCGGGGCGCGGGCAGCAGCCACAATGCACCGGACGCGTCGCTGCGGAACTCCGAAATCCGCAGCATCGACGCGTTGAGGATTGCCCAGCCGGTAACCTGCGGCCGCCAGTCGCTGCTTCAGCAGCCGGAAGATCGGGTTACCGACGATGCCGGGTACATTCTCAAAAATGATGAGGCGGGGCTTTAGTGCGCGCGCGATCCGAACCGACTCCAGGATCAAGGGAACGCGGCTGTCCGGCGTACCCCGGCGTCGGTTCTGAGAGCTGAAAGGCTGGCAGGGCGCGCAGACCGCCATTAAATCAACGTCTCGCCCCGCCGGGATTGCTGCAAGCAGCTCGCTCGGTTGCAGCGTTCTGATGTCTCGCCGGCGGAAGCGCACTTCAGGATGGTTCAGCCGATAGGTCTTTTCGCAGGTGGAACTGAAGTCGACAGCTGCCGCAACACGGAAGCCATTCGCCTTTAGGGCGGCCGACACGGCGCCCGAGCCGCAGAACAGGTCAACGGCGAGCGGAGCATTCGCGCCTGGGCGAGCGGACCGGAAGCTAGCCATTGTCTTTCGGGCGGTGCAGTCGCAGCCATTCAGAACTGTTGAGGGCGACGCGGTTGAACTTGCCGACCAACAGTGTGGTGAAGTGCTGCGTCTCAAGCGGACGTAGTTCGGCGACAAACTCCCAGGTTTCAGCGTCGCCTTCTGTATGGAAGACCGGCTTGCCATCATCGTCCGTCGACAGGACCGTCTGGCTGGTAGCGTCCGGTACAAACGTCTGCATCATCAGCGCGCGCGGTCGACGGTCGACTTTGAACATCCGATCTTCACCGTCCGCTCTGACGACGAGGTCAAATGTGTTCGCGTTGGGGGCCATCGGCGAGAATGGGAAAGCCGTCGCCTCGCTCAGGCGCACGGCGTCACAGCCGGGCTGAACGCAGAGGGCATAAGTCGGCTCCGCTGCAACGCCCTCAGTCTGAGCAGGCGGTCGTCTACGCAGAATGACCCCTCCGGTCAGCGTCAGCGGCCTTTTTCCGATCCGCCGCTCTGGCTGGAGCTCCCGCCCGAACGTGGCGAGGCGCGCGAATCGACCCAACGCTTCCCTGCCGTCTTCATCGTTGGCGAAGAACTGCAGGTCGAGGCGCTTACGCTCCGCTTCCGTGAACTTGACGATTTCGGAGTTGAGGCCGGACCGTACCAAAATTCCGAGAGATGCTTCGTTCGCAACGATGTATCGGCCGCCCTGCTGCGGGCGGACGACGACCGCGTCATAGACCGGTTCCTGAGCGTACTTATCTACCCTTACCTGCTGCGCGGGATCACGCGCCTTCACTGCTAGGGCTGCGGCGTCGCCGCCTAGAACGTCATCTTCTACACCGTGGTCCGAGATGGACGCCGCGAACTCGGAGACCAGCAGTGATTTCATCATATCGACGGCATCGGAAGGACTGCCGATGCCGGCCCGCTGAGCGAGAAATGCGGCGTCGAGCCCAGGTGGGAACATCGCGAGGAGTTGGTGCGTGTCGTCGCGTATGGCAGCGATGCTCCGGAGTGCGAAGGCCTGGAGGAGCCCTCTGGACAATGCTGTATAGGACGTAAGCACGAAGTTGGGCAGATCGGCCCACTCAACGGGCCGCACGGCCGGTCCTTCGAATTCCAAGTCGTTGCCAGCCCAGGCCGGCTTGTTGGCGAACGTAATCAAGGTGTGTGCAGCCACGAGGGCGCGCCCCTGATCATCAGCGATGAAACCGTTGAGTCCCGCCGCCGTCAAATGTTCGAGCAGCCTGCCGCATTCGGCATCAAGGCCACGCTCGCCGGTGTAGACCACAATCAGCCGGAGCTTGCCGCCGGCGGCTCGATCCTCCTGAATCAGGCGGGTGATCAAATCACGGGCAGGAGCGGTATCATTCCGGCGAAGCTGCCAGTCGACAATGGTCGCATCCACGTGTCGCGCTGCTGCCAGGGCCACCTCCACAACATCTTCGTCGTCGTCAGACGGAAAGTAGAACCCACAGGTGATTTTCCGTTGCGCGAAGGCGTTGGTAACCGGTCGGACGGCCAGCTGGTGGGCGCCGACCCGATCGGTCGGGTCTTCCACGAGCGCCGCAGCCTCTGCTGCCGCATCAACCGGAGCGCCTGGCACAGCCCCGCCCAGCTGGGCTTTCTGCCCGTCGTCGGCACCCATTGCCGTGGGCGGCGGCGCAGCTGCCCCGAACGCAGCTGAGGTGGCAGCCTTAGGAGCGTTATCCTTCGCCCTTGCAGGTACGAGCTCGGCCCTAGGTTCGTTATCGATCAGGATCGCCGTACGGACGAAGGCGGCGACCGCTGACATCCGCAGATCGCCGAAGGACTCGTAAGCGGTCATTTCGCAGCAGCCTCATGCCCCGAAATGGGACCCACTCGGAAGACTGGATCGTTCAGCGTTCCGGCATTGAGGAGCTGGAGATCCAAGTCGAGCTTGCGTAGCGCGTCTCTAGAAATCGCCAAGCCCATGCCCCGCCCACCGGGCTTGGTCGTCACCCCGAACTCGAAAATGCGCTCTTCCATCCTCAGCGGCACCCCAGGCCCGGAGTTTGAGAAGAGCCACCCCTCATCGTCGGCATCAAGAATGATCGTCTTCTGTTCGGACTGAGCTGACCAATAAATTGCATTGTCGACAAGGTTCAATGCGGCCGCGAGCAGCGTAGGGAGGACTCCTCGCAAGCTTCGCGACCTGAACGCATCCGTGACCTTCAGCGTAACGCCAGCCTCTTCAAGTCGAGTCCCGAGCGCCTCGACCAGATACTTCTCCACATAGGTACCGGCAACGTCCGCGCGGCGGCGATAACGCCGCCGGCTGAGAGGCGCAAACAGCGCTAGGTAGCCGTCGAGTTCGGCGAAGTAGGAGTTGATGTCGTTGTAGATGTCGCGAATCTCCGGCGTGCCGTCGGCCCACACCTTGAGCCGGGAGACGCTTTGGCGGACGCCGGTTGCGACGTTCTCAAACTCATGGCCGATGATCCCGACCGCGGAGCCCGCCTGAGCCAAGTCTGTGTACAGATCAAGCCGATCCTGAAGTTCGACGTTGCGGCGCTCGATGGCGGCAGTAGTCTCTTCCACGTCATCCCCCGCGCCGACGGCTTCAGCGACGCTGAGTAACTGGTCTCTGAGTCCCTGAAGGAGGGTGCGCCCGGTGCTCAGGCGCTGATCGAGGGCCCGCTCAAGGTCGCGTTGCCGACCGTAGGCGTCGGCCTCCGGCAGAGTATCTAGATCGACGCGGCTGAGGTCAGTCATAAGTTCTTCCACGTAGCGCTGGAAGTGGGCGACCTCATCATGCATGGCTGCGCGAACGGCCTTGTCTACCGCGGCTACAGCCTGCTCGGCCTGTCGCCTTAGGCGTCTGACTTCGATTAAAGACGCCGACCGTTCCCGCTCAAACGCTTCAGTCGCACGGCGTTGGCGCTCAACCGCCAGGCCACTCTCGGCGCGGAACGCCTCAAACTTTCCCATCATTTCGGCGCGGGCAGGCTCGAAGAGGGTCTCCCGCAACCTCACGGCCGCACGCTCATAGGCGCGCCACGCCGCCTCAGTCGCCTTAGGAAGCGCGATGCCTCTGGGCCGGATTAAGCCAACTCCGGCTTCGATCTTCCCGAGCCTGTCGAGGAAGTCAGCCTCGCCCTCGAGCAAGGCAGCGGCCGTGGCGTCACGCCCAGCGTTTCGCAGGCCGTCCAGCCGCGTTTCGGTCTCCCGCAACAGTTCACTAAGCTGGGTTGCCGGCCGTCCGGCTTCGAGAGCTTCAAGCGCCTTCTGCAGATCGCTGGTGAATCGTCGCCGCCGCTCAAGAGTGCCGTTCTCGCGCCGCTTGAGCCGGTCGGCATCGTCCTCGAGACGTTTGCGTTCGCGGCGGAAGTCGTCGCCGAGATCTGCATTGGGCTTGAAGTAATCGACCGCAAGCTGTTTGAAGAAGTTCTCAAGAATATCTCGAAACTGTCGGTACGATCGGTTCTCGCGAAAGCCTTCTCGCCCAGCTTTTTCGACTAGAGTCGCGTTGTCGTCGTGCGTGATATCGATCCAGCCGATCATCCGCCGGTAGGAGAAGAACCAGTCTTTCGCCGACAGAGTCCGACGTTGTTCGATATTGAGGAAGTCGTAGTCCGAATTGCCGTACGGCAGCACGCGGACACCGTCGCGATAGATGTACAGGCCGCCGAGCCGATTCAGCTTGTCGTACATCAGGCCGTGCTCTTCCCGTGGCAACCGGCTCTCGTCCGCCAACCCCATTAGGTAGCCGACCTTCAGGCTGAAGGGACCGCACTCGGTCGGGCGGCCGGCCGCGTCCGGCCAGCTCAGAACGTAGGATTCCGGTTCGCCGCGATAGAGCTGAAGGGTGCCTACGAATTGGCCGAACTCATCGAACCGTCCGTCGAAGTGATGGTCTAGCGAGTTGAATTCGTCGGGCGTGAAGAACGAACTCGCTCCGATCAGCTCCGGTGCCCGGCCATCGACCTGATGGTCCCTGAACTCTGCAGCGAACTCTGCGTCGTCGCCGGCAAGGGTATTTCCGAACCCGAGCAGAAGGCGCTGAAATGGGGAGGATCCCCAAGCGCCCTTCACGTCGATGTCAGCTTCCAGGATCGGGTCAACGGCGGCGATCAGGAAATGAGTCCCGTGTCCTTTTCCCGTCAGACTGAGATCGGCGCGGCCATTGGTCGTGGCGTTCCGGGCCAGCCATTGAGCAATCTCGGCCGGATCAATGGTGCTAAGGGCGTCCAGAGGTTCCAGAAGAGCCGCGCGGCGGGCCGGGTGGCCGACTGTAAGCGTTTGAATATTTTCTCTAAGATCTCGGATAAGCCCACCGACTACATCCAAGGTGGTGGCGCTCCCGCCAGGAAGGACGGCGATTGGGATCGAGACCGCGTCGAGCTCCACGCCGGGAAGCTCAAAGAGGCCCCAGTGCACGAGGGCGACGGTCAGCTGATCGGGATCACTTGTCGACGGATCACGACGGGTCTGCACGAGGACAAGTGGCCCGATAGCGGCAACAGCCAGCCGCCCGATGCCCTTTTCACCCAAAACGCGTCTCGGGCGGAGGCCCCGTGGCCCGTGGTCGGGGAGAGCGGAGCTGTTCGCGCCAACCTTGCTCTCCGTGCCCAGCGTAAGCCACTTCGACACGAAGTCACCATGGCTCATACCGTCGCCATCGTCCCGCAGTACCAGCAGGTGCTGAGCGCGGAAGTAATCGACTTCCACGTGCCGGGCGTAGGCGTCGTGGGCGTTTTTGAACAGTTCGTGCAGAGCCGTCGGAATTCCGGCGATCTGCTGACGACCCAGCATGTCGACGGCACGTGCTCTGACTGAAAATTTGGCCATGCCGGACGCTTTTCCCCTGCAGGCCTCTTAGAGTGCGTTGCCAAAATGTGGAAGGCTTGCGCCCTGCCGTCATTGCTCGATCAGGGCTGTCCCCGATGTTCACGCGCCGCAAGTTCGCCCATGGATTCCAACGACGCAAGCCAGTTCACGAAGGTTCGGACGAGCGCGCCTTCAGGCTGTTTTGCCCGGCCTCGTATCGCACATCCCCAAATGGTGAAGATGCGCCAACCCATGGCTCGGAGCGCGGTCCTGGCAACGACGTCCCGCGCGCGGTTTGCCTCGATTTTGCTGTTCCAAAACTCCGTATGAGTCTTGGGTAGTCTTCCGGCTGCACAATCATGGCCGTGCCAGTAGCAGCCGTGAACAAACACCACAGACTTGTGGCGCGGGAGAACCACGTCGGGCGTGCCTGGTAGTCCCCGTACGTGAAGTCGGTAGCGGAAGCCGCCACGATGAAGCTCGCGACGCACGATCAACTCGGGCTTCGTGTCGCGGCTGCGTACGCTAGACATGTTACGCCGTCGCTGTTCCAGCGTTAGGACATCAGGCATGTGCGCTCATGTTCTCGTCAGTCATCCGCAGTCAACCCCTAGCCCTTACCGCGGCTAAAAGTCCGCTTCGGGGTGTAATCCCAAATGTCGCCGCTTGGCGCAAAGCAGACCTTCAGCGCTCCACCGAGTTGACATCCCCTCCGAACAGCCGCGCGATTTGCGCTCAATGTCACCCGCCGCCCCCCACCCCGCCAACCCGCCCCCCGCCGACCGCGCTGCGTCCACGCGTGCGCTGACCGAGCGGCAGATGGCGATGCTGGATCGGCTGGCCGAGATCGGGATGGGGATCGCCGAAGACGCCGGGCGCCTGTCGCGCGCCCAGGCCGAGGGCGCGGGCGCGGACGGCGCCGACCCGGGGCTCACCTTTTCGCGGGCGGCGCGCGCCGTGCGGCTGACCATCGCCCTGCAACAGCGGCTGACCGAGGGTCTGGCGGCGTTCGAGCAGGCGCGGACACGGGCGCGGTCGGTCGAGGCCGTGGGTATGCGCACCCGCATCCGGCGCCGCATCGAGCGGACGGCGGAGGCGGAAGGCTGCGACGGGGACGAGGTGGAGCAGCTGTCGTCCGACGCCTGGGAGCGGCTGACGGATATCGAGGACGACGACATCCTGGACCTGCCCATGGACGAGGCGGTGGCGCTGATCTGCCGGGACCTCGGCCTGTCGCCGGCCTGGGCGGAGGCCTTCGCCGGGCGGGGGTTGGCGGGGGATGATCCCTTGCCCCCTCCGGCTGCCCCTGCGGGGCGCGCCACCTTCCCCGCCAGGGCGGGGGAGGCGAACGATCTTCGGCGCCGCCGCTTTGGCGGGGGAGCTGTCGCCCCGGACTTGTCCGGGGTGACTGAGGGGGCCCTTCCACCGGCCTCGCCGCATCCCCCCGCCGGCCCGCCCTGACCCGCCCCGCGGCCGGGAGCGCCGGCGTTGCTCGGCCGTTAGGCTCTGTTGCGCTATAAGGCCGGTCCGATGGATTTCTTCAGCCCCTACGCCCACGAGTTCGTCCGCATCGCCGCCTGCGTGCCCAGGCTGGCGGTGGCGGACCCTGGCTTCAATGCCGCCGAGACCCTGGCCCTGCTGAAGGGGGGCGACGAGCGGTCGGTCGGGCTGATGGTGTTCCCCGAGCTGGGGCTGTCGGCCTACGCCATCGACGACCTGCTGCTGCAGGACGCGCTGCTGGATGCGGTGCAGGCCGAGCTGAAGGGGCTGGTCGAGGCCAGCCGAAAGCTGTTCCCCGTGTTCTGCGTCGGCGCGCCGCTGCAGCACGACGGGCGGCTCTACAACTGCGCCGTGGTCATCCACCGCGGCAAGGTGCTGGGCGTGGTCCCCAAGAGCTTCCTGCCCAACTACCGCGAGTTCTACGAGCGGCGCTGGTTCACCTCCGGGGCCGGGCTGGCGGGGCTGGCCATCGAGGTGGCGGGGGTCGAGGCGCCGTTCGGGGCCGACCTGCTGTTCGAGAGCAAGGGCGCCTGCCCCTTCACCTTCCACGTCGAGATCTGCGAGGACGTGTGGGTGGCCGACCCGCCGTCCACCGGCGCGGCGCTGGCGGGCGCCGAGGTGCTGGTCAACCTGTCGGCGTCGAACATCGTCATCGGCAAGGCCAGCCAGCGCCGGCTGCTGTGCGGCTCGCAGTCGTCGCGCTGCCTGGCGGCCTACGCCTATTCGGCGGCGGGGCCGGGGGAGAGCACCACGGATCTCGCCTGGGACGGCCACGCCTCCATCTTCGAGATGGGCGCCCTGCTGTCGGAGACCGAGCGCTTCCCGCGCGAGGCGTGCATGACGGTATCCGACGTGGACCTCGGCCGCATCCGCCAGGAGCGCATGCGCACCGGCACCATGTGGGACGTGGCCGCGATCCCGGCCATGCAGCGCAGCTGGCGGCGCGTGAGCTTCGACCTCGACCCGCCCAAGGGCCGGCTGGAGCTGGAGCGGGCGGTCGAGCGCTTCCCCTATACCCCCAACGACCCCAGCGCCCTGGCCGAGAACTGCTACGAGGCCTTCAACATCCAGGTGCAGGGCCTGGCCCAGCGCATGCGGGCCACGCGGGGCAAGAAGCTGGTGATCGGGGTGTCGGGGGGGCTGGATTCCACCCACGCCCTGATCGTCTGCACCAAGGCGATGGACAGCCTGGGCCTGCCCCGGTCGGACATCTTCGCCTACACCCTGCCGGGCTTCGCCACCTCCGACACCACCAAGACCAACGCCTGGGCGCTGATGAAGGCGCTGGGGGTGAGCGCGGCCGAGCTCGATATCAAGCCGGCGGCGCGGCAGATGCTGGCCGACCTCGGCCACCCGTTCGCGCGGGGCGAGCCGGTCTATGACGTGACCTTCGAGAACGTGCAGGCGGGCCTGCGCACCGACTACCTGTTCCGGCTGGCCAACCAGCATGGCGGGTTCGTGGTCGGGACCGGCGACCTGTCGGAGCTCGGGCTGGGCTGGTGCACCTATGGGGTGGGGGACCAGATGTCCCACTACAACCCCAACGGCTCGGTCTCCAAGACCCTGATCCAGCACCTGATCCGCTTCGTGGCCGAGAGCGGCGACGTGGATGCGAAGACGGCGTCCCTGCTGCACGCCATCCTGGCCACGGAGATCTCGCCCGAGCTGGTGCCGGGGGAAGAGGTGCAGTCGACCGAGAGCTTCGTCGGGCCCTACGCCCTGCAGGACTTCAACCTCTACTACCTGACCCGCTACGGCTTTAGGCCGTCGAAGATCGCCTACCTGTCGTGGAACGCCTGGCGCGATGCGGCCGAGGGCGCCTGGCCGGCCAATACGCCGGACAACGCCCGGCGCGCCTACGACCTGGCCGAGATCAAGAAGTGGCTCAAGCTGTTCCTGCAGCGCTTCTTCGCCAACCAGTTCAAGCGCTCGGCCATGCCCAACGGCCCCAAGATCTCCTCCGGCGGCTCCCTCTCCCCCCGCGGCGACTGGCGCATGCCCTCCGACGCCAGCGCCCGGGTGTGGGTGGAGGAGCTGGAACGCGGCGTGCCGGACTGACCACTTGCCCCCTCCCCCACGCTTCGCGGGGACCTCCCCCGCTCCGCGGGGGAGGCGATTGGACGGCTCGGCTCCACCGCTTTAGCGGGGGAGCTGTCAGCGAAGCTGACTGAGGGGGCCTCTCTTAATCCCGCAGCAGCTCGTTCACGCTCGTCTTCGAGCGCGTCTGCGCATCCACCCGCTTGACGATCACGGCGCAGTAGAGGCTGGGGCCATTACCCGCCGGCAGGGTCCCCGGCACCACCACCGAATAGGCCGGCACCCGCCCACGGAAGACCTCGCCGGTGGCGCGGTCGACGATCTTGGTCGAGGAGCCGAGATAGACCCCCATCGACAGCACCGCGCCCTCCTCGACGATCACGCCCTCGGCCACCTCGGAGCGGGCGCCGATGAAGCAGCCGTCCTCGATGATGGTGGGGTTGGCCTGCAGCGGCTCCAGCACCCCGCCGATGCCGACGCCGCCCGACAGGTGCACGTCCTTGCCGATCTGGGCGCAGGAGCCGACCGTGGCCCAGGTGTCGACCATGGTCCCCTCGCCGACGTAGGCGCCGATGTTGACGAAGGAGGGCATCAGCACCGCGTTGCGGGCGACGAAGGCGCCGTGGCGGACCACCGAGCCCGGCACCTTGCGGAAGCCGGCGTCGCGGTAGGCCTCGTCCGACAGGCCGCCGAACTTCAGCTGCACCTTGTCCCAGCCGCCGGCGATGGCGCGGTTCTCCGACAGGCGGAACGACAGCAGCACCGCCTTCTTCAGCCACTGGTTCACGACCCACTGGCCGTCCTTCTTCTCCGCCACCCGCAGCTTGCCGGCGTCGAGCATGTCGAGCGCGGTCTCCACCGCGTGGCGGGGCAGGCCCTGCGTGCCGGGGTTCAGGGTGTCGCGCGACTCCCACGCCGCTTCGACGGCGGCTTCGATGTCGGAGACTTTGAGGGCGTCGGTCATGTTCGTTCCTGGCTGGCGCGCACGTCTTCGAGGAAGGACGGCAGGCTGTCGGTGCGGTGGTGGACGAAAGGGGCGGTCGAGGTCAAGGCGTGCGGCCCCACCAGCACCGTGGTCATGCCCAGCGCGGCGGCCGGGGCGAGGTTCTTCTCGGTATCCTCGAAGAAGGCCGCGCTGGCGGGCGTGACGGCGTGGAGCGAGACCAGCAGGTCGAAGGTGGCCGGGTTGGGCTTGGGGACCAGATTGGCGGTCTCCAGGTGGAAGGTCTCGTCGATCAGTCCGGTCAGGCCGAGGCGGTCCAGCACCCGCCGGGCGTGGGCGGCGTGGCCGTTGGTGAAGACCAGGCGCCGGCCGGGCAGGGCCGCCATGGCCGCGATCAGCCGGGGGTCGGGCCTCAGGCTCTCCATCGAGACGTCGTGCACCTCGTCGAGGAAGGCGTAGGGGTCGACGCCGTGGTTGGCCATCAGCCCGGCCAGGGTCGTGCCGTGCTCGGCCAGGTAGCGCCGCTGCAGGGCGTGGGCTTCGGCTGGCGGCAGCCCCGTCTGGCGCGAGACGAAGGCGGTCATGCGCCCCTCGATCAGGGCCATGAACTCGCCGTTGGGCGGGTACAGGGTGTTGTCGAGGTCGAAGATCCAGGTGTCGACGTGGCCGAGGTCGCTCATCGCGAAATCAGCGTGCCGGCCCCGCTTTCCAGCACAGTGGGATCCGAAGCTTGGAATTCACGTGACTTGAAGTCGCGGC
>JADMIO010833537.1_pt1 | contig 21724 bp, 19 predicted proteins | sample 8958161 | NCBI WGS metagenome assembly JADMIO01 (sample SAMN16585339, study PRJNA669376) | soil metagenome | isolation source: Crop rotation soil | place: USA: Cullars Rotation, Alabama | collected 2011
CTTTCCCGAAAATGATCACCAGGCCGCAAAGAAGAAGACTAAGAACCGCAATAAGGACCCCCCCCCGGCTTAGCGAAATCACAGGAGCAGCGGCCATGAGGATAGTGAGAGGGAGAAGAATCAGTTGAGGTCCTTCCCCCATTCGGGCCGCGCGCGAGGCGTGGCGGCGATGAGATTGAGTCAGCGTCCACCAGAACCCGAGGGAGACGGGCCAGATCAGATTCAGGTATTGGGCTGCATTGGAGCGATAGGAAAAGGGGCCGAAACAACTATCGGCAGAATGCCAATAGCATTCGCGGAGCCAGAGCAACCTGGTAGTTCCGCTCAATCGTTGAAGGATGCCTTCGAAGGCGAGCAGGCCGCCATTAATGGAGATGACCCAGAGGAGAAGTTTTAGCCGATCAGGCACCACGGATGCGGTGTATGATGGGGGTTGGGGAGCATTCTGCGAAGAACGAGAGGGGCGGCATTCACGTTTTGATTTGCCGAGGAGCCAGTCTCTTAAACTCCAGAAGAAACAAGCGAGGGCAAGATAAATCCAAAAGACATGCCAGGAGCGAAGATCATCGTAGGAAAAGGGCCACGCGGGATTGAAATCATGGTACTCAAAGCTTCGTTCCCGGAGGTTGAAGGTGGCCCGGGCATTAAGCGTGGAGACGAGGCAATAGGCGAGTGCCAGAACGGTGAGGAAGGCGGCAGCGATCACGATCCAAGCGCCGGTGTTCTTTTCATTTATAAAGCGAGCGGATGGAAGGGGAGCAAATACCCGATAAAGCCATTTGGCAAGGAGAAGCAGACCCAAAGTGTAGGAGGATGTGTTAAGCCACCAGACCGCCCAATCTTCGACGCCGCCGAAGAGCCACGGAGCAATTGTGGCCAGGCCGATGATAAGCGCACCCGAAGCCCAATCCAGGACTTGATAGGCAAGAGCGGGGGGGCGGATTTTTTTCTGGCCTTGAGCGCGCCGCGATGATTCGATTTCCGGAATATTCAACGTAGCGTCCACGTGGGTTAGGACTTATTTCGTGGAGCGCTCTCTTCCCAGTTGTTCAATTCCAAACGGTAATCGCTGGGGACCAGCCATTGAGTTAAAAACTGGTGGAGACGCTGATCACCCGCCCCGGTATCGCCATATGAGACGGAGGTGGAAATGCGCAAGAACTGTTTGGGACCAAAAAGCTGGCGGCGGCTCTTGAAGGATTCCCAAACCCGGGTCCAAAGGGTTTTGTCAGAAGCGCGCAAAGCAGCGCCACCTTTTTCCTGAAGATTTCGAAACTTATAGCGCATTCCGACACTTAGATTGTGATCAAGACGATAGGGCAAAGGCTGTCCGGCAGTCAGCCCGCAGAAGTAAACGAGTTCCCTCTCGCCTCCGCCGGTGAAAATCCTTCGCTCGAAAGGAATAAGCGTGCCGTGAATTCTAATTTCGGATAGGTCCGGCGCGGCCGGTTCGATTGCCCAGCCAGCTTCGGTCCAGCAACGATCTGGAGTATGAACGAAAAGGCCGATTTCGTTAGGATTTTCCTTGTAGCGCTTAGCGGAAAAGACCCGGATGGAGGGATTTTTTTCAGACAAGAACTCGCCATTGACAATTTTGTCGGCCACCAGAATGCGTTCTGCGGCCTGGCCAACATCGACGGGTTTAAAATTCCAGCCGGGGAGATTGGTCTGTTCGTTGAGCCACAAATAACTTTGGCCCGGAACAGCTTTGGTGTACCAAAAATAGGGAAAGCAAAGGCAAATCATCATCGCGGCGCATAAAGGAGCGACGAGAAGAACAACCTTACGCAATGCAGGAGAAGGCCTACTCATTTGATTTGCTCATTCTCCAGCAATTGGCGGGCTTTTTCAAGGATGGCGGCGGAATCACGAATCCCAACCTGGACGAGGGGAAAGCCGGCGTAGATGGACCAGGGCTTTAAGTTCCGATGCACGACAGCCCCGGCGGAAACGACAGCACCTTCACCCACGGTGACACCGGGCAAAATTATGGCATTGGTGAAGATGAGCGCGTGCGGGCCGATGACAACTTTGCTTCGGGAGACAAGGCGAAACTCCGAGGGGATGGTTGGATTGGTAAGCCCACCATGCAAGCCTTCGCTGCCCGTAATGAGCCGAACGCCGACGGCGATTCCGGCAAAATCGTCAATGACGCATTCGCCTCCACCCGATATGCTGCTATCGAAGGCGAGGTGGACGTGTCTGCCAATTCGCACCCCAAGACCGGCGAAAATACGGACCCCTTCATCGATTTGAGTGAAATCGCCAATTTCTATGTTTGCGCCGCCAACAAGCCTGCAGCCGTGGTAAATTGAGACATTTCTGCCACACCATTTAAGATGCTGCTGCAAGGTCTCAATGGAGACGGTCTGGCCCGGGGAAAACTCCTTGGAACCGGGATCGCTTGACATTCTATTTGTCACGCTCCGTTACGCCGCAGGTTCATAGGAAAGATTCGCAAGATTTTGGCATTCAAACAAGCGGGGTTGACTGTCTCGGAGAGACCGTTAAACTCCCTGCGGACGAAGAAGGAGCAAAATGACCCGTATATTGAAAAGAGTATCGCTTGCGTTTGGGGCCGGCTGGCTGGCGCTTTTGCGTTCTTTTGGCCTCGAGGCTTCGGACGTGCTCTTCTTCAGCAAGGGGCCCGTTTCGCTTCGACCCCAGCTCTCGGTAAGCGAGACGTTTAACGACAATATCTTCTATAACAACGATGGAAAAGCGAGTGATTTTGTCACGATCACTGCACCGGGCTTAAACTTTCAAGTAGGGACAGAGGATTATAATTATTTCAAGCTTGGCTACACGTTTGAGCATTTTAACTACGTCGATCACTCCATTCTAGACGCAGACCAGCATCATTTTGTGATCGATGATCATTTTGAGAAAAACCGGATCAATATCAAGGGTAACGACAGCATAGAATTTCTCTCAAGCGTTTTGGCGGGGGGTATTCAGGTTAATGGAATAAAAATCGATCGCATGGTTTACTCTGATCAATACAGGCTAGACTATCGATTGACAGAAAAGACGGGTGTTTACGGGGAGATCGTCAATGCCATCACGGACTTCGACCAGGATGTTGCGCTTTTTGACTCAAGCACCCTGGTTGGGACGGGAGGCTTTAGATACCAGGCCCTGCCCCATACCGCGTTTTTCGGGGAAATTTACTATGGACAAACTTCTACCTCTCCCAACACTCAATCAGTAAAGCCGCCGCACGCGGAATTTGTTGGAGGATTCCTTGGGGCTCAAGGGCACTTCACTGAGAAACTTACTGGAGTGGTCAAGGCTGGCTACGAGCAGAGAGAATTCTCAAAACCAGGATTGGGAAAGGGGTTGCCTGTTGTAGAAGTGAGCTTGACAGAGCGGTTCACAGAAAATATGGCGTTGGTTTTGCTGTATTCCAGGCATCAATATGTGTCTGTTCAATTTGCCGCGGTGGGATACTCATCAGATAATGTGACCTTGCAATGGCTGCAAGACATCGGAAATGATAATCGATTTCATCTCAATGCGAAGATCGGGTATAACGGACTGGAGTATGAGCCGAATCCCTCTTTTTCGCACCGATCAGATACATTAATTAACGGAAACATCCAATTGACCTATGATTTCAAGGCCTGGCTTCACGGAACGTTGGCTTACGATTATGAGAGGTTGCGTTCCGACTATCCACCCATTTTTGATTACGATGTGAATCGCATCACCTTGGGAGTCTCGGTAGGTTACTAAGTCTTCTCCCGCTGAGCTTAACTCAAATATGGTTTGTATTCGGGAACGAATTCTCGGAGAAGCGCCTTCAGGCGATCCGGTTCGGCGGTGTGCAGTTCGTTATGCAGAGCCTGAAGTTTGGAGCGGACGTGATCCAGCGGTTGTGCATCCGACACGAACCGCATGATTTTAGGATGGTTCGTTTTCGTGATGTTTTCCCCTTGATAACTCAGCTCCTCGAAGAGCTTTTCCCCCGGTCGCAGCCCCACAAACTCAATCTCGATATCTTCTTCGGGACGAAGCCCGCTCAATTCGATCAATTGCCTGGCCAGTTCAACGATTTTCACTGGCTTGCCCATATCCAGAACGAAAATCTCGCCGCCCGACCCCTGTGAAGCTGCCTGCAACACGAGGCCCGCCGCTTCGGGAATCGTCATGAAATAACGGGTCACATCCGGATGAGTCACTTTCACAGGTCCACCGGCGGCGATTTGTTTCTTAAATATGGGGATGACACTGCCGGACGATCCAAGGACATTTCCAAAACGGACCGCCATGAATTTAGTGGGACCGCCGTTGTTCGCGGCCACTGCCTGTAGGTAGATTTCCGCCATCCGCTTGGTCGCTCCCATGACATTGGTCGGATTGATCGCCTTGTCAGTGGAGATAAGGACGAAGCGGTCGACACCATTCTGGAGCGCGAGATCGGCGAGTTGAGCCGAGCCGAAGGTGTTGTTCTTAATCGCCTCGCTCGGCTGGCTTTCCATCATGGGCACATGTTTGTGCGCGGCCGCATGAAAGATGACTGCTGGGTGGAATCGCTCGAAGATGTAACTCATCCTGGCGTGGTCCAGAACATCAGCCACCAAGGCAAGCGCGATGCCGCCAAAACCGCGTTCCACAAGTTCCTGCTCAATTTGGAAAATCTGGACCTCGGATTGCTCGACCAGCAGGAGGCGCTCGGGGTTGAAGGTGGCGATCTGGCGGCAAAGTTCGCTTCCGATGCTTCCTCCCGCTCCTGTAACCATCACAACTCGCTCTTTCAAAATCTGTCGGATGTTTTCGGTTTGAAGCTTGACAGGCTCCCGCCCAAGCAGGTCCTGGATTTCGACTGTTCGAAGCTGGCTGACTTTGACCTGGCCGGTGGCAAGTTGGTCCATGGACGGGACCGTTTCGAACTTGAGATGAGCTCGCTGCAGGATTTCCACAATTTCTCCGATCCGTTTCGCCGGCGCGGTTGGCATCGCAATGATTGCTTCGTCGAGTCGCAGATTCAGGTTTTGCTGAAGCAACACTTCCGGTTTGCCGACGACCGGCACATCATGGACACGGAGACGCCATTTGCTTTTGTCATCATCCAAGAAGACAACCGGATGCAACCCAAGGCCGCGCTTGGCAAAAAGTTCCTTGGCCAGACTTGCTCCGACGTCGCCAGCGCCGATAATGGCGACGCGCCGCATCCGTTGGCTGGATCGCGACGTGGGTGACAAATAGCGTTCGCGGAGGATGCGAAACCCCAGGCGAAGCGTCCCTAGCCCGGCTAGCGAGAGCAGAAAATCGATCAGGATCACCCCCCGCGGGGCAGGGTAGAAATGGGGGTTCCACAAACGAACCGCAAAAATGCCGAATGAAGCAGTTGCGACCGCCAGGCCGAGGCGGCGCAGGTCCGGAATACTGAAATAACTCAGCAGCCCAGAGAATTGGCCAAAGAGAGCGAGAATAGCTACTTTCACGAGCACAACCCACCACCAATGGAGTTGGAGTTGGAGGTTGAAGTTCGGCGCTGGATCGAAATCAAATCTCAGTTGGTATGCCAGCCAATAGGAAAGACCAAGTGTAGCCGTGTAAAAAATGATGAGAATGGCTACGCGAATACCGGGAATGCGCTGGAGGTCGGGGAACTTCAGGGAGCCTCCTTGGTTGTAGTGCATCCTGATCCCATGAATTCGGGCATCGTCGCGGATTCCCCGGCGCTAATGCCTTCGCGGGCAATGACCGCTTTGGCTGTAAGCAGGAGGATTTTCAAATCGAGCAAAAAGGTTCTATTCTCCACGTACCAGACGTCCAACTCGAATTTTTCATCCCAGGAAAGGGCGTTGCGGCCATTGATTTGGACCCAGCCCGTAAGACCAGGCCGAACCTCGTGCCTTCGGGCCTGGCGGGGTGAATAGCGGGAAAGGTACCGAACGAGCAACGGACGAGGACCGACCAGGCTCATCTCCCCCTTGAGGACGTTGATAAGCTCGGGCAGTTCGTCCAGGGAAGTGGATCGGAGGAAGCGGCCAAATGCCGTGATGCGCTTGGCATCGGGAAGAAGGTTTCCAGCCGCATCCATCCCCTCAGTCATGCTGCGGAACTTGAGAACATAAAAGGGTTTTGCCAAAAAACCGGTCCGCTCCTGGAAAAAAAAGACAGGTTTGCCCAGCCGAAGACGAACCAGGACAGCAATCGCAAGAAGAAGAAACCCCCACATTGGAAGGGTTAGCAGGACGAGGAGCAGATCAAACAATCGCTTCGCCATCATCAGGGAGCATTAAAACGTGATCGATCAGAACCGTCTGCGAACGCTTCCTAACTAAGCATTCAGATGCACCTCGCGGATCCGAGCTATGATGAAATCTTGTTCCTCCGCCGTAAGACTGCTGGAACTTGGCAAACAGATACCAAACTTATTCAGATCCTCCGCGATAGTGCCCCCGATGTATTCGTAACCGTTATAGAGCTTCTGGAGATGCATCGGACGCCAGATAGGGCGGGCGGACACGTTCGAGTCGTCCAAGAATTGTAGAAGTTGGGATTGGCTACGACGGAAAAGGCGAGGATCAATCAAAATGCAACTTAACCAACAGGTATTGAAGCAATCGGGGGGATCGGGCATAAAGCTAACCCCAGGCACGGCTGCCAGTCCCTGCTTATAACGTTGCGCAATTTGGCGTCTCCTTTCAACACGTTCCACAAGGCAATCCATTTGGCCGAGAGCGATTCCGGCCAGGACGTTGCTGAGACGATAATTATAACCAATCTCGGAATGTAGATAGTCGCGGCCCGCATCGCAGGCTTGCGTGCTCCAAAAACGCGCCTTTTCCACCCAGCCGGAATGAGGCGAAATGAGCACGCCGCCGCCGCTGGAGGTGATTACTTTATTGCCGTTAAGGGAGAATACACCGACGTCCCCAAAACTTCCAAGGGCCCGGCCTTTGTAGCTGCCCCCGAGCGCTTCAGCCGCGTCTTCAAGCATCGGCACGTCGTACCGGCGGCAACTTTCCAGGATGGGATCCAAAGCAGCGCCTTGGCCGAAAAGATGGACTACAATCACGGCCCTTGGGAGCCGATTTACACGGGCACGCCTCTCCAGAAATTGGGCAAGTAGACTCGGATCGAGATTCCATGATGCTCGTTCGCTATCGATGAACACCGGGACACCGCTCTCGTAAAGGATCGGATTGGCGGATGCAACAAAGGTCAGCGTTGGACAGACCACTTCGTCTTTGGGCCTGATGCCAAGCAGTTTGAGGCCTAAATGGATGCCGGCAGTTCCACTGGAGAGAGCAACAGCAGGAAAACCACAAAGTTGCTCGAATCGTTGTTCGAGGGCGTCCAGATTAGATCCCATGGTAGAGACCCAATTGGTCTTGAATGCCTCCTCTACATACTTCATTTCGTTTCCGCACATGTGCGGCACGGAAAGAGGAATGCGAACGGGATAACGGTGGGGGCGATGAGGCATAACATCAAGACAGGCAGCCTGAGCGCCTGAGCAATTCAGAACCGCCTTCTCGCTTTCGCAACTTAGGATTGATCAGCCTCGGCGACGAAGGAGACAGACCTCAAGCTGGCAGAGCCGCGCTCTGTCCGAGGGCGGAATTGACCTGGGAGCGGAGCGCTTTTCGAAGGGTAAATTGGACCCATCCAAAAAAGCTAAGCCAAAGAAATGGGATACTTAAAAACGCTAAAATGCGAAGCCACCCCTCGGCCTGGAGGGATGCGATCAGTACGGCCAGGCACAGAACCTGGAGGCCCATCTCCAGTCCGGTAACAGCGGTGTGCGATTTTCCTGCCCGAACCAGTCGTTGATAGAAGTGTTCGCGATGCGGCAGGTACCATTTCTCGCCCTTTAAAATCCGGCGAACGAGAGTTACCGAGGTATCGAGTATGAAGTTGCACTGGAGGAGCAAAAAAGGGATGAGCAAATCCCAACCCGCCTGAGATGGTAGCCAGAGAGTGACCAAGGCCAACAGCAAGCCCAGGGGAGCACTGCTAACATCGCCCATGAACATCTTCGCCTTTGGAAAATTATGCGGGAGGAAACCAAGGCTCGCGCCGGCAATAATTAGGGCAAAAGCAATGGCTGGAGAACTCCAATTCCCGGAATGGAAGCCAGCCAGCAAAGCCATTCCTGTCCCCGTGATGAAGGCCTGACCGGCGGCGATTCCGTTAATCCCGTCCATAAAATTAAAGGCATTGGTGTATCCTGTTATCCAGACAAAAAAAAGTGGGCAGGCAATCAGCCACGGCAGCCCGAATGCAATCCTAGGCAAAAGCTCAATCGGTTCCATTGGCCTAGGTAGTGCCAAAAGTAGGCAGGTGGCCGCCGCCGCATGACAGCCGAACCGAATGTGGGCAGGGACTGATTTCAAGTCGTCCAGAAAAGAAACGCCGGATACCACAAAAGCCAGGAAAGTCCCTAAGAGCAGAATCGAATCCTGATATTGAAAAGACAGGACGCCGGCACCCACGAGGATTGCAGCCATGATAGCGATCCCGCCTCCCCGCGCCGTCGGCCGGTCATGACTGGACCTCTCGTTGGGTCGGTCAATGATTTCCCTCTTGACCAGAAAGTGATAAACAGGCCATCCGAGCAGCCATGATATCAATGCCGACCCTAATAGCGCGAACAGAAGAGGCATTCAGATCTTAAACGTAAGAGCAAATCCCTCGTCAGCCGTATAAGGAGGGTTCCAGCCCAGCGTTTGCCGAATCAAGCCATTGTCGACCTCCAAAGAACCCAGCAAGCGTTCTATAGAGTAACTGTCCAGCCCTATTGATTTGCCGGACATCCATTTAATAATATCCCCAAACCTCGCTCCGGTTCGCAATACCGTCTCCGGCAGCATAAACATCCGGGCCTTTTTCCCCGCATGGCGCGCGAGGCGCTCAATCAGCTCAGGAGTGCTGAATGCCTCATTATCGCAAACGTTGAAAATAGCGCGACTGGCGCGAGGATGCGTCAGCGCCGTAATGACCGCATCGACAAGATTATCCACAAAAATGAAGCTCCGCCGATTCCTTATGCCTCCAAACGGAACGGGAAACCCAGTTTTGATGAGTTGAATCAGGCGCAACATATTGCCGGGGTTATCCGGTCCGTAAACTAATGTGGGTCTAAGAATGCACCAATCAGCACAGGTCTGGGAAAGAATCTCCGCCACCCGAAGCTCTCCCGCATGCTTGCTCCTGCCATAAGCTGTGTCGGGCCGGCAAACGCTTTTCGGAGTGACGAGCTCTTTTGATATAGTACAGACGGCGCCTATGGAACTCATATAAAGAAATCTACGCACACCGGAACTTCGTGCAACACTCTCCGCCAGCTTCGCCGTCCCTCGCTCGTTGATTTCGTAATACAAGGGATCTGCGGGAGATATTCCAATCTGATGTGCCAGCGCCGCCAGATGGACAACATATTCCACGCCCGCTAAGGCATGGTCCCACTCTGTCGTGGATCCAATCTCACCGACCAGAACGGATCTAGCTCCTGCAGGCGGACTCCCAGGCCGTCTCATTGCGGCTAAAACCTCGCAACCTTGAGACTGCAGTTGCAGGCACAGTGTCCGGCCAATAAACCCGGTAGCTCCGGTGACTAGAACCTTGCTTTTCAAGCACTCTTCACCCCACGAATCGGCTTAATGACAAGTCTTGGGAAGTCAGTCGGCTCTCGAGCAATGAACTATAAAGCGTGAAATGATTTTCCAGGATGCCAGTGAGATCATACCTATCCACTTTCCTTCGGGCATTGGCTGCCATCCTGGCGAGCGCTTCCTTGCCCTCGATGGCCTGAATCAGGCATTCTGCTATCTCAGGGAGATTCCCAACCTTAAACATCAGCCCACAATCCTCACTGAGCAACTCAGTGATGCCTCTAATACGTGACCCCAGCACCGGCGTGTTCATGGCCATCGATTCCATAAGGCATCGGGGCAGTCCCTCTCGCTCCGACGGCAAAACAGTGGCATCAGCAGCTGCCATAAGAGCTGGCACGTCTCGCCTAAAGCCGAGGAAATGGGTTCTAGAGGTCAGTCCAAGCCGTCCAGCCAAATTCTTGGTTTCATTGAGTATCCTCCCTTCCCCAGCCAACGCTAAATGGACGTCAGGCCGTCCCACGAGCTTAAGGGCCTGGAGAAGGTCCGCATGACGCTTTCCCGGGCTGAATTCCGCAACCATCAAAAATAGAAAATCCTTGGAACCAAGCCCAAGAGCGGACCGAATGCTCTGAATTTGCATCGGCGGGACCTTCTCACGGGAATAAAACGAAAGATCGACCCCAATACCAGGCATATAAATAAGGTTCTTCCTGGGTACAATGTTCCGAGCCAGGCTCACATTGTAGTCATCTCGATTGATGACAATGAGGGCATCAGTCCAATTTCCTGCTAATTTCTCAAAGTAAAAGTATGGGCTAAAAACCGGGGATTTCCCGGAAAAACCAAAGTGAAAACCGTGTGCGGTGTAAATCACCCTCGTCTTTTGTCGCCGATTTCGTAACGCAAAACGTGTAAGGAAAGAGGCTATTGGGCTGTGCACGTGCACCAGGTCGTAATTACCCCTCTCAACCAATTTCCTGAGCACGCGGCAGGCACGAGTATAATTTGCCAGGGAGTATAAAGAGCGTGACCACGGAAGATCATGAACCGTGTCGAAGTTGTTTGCAATTTCAACCGAGTGAGATGAGAGATTTCGAGCCCCCGCGTCTACACGCCAGCCAGCCTTCCGAAAATAGCTTCCATAGGGACGAAGGAAAGCCAGTGTCGTTTCAGGCACAGTGGTTAAGGTTAGGAGGCTGGGCATTCGGTTCTGACCATTGGGATGCCTTGTTGGCGCCGCGGACCGCTCCCCCCGATGAGACTAAAGCCTTTGAGCAATAAGAGCAACACGGAGCTGCTTAGGAGCAAGGAAGGAATGAGCCATCCGGTCAGCGGGAGTTGAAGGTTGATAACGCAGATTAAAGGAAACATAGGCAAAAGCACCATGGGATCCTGCTCCCGACGGAGCCAAAAACTCGTAAATCTGCAAAGAAATCCTAAAATAACTGCATTTACGGCAACACCGAAGAACCCAGCCTGCACAAAGTAGCGGGCAATGCAGGTGGGAGTTTCGTACCAAATCAGATTGGGGTTACCCGTAAAGTAAAAGGTCAGCTGGCGGTCAAGGGCGGGCGTATCTTCACTTCCGAAGAAAGGGTTCTCAAATCCAAAACCATTCTCGCTCTGGACTTCCACAATCACTGCGTCGTTTACAGCATTGCCAGCTAAACGGTTGAAGACCGCTTCGAAGGGAGATATCTCCCCAGTTTTTGGCGTCAAAGCTGTAAAGGTGATAATCGCGGCAAAGAGCAGGAAAAAGCCTTGAAGGGCTATTTTCAATTGATTCTTTTGAAAAGCAAGCATCACCAACACCGTTATAAAAACCACACAATAGGCGGCCTTCGTCCTGGCGCCTGTAGCTAAGGAAACAAACAACGAACAAATTGATAAAAAACCGCACGCAAGGTTCGCGGAAGTGCGGGGCCAGGTTTTGCTCACATGGAACACAAGCGCAGTCGCTCCAAAAACCAGATATTCCATCATTGTGGTCACAGTTCCCATGCCGCGAACGCCCGATTCGAGAAAAAGCTGTTTTGTGGTGGCATAGCGGATGCCGTTATAGCTGTTATATAACTCAAATAGATTGCCGGTGAACAATGCCCTCAAAATCTGGCCGCTAATCGAGCCTGTATCGCGAAAAAGGAACAAGTGAAGGCCAATCCCTAAAATCGCCAGGATCAAACTGCTTGCTAGAGCGATCAACGGCACCCTGCCCGCGAGAACGGCTCGTTGATACACGGCAGTAGTTGCAGCTCGGGGCGGGGAGAACATTGTTGCGGTCGTCGTCCAAAAAAAGCCAAAAAGGCATGTCGCCGCCATGGTCGTTCCTGTCTGTTCTCGAGAAAATGTCGTGTAGACAGTTTCAAATGTCTCGAGCGAATAAATCAGGGCCTGCGGAATGAATGAGAGAAGAACGAAACTGAGAAGAAAAAAAATTGAGGGATCAAAATAAATTCGTCGATCAGCGACCCAGATAAGGCGTTTTGCTCGCCAGATGATGTAAGCGAACACAAATATCGTGAGTATATAAATCATAGAGTTAAGCCATCATCGCTGGAAACAGACTAATCTCTTGGTTGGACTTGCCGGGAAAGATTGCTTTGAAAAAGTAGGCTTGCGAATCCATGCTGCTTTAAAACAAATGAATCCACGGATATAAAGGGCCGGCTTGATCTGATTACCTCCTCTCGCCTGGTATGTCGGATAGAGTCAATCCATTGCCGGATGTCGAAATAATTAAATTGCGCCTGTTGCAGGACGTAGGGAAATCCCACCGGAAACGCGCAATCATGGTGCGAGTAGGCAGCGGGGATGCCGCAGGCGAGGTACTCACGGACTTTCAATGAGGATGCTTCCTTCATGCCCTTTCTCTCAAGCGCAAAGCAGCTCAAGCCGACATGACATTGCCCGTATATGGTGACCAAAGCATCTCCCGTTATGTTGCCATGACAAACTATCGACGGAAAGGCGCGAATGGCCTCAAACTGCGCTGGTGAGAGTGACCCGCAGAGATGTAACTCGTAATCTTCGGAGGGGATTTCTTTGAGTCCTTTCAGGACAAGGTCAAGCCCGTGCCATGGCACAAACTGAGCGCAGGTCATCACCAGCTTGAAACGTCCTCCTTCCCATATACTTCCTCCCTGGACCAATGATCGGTACCTATCAACATCAATGCAGTTCGGAGTGAGCAGACTCGGTTTTGGAACTTTCAGGCGGCTGGTTTCGTACTGGAGCAATTCGTTGGTCACAGCACTAAGGCCGCCGAATCGGCGAAAAAATCGCGCCGCGCCAAATCGTTCAAACGGGTACCTCCAATCCCCAGAGAGCTTCATTTCGTCCAGTTCCTTTGTGTGATGCTCGGAAATGGCTAGACTTTTTGGAAAACAACACCCGAGCATCACAGGATCCATGGTAGGATAGCGCAGGAAAACCGCATCATACCGTGATGTCAGCCGATTGAACTCGCGCACCTGCTGAATTCGAAACTGCAAATTCGATTTATGCGGTACCAACGTAGCCAGGATGCGGCTCGGTCTCTTCGCCATGGAATTCCTTTCACTGGTAATCCAAACGATATCGAGTGAGAGTCCCTGGCGGGCGCAGGCGTCAGCCTGCTCGTGAAGCTTTCGGAAGACCCCCTCGCTGGAACTTAACACGAGGCTCACGTAAGCTATGCGTGCCGACTTCATCCGGGCGGCGCTCCCTTACCGGATATCCAGCCTGCTTTAGGGATCAAACCGCAAACGGGACGTGAAACAAGGGGCGTCTGGCCTCGCCCCAAGGCATGTTTGAGGATTGCGAGGGTGGCCGCCGTTAAAAGACCCGCGTAGGTGAGCGAAATGGCAATTGCGATCGCGGTGATGACCCATACACTACCTTCTTTGGTCGAAGCAAGATAGCTGGATGCGGTCAGGAGGCAAAGCAAACCCAGCCCATCGCAAATAAATATCCATGCCTGGCGTTTGAGAATCGTTAGGCACCGAAAAAGGGGCCCCGCCACAAATCTCAGAAACGTCGGGATAGCTAGAATCCGCGCATACTGCCCGGCGGTCTCCCATTGATCTCCAAATATTGTTTTGAAAAGCCAGGGACCGAATGCTATTAGCACCAACATCGGGCCAAGCCCGACCAGCGATAGGTTCCGAAGGATCTGGAAATAGCTTCGTTTCAAGGCCGCTGGGTCTTCATGCGCCCATCTGGCCGCATCTACATAAAACACGCTTGCAACACCTTGGGCCAGCACCGCAAGCGGAACGGTCAGCACGCGGTCCTGTACAATATACCAGCCGGCGATCTTTGCGCCGTAGAGGTCCGCCAATATAAGAGAGGGCAATTGAAAACAAGCAATGTGCAGGATAGCGCCAAAAAGGCCAATAGACGGGAATGCTTTGAATTCCAGTGCGATCGGCCGAATTTGCCTTAAAGCGGGGAGAAGGAGGATCCGGTCCTCTCGCAGTTTTCTTGTAATAAGAGTTATTCCGGCCACGAAACGGGAGAGAGTAAGACCAAGGAGTAAACCAATCGACTGCATCTGAGCGACTCCGAACACGATCTGAAATCCATTTTGAGAAAGGGACTGCAGAATGCCGTTTTGAGCGACTTGGCTGAAGCGGTGGCGCCTCAAGTACCATAGTGTCAAAGCTTGTTGTAAACCAGAACCAAAAATCGTCACGGGTAACATCCACCAGAATCGGGCCAGCGCTTCATATCCCAATTTTCCGGCAAGATCCAAGAAAGTTGGTGCGAACACGAACACGGAAAGGGATCCCGAAACAAAGGCCAGGCTGACCGCTAAAAGTGTAACGGCGGCGCCGCCTTCATCGCTTTTCGGAAGGGCAATCGCCATTTCATAGTGGAGCGAAGAGGCGGCGGCAGCGAAAGTGACAAAAGCCAGAAATAAGGCGAGCACTCCGAATGCCTCGGGCCCATAAAGTCGCGTCAAAAGGGGTGAAGCCAGGAAAGTGAGGGCTTGAGCGGCTGCCGCGCCTCCGCTGATCGCTCCGGCTCTTCTAAGGAACTTGGATTTCAGCAGTTCGAGTAATCGATTCATGGGGCTTTTTCGCGGAGACGACCGTTTCGTGGTAGTAACGAGCAAGGGCAAAGCAGATCAAAGCATCTGCCCATCGCAAGGATTGCAGATCTTGTTTCCAAAGTCTTGTTCGGCGATAAAGAAAACCGCCCCCCGGCTTATACATCTTAGTTAGAAGCTGTCCTACAACCATTAACAGTTGTGCTCTCGCCCGTTCAGTTAACTCAGTATCCCGCATGGCTTCACCCTGGATGTCGAGCAGTGTTATGATGGACTGGGCAAAGTTGTAAATGTCGAGGGGATAGGTGCTATCATTATAGGACTTGGGCAGCCCGCTTGGAGTGAAAAGCTGCTCAAGAAAATAGCGCGTCCCCTTCGCCAGGGCCAATTCGATCCGTATCCGGCCACTGTCGGATTCATCCAGATTGGCATGGATTTCCGTAAGTGAGCTTAGGACCATTCCCGTATGATGGTTGTCTATAAAACTTTTCTTGTCTATAGAGTCAAAGGCGCTATAGTACCAGCTTCCGTCATCGTTTTGATTCTCCACGACGCATGCGGCCAGCTTCAAAGCCAGATCGCAAAACTCCACTCGATTAAAGCGTCTGCCCGTCCTTATCAGCAAGCTGGCGATGTCAGCCTGGACATTGATGACCTGGGTGTGGTCCGTTGGCGTGTAGCTAACTGCGACGGTTCCGGAAGAACGGTGCGTCTTATTTAGGCCTTTATCAAAAAACTGACACAACGAGACGAGTGGCTCAATCACCCACTCCTCGTCAGTCGCTTCATGATATCGCAAAAACGAATTCCCCACCGTCATGGTAGTATGCCCTATAGGAGCGCCCGGTGCATGATATGTTTTATGAAGCCAAGGATAAGGAAACCCCCACCCGATATAACCTGGGCCTTTCGTGGCCCGATTTAAAAGCCACTCCAGGTGCCTCTTTGCTTTTTTCAGGTTTTCTGCTCCTCCCAGGACAATATGAGCGCTTGCTAGATTTGCCACACCCCCGGCCGTGGCCCGCTTTTTAACCCTAAGGAGCCGGCGAGTCAGGACCGGCGCGTGCCTTATTCCCAGCCACAATGGGACTCGTCCCAAAAAAGTCAATCCCGTGCGCTTCGTAATGACTTTTTGTCCATACCAGCTACCCATCACATCGAAAGGATCGTACGTATCAACTCCGGTCTTTTCGATCAGAGACAACGTCTCCGCAATGGCCCCTTGGATTATGTGTGCGCTCATCGCTGGCGAGAAGCGGACCGCAGGCGTCGTACCAAAAAACATGGGAGCCCAAAATCGTCCGCTCATTTCAATGTTCTTGATGGTTCCCTTAAACTGCCGTGCGCTCCTGACATGAAAAGAACCCTTGTATGCTGGAACCTCTGCTCGTTCCACAACATTTGACTCGCTTGAAGCCGGTGTTATTAAACCTCGCTAAACTTCCTGCGAGCATTTCCGCAAGCAGCGCTTCCTCAGTTATCAAAGGAATTCCTGAATGGCCGCTACGACTTCCGCGCGCTGCTCGCCCTCAAGCTCCGGATAAACCGGGATGCTGAGCGCTTCCTGGGCCAGGCCGGTTGCGATGGGGCACCCACTTGCCTGATGCGTGTAGGCAAAACATTCCTGTTTGTGCATCGGCACCGGATAGTAAATTTCAGCGCCGATCTGCCTGGAGGCCAGGAAATCGCGAAGCTCGTCGCGCCTTGCCTTCCCCGGCACCCGGAGTGAGTACTGGTTCCAGATATGATCATAGTCTGGAGTGGCAACGGGCAGGGCCAACTTGGCTCCACCAGTCCCTGGACGATGCTCGCTAGCGAGCACCACGCCGGGCAACTTGCTTAGTTTCTCAGTGTAAAAGGCGGCGTTGGCGCGGCGTTTAGCCGTGTAGTCGTTGTAGTGCGGCAATTTCACCCGCAGAAAAGCTGCCTGCAAAGCATCGAGGCGGAAGTTGCCACCAACATATTTATGATAGTACTTCGGTTTCGAACCGTGTGTGCGGAGCAACAGCGCGCGTTCGGCGAGAGCATCGTCGTTCGTCACCAGCAACCCGCCATCGCCCAGTCCGCCAAGATTCTTGGATGGGAAGAAACTGTAGGTGCCGAAAGTCCCGATTGTTCCAGCACTCCGGCCTTTATAACGCGCCCCTAAAGATTGGGCGGCATCTTCAATGATAGCGAGCTTATGCGCCTTGGCCAGTTCCATGACAGCATCCATATCGGCACATTGCCCGAAGAGATGAACCGGAATGATGGCTTTAGTGCGCGGGGAAATTTTCCGGGCGGCGTCGGCAACATCGAGATTGAAGGTTTCCGGCAGGGCATCGACAAAAATGGGAACGGCACCGACGCGGGCGACGCAGCCAGCGGTGGCAAAAAAGGTGTAGGTGGGGCAAAGAACTTCATCGCCCGGTTGAATATCCAAAGCCATCAAGGCCAGGAGAATGGCGTCTGTTCCCGAACTGATGCCGATAGCGTGCTTTGCCCCGGTGAAGCCGGCGATTTCGGCTTCGAATTTCTGGACTTCGGCCCCGAGGATGAAGTGGCCCGATTTCAGGACACGTTCGAAGGCGGCTTTCAGCTCTGCCTCGAGAGGAAGGTTCTGCGCATTCAGGTCTAGTAATGGAACAGCCATGTAGTTTTGAATTAGAAATTCTATCGATCACGCGCCCGCCGACGCGAGCGGGCATTCCTTGAATTGATCGTAAGTGAGCTTTCCGCTTCTGAGGTTTTCCGGCAAGGGCGCCTCCTCATCAAGGTCCAGGCAACGGAGCAGACCGGGCTCGACCTCCTGGTAGCGAAAGCCACTTTCAGGGCAACGCATGAGGCCGTTGGGGTCTGGCGAGAGACGATGTCCGTGGCGGCTCATCCAGCCTTTCTGGCGCGCAGGGACTCCAACCATGAGCGCATAATCGGGAACGTTTTTCGCGACGACCGCGCCCGCCGAGACGAAGGAATATCGCCCCAGCACAATTCCGCAAACAATCGTGGCATTGGCGCCGATTGTGGTTCCGCGCCGAATGACAGTTTTTTCGTAAAGGCTATGCCGATTCACCTGGGAACGAGGATTTGTCACGTTGGTCAATACGCAGGAAGGCCCAAGAAAAACATCGTCTTCAATGATGGTCCCGGTATAGATCGCGACATTGTTCTGCACTTTGACATTACTGCCAATTTCGACTCCCCCAGCGACCATGGTGTTCTGCCCGAAAATACATTTCTCCCCAATTTTGGCCCCGGCGCAGATGTGAGCGAAGTGCCAGACTTTGGTGCCAGCGCCGATTTCGCACGGCTCATCAATAACCGCAGTCGGATGCGCAAAGTATGTATTCATCTAAACTTCGCTAAGAAGGGTGGGCCGGCCATTGAGCTGCAGGGAGGTTTGGCAGGCCTGGAGGACACGGAGGACCTGGATGCCGCTCTGTGCGTTTGTCAGCGGCTGTCTTCGGGTAGCAATGCATTCGATGAAATGCTCGCATTCCTTGCGAAGAGGCTCATCCGAATCGATCGGAATCGGCTGGGCCTCTCCCTTGAGAAGGACTGGCTGCCGATTGTTCATGTCGACGCGCTGATTATACAAAAGAAGTTTGTCTTCCTTGGCCACATCGTTGAATACAGCCATCTTCTTTTCCCCGACGATAATCAACTTCTGCTCTTTGAACGGGTTAAGCCAACTCACGAAAATATGGGCCCGTTGTCCCGTGGCGAAGTGCAGACCAGAAACGGTAACGTCCGGCAGGTTCGGGGTAATATAACTTCCGCCAACGCAGGTTACCTCGACCGGATTCTGCCCAAAGAGCCGAAGGATAACGGCGATATCGTGCGGGGCGAAACTCCAAAGGGCGTTTTCTTCGATCCGAATTTTTCCGAAATTCAGGCGGTTGGAGTAGATATAATTGACGCGGCCCAATTCATTCTGCTGGAGCAATTCTCTTAATTTCAGGATCGCTGGATGGAACTCGAGAAGATGGCCCACCATGAGAATCCTTCGCGCTGCTTCCGCCTCATGCAACATCTCCAGCCCTTCCGAATAGGTGAGCGCGAGCGGCTTTTCCACAAGCACATCCTTCCCGCCCCGCAAAGCGGCGATGGCGAGCCGATGATGGGTTTCGGCTGGCGTGGCAAGCACAACTGCATCGATATCTTTCCGTTCGAAAACGCCATCAAACTTTTCGCACACCTCGATGCCGGGGGCGATTTGACCCGCCCGCGTCCGCCCCGTTTCGGCGGGATCACAAACGACCTTGAGCACGCCAAGCTGATAGAAATTGCGGACCAGATTCTGACCCCAATAACCGCACCCGAGAACTGCAATTCCACTACCACCCATAAGAATCAAAGGGAAGCCAAGCCAGGCTAGATTAGACCAGCGTTAAGCGCTGGCTTTTTTCACCAAATAAACAAAGGACCTTCCTGACAGGTACATTAGCAACAAAGGAATAGCTGCCACGGCGCAAAAGACCATCCCGATCAGGGACCATTGCGTGACCGCGAATCCCGCAACGAGGAAAGCCACCATTAAAGGCAAGACCAATTCCGGCTTCTTAAACGAGATACCGAGGGCCCAGCCCATTGCTACCGCCACGCCGCCAATGAAAGGGTCCGCGAAGCCCAGGACGACTCCGCTGAGGTAGAACAATGGCGCGACCATTATTACTCCCTGGACCCACCGGATAGTTTGCATGAGCAAGCCGATCGCCAGGACAACGCCCTGCGACACCACAACGATACGCAGCGTATCATGGTCGGGCGGGTTTTGGTCATTCCAGGTAACGGCATGAGCCAGGAAAAATGCGCCTACAGCCGCCCGGCTAAAGTCTAGCCAGTTTGTTTTAAGAGCAGCCAAACCGCGCAAATGAGCCGGCCAGCGAGCGGCGGGATTTCGGCGCAAGACGTTTTTGAGCGTGGCCGGGAATGGCCCTGGAAGCCAAAGCAAAACAACTGACACCACCGCGAATACCCAGTTAATTTTCATCAAGAAGGCAGCTAAGTTATGCTTTCCAGACCTGCGCTTCCGGTTTGGTCACTTGGGCCATTACATTACGTGTATCTACTATGCATTTGGCCCAATTCCCCAATTCTTTATAGTTCACCGCGTCGTGCGCGGTGGCAATAATGACTGCGTCAAATCCGTTGACGATCTCTTTCTTCCATTCAATAGACTTGCGGCCGGTCCATTCTCCATGTTCCCGCGTCGGGAGGATTACGGGTATGAACGGATCGTAATAGGCTACCTCGGCCCCACGTTTCTTTAACAGGTCCATTAAAATAAAGGTGGGCGACTCGCGCATGTCATCCACGTTGGCCTTGTAGGCCAGGCCAACCAGGAGGACCGAGCTTCCGTTTACGGACTTTTTCTGGACATTCAACGCTTCGGCAGTTTTCTGGATCACATACTCCGGCATAGCCGTGTTTACTTCTCCAGCGAGTTCGATAAATTTAGTATGCTGTCCATACTCACGCGCTTTCCAGGTGAGATAAAAAGGGTCAATAGGAATACAATGCCCACCCAGGCCGGGCCCCGGGTAGAAGGCCATATACCCAAACGGCTTTGTTTTAGCAGCATTGATAACCTCCCAGACATCAATTCCCATTGCCGCGTAGACTACCTTCAATTCATTGACCAGCGCAATATTTACGCTCCGGAATATATTCTCCAAAAGCTTGGTTGCTTCGGCCGCGCGGCAGGAAGAAACCGGGACGATGCTTTTAATGGCTTTATTGTAAAGCGCTTTGGCCCGTTCCAGGCAGGCTGGGGTAAAGCCCCCAATAACTTTGGGAATTTCAGCCACTTTGCTCGCTGGATTGCCCGGATCTTCTCTTTCAGGCGAGAACGCAAGATGAAAATCCTTCCCCGCCTTCAAGCCCGACCCTTGTTCCAAAACCGCCTTCAAATCCTCATCCGTGGTCCCAGGGTAGGTGGTTGATTCCAGCACCACCAAAATCCCCGGATGAAGATGCGGCGCAATGCTTTGCCCCGTGCTGATGATGTAGGAAATATCCGGTTCGCGATTCTTGTTCAGCGGGGTCGGCACGCAGATAATCACCGCCTCCACCTCCTTGACGCGCTTGAAATCGGTCGAGGCATCGAACCTATTCTCCTTCAATTGCTCAGCGATGGCGCTGCTCTCGATATGTTTGATGTAACTGCGGCCCGCCTTAATCGCATCCACTTTTTGGCTGTCAATGTCCAAGCCTAGAACACTCACGCCGGATTTGGCAAACTGAAGCGACAACGGCAAGCCGACATACCCCAGGCCAACGATAGCAATTTTCATAAGCATTTCTACTGCAATAGCTTCTCTGCCAACGGCTCAAACTCCTGCAAACGCTTCTGCAATTTGCCCAGTCTTCTCAGCCTTTCCATGCAGAATTCATATTCGCCGGGTGAAATCTCGCCGCTTTTTTCAGCCTCCGCGAAATTCTCCACGATCTTTTCCAGCCGCTTTTCCGAGGCCCTCAACCGTGGTTTCAGAAATTCACTGTACCCCCCGCGAAGGATCGTCCCAAAATCTTCCGAAGCCTCGAAAAAATCCCTTCTTTCTCCCTGCACCCATACCTGTCGAATCGCACCCCACGCGGCCAAATGTCGTGTTCCTATGCTCGCGCTCCCTTTGCTGATGGAGAGCAATTCCGACAAATCGTCCAGCGAGAGTGGAGCTTCTGAAAGGTAAAGCAATCCGTAAATCTGCCCCGTCGAGCGCGGCAGGCCGAAATATTGAAATAACGTCCCTGTGGCCTCAACCATCTCCTTTCTGCCCCTTGCAAGGCCATTTTTACTCCCGCCCCCATTTCCATTTAATGTAATTGGGTTTTTCATGGCAGCCGCGAACTTCAGGCACACTTCGTGCCTGTTAATTCGCACAGCTTATCGTGGACGAACCTCCAAATCCCACCAAAACGTTCAATACGAACTGAAGCTTTAAAACTTCGCGCAAAGAAAAGCAAGAAATTTACCAAGCTTTATTGGCCTGTCCAAAGATCTTTTACCCGCTTATGAACCGCCGCCAATTCGCCCAAATCAGCCTTGGCCTGCCCTTTTTAGGGGGATGTCTCGGCCCTGGCCAATCCGGTCACTCACGCTTGTATCTGAGTACTTTTCAGACCGAAGTGACTCCACCCCTGG
>JADMIO010871517.1_pt1 | contig 21722 bp, 13 predicted proteins | sample 8958161 | NCBI WGS metagenome assembly JADMIO01 (sample SAMN16585339, study PRJNA669376) | soil metagenome | isolation source: Crop rotation soil | place: USA: Cullars Rotation, Alabama | collected 2011
CGATTACGAAAGCGCGCGGCCGTATGCGCGATCGATCGCCAACGCGATCGGCAACAAGACGATGCCCCCGTGGCATGCCGATGCGCCGGCGGGCACGTTTCAGAACGAACGGATTCTTACGCAGGATGAACGCCAGACGCTGATCCGTTGGGCGACCGGCGGCGCGCCGAAAGGCGACGTGAAGGATCTGCCCGCCGCACCTGTTTATAAAGATGAATGGCGATTGGGCACACCCGATCTCGTGCTCGAAATGCCGGAAGAGCGGCAGATTCCGGCGAGCGGCACGATCGAGTACGAGTATTTCTACATCCCGACCAACTTCACCGAACCGAAGTGGGTGAATTCGATCGAAATCCGTCCGGGCAATCGCGCGGCGGTGCATCACGTGCTCGTGCGCTATTACGCGAAGCCGGCCACCGCGGCGCGGCCGATCACACGAGGCAACTCCCGTGATTCGGAGCTGCCGAAGCGTTCTCCCGGCGAGCGGCCGCCGAACGGCGACATTTCAAAGCTGCCGTCGACTCTGCTCGCCACGTATGCGCCGGGAACGAACCCGCAGCAGGCGCCGGCGGGCACCGCGTTCCGGCTGGAGGCCGGCGGCGTTTTCGAGCTGCAGATGCACTACACCGCGAACGGAAAGGCCACCAGCGATCGCACCAGGATCGGCCTGACGTTCTCCCGCGATCCGTCGCCGCGGGAAATCCGCGCGACGCAGTTTTTCAACACGAGGCTCGTGCTTCCGCCCGGTGCTCCGAATGTTGAAGTCAGCACCGATCTCGAGTTCGTGCAGGACGCGACAGTGTGGGGCATCTTTCCGCACACGCACGTGCGCGGCAAACGATGGACGTATCAGCTGGTGCTGCCGAACGGCGAGACCTCGTCGATCCTGTCGGTGCCGCACTACGACTTCAACTGGCAGACGTACTACATGTTCGACAAGCCGCTGCAGGTGCCGAAGGGCTCGAAGATCGTCTCGACGGCGTGGTACGACAACTCCACCGCGAACAAGAGCAATCCCAACCCCGGTGTCGAAGTGCGATGGGGCGATCAGACGTGGGAGGAGATGCAGTACACCGGCGTGCTCGTCAGCTCCGCCGATAGCGGTTCGACACGAAAGTAGGCGCGGTTACGCCGTAATCGTGGCGAACGTGACGAGCCGGCGGCAGGCGACGCACCGGAACGCGCCCTTTTCCATCGTGTTCAATTTCTGACAATGCGGGCACCGGACGTTGACGGTCGCCGTCGCGAGTCCGTCGATCCGGGCGGCGAAGCCGGACGGCCGCGGCAGCGCGATGAATTTGCCGGTGCCGGTGCGATGCAGAAATCCTTCCGTGATCAACGCATCGAACGCCATCTCGCACGTCTTTTCGTCGACAGCCCACAGACGGCACGCCTGCTCGCGCGTGAGCTTGAGCCCTGGCATGCTCTCGTATTCGCCGCGCATTTTCGTGATGAGAGTCGAACTCGAAAACATGGGAGCCTCCGATCGGTAAAGCAGATGTCCGAGTCGATCGGTTGAAGGTGGCGGAAATTATAACGCGGGTGCGGCGAGCAGTACAAGCGAAAATTTTTCGCGCCTTTTCGCTCGTCCGACCTAATTGCCATCGATGCGACAACATCGTTCATAATCAGCAAACATGCGACGGGTAGGCCGGATCGTTGCCGCTGTTGCCGCGTTCGGGTTCGGATATTTCGCCTACATCTACCTGACGCTTCCCGACGTTCGCGAGCTGCGCACGCACAATCTCGAGACGACCGCGTTCATGCGGCTGCGCGAAAACGAAGCGCGCGCCGAGGGCAAGCAGCCCAGGCGCGTACAGCAGTGGGTGCCTTACAGCCGCATCTCTCCGAACCTCAGACGCGCGGTGCTCGTCGCCGAAGACGCGGGCTTCTGGGGGCACGAGGGGATCGACCTCGCCGAAATCAGAAAGTCGATGGAGACCGATTTCGAAAAGGGGATGTTCCTTCGCGGCGCGAGCACGATCACACAGCAGCTCGCGAAAAATCTGTACCTCTCGCCGTCGCGAAACCCGTTCCGCAAGCTGCGCGAGCTCTTCATCACCCGACGGCTCGAGTACGAATTGAGCAAGACGCGGATCTTCGAGCTGTATCTCAACGACATCGAGTGGGGCGACGGCATCTACGGCGCCGAGGCCGCGTCGCGCGCGTACTTCGGCACGCCCGCATCCGCGCTGACGCCCGATCAAGCGGCGCTGATGGCCGGCGCGATCGTGAATCCGCGCGAGCTGAAAGTGCTGAGCCCCAACGGGCGGCTGCGTGCGCGTCAGCGGATCATCCGCGCGCGCATGGGCAACGTGACGCCGCCACCCGTCAATCCCGTGCCGGCGCCTGCCGAGCTGCCGAGCGGCAGCTTGCCGCCAGCCGCGCCGCCGGAGACGCTCCCCGAGGTACAACCCGAAACGCTGCCCGAATCACCGAGTGAAGGTGGTCCACCACCCGAGCATCCCGCCGAACCGGCGGAACCTGAGCCCTCGGTCTCACAACCCGCCGAACCACCGCCGGCGAGCGTACCGAAGCCGCAGCCGTTTCCCGGCGCCGGTCAACCGTAATGAAACAGGCGGCGACCGCCGCTATATAATCCGCGGCACATTCCTCTAGCGGCGGGTCTCGACAAACAGTAGGAGGGGTTATGACACCGACGCGTCGTCTGTGGACGGGATTGTCGATCTGTGGGTTGCTGATCCTCGTCGCGCTGTACACGTCAACAAGCGCGCGTCAAAACGCAGCCGCCGCCGTTCCGATCGACGGCGACGACATCGGCGGTGTCGTGACGGGACCGAAAGGTCCCGAAGCCGGCGTCTGGGTGATCGCCGAAACCACCGAGCTGCCCACGAAGTTCAACCGCATCGTCGTCACCGACGATCGCGGACAGTACGTCATTCCCGATCTGCCGAAGGCGCACTACAACGTGTGGGTGCGCGGGTACGGCCTGGTCGATTCGCCGAAAGTTCCGGGAGTGCCCGGCACGGCGTTGAACCTGAAAGCGGTAGCCGCGCCAAATGCGCGCGCTGCCGCGCAGTACTATCCGGGTCAGTACTGGTATTCGCTGATCAAGGTCCCCGACAAAAGCGAATTTCCCGGCACCGGACCGGCGGGCAACGGCATCAATCCCGCGGTGAAGAGCCAGGCCGAGTGGCTGCGGTTGATGAAGACCGACAGCTGCGAGTCGTGTCATCAGATCGGCAGCCATGGCACGCGCGAGATTCCGGCGCTCTTCAACTCGCTGCCGACATCGGTCGCCAAATGGGAACGGCGCCTTCAATCGGGACAGGCGGGCGCCAACATGATGGGCGGCATCAACGCGCTCGGCAACCGCCGCGCGCTCGCGATGTTCGCCGATTGGACCGATCGCATCGCCGCGGGCGAACTTCCGCCGGTGCCGCCGCGACCGCAGGGCGCCGAACGGAATCTCGTCATCACGCAGTGGGATTGGGCCGATCCGAAGGCGTATCTCCACGACGAGATCGCCACCGATCGCTTGAACCCGACGGTCAACGCCAACGGCAAGCTATACGGGTCGGCCGAAATCAGCGCCGACTACCTGCCCTGGCTGGACCCGGTCAATAACACGATCGGCCGCGTGCCGGTACCGGTGCGCGATCCAGCCACTCCGTACGCGGCGCCGATGTCGGGCTTCCAGCCGTCGCCGTACTGGGGATCGGAAGCGATTTGGACGAGCAAGGCGAACGTCCACAATCCGATGTTCGACTACAAAGGCCGCGTGTGGTTTACATCGCGGATCCGCGGCGGCGACCACCCGGCATTCTGCAAACCCGGATCGACGCATCCATCGGCCGCGCTGACACCGACGACGGCGTCGGCCAGACAGCTGGCGGTCTACGATCCGAAAACCGACAAGGTGACGCTCATCGATACGTGCTACAGCACGCATCATCTGTTTTTTGCCGAAGACGCGAATCACACATTGTGGACGAGCAGTGGTGGCGGCGGCGGCGTCGTCGGCTGGCTCGACACGAAGATGTTCGACGAGACACACGACGAAGCGAAATCGCAGGGATGGACGGCGCTCGTGGTCGACAACAACGGCAACGGGAAGCGCGATGCCTACACCGAGCCGAATCAACCGGCCGATCCGTCGAAGGATCGCCGCATCGACGCAGGATTTTACGGCGTCATGCCGAGCCCGGATGGAACGGTGTGGGGATCGGTTCTCGGATTCCCCGGATCGCTCGTTCATTTGATTCCCGGATCGAATCCTCCGGCCACGACATTGGCGGAGGAGTACCAATTTCCGTGGGGCAACACGAAGACCGACGCGCAGGGGTACGGCCCGCGCGGGATGGACGTCGATGGCAACGGCGTCGTCTGGGTCGTTGCGGCGAGCGGTCACTTCGCCAGCTTCGATCGGAAGCTGTGCAAAGGGCCGCTGAACGGTCCAAAGGCGACAGGGCAGCAGTGTCCTGAAGGCTGGCGGATGTATCAGACGCCGGGGCCACAGTTCAAAGGCGTCACCGATTCGGGGAGCGCCGATTCGCATTATTACGACTGGGTCGATCGCTTCGATACGCTCGGCCTTGGACGGAACGTCCCGATCGCGACGGGCAACAGTTCAGACGCGCTGCTCGCGCTGAATCCGCAGACCGCGAAATTCACGATCCTGCGCGTGCCCTATCCGAACGGATTTTTTGCAAAAGGCATGGACGGCCGCATCGACGATCCGAAGGGCGGCTGGAAAGGCCGGGCGGTGTGGTCGACATGGGCCACGCGCGCGCCGTTCCACAACGAGGGCGGTAAGGACATGCAAAGCAAAGTGGTGAAGTTCCAAATGAGGCCGAGTCCACTTGCGAAATAAGTAAAAAGTAAAAAGTAGAAAGTAAAAAGTCATTTGAGAAAGTAAAAAGTTGGTTGAGGATTCTCATGATGCGAAAACTCATAACTCTTATCGTCGCGGTCATCGCGGCGACGACATTGAGCGCGCAGACCGGCGCGAAGAACGGCGAATGGCGCGCCTATGGTGGCGATACGGGCCACACGCGTTATTCGCCGCTCGATCAAATCAACGCCGGCAATTTCAGCAAGCTCATGATTGCCTGGCGCTTCAACACCGCGCATCTCGGCCCGCGGCCCGAATACAACCTCGAATCGACGCCGCTGATGGCCAACGGCGTCCTGTATTCGACCGCCGGCACCAGACGCGCCGTCGTCGCACTCGATCCGGAAACAGGCGAAGAGCTGTGGGTACACAGCGAGCGTGAAGGGAAGCGCGGCGACGTCGCGCCCCGGCAGTTGTCGGGCCGCGGCCTCGCGTACTGGACCGACGGAAAAGAGGAACGCATCCTCTATGTGACGCCCGGCTATCAGCTGATCGCGCTCGACGCAAAGACCGGGATGCGCGTCCCCGGCTTCGGCGTCGATGGCCGCGTCGATTTGAAGCAGAACGACGATCAGGTGATCGATCCGCTCTCGAGCGAAATCGGTCTGCACTCGACACCGATGATCGCGAAGAACGTCGTCATCGTCGGCGCCGCGCACAAGTCGGGCGGCGTGCCGACCGGCAAGGCGAACGTCAAAGGCTACGTGCGTGGATTCGATGTCCGCACCGGCAAGCGGCTGTGGATCTTCCATACGATTCCGCAGCCGGGCGAATTTGGAAACGAGACCTGGCTGAAGGACTCGTGGTCGTACACCGGCAATACCGGATCGTGGGGACAGATCACGATCGACGAAGATCTCGGCATCGCGTATCTCCCCATCGAAAGCGCGACCGGAGATTATTTCGGCGCCGACCGGCCAGGCCCGAACCTGTTCGCCGAGAGCCTCGTCGCCGTCGATCTCCAGACGGGAAAACGGAAGTGGCATTACCAGCTCGTTCATCACGGGATCTGGGATCACGACATCCCATGTCCGCCGGTTCTCGTCGACGTGATGAAGAACGGACAAATCGTGAAGGCCGTGGCTCAGCCCACGAAACAAGCCTTCCTCTACGTGTTCGATCGAATTACGGGACAACCGATCTGGCCGATCGAAGAGAGGCCGGTCCCTAAAGGCGACGTGCCCGGCGAATGGTACTCGCCGACGCAGCCTTTCCCGCTCGACGCGCGCGGCCGTCCGTTCAACTACGACAAGCAGGGATTTGTCGAAGACGACCTCATCGACTTCACGCCGGAGCTGCGGGCCGAAGGGAAGAAGGTGATCTCCCGATACAAGATTGGTCCGGTGTTTACGCCGCCAGTCGTCAGCAAGCCGGACGGACCGCTCGCCACGCTGGTGATGGCATCAGCCGGGGGCGGCACGAACTGGCCGGGGGGCTCTTACGATCCCGAAACGCACATCTTTTATGCAAACTCGCAGCGATCGATCAGCCAGCTGGGGCTGGTGCCACCGCGACCCGAAACGAAGAACGATCTCGCATACGTGATGGGGAACGCGCTCACGGGCGCCCGCACGACTCCGGGATCGGGCGGCCCTGCCGCGCCGACACCTGCGCTGGTGCCGACCGTGCCTCCCGGTCCGCCATCAGAAGGCGGTGGAGGGGGTGCCGCAACCTTGAACGTGAATGGCTTGCCGCTGATGAAGCCGCCCTACGGTCAGATCACGGCGGTCGATCTCAATAAGGGTGAAATCATCTGGCAGATTGCGCACGGCGAGACGCCCGACACGATCAAAAATCATCCCGCGCTGAAAGGCTTGACGATTCCGCGCACTGGACGGCCGGGCGTCGTCGGATCGATGGTGACGAAGACCTTGCTGGTGTCGGGCGAGGCGGGATTCGGCCCGACGTCGACCGGCGCGCGAGGCGCGATGCTGCGCGCGTACGACAAGGCGACCGGCAAAGAAGTCGGCGCCGTCTACATGCCGGCGCCGCAAACAGGATCGCCGATGACGTACATGCTGAACGGGAAGCAATACATCGTCGTGGCGGTCAGCGGTGCGGGATTCCCAGGGGAGCTGGTGGCGTACAGGCTGCCATAGTGGAGACCAATTAATGACAAAAACGTTGAGCGTCACGGTGATTTTCGTTCTGTGCCTGACCGGGCTGGCGTACGCCCAGAGCGGAAGCATTTCCGGTTCGGTGGTCGACGAGACAGGCGGGGTCGTGCCGGGTGCGACCGTCACGCTGACAGCACCGAATGTGCACGAGATGACGATTACCGATGCGAGAGGCGAATATCACTTCCGCAACGTCCCCGCGGGCACCTATCAGGTCTCGGTGTCGCTGACCGGTTTCACGACCGTCTCGCGCGACAACGTCGTCGTCGGCGCCGGAGAGGCAAGCGCTCCGTCGATTACGCTCGAGGTCGCGAGCATCGGCGAGACGATTGTCGTCACCGGGACGAAAACGGAATCGACGCTGGTGAATTCGCCGGTCACGATGACTGTCCTTCCAGGCAGCACCATCGAAACCATGGCGGCGACCAACTACGGCGATGTGTTGAGAACCGTGCCGGGGGTCAACGTCATTCAGCTGTCGGCGCGCGACGTGAATATCACGAGCCGGCAGGCGACGGGCACGCTCGCCAACTCGCAGCTCGCGCTCCTCGACGGCCGATCGATCTATCTCGATTTCTTCGGGCTCGTGCTGTGGGATTTCGTGCCGAACAATCCCGGCGACATCAAACAGATCGAAGTCGTGCGCGGTCCGGCTTCGTCGATCTGGGGCGCGAACGCGTTGACCGGCGTCATCAACATCATCACCAAAACGCCGCGCGAAGCGCCGGGGACGACGGTCACGTTCAGCGCGGGCGCGATCGATCGTGACGCGGGTTCAACGGTCGGCAAAGGCACCGGGGCGATGTTCGGCGCCAACGTCAGCACGTCCCAGATTCTCAACGATAAATGGTCGTATCGAGTGAGCGCGGGTTACTTCGATTCGGATGCGTATCCGCGGCCGACGGGGACCGTCCCGCGTATCGTCGATCCGCGCGATCCCACCGGAAAGCAGATGGTTGGTGGCGCCGCTTATCCCGCCGACGCGGCCGGTGCGTTCGGTTCGTCGTTTCAGAATACGGGCACTCGACAGCCCAAGTTCGATGGACGAGTGGACCAGGAGCTGAACGGCGCTCATGTGACGTATGCCGGTGGCGTCGCCGGGACCGAGGGAACGGTCTACACCGGGATCGGACCTTTCGACATTCAGCCCGGATCGACGATGAGCTACGGCAAGATGAATTACTCGCGCGGCGCGCTCAAGTTCAACGTGTTCGCGAATCTCGTCGACGCCCAGGCGCCGAACCTGCTGCTGCCGGATCCGGCGACAGGAAAAGCGCTGCAGCTCGACTTCACGACGCAGACCTTCGATATCGAACTGGGTCACGCGAAAACCTTCCGGCAAAACACGTTCACCTACGGCGGCAACTTCCGCCGCAACAACTTCGACATCACGCTCGCCCCGAATGCCAAAAACCGCAACGAGGTCGGCGCGTATATCAACGACGACATCGCGCTCGACAAGTTTCGCTTTTCGGTTGGTGGACGAATCGACAAGTTCGGCAACATCGAGGATCCGGTGTTCTCGCCGCGACTGACGGCGATGTATCAGCCGGTGCGCGATCATTCGCTGCGCGTGTCGTTCAATCGCGCCTTCCGCGCGCCGTCGGTCGTGAATAATTTCCTCGACGTCGCGATCGTCAGCCCCGTCGATCTCCGCGCGCTCGCGCCACTGCTGGGACCGCTGGCGCCGCTCGTGGCTAATCCATTTCCGCTTCTCGTGCGCGCCGTCGGCAGTGAGCTGCCGGTCGGCACGACCCCGCAGAAGCCGCTCGTGTCCGATTCGGTCACGGCGTACGAGTTTGCGTACACGGGAACGGTGAAGAACAAGACGGTGCTCGGAGCGGCGTTCTACATCAACAACGTGAGCGACGAGGTCAATTTTTCGCAGCTGCCGACCAATCTCGATCCCTACACCGCGGCAAACCCGCCGCCGGGATGGGTGCTACCGCCGTCGATTCTGACGACGATGGCGGCGCTTGGGATTTATCTTCCCCGTACCGGATTCACGTATCTGAATCTCGGTCCGCTGCGCCAGAAGGGCGTCGAGCTGTCGGTCGATCAACGATTCACGAACACCGTCACCGCCTACGCGAACTACTCATACCAGGCAAAGCCGCAGGTCCTCGACGATCCGAATCCGTACCCGGAGATCGAGCTCGCACTGCCGCCGACGAATCGATTCAACATCGGCGGCGCATACAACGGCGCGCGGTATCTTGGAAATCTCAGCGTGAGCTACAGCGACCAGGCATTCTGGAGCGACGTGCTGACGAGCGCGTACCACGGCTACACCGATGCCTACACTCTCGTGAACGGAACGTTCGGCGTGAAGTGGGCGGAGGGGAAGATCACGACGTCGGTGAAGAGCACCAACATCCTGAACAAGACGATCCAGCAGCACGTCTTCGGCGATCTGCTGCGGCGAACGATCCTCGGCGAAGTGCGCTTCGCGTTCTAACGATCGGAGCCGCCCCGGCCCTCGGCCGGCGGCGGCGTCCCTCGACCAGGCTCGGGGCTAGCCCCTCGACCGGGCTCGGGGCGAACAGGCTGCGGCATCGGCTTCCGTGGCAGCGCCTGTTCGCGGTTTGCCGCCTGATACACGAACGACGCGACGATCACGGCATTCTGCATCATGTCGCGCGGCTGAATCCGCTCGTAGACGTCCATGTTCGAGTGATGCGTCCGCGCGCTGTACTCGATCTCGTCCTGAATGAACTGAAATCCCGGCAGCCCCACCTCATCGAACGGCACGTGATCGGTCGATCCCGTATTGCGAATGGAGAGCGTCGTCATGCCCATGTTTCTGAACGGTTCCATCCACGCCTGCATGATGGGCGCGACCGCTTCGTTGCTCTGCAAGTAGACGCCGCGAATCTGACCAGTGCCATTGTCGATGTTGAAGTAGCCCGAGAGCCTCGAGTGCTCGGGCTTGGGCCGCATGTCGGCGCGATCGGCAAAATGCGATTTCACGTACGCGCGCGAGCCGATCAACCCCTGTTCTTCGCCGCTCCATAACGCGACGCGCACTGTGCGTCGTAGCTTCAGGCCCGTCGCCTTGAGAATCCGCATCGCCTCCATCACCACGGCCGAACCGGCGGCGTTGTCGGTGGCGCCGGTGCCGGAATGCCACGAGTCGAAGTGCGCGCCGAGCATCACGACATCGGCGGCTTTGTCCGTGCCGCGGATTTCGCCGATGAGATTGAACGCGTTGAGGTCCTGGTCGAAAAATTTATTGTCGATGTCCATCTGCAGCGTGACCGGCGTCTTCATCTGCAGCGTGCGATAAATGCGGCCGTAATGCTCAACCGCGAGCGTCACTTGAGGCGGCTGCGCCGGCCCATTTGGCTCGCGGGAGACGCCGGGCGGCGCCTGCACGAAGACGGTGCCGCCATCACCGCGGCTGAAGTCGAGCACCGCGGCGACGCCTTCGTCGATCCAGAACTGCGTCCGCTTGCGAGCGAACGCGTTCGGTTGATTGCCGCCACCCCGACCGCCGCGCACAGGCGCCGGCTGTGTCGCGAGATCCAACAGCTCAGCCTCGGTATATCGCCGGCCGGCGGCGGTGAATTGCGCCGCGACCTCGCGCATCGGCAGCGACAGCACGAATTTGCCGCGAAGTTTCCCTCGGAAGGCGTCGAAGTCGTTGTCGTTCTGAATGACCGCGATCGTCGCTTCGCCAGAGACGGGTCCATTCGTGCCGGGCGTCCACGCCTTCGGATACGCGATGAGCGGGTACGCTCGCGGCGTGAGGGCGAGCGCGACGAAGCGGCGATTCTGCCAGCCGCGGCCAAACGGGAACGGCTCTCGATGGAGGTTCGTCAAACCCCACTCGCGCATCTGCTGCTCGGCCCACTTCGCGGCTTCGTCGATCTCGGGCGATCCGGTGAGGCGCGGGCCGTAGATGTCGGTCAAGTCGCTCACGATGTCCATCACGTGCGAGCGCTGGAGACCTTCTTCCTTGATGAGGTAGACGGCGTCGAGATCCTGATGTTCGGTGACGGAGAACTGCGCAGCGAAGGGGAACGCGATGGAGACAAAGAGAATCGCGCAGAGGATGAAGAATCGGCGCACGCTCATAACCCGCACCATCCTTGCAGCACGTTATCACAAGGACTCCAGGCTCCAGGCTCTGGACTCCGGGCTCTGGACGCTGAACGCGCGTTCAGGCCCAAAGCCAAGAGCCCGGAGCCTGGAGCCCGTTATGTCGTCGGCGTCGCCGCAATCCGGCGTGCGCCGATGTATCGGGATTTCCAATAGGTCGAGGTGAGCGCTTCGACGCGGACGACTCCCGTCGAATTGGGCGCATGGACGAAGCGATTCTCGCCCACGGCGATCGCGACGTGAGACGCTCCCGGACCTTTGGTCGAGAAGAACAACAGATCCCCCGCCTTGATCTCCGAGGGTTTTACCTCGTCGCCGACTCGATACTGTTCCTCGACGACTCGCGGGACGATGATGCCGTACTGTGCGAAGACGTATTGGACCAGCCCGCTGCAATCGAACCCTTCAGGATCGGTTCCGCCGAGCCGGTACGGAACGCCGCGGAACCCGAGCGCGAACTCGGCGAGAGCGCGCCCGTCGAACACACGGACCGGCGGAGGCAGGCCAGGCGCTGCCGGATCGGATGGCAACTCGACTTTTTCTGGTGGCGGATTCCAGTCGGGACGCGGGAACGGCCGGGGCCGCGGCACGGTCGTGCTGCTCGCACAGCCGCTTGAAACCGACCAGCAGACGACTAACATTAGTAGTAAGACCGGCCGATACGTACTCATGAGAACCCGTGTGAATTATCGGTGCGTTTCGACAAAAAGTACAGTCCTGTAATTTGACAGGAAAAAGCAGCTAAGCCAAAATCTTTCAACGGTATGGAGCAGACGCTCCTTCTCAACGCGACGTATGAACCGCTAAAAGTCGTCAACTGGCAAAAGGCTATCACCTTGCTTTGCCAGGGGAAGGTGGAGGTGATCTCGGTCTACGACCGGGAGATTAGAGCGGTCTCCTTCAGCATCAAGCTGCCTTCCGTCATCCGCCTGCTTCGCTACATCAAAATCAAACGCCGGTTCGACTACGTACCGTTTTCTCGGGCCAATATCTACGCGCGCGACAACCACACGTGCCAGTACTGCGGCGAGTCGCTGCCTACGAGCGAGCTCACCTTTGATCACGTCGTGCCGGTCGCCCAGGGCGGCCGCAAGGATTGGGAGAACATTGTCACCTGCTGCGTGACGTGCAATCGCCGCAAGGGCGGGCGAACGCCGCACGAGGCCGGCATGCACCTGGTGAAGCTGCCGCGGCGCCCCGAGTCGATTCCGGCCATTCGCATCACGATCGGATTACGCAACGCGCCCGACAGTTGGCGCGACTTCCTCTATTGGAACGCGGAGCTGGATGAATCTTGACGGCTCGCCTCACCGCCATTCAACCGCACTGGGCGGTTGAGGGCGGACGCATCAGCATCCACGGGTCGGGATTTCCAGTCGATCGCCAGAGACTCCCGGAAGTCAGAATCGGCGACGTCCCTTCGCGGGCGGTCTACGCCTCGTCCACCACGATTTCGGTCCTCATACCATCCGGCCTCGACGGCGGCCGTACGCCCGTGCGCGTCGAAGACGTCCCGGGCGAAACGGGACTCGTCGAAGTCGGGACCGTGTTCGCCAGCGGGCTCCACCAGGTCGACAATCCGGTCTACGACCGCGAGGGAAATCTTTACGTCACCTACAGCGGGACGCGCGGTCAGGAAGTGCCGGTATCGATCTTCCGCGTTTCTCCCTCGGGCCGCCGCGAGCCGTTCGTTTCGGGCATCGTCAATCCCACGTCGATGGCGTTCGACTCGTACGGAAATCTTTACGTGTCGAGCCGGTTCGAAGGCGCGGTGTATCGCGTGCGGCCGGACGGCAACCACGAGACGTTCGCGAGCAATCTCGGCGTCACGTGCGGGCTCGCGTTCGGACGCGACGACGTGCTGTTTGTCGGCGATCGCTCAGGCACGGTCTTCATGATCGAGCCGGGCGGACGCGCGCGAGTCCTGGCCAATCTTCCGTCGAGCGTGGCGGCGTATCATCTCGCGGCTGGTCCCGACGACGCTGTGTATGTCACGGGACCCACACTTGGTCCTTACGACCACGTTTACCGTATCTCGACGGCGACGAACTCGACGTCGGGGGTCGAGCGCGTGTATTCCGGTTTTGGCCGTCCGCAGGGCCTCGCGTTCGATGCGCAGGGCTCGCTCTACGTCGTCGAAGCGCTCGCGGGCTGGAGCGGTTTGTACCGGCTCCGGGGCGCCGAAAAGCCGGAGCTTGTCGTCGCCGGAAAGGCGCTCGTCGGCGTGGCGTTCAATCCGCTCGGTGGGCTGGCGGTTGCCTCGAACGACACCGTTTTTCGTTTAGGTGTCGGGATGCGGCCGCTGTAGCAGCTGTCAGCTGCCAGCTTCCAGCTTCCAGCTATCAGCTTCCAGCTGTACACTCCGCACATGCAGGCCAGGCGAGCATTATTGTTCGTCGCGCTGTGTGCCTCGTCGGCATGCCGGTCCGCGGCGATCGCGCCGGCGGTCACTCCAGGTCCTTCACCAGAATTCATCCAGGCCAGACTCGACGAAGCCGATGCGCTGACCGAGCGTGGCTGCTATTTGTGTTTGCGCGACGCGGCAGAAATCTTTACCCAGCTCATGACGTTTCCCGGCGCTCGGCTCGACGTGTACCGAAAAGCGCTCGACAACGATTTGATGATTGCGACCCGTGAGATCGAGCTTCGCCTGCCCGATTCGGGCGCACGCGAGCGGGCGAACCATCTACGCCAGGACTTCGATGACAGTTACGACCCGCTTTTCGGGGCGCTCGAATTTCTGGCGACGTCGCCCGAACGTCTGCCCGATGGGCGGGACTTTGTCTTCGGCCCCGGCCGGCAGTGGCGAGAAGATGTGCTGCGCGCGCTGGAGCCGTTATGGTCGTCGAACGTCGCGGCGGCATACCTCTACCTGGCTGTCGGCCGAGGCTCGTCGTATTTCGTTGACCGCAAGATCGACCCTGAGCGCATTGCCGAGGCGCATCCGGAGGACATCTCGCTGAAGTACGCGCTCCTCGCGATGTACCCGCAGCCGTTCACGGGGAATCTTCTCGACAAACTTCTCGCCGACGAACCGCGATTCGCTGAAATTTATTTCGTCCGCGGCCAGCGCTCGTTGACGGGTGGTGGCCTCGCGGGCGCGCGCCGCAACCTGATGGCGGCCCGCGAGATTCTGCCCGCGAGCCTGTCGGTGCTGTCGTTGCTGGCGCCGGTCGAATTCTCGTACGCGCGGTACGGAGCGGCGCTCGCCATCTACGAAGAAATTCTCGCGCGCGGACCCGATTCGCTGGCCCACCTTGGGAAAGCCGAAGCGCTCAGCTATTTGAAACGCCACCAGCTCGCGATTGTTGAGCTCGACGAGCTGCTCAACGATCCATCGCGTCAGCCTGGCGACAAGTATTACTGGCGTGGGTGGAACAAGCTGCAGCTCGGCGATCTTCAGCCGGCCTACGAAGACGCGACCGCCGCGCTGCGATTCATGCGAGGAGCGGACGCGTTTCGGCTCGCGGGGATCGCGGCGTTTGGTCTTTCACGGCTGCCGGAGGCGCGCGGCTATTTCGAGTCGGCGTTGAGGATGAAGGCCGACGATTGCGACTCCCTTCAGTACATCGGCCAGCTCGACGGCGTCGAGAAAAACTGGCCAGAGGCGACCGCCGGCTTCAAGAAGGCCGCGGCATGTTTTGAGCAATCGATCGTGCGCATGTCGGCGGATTTGGAAAAAAAGAAAACCGAGAATACCGGCGGTTTACTCGACGAGCAGATCGCCGCTGTCGAATCGGATCTTCAATCGCGCCGGTTGCTCCTGGAGCAGTCGGTCAGGAACGTCGAGATCGCCTCGAGAAACAGCTTATCCCGCGAAAAAGCCAGCCGCTGAGCCGCTCCCCGAGCCGATAACGCATTCATGGATAGAGGCAAATCTATGACGCGTATCGTGTGTGTGGCGTTATTGGCGTTCGTGGCGCCGCAACTGGCCGCCGCGCAGGACGGCTCGGCACCTGACCGCCCGATGAAAGGGGCCCCGACGGTCTACGTGATGGACGTGGCCGGGCGGGAAACGATCGGAAAAATTGTGCGCTGGTCGCCGTCGGAAATCGTGCTGCAGGCTGGTCCGGCGACAAAGACGTTCGCGATGGGCGACGTCGCGCGCGTCGATCTTCGCGGCGACTCGCTGAAGAACGGCGCGTGGATCGGCGCCGGAGTCGGCGCGGTCCTGGGTGTCCTGGTGGGCGGTTTTGGCGACTGCACCGATTGCGGCGCTGGTACGGGTGTGGCCATCGCGCTCACATCGATTGGCTTCTACACGGCCGTCGGGACCGCGATCGATGCGATGATCGCCGGCCGCACGCCGCTCTGGCGTGCCGGTTCGCCGACGAGCGCGCGGCGCGGTCTGACCGTGCGCGTCATGCCAGAGCGCCGCGGCGCGTCGATCGGCTGGCGGTTTTAATAGCTCTGAGCTCTGAGCTTTGAGACTCTCGGCTTTCGCCGTTTCATGTACAATCGATAGATCTAATTACTCAGCGAAAGTACACCTGATGGGTCACGGCTGGATTGCAGTACGCGGCGCACGCGTCCACAACCTGAAAGACATCGACGTCGAGATTCCCCGCGACAAGCTCACGGTCATCACCGGGTTGTCGGGTTCGGGCAAGTCGTCGCTCGCCTTCGACACGATTTACGCCGAGGGACAGCGCCGGTACGTCGAATCCCTCTCGGCGTACGCACGCCAGTTTCTGGAACAGATGGAGAAGCCCGACGTCGATTTGATCGACGGGCTGTCGCCGGCGATTTCGATCGAACAGAAAACGACCGCCTCGAACCCGCGGTCGACCGTCGGCACCGTCACCGAAATTTACGATTACCTGCGGCTTTTGTTTGCCAACATCGGCATTCCCCATTGCCATCAGTGCGGACGCGAGATTTCGAGCCAGTCGCTCGAGCGCATCATGGACATGGTGCTGCTGTACCCGCAGGATGCCCGCATCAACATCCTCGCGCCGATCGTGCGCGGCCGGAAGGGCGAGTTCAAGAAAGAGCTGGCCGAGCTCCGGAAGAAGGGCTTCACGAAAGCGCGCATCGACGGCATGTTCCGATCGCTTGAAGAGAACATCGGCCTCGACCGCCGCCGCAATCACACCATCGATATCGTCGTCGATCGTCTCATCGTCAAATCGGGCATCGAGCGGCGCCTCGGCGAATCGATCGAGATGGCGCTGAACCTCGCCGACGAGATCGTCGTGATCAACACGCTCGACGGCGGCGATCGCCTGTTTTCGCGGAAGCTCGCGTGCATCGAATGCGGCATCAGCATGCCGGAAATGACGCCGCGCGCGTTTTCGTTCAATTCTCCGCACGGCGCGTGTCCCGAATGCCAGGGCCTCGGGGCCATGCATGACTTCGATCCGAATCACATCATTCCCGATCAGACCAAGTCGCTCTTCGATGGCGCGATCGTGCCGTGGGCGAAAGGCGATCGCAAGCTCGTCCGCGAAGCGATCGTCAGTCTGGGCAAGAACCTGGGATTCGATCCCGCGCTGCCGTTCGTCAACCTTCCGAAAAAGGTGAAAGACCACATCCTGTACGGCGGCAACGGCAAAGGGTTCGAGGGCATCATTCCGAATCTGCGTCGCCGTTTCGAAGAGGCGTCGTGGACCGAACAGGAAGAGCTCGACGTCTATCGCTCGCTACGGCCGTGCCCGGTGTGCCATGGTCAGCGGCTCAAGGCCCAAAGCCTCGCGGTCAAAGTCAAAGGGAAGACGATTTCCGATTACGTCAACCTGCCGATCAGCGAGGCGTACGACGTCTTCAACAAACTCGAGTTGAGCGAGCGCGAAACGCTGATCGCAGGCCGCGTGCTCAAAGAAATTCAAGACCGCCTCACCTTTCTGTACGACGTCGGCGTGGGTTACCTCACGCTTGGCAGGAGCGCGACGACGCTGAGCGGCGGTGAGGGGCAGCGGATCCGGCTCGCCACGCAAATAGGTGCCAATCTGACCGGCGTGCTCTATGTGCTGGATGAGCCGTCGATCGGCCTGCATCAGCGCGACAACCGGCGCCTGCTGGGCACTCTGCATCACCTTCGCGATCTCGGCAACACGATCATCGTCGTCGAGCACGACGAGGAAACGATCCGCGTCGCCGATTACCTGATCGACCTTGGGCCCGGCGCAGGGGAGCATGGCGGCCACGTGATCTTTCAGGGCACACCCGAGGAGCTGCTGGCGGGCAACGCCCCCGACTCGCTGACAGGGCAGTTTCTGCGCGGCGAAAAAACCATAGGCACGCCGAAAGGACGGCGGCCGCCGGTCAAAGGCGAGATCGTCATCAAGGGCGCGCGCGAAAACAACCTCAAGAACATCGACGTGCGGATTCCCCTCGGCAAACTGGTGGCGATTACCGGCGTCAGCGGCTCGGGCAAGTCGACCCTCGTCAACGACATCCTTTATAAGTCGCTCGCGCGATCGCTCTATCGCGCCGGCGATGAGCCGGGAGCGCACGACAAGATCGAGGGCATTCAGCACATCGACAAGGTGATCGAGATCGATCAGTCGCCGATCGGACGCACGCCGCGATCGAATCCCGCGACCTACACCGGACTCTTTACGTTCATCAGAGAGCTGTTCGCGATGGTGCCCGAGGCCAAAGCGCGCGGGTTTCGGCCGGGCCGGTTCTCGTTCAACGTCAAGGGCGGCCGCTGCGAGGGATGTCAGGGCGACGGCGTCATTGCGATCGAAATGCATTTCCTGCCCGACGTGTACGTCACGTGCGAGCAGTGCAAGGGCCGGCGGTACAACCGCGAGACGCTCGAGATTCTGTATCGCGGAAAGTCGATCGCCGATGTGCTCGATCTCACCGTCGATCAGGCGCTGCCGCTGCTCGAGAACTTTCCGCCGATTGCCACGAAGCTTCGAACGCTGCAGGACGTCGGCCTCGGCTACGTCGAGCTTGGCCAGTCGGCAACCACGCTGAGCGGCGGTGAGGCGCAGCGCGTCAAGCTGGCGAAGGAGCTCTCACGCCGCGGCACCGGGCGAACGCTTTATATTCTCGACGAGCCGACGACGGGCCTTCATTTCGAGGACACCCACAAGCTGCTCGACGTGCTGAACAAGCTCGTTGACCAGGGCAACACGGTCATCGTGATCGAGCACAATCTCGACGTGATCAAGTCGGCCGACCACGTCATCGATCTGGGGCCCGAAGGCGGCGTGGGTGGCGGCCGGATTATCGCGGAAGGCACTCCAGAAGAGGTGGCGCAAATCCCGGACTCGGCCACCGGCGAATTCCTGAAATCGTTGCTGGTGACCAATGGGGCGTCAGTTTTCTGACGCCGTGTGGTACAATTACCACAGCTTTCGGCGTGTTTGTGTGGCTCTCGTACCACAAGTGCTTTCGGACCCCTCGTTTCCTGCAGCCGGGATTCAGAAATAACATCAATGTCAGCAACGACTTAAGGCCAGTTTTGGACCGAAGGGATCCCGTGGGCACTGGAATTGCTCCACAGAGGACGACTGAACTCGGTCTAAAACTCTGAATCTCAAAGATTAATGGACGCTCAGCGTACACTTCGACGCGCCGTTTCCTGCGCCGGCATCGGGCTGCACTCCGGCAAAAAGGTCACGTTGTCGCTCAAGCCGGCTCCTGCCGATCACGGTATTCGTTTCCGCCGCGCCGATCTTGGTGGTCTCGAGATTCCGGCGACCGTCACCCATCTTGGCGGGATTCAGTACGCGACAGGCCTTTCGTTGAAGGATGGTTCGGTCGAAACGGTCGAGCACCTGCTGGCGGCCCTGGTCAGCCTCGGCGTCGACAACGTCGTCGTCGAGCTCAATCATCCTGAAGTGCCGATCATGGACGGCAGCGCGGCGCCGTTCATTTATTTGATTCACGAAGCGGGTCTGAAACGGCTCAACGCGGCCAAACGGTTTCTAAAAATCGTGCGGCCGATTGCCTTGTCGCGCGGCGACAAGCGCATCGCGTTATACCCGTCGGATCACTTCAAAGTGACCTACAGCATCAGCTTCGACCACCCGCTCCTGCGGCATCAGACGCGGACGATGCAGATTTCCGAGGAGTCGTTCATCGAGGAAATCGCGCCCGCGCGCACGTTCGGTTTCCTGAAGGAAGTCGAGATGCTGCGGCAGAACGGCCTGGCGCTCGGCGGATCGCTCGAAAACGCGATTGTGCTCGGCGAAACCGGCGTCCTGAACGCGCTCCGTTTCGAAGACGAGTTTGTCCGCCACAAGATTCTCGACGTAATTGGCGACCTGGCGCTCGTCGGTTATCCGATCATCGGGCATCTCGTTGCCCACCGCGGCGGCCACGCACTGCACACGGCATTCGCCAACCGGATTCTCGAAGAAACCGACGCTTGGCGGGTGGTCGAGGGGCAGTTCGACCCGTCGCACGTCAGCGCACCCGTCAGAATTCCCGTCAAAAGCGCGCCCCGCCTCGCCAATTAGCCGTATTCGTTTGGGTTCCCGGCAATTGCCGGATTCGGACCCAAAACTGCTAAAATTTTTGTGAATGTTCCAACAGGATTTCAGGCGAAATTCGCCTCTCCGGCGGCGGGTGGCGTGGGCACTCGCGCTCGGTATGGCGGCAGGCAGCGGGCTCGCGGTCCGCACGTTGGCGGGCCAGGATCTTCCACAGCCGCCAGCTGAGGCGTATCAGCAGACGGTCCTTCCAGTACTTCAGAAAAACTGTTTTTCGTGCCACAGCGACCGGATGCACGCCGGCAACCTGAGCCTGGAAGCGTTTCGCGATCCAACTGCCGCTCTCGAACATCAGGACGTGTGGGTCAAGGTCCTGGACAAGCTGAAGGCAGGGACGATGCCCCCGCGATCGATGCCGCCGTTGCCCGCGGCCGATTCGGCCGCTGTCATCGGCTGGATCGAGAAGCTGCGTGGCATTGCGCCGGCGCCGAGCTCTCAGGCCGGGACGGGCGTGGTCGTCAGCGATCCGGGGCGCGTGACCGCGCGGCGTCTCAACCGCACCGAATACAACAACACGATTCGCGACCTCCTTGGCGTATCCCTTCGTCCGGCGGATGAGTTTCCCGTCGACGATTCGGGCTACGGGTTCGACAACATCGGCGATGTGCTCTCCATGTCGCCGATGCTGATGGAAAAGTACATGGCTGCCGCGCGGACCGTCTCGAAAGCCGCGGTATTCGGCGAGCCGTATCCGGCCAAGCCGACGCTGCTCGTGCGGCTTCTACCCAAAAAAATTCAGGATGACATGCCGGCGACCGGCAACGTGACGCCGTTTTCGGCGCGGGGTGCTCTTTACGGCACGTATCACGCGCCTGTCGACGGCGAGTACGAGTTCCGGTTCCGGTATCAGAACTTTCGCGGCGGCGAAGAGGTAACGCAGGCCGACGCTCCAAACAGGACGGGCCGCGGACGAGGTGCTGGAGCGGGCGCTCCACCAGCGGCAAGTCCAGCCCCGCCGGCTGCCGCGAGCGCCGAACCCCAAGGTGGACGCGGCCGCGGCGGATTCGTCCGTCGCCCGCCGACCGACGAAGAGCGGCGCGAACGGTACGAACGTGCGCGCACGGCGGCTCCACCCGAACCGCTCGTCTTCACGATCGACGGGCAGCAGGTCTACTCCTACGTTGTTCAGGGCACGACCGACTACGAGTACTCGCGCGGCGAAAGCGTTGTCCGGGTCAAGCTGACCGCCGGCGATCACGCGCTGCGCTCGTCGTTTCCCGGGCTCGCGAACATGGCCAACGTGCGCCAGCAGTTCAACCCGGACGGCCGCCGCAAGTTGTACATGGAATATATGGACGTCCTCGGTCCATTCAATCCATCTGCCGATCGGCCGGCGAGCTTCAAGAAGATCTTCATCTGCGGGCCCGAACGGAACGGCCGGTATTCGGCGGCGTGCGCGCGATCGATCGTCGAGAACTTCGTGACGCGCGCGTATCGGCGACCGGCGACACAGCAGGAAGTGCAGAAGCTGACGGCGCTCGCGGCCACCGTGCAGAAGCGCGACTCGTTCGAAGAAGGTATTCGCGTCGTCGTTCAGGCTGTGCTGACGTCGCCGAACTTTTTGTTCAGAATCGAGCGGGATCCGGTTCCGGCTGTAACGTCGTTGACTCCGGCGACCGCGTCGCCCAAAGGCGCATATCAGCTGAACGATTACGAGATCGCGTCGCGGCTGTCGTACTTCCTCTGGAGCAGCATGCCGGATGACGAGCTGTTCGGTCTGGCGAAAGAGAAAAAGCTCCACGATCCAACCGTGCTCGTTGCGCAGGCTCGCCGAATGTTGAGCGATCCGCGGGCCGCGTCGCTCGCTCAAAACTTTGGCGAGCAGTGGCTGAACCTCAGGCTGATGGATCGCAAGAAGCCGGATGCCGCGAAGTTTCCGCTCGTCGATGACGAGCTGCTCGATGCGATGCGGCAGGAAACTTTGCTCTTCGTCACGGCCATCATCAAAGAGGACCGCAGCATCCTCGATTTCATCGACGGCAAGTTCACGTTCCTGAACGGTCCGCTCGCGCGCTACTACGGGATTTCGGGCGTCGACGGCGAGCAGATGCGGCGCGTGGATCTCGACGGAACAGAGCGCAGCGGCATCATCACGCAGGGATCGATTCTGTCGATCTCGTCATACGCGACGCGCACGTCACCGGTGCTGCGAGGCAAGTGGGTGCTCGACACGCTGCTTGGCGCGGCGCCTCCGCCGCC
>JADMIO011124194.1_pt1 | contig 21716 bp, 26 predicted proteins | sample 8958161 | NCBI WGS metagenome assembly JADMIO01 (sample SAMN16585339, study PRJNA669376) | soil metagenome | isolation source: Crop rotation soil | place: USA: Cullars Rotation, Alabama | collected 2011
GCGACAACTTGTCCACGTGGAATTCTAAGCTTAGGATCCCAATGTGCTGGAAAGGATGACCCCGAGCGCTCCGTGCTCGCGATCGCGGGGGACGACGAGGCGGCCAAACAGACGGTGGCCCGGTTCCTGGACTCGATCGGATACGACGCCTACGACGCCGGGCCGCTGGCCGAGGGCTGGCGCTACCAGCGCGACACCGCGGCCTACGTCCAGCCCTACGTGGCGCCCGGCGAAGAGGTCTTCACCTCGCCCGGCCACCGGGTCACGACCGAGATGCTGAAAGAGAGGCTGGCCGCAGCCGTGCGCTACCGCGACATACCGAATTAGCGCGGCGTGACCTCACCCCTGCGGGACGAGGTTCCAGAGCGTGATCGCAGGGACGCCGTGCTCGTATCCGAGCCGACAGACCGCCCCGGCGTCCAGCACGAGGTGCGCGGAGCGGCGGGGGTCGACGCGGAGCCAGCGGCAGGCGAGGATCCGCAGGTAGTGCCCGTGCGCGACGAGGGCCACGTCGCCGCCGTCGTCGACGACCGGGCGCACGCGCGCGAGGACGCGGTCGGCCCGCGCGGCCACCTCGTCGATGGTCTCCCCAGGGGTGTCGCCGCGGACGACGCCGTCGGCGATGACCGTCCAGCCGTGGCCGAGCCGGGCGCGGATCTCCGCAGTCGTCAGGCCCTCGTAGCCGCCGTAGTCCCATTCCAGCAGGTCGTCGTCGACGCGCGCGGCGGCGAGGCCCGCGAGCTCCGCGGTCCGGCGCGCACGCTGCAGCGGGCTGACCAGGACGAGCGCGAAGCGCTCGTTCCGCAGCATCGCCCCGGTCCGCCGCGCCTGCTCCTCCCCCGCCTTGTTCAGCGGGATGTCGCTGCGACCGGTGTGCCGGCCCGTCGCGCTCCAGTCCGTCGCGCCGTGGCGGACGAGGACCAGGGCCGCCACCGTTAGGAGCCGGGTTCCCGCAGGACGTCGCGCCGCACGAACGCCCGCGCCCGGGTCGCGCGACGGGCCCGCGCCCACGCGGGCGGGACCGTGGTCACGGGTGCGTCGGCGGCGGGGGTGCGCCGCGGCTCCGGGCCGGGCTCGCCGAGCACCCGGAGCTGGCGCTGGTGCCCGCGCACCGCGGTCACCAGGTTCGGGTACACCACGACCGGCAGGCCGGACGCCCGCGCCACGTCCGCGACGAGCGTCTGATGCAGCGTCGGCAGTTCGGCGCGGGGGGCGACGGGTCGCAGATGGTGCGCCAGGTGGTGGGTCAGGCCGCCGGTGATCCAGCGCATGGCCCGGTTCTCGATGCTGAACGACGCCGTGGTGCGGACGATGTGCCCGCTCCACTCGGGGCCGCGCGGCGCGGTCGACGTCGGGACCAGGCCGACGTTGATGTGCCCGACCACGTTGATCACGGCGGCGAGGAGGCTGCCGACCGTCATCGCCGCGACGAGCAGCAGCGCGAGCGGGCCGACGCCGAGCACCAACGCGTACGGGGTGAGGAAGGCGAAGCAGAGGGCCTTCTCCAGAAGGAAAGAGCCGAGGCGCGCCCGGTACGGCGGGGCCTCGATGCCGGCGACCGCGCCCGTGCGCAGGTAGGTCACCTGGCTGCGCAGCTCCCCCAGCCACGCCAGCGTGTACATGGGCCAGGCGTAGATGTGCTGGTAGCGGTGCACCCGCCACAGCGGCGCACCCGGGTGCAGGCGCACGATCCCGGACGAGCGCGTCGCGTCGTCCAGCGGGTAGACCTGCGTGACGCGGTGGTGCACGCGGTGCTTCAAGGTCCAGTGCCCGACCCAGAGGCCGACGGGCGAGGAACTCTGCACGGCGAGCACATTCGGCCACGTCCGGCGGGAGAGGCGACGGTGCCCGGCGTCGTGCAGCACCGTCAACGTGGCGGTGCACAGGGTCAGCCCGAGCGGCAGGGCGAGCAGCAGCAACCACGGCCAGGACGGGCGCGTGAGAGCAGCCCAGAGCAGCATTCCGTGGTTGAGGGCTGTCAATGCAGCCCAGTCGCGCCACGGCTCGGCGCGGCCATCGTTCGACCTCACCCGAGGAGGTTAGCCCGTCCTACCTCGGACCCACGAAACCGGCTCCCGCCAGGCGTGTCTCCGACCCCGTAGAGCAGGATGACCACCGTGGACGACGCGGACGCGACGGTCGGCAGCGTCGGCTGCACGATCGACTTCGCCGTCGCCACCCCGGTGGTGATCGCCCTTCAGGTGGCCGTCGCGTGGCCCGCCGACGAGCTCCGCTCCGAACGGCTCGAGGTCCTCGCCGGCGGCGTGCCGGTGGACGTCCGGGAGCTCGCGCACCCCGGCGGCCGGTCCCATCTGCTGCACGCGGAACCCGGTGAGCTCACGATCCGGTACGAGGCGACGTTCGCCCCGCGGACCGCGACGACCGCGGCCGTGGCCCTCACGGACGCCGACCGGGTGGAGGCGCTGCGCCCGAGCCGGTACTGCCCGTCCGACCGCCTCGTCGGGTTCGCGCGCAGCCACTTCGACCAGGCCGACGCGGGCGAGCGGGTGCGGGCCGTCTGCGCGTACGTCCGGCGGCACATCGCCTACGTCGTCGGCGCGAGCGGGCCGACCACGGACGCCGCCGACACGCTCCTGGCCGGCGAGGGGGTCTGCCGGGACTTCGCGCATCTGGTCGTCGCGCTGTGCCGCGCGGTGGACGTGCCCGCACGGTTCGCCGCCGTTTACGCCCCGGGCCTCTGGCCGATGGACCTGCACGCCGTCGCCGAGACCGAGCTCGACGGGGTCTGGCGGGTGTGGGACGCGACGGGGCTCGCGCCGCGGCAGACGCTCGTTCGGATGGCGACCGGCCGGGACGCCGCCGACGCGGCCTTCGCGACGGTCCTGTCCGGACAGGCCCAGCTGAGCGGGCTCTCGATCGGCGCCCACTCGGGGGCCGACCTGCCGTACGACGACCAGGAGCACCCGGTCGCCCTTCGCTAGACGGCCTGACCCGGCCCCACGTTGGCGTCGTTCGAGTGAGGCCGGATCAGAGTCCGGGGGCGCAGATGATCATGATGCCGGTGATCATGATGCCGGCGGTCGGGGGTCAGGCGCGACCGGCCGCCACCGGTGCGCGCTCCGGCCGTCCGTGTGAGTGTGCGTACGAGTGCGCGTACGGGTGCAGCGCCCCGCCCGGCAGATCCAGCCCGCAACGGTAGGCCGACACGAGCTCCTGCTGCTCCCCCGGCGACAGCCGCCGGGCCAGGCGCGCCAGCACCCAGTCGACCTTGCCGGCCTGGATCACGAGCAACGCCACGAGCGAGCGGGTCAGCGCGACCTCGTCGAAGCGCACGGCCGTGCGGTCGCCCGAGTGCTTGCGCTCGAGCAGGCGCAGGACGCGCTCGATGCAGACGGCGCCGCGCTGCAACAGGTCGACCGCCGCCGCGTCGCCGAGCACGCGCACGACGGCGGGGTGCACGACCGTGCGGAACGACTCGACGTGGGCGGACAGCCAGCGGACGGCGTCCAGCGGGGAGACGCGCGGGTCGTCGATCAGCAGGAGCACCTGGTCGTGCGCGTCCTGGATGGCGAACAGCGGGTCTGAGTGGTGCCGGGTGGAGACGTCCACGGTCGTCCTCGCCTTCTGCGGAGCCGGGCGGCGTCAACCCTCGAGCGCCTGCGCCGGGTCGACTGTCGGAAATCGCCTTTGGGCAGAGGCTGCGCGCCGTTTTGATTTGACTAGCAAGTTTTAGCGATATAAGACTGGACCTGTCAAGAACGGGCCTGGATCGGAACTTGATCCTCTTTTGGCCAGTCTCGCTTGGTTGTTTGACCGCGTCGCCAGGCGCGGTCGAGCACCTCCGGAACACCGTCGCGGATCCCCTCGCCCGGGGTCCGCGGCGGGCCAACGTACGTCCGACGAGCCCGGGCGTGCGAGGTAAGGAACGCACGAAGCCGGGTCCCGCCCATGGCGGGACCCGGCCGGTTGCGCACCCCTGTTCGCGACCCGGGTGCGACGACCCGTGTTACGCGCCCGGTGTCACGCGCGCGACAGGTCGCGGGGGCACATCTGTTCCCGCAGCGTCCGCAGGGTCTTGCTGAGCAGCCGCGAGACGTGCATCTGGGAGATCCCGAGTCGCCCGGCGATCTCGGACTGCGTGCACTCGCCGAAGAACCGCAGCTGGATGATCATCCGCTCGCGGTCGGGCAGCGCGGCCAGCAGCGGTCGCAGGGTCTCGGTGTCGATCATCAGGTCGATCCGGGGGTCCAGCTCGCCGAGCGCGTCCAGCGGGCTGCGGTTGTCCTCGCCCTCCTCGTCCGAGCCGAAGGCGTCGAGCGACACGGGGTTGAACGTGTCGTCGGCGGTCAGGGCCTCGATCACGAGTTCCTCGTCGACCGCGAGGTGCGTCGCCAGCTCCGCGACCGTCGGTGCCCGCCCGAGCTCGTGGGTCAGCACCTCCGTGGCCTCGCGCAGGACGGCCTTCATCTCCTGCAGCCGGCGCGGCAGGCGGATCCACCGCCGCTTGTCCCGGAAGTGCCGCTGGATCTCGCCCTGCACCGTCGGCCGCGCGAACGAGGCGAACTCGACGCCGCGGTCGGGGTCGAAGCGGTTGATGGCCTTCATCAGGCCGACGAACCCGACCTGCCGCAGCTCGTCGGCGTCGACCCCGCGGCCCGCGTACCGGGAGGCCAGCCAGCGCACCAGCCCGGAGTAGCGGTCCACGATCACCTCGGTGAGACGCTCCCGGGCCTGCGGGTCCGCCTCCGCGTACGCCCGGAAGAGGTCCTCGTCGGTGACCTCCGGGCCGAGGTCGGTCACGCGTGCAACGTCTGACAACACCATCGGGGGCTCCTGGAGAAAAGCTCGTGGTCGATGTGGTGACGACGTTCTGCCATCTCGCCGCGCGCCTTGAACCTCCCCGGCGTGTGTCGCACAACGCATTGGGTAGGCGCTGGGGTGGTGATCAGCACCAATGTCCCGACAGAACGGGACCCGACACAGGAGGAGCCCATGACGAGCACGTCCGAGGCGATGACCTCGACGATCCACCTGGACCTGCCGGCCCCGGCGCGCGAGGCGTGGAGCCGCGCGATCCAGACCTGCCTCGCCTGCGTGGAGACGTGCACGGCCTGCGCCGCCGCCTGCCTGCGCGAGTCGGACCTCACGATGATGGCCGACTGCATCCGCACCGACCTGGACTGCGCCGACCTGTGCGACACGACCGCGCGCATCCTGTCCCGCGCGAACGCCCCCGCCTTCGAGATGACGAAGGCGCTGGTCGCGGCCTGCCTGGCGGCGTGCGAGACCTGCGGAGCGGAATGCCGCAAGCACGCCGGCCACCACGACCACTGCCGACTGTGCGCGGAGGCCTGCGCCGAGTGCGCCGACGCGTGCCGGAACCTGCTGGCGCAGCTCGGCTGAGGCCTCGCACGGACGGGGAGGACGCGGCGCCGCCCTCGGTTCTGCGTCCCCCGCAGCGAAGTAAGATCCGTCGGAGTTGTGGTGGTCGCCTCGGCGATCGCGTGACCGGCGTCAAGGAGCGGCGCGGGTTTCGGTCTCGGCCTCGAGACCGAACAGCGCGGCCCTCTCGGGTCGCCGCCCCCATCGCCCCGTCCACCGCCGACGCGCCCACAGGTTGAAGGACCGCCGCTACATGCCCGACCCCGCTACGCCCCCCCAAACGGTCGACCCGCTGCCGCCGGACGACGCTTTCGCCGAACTCGCCCGCATCGACTTCGCGCACCATGACCTGCGGGGGGTGCTGGGCCGGGTCGCCGAGCTGGCGAAGCGCACTTTGGCGAACACCGGCGAGGTGTCGGTGACCCTGCTCCGCGGCGCGGAGGCGTACACCGCCACGTTCACCGGGGAGGCGGCGCTCGTCCTGGACGAGACGCAGTACGAGGCGGGCTACGGGCCCTGCATGGACGCCGCCGGCGCCGCCGAGACGCTGGTGGTGGACGACATGACCGTCGAGACCCGCTGGCCGGAGTTCGCGCGCACGGCGGTGGAGGCCGGCGTCCTCAGCTCGCTGTCGATCAGCCTCCCGGTCCAGGACTCGGTGGTCGGCGCGCTGAACGTCTACTCGACCAAGCCGCACGCCTTCGACGCGGACGCGGCCGCCCTCGGCAAGGCCTTTGCCGGGTACGCGGCGGTCGCGATCGCGAACGCGCACCTGCTGGAGAACGCGTCCTCGGCGGCCCGTCAGATGAGCGAGGCGATGGAGCACCGGGCCGTGATCGAGCAGGCGAAGGGCATCCTGATGGGCGGGCGCCGGTGCACGGCGGACGAGGCGTTCTCGATCCTGCGCGACCTGTCGAACGCGTCCAACCGCAAGCTGCGCGACGTCGCCGCGGCGCTCGTCGCGGAGGCGCAGCGCAACAGGCTCCGGTAGTCGCGGCGGTCAGCCCGCGGTGCTGAGGGCGGAGGCGACCCACCAGGGCGTCGCCAGCGCGTCCGACACGTGGTCGTAGACGCCGCCGACGTGCGCGACGGAGTCGAAGCAGGCCGCGAGATGCGCGGGAACGGCCGCGAGCCGCAGCGCCCCGCCGCGCCGAAGCGCCCGGCCGGCCGCCATCGAGATGGCGTGGACGGCCTCCGGAGCACACCGGCGAACGGCGCTCAGGTCCAGCACCATCCGCGGCCCGCCGCCGCCCAAGGCGTCGATCAACGCCGTCCGCAGCCGGGGCGCCGTCGCCGCGGTCAGGTCGCCCGACAAGGCCGCCACCGTCACTCCCCGGGAGGCACCTCCGGACTCGCGCGGCAGCACCCGGACTAGTTCCCATGCACCCGCCATGGGTTCGGTCTCCGAACGCTCGACCGTCATGGGGTCCTCCCGGGCGCACACGGCCGGTACACGGCCGTCCAGTTCCGACACGTCCCCGCGCGGGACGGCCAGACTGGGTATCTCCCCAGGGTCCCGGCCGAAACGGAATCACGTGGTCCGTTTCACAAACCCTCCGGGGCGCAGTGAGGGCAACAACATCGCAACGAGGGGTTGAAACGGCTCGGACCGGGACAGAAGCCCCGCATGCGGTCGTTCGTGTGGCTGGCGCTGGGACTCCTCGGTTTCCTCCTGGGCTACAGCACCCGCGCCGACCAGGGTTTCTCCATGGTGCGGCTGGTCGGCTTCGTCCTGTTGGCGGTCGGGAGCGTCGGCCTCCTGCCCCGGTACCCCGACGAAGGACCGCTCACCGACGAGGCCCAGCCGCAGCACGCGGAGAACCGCGCCGCGCGCGAGCCGGCGGAGGCCTCCACCTGATCCGGTCCAGAGGAGCATGACGTGACGCACCAGCCCGATCTCCAGCGCGACGTGCTCGCCGTGCTCGCCGGCGACCACCGCGAGGTCGAGGCGCTGTTCGAGCAGTTGGACGCCCTGCCGTCCGGCGACGCCACCCGACGCGACCTCGTGAACCGGGTGACGATCGAGCTCGTCCGCCACTCCGTGGCCGAGGAGGTCTATCTCCACCCGACCGTCCGCCGCCTGCTGCGCGGCGGGAACCGGCTCGCGGACATGGAGATGAACGAGCACGCGGACGCCGAGGAACTGCTGAAGATGCTGCAGGGCCTGGACGTCTCCTGCGTAGAGTTCGACATCACCCTGTCCCAGCTGATGACGGAGATGTACGACCACATGCGCGACGAAGAGGAGGTCCTCTTCCCCAAGGTGCGCCGCGCGGCGCTGCGCGAGGAGCTCGTCGAGCTCGGCCGCAACCTGGAGGAGGCCCGGAAGCGGGCTCCGATCCACCAGCACGCCGGGTGACGGAGCGTTCTCCCGGCGATCGCAACGAGACCCCACTCGAACGCCTCGACCGACACTGGAACGAGCTGCTCCAGGAGGTCCGGGTCGTCCAGACCGGCGTGCAGCTCCTCACGGGCTTCCTGCTCACGCTGCCGTTCCAGCAGCGGTTCACCACGCTCGGCGACGCGGAACGCGTCGTCTACCTGGTGGCCGTGGCGCTGTCCGCGGCCTCGACGGCGACGCTGATCGCGCCCGTCGCCCTGCACCGCTCGCTGTTCCGCCGCGGCGCGCGCCCCCAGCTCATCGCCGGGGCGCAGCGCCTCGCGCTCGCCGGGCTCGCAATGCTCGGACTGGCCGTCACCGCCGTCGTGGGGCTCATCTTCGACGTCGTCGTGTCCCGCACCGCCGGGCTCGTCGCGGGGGTCCTCACGCTGCTGCTGTTCGGCATCCTGTGGTTCGTGATCCCGATGATGGTGCGCGACCGGGTCGCCACGGCCGCGCGGGCGCAGCTCCCGCCCGCGACCCCGCCCGCGGAACCGCCCGCCACCTGAGGTCTCACGGCTCGATCCCGTGGATCTCCTTGAGCTCCGCGAGCGCGGCCTCCTCGTCGATCCACGCGTCGATGTGGTGCCACACCCCGTTGAGCCAGCGCGCCGTCTCCTCGAGGTCCGCCACCGCCGGCCTCGGCTCGTTCCACCACACCATGTGCAGGTCGCGCCGCAGCGGCAGCGCGGCCCAGACCGACTCCGCGTCCAGCAGCTCGTCGTGCCCGGTGTGCATGAACACCGCGAGGTCGGCGGTCGGCGCGCCCTGCAGCGCGGCGAACGTCCCGGCCGGGCGCGGCGGGAGGACGTGCGGCATCGCCTCGGCGGCGGCCGCCTGCCTGCGCAGGCCGCGCAGCCGCAGCCGTTTCACCGCGAGCCGGTGTCGGGTCGGCGTCCAGTCGCTGCCCTCCGGGAACAGGACGAGCGCGTCGCGCGGGCCGAGGTCCGCCGCGAGCCGGCGCACGGCCGCCGTCGCGGCCTCACCCGCCGGGCCGCCGCGCCCGATGAACGCGCACCCCAGCCGGGTGAGCAGCACGTCGAGGGCGGGGTCGAGCCGCAACTGCTCCTTCAGGACGATCCGCGGAACCCGCCCGCGCGCCCGCAACAGCACGTGGACGAGGACGAACGACGCGCCGGGCCCGGCGTGGCGGCCGAGCACGATGACCGGCCGCGCCGGCGACCCGGGGTGTCCGTCGTCGTCCCGGCGCGGGCTGTCCAGCCGCAGGCGGAAGGCGAACACCCACTCGGCCGCGCGCAGCAGCGCGCCGAGCAGGGCGCGCAGGACGTGCACGTGCCGGGCGCGCCACTTGGCCTCGTCCCGCCACCGCGGGACCGGCGCCGCGAGCCACAGCACGAGGCAGGCCAGCAGGCAGGCCAGTTCGCCGAGCGTGTAGACGACGGCGAAGGCGGCGATGCGCAAGCCTCGCGCCCGGAAGGGCCGGCCCCACAGGACCCCGATGCCCACGAGAAGCTGACACACCGTCACGATCGGCAGCAGGACGAGGAACAGGGCGGCGAGCAACACCATCATCGGGACGAGCAGGAGGCGCCGCAGGACGTGGCGGACGATCCGGTCCATGGGCCGCTCAGCGCTCGCGGAGGTAGGCCGCCGTCGCCGCATGGGCACGGGCGATGCGGTCGGCGACCTGGCGGGTGCTGCGGAACTTCACCGTCGCGAGCGGGATCCGGTCGGCGCCGGTCGGCAGTACGTGCACGGCGACACCGTCCGGCAGCTCCGCCATGTGGTCGGTGAACCGGGACCGGCGTGCGATCTCGAACGCGACGGCGGCGACCTCCCAGGGCCAGCGCGGCGGGGTCAGCGGGCGTTCCAGTCGGCCGACGTGCAACGCGTAGATCTCCGTCGCCCCGAGGGCCAGCGCGCGCCCGACCGGCAGGGAGTCGACCAGCCCGCCGTCCAGGAAGTGCTGGGTGCCGACGCGCACCGGCGGCAGGATCCCAGGCACCGCGCAGCTGGCCAGCACGGCGTCGACGATCGGCCCGTTCGTGAACCAGTGCGCGGACGCCCGCTCGATGCTCGCCGCGACGCACTGGAACGGGACGGCGAGGTCCTCGATGCGTTCCACCGGCACGTGCCGGACGAGCATCTCGCGCAGGTGTCGGTTGTCGAACAGGTGCGTGCGGGTGCGCGCCAACGTCCCGAGCTGGGTGACGACCGTTCCCGAGAAGAGGTCGGTGGAGCCGAGGTCGACCCACATCGCCTCGAGCCGGGCCGCCGCCGCGGGCCCGGGCTCGGCCGCGTACGCCGCGCCGTTGATGGCCCCCACCGACGTGCCCAGAATCAGATCCGGCTCGACGCCGCACTCGGCGAGCGCGCGCAGCATGCCGACCTCCGCGGCGCCGAGGATCCCGCCGCCGCCCAGCACGAACGCCGTCGACCCCACTGGACTTCCCCCTGAGCGAGACGTCCCCCTGAGCGAGAACCGTTGGGTGCAGGTATACCCGCCCGGCCGTCGCTGCACCTCGGCGCGCCCTGCGAGTAGCGGGCTCCCGGCGAGTGAGGTGCGCGCCCCGGCGAGTGAGGTGCGCGCCCGGGCGAGTGAGGTTGAGCGCCCCGGCGAGTCGGACGACCGGGCGCGGCGAGTGAAGTGCCCGCCCCCGGCGGGTGAAGCGCGGGAGCTGGTGGCGGCATCGGCGGGCGGGCGGGCAGGCCGTCCGGCGTTGCGGAGCCGGGCCCGCCACTGCACTCGCCTACGCGCCGACTTCACCCGCCGGAACGCCACGTCACTCGCCGGGCCCAACGAGTGAAGTGACCGCCCAACGGGTGAAGTGCGGCGAGCGGCGAGTGAAGTGCGCCCCGCGGCGAGTGAAGAGCGCCGCGCGGCGAGTGGGAAGTGCGGGCGGCGGTGCCACCGACGGGCGGCAGGCCGTCCGGCGTTCCGGAGCCGGGCCCGCCACTTCACTCGCCTACGCGCCGACTTCACCCGCCCGAACGCCACTTCACTCGCCGGGCCCAACGAGTGAAGTGACCGCCCAGCGAGTCAAGTGCGCCAGGCGGCGAGTGAAGTGCGGCCCGCGGCGCTGCGGGGAGGTGGGCGCGGCGAGCGGGGAGGGAGGTGTGTGCGGCGGGCGGGGAGGGAGGTGCGTGCGGCGGTCGGGGAGTGAAGTGCGGCGCGCGGCGCGCGGGGACGAGGTGCGGTCGGCGGCCGCCCGCGTTCCGTCCTGGGCCCCGGTCGCCGTGACCGTTGTCACCGGTCGTCGCGCCGCCCGCGGGTGAGGCCCGGTTTTCCGGCGCGCTCCGGTTGGTAAGTGATCATCCGACCGAGGAGGAGTTCATGCGACACGGAGCAAGCCTCACGCTGATCGCCGTCGGCGCCATCCTGATGTTCGCGGTGCGCGTCGAGCCGCGCGTCCTGGACCTGCACATGGTCGGCTTCATCCTGGTCGCGATCGGGGCGCTCGGGATGTTCGTCAACCACATGACCTGGGAGCGGCGCCGGCAGGCCGCGGAACTGCCCGTCCCGATGGACCTGACGACGGACCCCGAGAACCCCAGCCGGACCTGGGTGCACACCCAGCACCCCTCCGCGACGGAGTAGGTCTCAGGCCACCAGATCCCCGAGCAGGATCAGCGTCGCGAGAGCGAAGGTGCCACCGAGCAGCCGGCCGAGCGGATCGCCGCGGCGCAGCCCGTACGCCGCGAGGCCCAGCGCCACGGGAAGGGTCGCCGCCACCGTCCCGGCGCCGACGGCGTTCGACGCCACGGTCGCGCCGACCGCGGCCGCGACGAGGCCACCGACCGGCGCGATGCGCAGCGGGAGCGGGTCGAGCGCACGGATCAGGGCGCCGATGAGCAGCGCGAGCCCGCCGTACCAGATGCCGTGGCCGACCGTCTCGTCCCACAGGTGCGCCGTGGGGCCGGGCGCCGCGTTGGCGACGGAGTTGGCGGCCAGGTGCAGGCCGTGCCCCTGCACATAGGCGATCCCGCCGATGGCCGCCACCGCCCAGGTGCGCCGGTCCGGGCGGGCGGCGGCCAGCACGCCGAGCGCGGCGCCGACGACGAGGTACGGCGTCAGCAGGTCGAGCCAGTCGTTCCAGGACGTCGCGCCGACGCGGCCCAGCGGGTCGGTCAGCAGGCCGATGTGGTGGGTCAGCGCGACCGCGATCCCGAACAGCAGGAGCCGTCCGCCCACACCGCTCTCGACCTCCATCGCGGGTCATCCTGTCGGACACCGCCCTGTCGAGAGGACGCCGGGCGCGAGAGGATGCGGGCATGCCGCGCGTCCAGCAGTGCCCGTGCGGGAGCGGGCAGCCGTACGCCGAATGCTGCGGGCCGCTGCACCGCGGGGACGGGACGGCGGGCACGGCCGAGGCCCTGATGCGCTCGCGGTACAGCGCGTTCGCCGTCGGCGACGTCGCGTACCTCCGCTCCAGCTGGCACCCGTCGACCCGCCCCGCGCGCCTGGACCTCGACCCCACGCTGAGCTGGCTCGGCCTGGAGGTCCTGCATGCCGAGGGCGGCCTGTTCGACACCACCGGCGTGGTGGAGTTCCGTGCCCGGCACAACCGCGGCGTCCTGCACGAGCGCAGCCGCTTCACCCGCGAGGGCGGCCGCTGGTTCTACCTCGACGGGGCCTGATCCGGTGTCACGGCGTCAGCCCGGGTGGATCTCGCCGCCGGTCTGGCTGATCACCTCGCCGGTGATGTAGGACGAGAGGCGTTCGGCGGCGAGGAAGACGTAGGCGGGCGCGATCTCGTCGGGCTCGGCGGCGCGTTCCATGGGCGCCTGCCCGCCGAAGCCCTCGACGCGGTCCGCGGGCATGGTCGCGGGGATCAGCGGCGTCCACACCGGGCCGGGGGCGACGCAGTTCACCCGGATGCGGCGCTCGAGCAGCGACTGCGCCAGCGAGTGGGTGAACACGTGGATCGCGCCCTTGCTGGCCGCGTAGTCGATCATCGTCGCGTTGCCGCGCAGGCCGTTCACGGACCCGGTGTTCACGATCGCGCCGCCGTCGGGCATGTGCCGCAGCGCCGCGCGGGTGATCCAGAAGGCCGCGGTCACGTTCACCGCGAAGGTGCGGTTCCACTGCTCGGTGCTGATCTCCGTGAGGTCCGGTGCGGGTCGCTGGGTGCCCGCGTGGTTCACCAGGACGTCGAGACCGCCGAGCTCCGCGACCGTCTGCGCGACCACGTGCTCGCAGTGCGCCTCGTCGGCGAGGTCGCCGGCGATCGTCACGCAGCGGCGGCCCGTCGCCTCCACGAGCTTGCGGGTGTGCGTCGCGTCCGACTCCTCGTTCAGGTAGGCGATCGCGACGTCGGCGCCCTCCTTCGCGAAGGCCACCGCGACGGCGCGGCCGATGCCCGAGTCGCCGCCCGTGATCAGCGCGCGCTTCCCGGCGAGGAGGCCGCGGCCGGAGTAGTCGTCCATCTCGTCGCGGGGGCGGGGGCGCATCCGGTCCGTGGTGCCGGGGTAGTCCTGCTTCTGTGCCGGAATGTTCTCGGCCATGGTTCGTCGCTCCTCACCTGATCTGAGCAACCGTCAGCGGAAGAGGGGCGAGCGCAGCTGCAGTCTCCAGCATGCAGCTGCGCTCGCTGCTACTGGCGGTACCCGGCGCGCGCGCTTCCATGCCCGGAGTACGCGCATGAATCCGCGCGAGCGGGAAAGCCAGAGGGGAACCGGACGTGTTCGACCCGAAGGAGCCCCATGCGGACCCGACGATCCCCGCTGAACCGGATCATGGACCTGCCCGGCCCGTCCAAGGCCCTCCTCAACACGGCGTCCACGGTGGCGGCGTTCCCCCTGCGGCAGGCCGAGAAGGTGGCGAAGAAGGCCAGATCCGCCGCGTCCTCCGCCGCGTCGCTGGGCGTGCAGACCGGCCTTCGCGCGATGACCGGCGTCGCCGAGGCCCTCTCGTCGGCCCGCGGCTCGACCGGGCGCTCCACCGACTCCCCCGAGCAGTACTCCACCGGCTCCACCGGCCGCGCGGAGGCCGCGCCGCAGCCGCGCGTGGTCGCGGTCCCGCCGCCGCCCCGCGTCCCGGCGACGCGACCGACCCCAACGCGACCGACACCGGCGCCGCCGGACCTCGCTGCGGCCGCGCCACCCGTCACCGCCCCCGCCGCGGCCCCCTCGGAGCTGCACCGCCCGGGCGAGGACGTCTTCCCGATCAAGCACTACCCGAAGCTCACGGCGCCGGACGCGATCGCGGCCCTGCGCACCCTCGAGCGCCAGGCGGACGTCCAGGCCGTCCTGCGCCACGAACGCGCGCACCGCAACCGCAAGTCGGTGACCGCGGCCGCGGAGGCGCGCCTCGCCGCACTCGAGGCACTGGACGTGCGGACGTGACGGCTCCCCGGCTGCTGGACCACTCCCGCGTCCCCGTGCTCGAGGCCCTGCTGGAGTTCCGCGAGCGCGGCGACATCGTGTACGGCCCGCCGGGGCACAAGCAGGGGCGCGGCGCGGACCCCCGGGTGCTCGACGTCCTCGGGCCGGGCGTGTTCGCCTCCGACGTCCTCACGCTCAACGGGCTCGACGACCGCCGCGAGTCCAAAGGCGTGCTGAAGCAGGCCGAGGAGCTGATGGCCGAGGCGGTCCGCGCGGAGCAGGCCTTCTTCTCGACCTGCGGGAGCTCCCTGTCCGTCAAGACCGCGATGATCTCCGTCGCGGGGCCGGGCGAGAAGCTGTTGGTCTCGCGCAACGCCCACAAGTCCGTACTCTCGGGCGTCATCCTCAGCGGCATCGACCCGGTGTGGGTGCATCCGCGGTTCGACGGCGACCGGCATCTGGCCCACCCGCCCGGCCCGGCGGAGGTGCGCGCGGCGCTGGCGGCCCACCCGGATGCCAAGGGCATGCTGCTGATCACCCCGACCGACTGGGGCGGGTGCGCCGACATCGCCGGCGTCGCGCGGGCGTGCCACGAGGCCGGCGTCCCGCTGATCGTGGACGAGGCGTGGGGCGCGCACCTGCCGTTCCACCCGGACCTGCCCCAGTGGGGCATGGACGCGGGCGCCGACCTCGTCATCACCAGCGTGCACAAGATGGGCGGCGCGATCGAGCAGAGCTCGGTGTTCCACCTTCAGGGCGACCTGGTGGACCCCGAGGTGCTGAAGATGCGCGAGGACCTCCTCGGCACCACGAGCTCCTCGAGCCTCGTCTACGCGACGCTGGACGGCTGGCGCCGGCAGATGGTGGAGCAGGGCGAGGCCCTCCTGACCGGCGCGATCCGCCGGGCCGAACGCATCCGAGGCGAGATCTCGCGCCTGCCCGGGCTGGATCTGATGGGGCGTGAGATCGTCGGCCCGGACGGGGCCGACGACCTCGATCCGCTGCGGCTGACCGTCGACGTGCGAGGGCTCGGGATCACCGGCTTCCAGGCGGCGGAGTGGCTGCGGTCGGCCTGCCACGTCGCGGTGGGGTCCTCGGACACCTGCCGGATCGGCGCGCAGATCACCCACGGAGACGACGACGAGAGCGAGCGCCGCCTGGTCGACTCGCTGCGGCGGCTGGTCGAGGACGCGGGGTCGCTGGACCGTCCCCCGCCCGTGCACCTGCCCCGCCCGCGCGCGTTGGAGCTCGAGACCGTGATGCTGCCGCGGGACGCGTTCTTCGCCCGCACGGAACGCGTTCCGCGCGACGAGGCGGTCGGACGGGTCGCGGCGGAGCTCGTCAGCCCCTACCCGCCGGGCGTGCCGGTGCTCGCCCCCGGCGAGCGGATCACTCGGGAGGTCCTGGACTACCTCGCCTCCGGGGTGGAGGCGGGGATGCTCCTGCCGGACCCGGGCGACTCCGCCCTCGCCACCGTGCGGGTGGTCGCCTGATGCCCGGCCGGCCGGGGATCTGATGCGGATCGCGATCACGGGGGCGTCGGGCAACCTCGGGACCGCGCTGCTGCGGCTGCTGTGGGCGAGCATGACCGACGTCGAGATCGTCGGCATCTGCCGGCGGCCGCCGGCGCCCATCGGGCCGTACAGGGGCGTGTCCTGGGTGTCCTGCGACCTCGGCACACCGGCCGCGGCCGCGACGCTGCGCACCGCGTTCGAGGGAGCCGACGCCGTCGTCCATCTCACCTGGGCGATCCAGCCGGAGCGCCGCCCCGAGGTGTTGCGGGCGGTCAACCTCGGCGGCACGCAGGCGGTGCTGACCGCGGCCGAGGCCGCGGGTGTCGGGCACCTCGTGCACGCGTCGTCGGTCGGTGTCTACGCCCCGGGCAAGGGCGCGCCGGTGACCGAACAGTGGCCGGACACCGGCATCGCGAGCTCGACGTACAGCCGGCACAAGGTGCGCGCGGAGCGGCTCGTCGACGAGTTCGCCCACCGGCACCCCGACGTCACCGTCACCCGGCTTCGACCGACACTGATCATGCAGCGCGAGGCGGCGTCGGAGATCTCCCGGCTGTTCCTCGGCCCTCTCGTGCCCCCGGCGGCCATCCGGCTCGTGCGCGGCAAGGTGCCCGTCCTGCCGCTGCCGAAGGGCCTCGCCCTGCAGTTCGTGCACGCCGACGACGTCGCCGACGCCACCGTGCGGATCCTGCAACGACGCGCGGCCGGGGCGTTCAACCTCGCCGCGGAGGTGCTGACGGAGGATCACCTCGCGGACCTGCTCGCCGCCCGCGCGATCCCCGTCCCGCCGCAGGTCCTGCGTGCCGGCGTCGGGATCCTGTACGGGCTGCGCGCGATCCCCGTCTCGCCCGGCTGGTACGACCTCGCCCTCCAGGCACCGCTGCTGGACGCCGGGCGCGCCCGCGACGTGCTGGACTGGCGCCCCGTCCGCAACTCCGTCGCCGCCGCGGCCGAGCTCATCGACGGGCTCGCCGCCGGCGCCCGCGGAAGCAGTCCGGTGCTCGCCTGACCGCCCCGGAGGAACCGCGTCAGGCCTCGCGGCGCTCCACCAGCGCCAGCGCCGCGTCGTGCAGGGAGCGGCCGCCGGTGGCGGCGAGCTCGCACAGGCCGAGGTAGGCGGAGTCGGCGCTGGTCTGCCGGCCGCCCATGAGGATGCCGAGCGCCGACTGGATGTCGTCGTGGACGTCGAGGGCGGCGGCGAGGCCTCGAACGAACTCCTCCGCGCCCGCGTCGAGCTCCGCCGGCCGGTGCGGCGCGTATGCGGGCTCCTCCGGGTGGAACAGCGAGACCACGCGCGAGATCAGCGCGCCCATCGGGAACGGGTCCCGGGCGTAGAGGTTCAGGGCCCCGACGACCGCGCCGCTGCCCGCGAACAGCGGGACGGACAGGGAGGCGTACAGCCCGAAGGAGAACGCCCGGCTGCGGAAGCGGGGCCACCCGTCGGTCGTCAGCGTGTCCTCGACCCCGACGGGCATCCCGTGCAGCGCCTGCACGCACGGGCCCTTGCCGTCCGCGTATTGGGCCAGGTCCATCGCCTCCGCGAGCTTGCCGCTCGTGGCGACGGTGGCGTACCCGGCGCCGCGCCGTACGGTCACCGACGCGTGGTCGACGACCCCCACCAGGACCGGCACCCCGACGGCGATCGCCTCGAACAGGGCCGTGACCTCGGCGCTGGCGTCGGGCGTCCCCGCCAACCGGACGAGCGAGTCGTACACCTCGTCCACGAGGCGCTCCCTTCCGCGGCTCGACCTCCGCGGACGGGGCGCCGGGGGCGGGTCGCGACTTCTTCGCGAAGTGGTTGCCGGCCCGCGCGCCGCGTAAACCTCGCCGCGGTCAGGGCGCGGGCGACACCGCCGCGTCCAGGTGCGTCCCGCCCGCGCCCGCGTCGAAGGACAGGTCGTCCGGCCAGATCCCGGCGAGGCGCACCGCCTCGGTGAACACCCGTTCCCCCTCCTGCGTCAGCTGGTCCCAGCCGTAGCGCGACCGGGCGCGGTCGGCCGCCGCGAAGCCGAACGAGGTGATCAGCGTCGGCTGGGCGAGCAGCGTGCGCAGCGCCCGGGCCAGCGCCCGCGGCTCGCCCGGCGGGACGAGCAGCCCGGTGATGCCGTGCAGGACGGCGTCCCGCGCACCGCCGAGGGCGGTGGCGACGACGCACGCGCCGCAGGCCATGGCGTCCAGGCAGGTCAGGCCGGCGTTCGGCCGCAGCGGGACGCTGACGACCACGTCGGCTCCGGCGTACAGGCCCGCCAGGTCGGCGTCCGGGACGCGGCCGACGACCTCCACCCGGTCCGCCACCCCGACGCGCGTGGCCAGGTCCCGGATCCGTTGCACGTCCCGGTCGGCCGCGAGCGCGTCGGGGGCCGGCCCGCCGGCGATCACGAGCCGCGCGTCCGGGAGCCAGGGCAGCGCGGACACGATGTCGGCCGCGCCCGCCTTCGGGCCGGGCCCGTCCGGGCACACCAGCCGCCGCGGCCCCGCGACGACTCGCAGGTCCTCCGCCGGCGCCAGGCCCTCGGTCGTCAAGCCGTAGGGGATGACCGCGAGCTTGTGGTGGGCGATCCCCATGCGGACCAGCAGCGCGGAGTGGTCCGCGCTGATCGCGAGGACCCGCTGGGCGTGGGGGTACAGGTCCGCCGGCCGCTCCGGCGGGGCCGCGCCCCGGGCGTCCTGCACCAGTGCAAGCGGCCGCTCGCCCGCCCCCGCCAGCGCCGCCAGCCCCGAGGCCGTGCCCGTCGCGTACACCAGCCCGGGCAGCCCCGATTCCCAACTCCGCGCCAGGAACGCGCCGAACTCCTCCGCGGACGACGCCGAGGCGGGCGCGGTCTCGATCCGCGCGGCGGCCGCGACCGCGCGCTCCCGAGCCGCGCCGTCGAGCCCGCCGTCCGCACCTGCGACGTAGAGCGTGACGTCGTGCCCGCGGGCGGCGAGGCCTGCGGCCAGATTCCCGGCCTGGGTCCGCTGCAGTCGCAGGACCGGCTCGGCCGGGACCTGCGGTTCCGGTCCCATGATCACTGCGAGTTCCATCCCCCCAGCTCCCATCCATCGTGTGCTTCGCGCACCGCGGATGCCCACTGCTGGACGGACCGCCACCATAACAACCGTTTGCGGCGGGTGAAAAGGCGCGGCGAGGTGCTCGGCATGAAGCCGGGTGCACGGGGCACACGTCGGGGGACCGGCCGAACGACCGGCACCGACTCGACGACGAGGGGTCCACCGTGCCCGTCCCCACCGACGAAATGCCTGATGAGCACCCATAAGGCGGTCACGGTGCTGCCCGGGCGGGCCGACGACGTCTTCGCCTATCTCGCGGATGTGACCAGGCTGTCCGCGCACCTGCCGATGGTGAGGTCCGCCACCCGGACCGCGGGCGAGGAGGCGGTCCTGCGGATCCACGTCGGCGGCGTTCCCAGCAGCCTCGGCGTGTGCGTCCGAGCGCAGAGCGAACGGCGCCGGCTCTCCTGGGGGACGGTCGATGAGTCCTTCCGCGGCGAGGTGCACGTCGCCGCGCCCCGACCCGGGCACTGCCGGGACGTGTCGGTCGTGACGATCACGCTCGAGACGGCGGGCGTGGAGGCGGACCGGCACACCGAGGAGGCGCTCGACCGCACCCTGGATCGTGTGACGGGCGCCCTGAGCGGCGCCCTCCGCGACGGGGGGCCCCGTTCGTGGCGGCGATGGTCGTGACGCGGGGGGCCGCCGGCGCGCGGACCGTCGGGGTCGAGGAGGAGTTCCTGGTCGTCGACCCGCACACGGGCGCGCCCGTGGGCGTCGCCGAGGTCGTCGTCGGCGCCGCGGCGGAGAACGGCTTCCCGGACGAGCTGCAGACCGAGCTCCAGCGCCAGCAACTGGAGGTGGCGAGCTCTCCGCGGACGTCGTTGGCGGACCTCGCGGACGACCTGCGCGAGCGGCGCGCGAGCGCCTCGCAGTGGGCCCGCTGCGCGGGTGCGGAGATCGCGGCGCTCGGCACCTCGCCGCTGAAGGGCCGTCCCCGCCCCACGTCGAGCCCGCGGTACGAGCGGATGGTGAGCCGGTTCGGCCTGATCGCCCGCGAGCAGCTGACCTGCGGCTGCCATGTGCACGTCGAGGTGGAGTCGCCGCAGGAGGGCGTGGCGGTCCTGGACCGGATCCGGCCCTGGCTGCCGGTCCTGCGCGCCCTGTCGGCGAACTCGCCGTTCTGGCAGGAGCAGGACTCGGGGTTTGCCAGCTACCGCACCGAGTTGTGGAAGCGCTGGCCGTCCGCCGGACCGAACGGGTTGTGGGGGTCGGTGCAGGCGTACCGGGACACGGTCGACGCCCTGCTGGCGACGGACACGCTGCTCGACGACGGGATGCTCTACTTCGATGCCCGGCTGTCCCAGCGGTATCCGACGGTGGAGGTCCGGGTGGCGGACGTGTGCCTGCACGTCGATGACGCCGTCCTCGTCGCCGCGCTGAGCCGCGCGCTCGTGCACACGGCGGCCCTCGCGTGGCAGGCCGGGGAGGAGCCCGACCCCGTGCGCACCGAGGTGCTGCGGCTGTGCCACTGGCGGGCGGCGAAATCCGGGCTGGACGGCGACCTCATCGACCCCCGCACCTGGCGGCCGGCGGCCGCGGACAAGGTCGTGGACGCCCTGGTCGCCCACGTCGAGCCGGGGCTGGACGCGGCCGGCGACGGCCCCGTCGTCGCCGCGCTGCTGGCCGATCTGCGGGCGCGCGGCACGGGCGCGCGGTGGCAGCGCCACGTCCTGGCGGAGGGGGGAGCGTGGGCCGCGGTGACTCGCGCGGCGGCCGCACTCACCACCGAATCCTCGGCTCCGACGATCAAGTAACGGACAGTCAGAACAGCACGTGAACGAGGAGGGAACGTGGACGGCGACGCTCGTAGCACCCAGCTCGCGGAGCGGGTCGCGGACGCGGCCAAGGCGCGCGGCGCGCAGATCGCGGTGGCGGAGTCGTTGACCGGCGGGCAGCTCAGCGCGGCGCTGGCGGCCGCGCCGGACGCCAGCGGCTGGTACGCCGGAGGCATCACCGCCTACCAGTCATCGGTGAAGTACGAGCTGCTCGGCGTGCCCGTCGGGCCGGTGGTCTCGGAGCCGGCGGCGCGGGCGATGGCCGAGGGCGCGGCCCGGATCACCGGCGCGACGCACGCCGTCGCGGTCACGGGGGTCGGCGGCCCGGACCCGCAGGACGGGCAGGAGGCCGGCACCGTCTGGCTCGGCGTGCACGCGGAGGGACGCACCACGGCCCGGCGGCTGATGATCCCGGGCGACCCGATCGAGGTGTGCCAGGGGACCGTCGAGGCGGCGCTCGCCGCGCTGCTGGCGGCGCTCGACGACGAGTCGTCCGGAGGCACCTGAGCGGCGCGGGCGGTCAGCGCCCGCTGTTCTCGTACATGGCCAGGATCGCCCCGCGGCGCTCGCGGGTGCGCAGCCGGAACCCGCTGCACACGACGCGGACGACGAGCTCGCGGCCGCGCCGGTTGACGGCCGGCACGTCCGCCTCCACCCACGTGCCCTCCTCCGCCAGGACGTCGCGGAACATCGGCCGCAGGCGCTCCAGCGGCAGGCCGATGTCGAGGTTCAGCAGGTGCGCCCCCACGGCCTCGTCGTGGCGCAGCCCCCACAGCTCCTCGGCCTGCCGGTTCCACATGAGGATGCGCATGTCCGCGTCCAGCACGGCCAGGCCCGGTCGCAGGCCGCTGATGACGCCCTCGAAGAACTCGCTGACCTCGTCGAGCTGCTCGGTGCGCTCGCCGAGCTCGTCATTGAGCTTGTGCAGCTCGTCGTTCGTGCACTGGAGCTCCTCGTTCATCGTCTCCAGCTCCTCGTTCGTGGACTGGAGCTCCTCGTTCGTGGTCTCCAGCTCCTCGACCGTGGACTGGAGCTCCTCGTTCGTGGTCTCCAGCTCCTCGTTCGTGGACTGGAGCTCCTCGTACGCGGCCTCGAGCTGGCGGTGGGCCTGCTCGAGGTCCAGCTGCAGCTGCCGGGCCTCGGTGATGTCGAGGAACACGACGGACGTGCCCAGCAGCGACCCGGCCGCGTCGCTCAGCGGGGTGATCTGCACCTCCCAGTGCACCTGTTCGCCCGGCGCGCGGGACCACTCCACGTCGCGGATGCGCACCGTGCGCCGCTCCACCTGGGCCTGCTCGATGTGCCCGCGCCTTTCCAGCACAGTGGGATCCGAAGCTTGGAATTCACGTGACTTGAAGTCGCGGC
>JADMIO011235824.1_pt1 | contig 21716 bp, 18 predicted proteins | sample 8958161 | NCBI WGS metagenome assembly JADMIO01 (sample SAMN16585339, study PRJNA669376) | soil metagenome | isolation source: Crop rotation soil | place: USA: Cullars Rotation, Alabama | collected 2011
CGCGACAACTTGTCCACGTGGAATTCTAAGCTTAGGATCCCAATGTGCTGGAAAGGTTCGCCGGCAGGCGAGTCGATTTCCTCGCGGCCTGGCCGCAAGAGCCCCAGTGGCGGCGGCGGGGAGACGTGCGAAATATGGCGGATGATTACCTTGCGCGCGATTCGGGGCGTTTCGGCGATGTTTTCCACGGGCTGCACCGGCGGATTGGCCGCCAGCATGCGCAGCATTGAGCGGCGGACACCCCGGCGGGGCGACGTGGGCGGGAGCGTCGCCAAATGCGGGGCGGGCACGCCGCGCGCGGCTTTCACGCCGGCGGCCAGCGCCTCAACTCGGTACAGCGACGCGCCGTCGTAAAGCTGGTCGATCGCCCGCGCGCTCGATTGCGTCGATCGCGGAGCGAGCGGCATGGGCGGCGGCTCGGCAATGGCCGCGCTGGCGCGTGGCCGATGCTTGGCGTACGCTTTAATAACGGCCTGATCCAGTGCGCTCATAACGTGGTCCGCTTGCGGTGGTGCCGTAAGGCTGAGACGGAGTAGGTGGTTGATAGGGTGCAGTTGATGCCGATGGCGTCCAGGCAGACGGCACCCAAGCGTTGGCCGGGCTGCCGCTTTGCGCGGCGGGCGGCGACGATTGAGCTCCGTAGTTCGGCGGCGTGTTTGCCGGCGGAGCGAGACCCGGGCCATAACCGGTTACAGTCGCCGCCCCGCCCGCGGGCGGTTGCGGCTGACTGGATGTTTGCGGATAGACGGTCGTCGCGGCTGTCGTCGGATAGTTCGCCGCTGGCGAAGATGTCACTGGATAGGCCGCGGCAAGTTCGGGCGCGGCGGTTGACGTGGCTTGCGCTTCGCTGGATGCGGTGAGCTGGGAAGTCTGCGTAGGCGACGATTCGCTGCTCGGGCTAACGCCTGTCACGCGATCCTGTCGCGAAGCAACCTGTACCTCTTGCTTGGTAGGGTTGGGAAAATCGAAAAGCTTGTCTCCGCCGGCCGCCTTAGTCTCGGCTGCAGCTGAGATCAGCGGCGGGGCACTAGGCGCTTGCAGCTCAACCCGCGAATCCGAAACGAGCGCGATCGATTGGGCGCCGGCCGCGGCGCCGGGTGGGGGCGCCTCAACGAGCGGCGACTGAGTGGTGGCGGCCTCCGTCTTGGCCGGCGCGACTTGCTGCCGGGTGGTGCGAGCAAAATAGACCGTTCCAATGAGGGCTACGACAAACGCGATCGCGATGAACTTGCCATGCGAGGCGAACCAGTCCTCGCTGGCAGGCGTCCTGGAGCGGCGGCGATTGCTGGGATTTGTGCCGCTTCCGGCGAGGGTCACTTTGGGAGCAGCGGCTGCGTACGGGTTAGCGGCCGGTGCGTTGGCGGTTGCGACTTCCGTCGCGGTTACGATTTCAGTCGCGCTTGTCGGGCTATGCGAACCAGATGGCTCAGAGACCGGCGGCTGGCTGACGGCCGTGGCGGAGTCGGTCGCAACCTGAAATTCCGGCTCGAGAACGGCGACCGCAGCAATCGTCGCCGGCGAAGGGGCTTCGACGGCCGGCGGAGCGTTGGAAGCGGGAAATGTGGGCTGCAAACTGACCGAGCCAGTTGGAATAGCCGTTTCAATCTCTTTGCATTCCTGCGGCCCGGCCGGCGCTATGGCGAAAGCTCGCGAGCGGCTGACATCCGTGAGATGAAAGAGAATGGGAAGCTCGGATCGGGCGGGCCCGGTGGGGCTGGGCCGGCGACCTGAATCTTTGGAAACGGAATACATGGAGTGCCTTTCCCTGGCAACGCCCTGCCGGTCAATCAGCGGCTGGGCGATCATGCGTACCTCCGGCGGCGCGCAATATCCGCCGCGGACTTTAGCCGCACATCCTTTATCGGTATCGGTCGTATCGATCTTGAAGTCTGGGCGAACCTTGCCGGCGGCTATTCGTCGGTCCGAGCGCCGGCAGCTAGCGGCTTTTCGCGACCAAAAGCGCCAGCACAAAGTCGGTAGCTGGGAATACAATAGACGCCAGCTGCCGAGTGTCTGTCCCCCCGACCCCCGACCTGCGACCTCCGATCTGACCTTCTCCCCTGACTGCTCGCCCAATGCCCTCGCCCACTAGAACGCCAGCCTATGACCAGCTCGAGTCGCTGCTGGCAGATCGCATTCTTGTGCTCGACGGCGCGATGGGGACGATGATCCAGGCACTCCAGCTGACCGAAAGCGACGTCCGCGGGGAGCGGTTCGCCACGCATAACAAGGACCTCGGCCGGTTCAGCGACATCCTGTGCCTGACGCGGCCGGCGGATATTACGGAGATTCACCGCAAGTACCTGGCTGCTGGCGCTGACATCGTTGAAACGAATACGTTTGGCGCGAGCTTCGTGGGGATGGACGAGTTTGCGCTTGCCCGCGAGCTAGTACGAGAAATCAACGTCGCGGCGGCCCGCTGCGCCCGTCAGGCTGCCGATGAGTTTTGCGAGCGCGATCGCGATAAGCCGCGATTTGTGGCCGGCTCGATCGGGCCGACGGCCAAGCAAATGGCCATTTCCACCCGCGTGGAGGACCCGGCGTGGCGGGGTGTGACGTTCGAGCAGATGGTCGATTCCTACGGTGAACAGGTCGCGGCGCTCGTGGAAGGCGGCGTCGATCTATTGCTCGTCGAAACCGTCATCGACACGCTCAATCTCAAGGCCTGCTTGTTTGCGATCGAGCATTATTTTGAAGCGACGGGCCGCCGACTGCCGGTGATCGCCTCCGGCACGTTCGACCGCGGCGGCGTGACATTTGTCAGCGGTCAATCCGTGGAGGCGTTTTGGATCGCCGTTTCACACATTCCGCTGCTCGCTCTGGGAATGAACTGCGCCCTTGGCCCAGAGCTGATGCGGCCGCACATCGAAGAGTTGTCGCGAGTGGCCAGCATTCCGATTAGCTGCTATCCCAATGCCGGCCTGCCCAACGAAATGGGGCAATACGACCTGGGACCCGCCGCGATGGCCGAGATGCTGGGTCAGTGGGCGGATAGCGGGTGGCTGAACATCATCGGAGGCTGCTGCGGCACAACGCCCGCGCACATCGCCGCGATTGCCGACCGCGTGAAGCGCGTGCGGCCCCATGTAGTAGGCACACTCCGTGTGCCTTCTCTGTCTCACCGCGAAACCACTGACGGCGCACGGAGTGTGCCTGCTACGGAGCATTGGCTCCGCCTGTCCGGCACGCTGCCGTTCGTCCAGCGGCCGGAAAGTAACTTCATCATGATCGGTGAGCGTACGAACGTCACCGGCAGCAAGGCGTTCGCCCGCTTGGTTCGCGACGGCAAGTTTGAGGAAGCCGTTGAAGTCGCCCGCCAGCAAGTGGCCGGCGGCGCGTCGATCATCGACATCAACATGGACGACGCTTTGCTCGACGGCGAAGCGGCAATGACGAAATTCGTGCGGTTGATCGCCGGCGACGCGGAAGTGTCGAAAGTGCCGGTGATGATCGATAGCTCGAAGTGGACGATCATTGAGGCGGGTCTGAAATGCCTGCAAGGCAAAGGGATTGTCAACTCGATCAGTCTCAAGGACGGCGAGCCGGAATTCTTGCGGCGGGCCAGGCTCGTGCATCGGTACGGCGCGGCGGCGGTCGTGATGGCGTTCGACGAACAGGGACAGGCCGTCGAAGTGGCGGACAAGGTTCGCATTTGCCAGCGAGCTTTCAAGCTGCTGACGGAAGAAGTCGGCTTCGCGCCAGAAGACGTCATCTTCGACCCCAATATTTTAACGGTGGCCACGGGCATCGAAGAGCACAACAACTACGCGATCAACTTCATTCAAGCGACGCGCGAGATCAAACGGCTATGCGCGGGTTGCAAAATCAGCGGCGGGGTGAGCAACATCAGCTTCTCATTCCGTGGCAATGACCTGGTCCGCGAGGCGATGCACTCCGCGTTCCTGTATCACGCGATCCGGGCCGGCATGGACATGGGCATCGTGAACGCCGGCCAACTCGCCGTGTATGAGGAAATTCCCAAAGACCTTTTGGAGCACGTCGAGGACGCGCTGCTCAATCGCCGGCCGGACGCGACCGACCGGCTCATTAAATATGCCGAGCAGGTCAAAGGGAAAGGCAAAGCGGCGGCCACGGAAGACCTGGCATGGCGGGAAACGATCGTCGAGGAACGGCTCAAGCATGCGCTGGTCAAAGGCATCGACAAATTCATTGAACTCGACGTCGAAGAGGCCCGGCAAAAGTATTCTCGCTGCCTGTCGATCATCGAGGGGCCGCTAATGGCCGGCATGCAGGTCGTCGGCGACCTGTTTGGGGCCGGGAAAATGTTCTTGCCGCAGGTCGTCAAGTCGGCCCGCGTGATGAAGAAGGGCGTTGGCTATTTGTTGCCATTCATGGAGATCGAGAAGGCTGCGGCGGGGCTGGCTGAGCAAACCAATCGCGGCAAAATCCTGCTGGCCACCGTGAAAGGCGACGTTCATGACATTGGCAAGAACATCGTCGGCGTGGTCCTGGGCTGTAACAACTATGAAGTCATCGATCTGGGAGTGATGGTTTCCACCGAGCGCATTTTGGAGACCGCGGTTGCAAAAAATGTCGATATCGTCGGCCTCTCGGGTCTGATCACGCCGAGCCTGGACGAAATGGTACACGTGGCCAAGGAAATGCAGCGGCGGAAAATGAGCTTGCCGCTGCTGATTGGCGGCGCGACGACCAGCGCGAAGCATACGGCAGTCCGAATTGCGCCGCAGTACGAGCAGCCGACGGTGCATGTGCTGGATGCGTCGCGGTGCGTGGGCGTCGTCGAAAAACTGATGAGCGACAGCCTTCGCCCGCAGCTCGTAAAGGACAACCGCGAGCTGCAGCGGCAGCTTGCGGAGTCGTATCAGAAGCGCGATATCAAGCTGGCCCCGCTCGCGGAGGCGCGAGCCCGCCGCTATCAGACGGATTGGCAGACCATTGATATTGCGACGCCGGCGTTCACGGGCGTCCGCGTGCTCAAAAACTATCCGCTGGCTGAAATCGCCAAATACATCGACTGGTCACCGTTTTTTCTCACTTACGAGATGAAGGGCAAGTACCCGCGCATTTTCGATGATCCGACAGTCGGTCCGCACGCCCGGCAACTGTTTGACGAAGGACAGGCGATGCTCCGCCGGATCATCGACGAACGGCTGCTCACTGCAAATGGAGTTTATGGCTTTTGGCCGGCGAACAGTGAGGGCGACGATATTCGAATTCAGAATTCAGAACTCAAAATGCAGAACGAGGAGAAATCCGGCACTCGGCCCGGTTCTGAATTCTGCCTTCTGAATTCTGACTTACGGCTTCATACTTTGCGCCAACAATGGGCCCGGCAAGGTCAGAACGACTTCCGGGCGCTGGCCGACTATGTCGCGCCCGCTGAAAGCGGCCGCACCGATTACGTCGGCGCGTTTGCCGTCACGACGGGAATCGGCTGCGACGAGCTGTGCGCGCGGTTCGATGCGCGGCATGAGATCGACAATTCGATTCTCGTCAAAGCGCTGGCCGACCGCCTGGCCGAGGGCTTTGCCGAGCTGCTGCATGAAAAGGCCCGCCGCGACTGGGGCTTCGGTCGAGACGAGCGGCTGACCAACGAGCAATTGATCGACGAGCAATATCGTGGCATCCGCCCCGCGCCGGGGTATCCCTCGCAGCCCGATCACACGGAAAAAGCGACGCTGTTCAAGCTGCTGGCCGCTGAAAAAAACGCCGGTATCAAGCTCACGGAAAGTTTCGCCATGTGGCCAGCGGCCAGCGTCTGCGGGCTGTATTTTGGTCATCCGCAGGCACGCTATTTTGCCGTCGATCGGATCAGCCGCGAGCAGGTTGAGGACTATGCCCGGCGCAAATGCCTGCCGGTCGCCGAGATGGAGCGCTGGCTATCGCCGAACCTGGGCTATGAGCCATAGGCGGTTTGACGAGCCCCCGCTACTTTATGCTTCTGTCCTGTGCGGTGGGCTTTGGCTCACAACGTTTAAAAACGAGGCGGGCACGGCCCACCGTAGCACCTGTATTTCATGAACGCGGTCACCGATTTTCTCACCGCTCAGACGTTTGCGACGCCTGATCTTTTGGTCATTGGGTTTCTTGCCATCCTCGAGGGGGCGCTGTCGATCGACAACGCTTTGGTGCTCGGCCTGTTGGCGAAGCGTCTGCGAAAGGAAGAACGGGCCAGAGCACTGAACATCGGCATGTTCCTGGCGTTTTTATTTCGCTTTGTCGCCATCTTTGCCGCCGCACTGCTTCTCAAATACACGTTCGTCAAGCTGCTAGGCGGCGGCTATCTGGTTTATATCGCCGTGCGGCATCTGTTCTTCGAGTCGAAGAAAGACGGAGAAGAGCATATCGTGCTGGACGAGCAGGGCAATCCGCAAATTGTCGAAGCGACAGGCCAGGAGCTTTCGCGCCACAAGCAAGAAGCGGATATCAAGGAGCGGATGCCGGTTTATATCAAAGGGGATAATCAGCCGGCGGAAGGCTTTGCGCGATTCTGGCCGACCGTGGGCAGCATCGGACTGACGGACATTGCGTTCGCCGTCGATTCGATTCTGGCGGCGATCGCGCTGATTGGTCCGCCACCGGATGCGACCAAATATCATCCCAAGCTGTGGGTCGTGTTTGCCGGGGCACTGCTCGGCATGATCGCGCTGCGATTTGCGGCGGGGGTCGTGATTAAGCTGCTCGAGAAATTCCCGCGGTTTGAGATTGCGGCCTATTTGCTGGTGCTGGTGATTGGCTTAAAGCTGCTCGGCGACTGGGGCGTCAATTCCGACTGGATCACCTGGTCGCCCGCCTTCGAAAAGCAGCGGCTCGCGGCCGCGGAGCACTATGAAGATTGGCTGGAGAAGAAATGGATTTTTAAAATTCCGGTGCATCAGCCGGCGGCGCCTGCTCCCGGCGCGCCGGCTCCGGTCGCACCCCCTAAGCACTTGCTGGATTTCCACGATCCACGGCGGCCGGAGTTCATCCTGTTTTGGCTTTCCATGCTGGTAGCGCTGGGCAGCGGGTTTATTCCACCGCGGAAGCACTCCGAGCATTGAATATTGAATACCAATCAGTCGCAACTGCTACAAAGCCGCTCGAAAGCCGATCACGATTGGCAAACCTAGATGTGCCGGAGCAGAACGAGAATCAGCACGACCGCCAGGAGCAGGCCGACGCCGCCGCTGGGGGCGTAGCCCCAACCACGGCTATAGGGCCAAGCGGGCGCAGCGCCGATCAACATGAGAATCAGGATCAATAGAAGTATGGTGCCGAGCATGGTGGTTCCTCCCTTAAGAAGGTTGCCTTCAGAGATTGCTAAACACTGCAAATCGCCGGAGGCTTAAGGCAGGTCGCGTGCCAAGGCGGACGATTTGTCCCAAGTTGCTGTTGCAGCAATGGTTTGCGTCTTCGATAACCAAGATTTCCACGCGACGGTGTGGTTTGAGCGCGGCCCAGTCGCGGCCAGGGCGAGCGAGTTGCGGCCGCGCGGCGGTTGTGCAGCTTCAGTAACGTTGGATTTGGTTTCTGCATGGAAAGTGTGTCGAGCGCGGCAGGAATTCTGGCGGCTCTATTGGGCCATTTTTCAATCACCGTCTGGCTGTTCAATCGCTTGCACGCCCTCGGTTGGCCGCGGCCGATCGTGAAGTCGCTGGAAAAAGTGCTCGTGCTCGTAGCGGTGAGCAGCTTTTTTGCGGCGGCCGTTTGGATGGCGGTTAGCCGGCGCGACTCGGCGATGAGCCTGTATCTGGGAGTTACCTGGGCGGCAGCCGTGATCGACGTTCCTCTGTGGCTGATTCCGAAGCTGCTGGCGCGGGCACCGGGGGCGCTCGTCTCGAATGACACCACGCTGGTCGATGTTGCGGCGCGGGCGGGATTCAGTCCGCTTTATGGGGCGGAGACGTTCTTTTTTGCGGGCGTGCCGGGCAATCAGATCCTTTCGATCGCAGTGCAGCGGAAAACGATCGAGCTCGCCAGGCTGCCGGCGGAATTGGACGGCCTGACCATCGCGCATCTGTCCGACCTGCACATGACAGGACAGCTGGGCCGCGAGTTTTACGATGTGGTCATGGCGGAAACGAACGCACTGGCGCCCGATCTGATTGTCATCACGGGCGATATCGTGGAGCGTGAGGGGTGCTTGGCTTGGATTGAGCCGACGCTGGGCGGGCTCGTGGCACGGTACGGGAAGTTCTTCATTCTGGGGAATCACGAGCAGCGGCTGGCCGATGTGCTGCCGCTGCGGCAGATGCTGGGCAAAATTGGCATCGAGAATTTGGGCAGCCAATGGAAGCTGGTTGGAATCCGCGGGCAACAAATCTTGCTGGCCGGTACGGAGCTGCCGTGGTTCGGCTCGGCGCCCGTAATTCCCGCGGATGCGCGTGATCAAGCGGCGTTCTCGATTTTGCTTTCTCATACGCCCGACCAGATTGCCTGGGCCAGGAAGCAGGGGTTCGATTTGGTGTTGGCGGGCCACACGCACGGCGGGCAGATCCGGCTGCCGTGGCTCGGGGCGCTCGTTGCGCCGAGCTTTTACGGCACACGCTACGCGGGCGGCTTATTTGACGAGCCGCCGACGCTGATGCATGTCTCGCGGGGCCTGGCCGGGATTCATCCGATCCGGCTGAACTGCCGGCCGGAGCTGACGCTGTTGACGCTGCGGGCGGCGGGAAATCGCTAAGAACCGAATTGCGGCGGTTTGGGCGGTGTTTAACCGAGCCGTGTTCCTGGGGAGAAGGTCGGAAAGAACCACAGATGCGTTTGGTCTGCGTTGACCGCGGCACTGTTACGTCGAACAATGGCAAGGAGCTGGGGAAGGTCCTATTTGGTGCGGCGTATGTCTCAATCAAATGCGCCGTTTCAGTTCACAATCAGGCAGGTCCTTCTGCTGACCGCTGCCTGCGGCGTCATTTTGACGATCACGTCGCGTTGGGGTGCCGTCGGCTTCGCGATGATTCTTCTGACCGGCTGCGCCGGCACCGCCATTTGGGTAACTGTTTGGCATCCGCGCCCGTGGGGGGATATTGGGATCATCCTGCTTGCTTGCGGCTTGGTGGCCGCTGTACTGATACGGGTTATTAGCGATGCTCCGCCCGTATCTCGCCGTGCAAACTGCACGCACAACCTCTTTAATATTGCGCTCGCGCTTTCGCAGTATCAAAACGATTTCGGCTGCTACCCGCCGCCCTATGTCGCCGATGCCGACGGTGAGCCGATGCATAGCTGGCGGGTCTTGATTTTGCCGTATCTCGATCATAAGGCCATCTATAAGGAATACCGATTCGACGAGCCGTGGGATGGACCGAACAATCGAAAGCTGCATTCTCTTGGTCTCAAGATTTTCCAATGCCCCGCGCACCCGGATAAGCAGCCGTCAACCGAGACTGATTATGTTGCGGTCGTCGGACCCAATACGGTCTGGCCGGGAGGCAGCGCGGGGTCAATTCGTGCAACTGACATCGCCGACGGGCTGAGCAACACGATATTAGTCGTCGAAGTTGCTGACAGCGGGATTCACTGGATGGAGCCGCGGGACTTGCACGTGAATCAGATGCCGCCCGCCATTAATGGCCGGGGACAGGGAGTATCGAGCCACCATAAAGGTGGCGCCAACGTTGCATTCGCCGATGGAAGCATACGCTTTTTGAAGAACGATATTCCATTGGCAACCGTTCGCGCCATTCTGACCCGAAATGGCAAGGAACCTGTAACTGGTCTTCCGTAATAGCGATGAAACGCCAAGCGAAAAAATCTGAGCCTAAAAAGACGAACAAACTGGCGGAACCTCAGAAAAGCCGTGGGCGATCTGCCGGCGGAGAGGCTGCCTTCCTTGGCAGATAATACTCGCTTTTTGAGCCGCTCGTCGATTGAACAGCGGATGAAAGAAGCCGAGCAGGCGATTCGCGCAGGGGAGCGAATTCCCTGGTGCTCACTACGATCCGATGTTTGAAGGCAACCCAATAGTCAAGAGGCGGCGTCAATAGACCGGCGCGGGTTGGCGCCTGGTCGGTCCTGCTAGCAGGCTGGCAACTGCCGTTTGGCGGATCGGGCGATCGGCGTATTATCCGGTGGAATGATGGGCGCGATTCCTGGCGCTCAGCAAGATGGTCACCTGTTATGTCCACTCGCGGGGCAAGGGGCCACTTTGGTGGACCACTTTTTGCTGACCGGCGAGCGTTCGTCGCGATGCGCGGACAATTATCGAAGGAGTGATTGCGTGCGAGTCGGTGTCGTGCTGCCGAATTGGGTCGGGGATGTGGCGATGGCGACGCCGGCGCTGCGGGCGATGCGCGAGGCGTGGCCTGAGGCGCGGATGGTGGGTATTGCGCGGCCGTATTTGCGGTCGTTACTGGAAGGGTCGCCCTGGCTCAATGAGATCGTTCCCTGGGAGCATAAGGGACCCGGGCGGCTGGGCCGGACGTGGCAAGCGATCCGGCGGCTGCGGGCCGAAAAGCTGGATTTGTTGGTGTCCTTTCGGGCGAGTTTCTCGGCGGGGCTATTTGCTCGTCTTTCTGGAGCGAAAAAGACGCTCGGATATGCACGGAAGGGTGCGGCGTGGCTGCTGACGAATCCGATCGATTGGCATACGGCGCATCAGCAGCCGATTTCGGCGGTTGATGATTATTTGCACTTGATTGGCTACTTAGGACTGGAAATAAATGCGGCAAATGGGACTGGGTTAGGCCTGCGGCCAAACCCAGGCACCCTGGGGCCAAATCCGGCCACTCAGTTCAAAAAGCAGTTGGAATTGGCGACGACTGCCGCGAATGAAGCGGCCGCCGATGGCGTTTGGAAGCGGCTGGCGCTGCCGCCGAGTGAACGGGTGATGCTCATGAGCGCGGGCGGGGCCTTTGGCGAGGCGAAGCACTGGCCGGCCGAGTATTGCGTCTCGCTGGCGCTGCGGGCTGCCGATGAGTTTGGGCTGACGACGCTCGTCCTGTGCGGGCCGCAGGAGCGAGAGGGGGCGCTGGCGATCGAGACGGCCGCGAATCACCCGCAGGTGCGGAGTTTGGCTCATGAAGACGTGAGCTTCGGGACAACGAAGGCGATCATTCGCCGCAGCCGATTGATGGTCACGACTGATAGCGGCCCGCGGCATATCGCGTCCGCCTTCGGCACGCCGACCGTCGTCCTATTCGGGCCGATTGATCCCGTTGTGAGCCGGAATTACCAGCGGGAGACGGTGGAACTGACCGTCGATTTGGAATGCCGGCCGTGCGGCAGCCGGTCGTGCCCACTCGTTCATCACCGGTGCATGCGCGATTTGACGGTGGATCGAGTGCTGTCGGGGGTAGCCGATATGCTGGCGAAAAACGCGGAGCGGAAAGCGGCGTGAACGAGAAGGAAACCACAGACGCGAATCACTGATCATGCCCAAACTCACCGTACTTATTCCGTGCAAGGATGAAATTCAGCACATCGAGGCGTGCATTGAGTCGGTGCGCGCGATTGCGGACGAGATACTGGTGGCGGATTCCGGCTCCCAAGATGGATCGCTGGAGTTGGTGCGGCGTCTGGGCGGCTGCCGAGTGATCGAACGCGAGTACGTCAATTCGGCTAACTTCAAGAATTGGGCGATTCCGCAGGCCCGGAACGCATGGGTGCTGGTGGTCGATGCGGATGAGCGGGTGACGCCGGCGCTAGCGGGTGAAATTCGGCGACTATTAGCGATGGAGCCGGCGTGCGATGGTTATTCGCTATCGCGAGATAATTATTTCCTGGGACATCCGATCCGGCATTCTGGCTGGAATACGTCGCGGCTGGTGCGGCTGTTTCGGCGCGACGACTCACGGTATGAAACGCGGCGCGTGCATGCGAACATCCTCGTTTCCAGCGGCAAGATCGGCGAGCTGGTACACCGGCTCGAGCATCATACGGCCCTCGAGCTCGATCGCTTCGTGGCGAAACAGCAGCGGTACGCCAACTGGTCGGCGCTCGATGCATTCGAGGCGGGCAAAAAGCCGACACTAATAAAAATGATCTCGCACGCGCCGCTGCGGTTCTTGCAGCTCTATTTGCTGCGCGGCGGCTGGCTCGACGGCCAGGCGGGGCTGGTCGTGTGCGGCCTCGCAGCGTGGTACACGTTTCTCAAAGACGCGAAGCTGTGGGCGCTGGCGAATTGCCAAACGGAACAAGCACCGCAGAAGCGTTTGGCAGAACGGCAAGCGGCGTAGGACCGCGTGCGCGAGCTGGGTTAGGCCCGCGGCCAAACCCAGGCACCCTTGCGTGCTGTAGAACTGCTATGTCGCAGCGCTGGACGATTGGTCTGCTGGCTCTGCCGGCGGCGGGGGCGGCTGGAATTTTGGCGCGCTGATTTCGTCCAAGTCATCCATCTCACTGTAGGTGCGGCGCGGCTTGGGACGGGACGGCGCGCTGTCGAACGCTTCCGTGAAATCGACCTGCGACCGCAAGTCATCGAGACTCTTGCGGAAATCGCGATACATGCCGCCGAACTTCTTCGCCACGTCCGGCAAGTTCTTGCCGAAGAGCAGCACGGCGACGACGCCGACGATGACAAGCTCTTGAACGCTGAGACCGAACATAGATAACCGAATCGTGGTCGAGCGGGTGGAGACCGAGAAGTTTCCGTTTCAGAATCCAAGCTTTGAGTTGGAGCGGCCAGTCGCCCAACAACTTGAAGCTTCCAATCCGAAATCGAGATTAGACGTCCCGCTTTTCGACCTTGTCCTGCTCGTCGTCACCGACGCCGGACATGCCTTGCTTGAACTCGACCACGCCGCGGCCGAGCGACCGCATGACGCTTGGGAGCCGATGGCCGAAGAGAATGAAGATCACGATGAGGACGATGATCAGTTCGGTGTGTCCAATGCCAAACATGAGCGCTCTCGCACAAAAAGAAGTGGTTTAAAGCAACCGAGCGGCGAAAGCGAGCGATCACCCGGCGGGGCATCGCTAGAACCAGCTCGAAACAGGGGCGAGCAATCTCGCCCCCGCACGCATAATGTATCGTACGCAGAATGCCGCAAAGATGTCAAATGCGGCTCTTGATTCTAATTCTGATTTTGACTCCTAATCTTAATCCTGATCGTAATCGTAGAGCCTATCAGCCCGTTGAAAAAGTCCCGAGGCTAGCTACCATACGGCCTGACGTTTTGACCGGCAATTGGAGGCCGTAGCGATGGCGATGGGCAAACGGGAAGCGGAGCAGCAGCAGGAGTTGTTTATCACGCACGATAAGCTGCCGCGCTCGCCGGGTCATGTATTTTATCGCAAGCTGAATCAGGTTTTGGCGGAGGGCGGCTTTGACCGCTGGGTCGAAGGGCTGTGTGAGCCGCACTATTGCCAAGGTAAAGGTCGTCCTTCCCTGCCGCCGGGCATGTACTTCCGCATGTTGTTGGTCGGCTACTTCGAGGGGATCAACTCGCAGCGAGGCATTGCCTGGCGGTGCAGCGATTCGCTCTCGCTCCGCGATTTCCTGGGCATTCCGCTCGGTGAGGATTCGCCCGATCACTCGTCGCTCTCCTACATTCGCAATCGCCTGCCGTTGGACGTGCATGAAGCCGTATTCGTATGGGTCTTGGCCCTGCTGCAACAGAAGAAGCTGCTCAAGGGCAAGACGGTAGGTGTCGATTCGACAACGCTGGAAGCCGATGCGGCTATGAAGAGCATCGTCCGCAAGGATTCGGGCGAGGACTGGAAGCGGTATCTTACGCGGCTGATGCAGGAAGCCGGCCTGATCGAAGATGACGATCCAGCCAGCGACGAGGAACTGCGAAAGTTCGATAAATCCCGTAAAGACAAGAAGGTTTCCAACGACGAGTGGACCAGCCCGACCGATCCCGATGCTCGGATTGCCAAGATGAAAGACGGCACGACGCACTTGGCGTACAAGGCGGAGCACGTCGTCGATCTGGGGACCGAGGCCATCCTGGCCGCCGAGATTTACCACGCCAATTATCACGACACGCAGACTTTGGAAGACAGCCTGCACCAGGCGCAGGTCAATCTGGTGGAGGCCGGCAGCGATGCCGAAATCGTCGCGGCGGCGGCCGACAAGGGCTATCATTCCAACGGCACGATCACCAACCTGCGCGAGCACACAACCTATCGCACCTACATCCCTGAACCGGAACTCAAGCACCATCGCGTGTGGACCGATAAGCCGCAGCAGGAGAAGGCCGCCGTCTATGCCAACCGGCGGCGGACGGGGGGAGAGCACGGCAAGAAACTGCAACGGCTGCGCAGTGAGTTGACCGAGCGGACCTTCGCCCACGTCTGCGAGACGGGAGGCGCCCGTCGAACCTTGCTCACGGGCATCGAGAACGTCCGCAAACGCTACTTGATCTCGGCGGCGGCGCATAACCTCGGCCTGCTCATGCGCTCGTTGTTCACAATGGGCACGCCCCGCGGCTTACAGCAGTTCAAGAATGACCTCGAGGGCGTTGTTTCGTCTTTTTATCTTGCCTGGCTTGCCGTCACGCGATTCTGCCAGTCACTCGCGCTCTCAGCCGGTCATCCAACGAACTCCCTCGCTTCGACCGTCGCCGAAACTAGCCTCGCGCTCGTCACTGGAAAACAAGCACTAAATCAACGGGCTGCTAGTATTACTCCGTTAACTGATCTTGGCTGAATTGGCGTTTGCGGGCAAGATCAGTGGCATGGATGCAAGGAAGCTCTCCAAACTGCGTAAGGATCTGACGTCATTCCTGGATGGCGTAGTTGGCGACTTGGGCCATGCGCGGCGTAGGCGCTGGTGCGAGACCTATCTGCGGGGAGTACTGCTGGACGGTCAGCGTAAGAGCATCGAGCCGATGGCGGCGCGTCTACGGAAGATCGAGCAAGGCGAGGAAGACTACGAGCAGGCACTGCAGCAGTTCATCAATCAAAGTGCTTGGGATGAACAAGCGGTGCTCGATTCGCTACAAGGCTGGATCGGCCGAGAACTCGGCGCTGATGGCTACTTAATCATTGATGACACCGGGTTCCCCAAACAGGGTGAGCATTCCGTCGGCGTGGCCCGGCAATACACAGGGACGCTCGGCAAGATTGCCAATTGCCAAGTAGCCGTAACCTTGCAATTGGCAACTGGCCGAGACGTGGTCGGGGTTGATACGAAGCTGTATCTGCCGGAAGCCTGGTGTCAGGATCGCGAGCGCTGCCACAAGGCTGGTATTCCAGAATCCGTGAGCTATCAAGCCAAGTGGCAGTTAGCCTTGGTAATGTTACGGCGTGCGAAGAGCAATGGTCTGAGCGGTGTTGTACTGGCCGATAGCCTGTTTGGAACGGTCACCGAATTCAGGCAGCAATTGGCAGCAGCAGGCTGGTCCTACTGTGTCGGCATCGACTCCACATTGAAGGTCATTGCCGCGAATGCCGACCTGGGACCGGTACCCAAGTATTGGGGCCGCGGGCAGCCACCGACGAGACCATTGAAAGTGCGTGCTGGCGCGAAATCGCCCAACGTGAAAGAGTGGGCTGTTGAAAGACAGAAAGATTTTCGTCCAGTCACCTGGCGCGAAGGAAGCAAAGGAAAAATGACCGGCCGCTTCGCTGCCTGGCGTGTTCGGCCAGCGCACAGGCTTTCCGCAGGAAAAGAGCCGCTGGAAGCATGCTGGCTCCTCGTCGAGTGGCCGTCCGAGGCGGAGCATCCAGCCAAGTTCTTCTTTAGTAACCTACCAGCGAACACTTCGCTGAAACGATTGGTTGCCACCGCCAAGAGCCGCTGGTGGATAGAGCACAGCTATCGTGAGCTGAAAGATGAGTTGGGACTCGATCACTTCGAAGGCCGTTCCTGGCGCGGGTGGCAACACCATGTCGTGCTGGTGCTGGCCGCGTATGCCTTTCTGCAGCAGTTGCGAAGAACGCGAAAAAAAGGGGCGCCCACGGAGTCACTCTCCCTTGGATACGCGAGCAACTCCAGGTTCTCCTGGCCTGTTGGTGCGGACGCTGCCCGCTCTGTGGCAGCACCATCCTGGAGCTTGCCGGCTTTGCCGAAAAGCCACCCTGAAATCCTAACGGAGTAATATTAGGTCGGCCTCGACCTGCCGGCTGCTGGCGTCGAGGATGTTTTTGCCCAGACGCGAGTTCGCGCTTAACGTGGCGGTCGTTGCCGGCGCGAGCACCAGCAGCAAGGCAACGAGCAGGCGATGTATCCAAGTGGGCATGGTCGAGATTCTACCTCAGTCGTTCCGCTTCATCCGGGCCGGATGCGTGGCCGTGTGGATTTCTTTCAGCTTGCGGATGGATACCTGGGTGTAGATTGTCGTGGTGTCCAGCTTGGCGTAGTTGAGCATTAGCCACACGTGAGCGACCGTATTTCGGCTGAAATTGTGTCCGCTTCATCTAATAGTTCGCCCTCTACTATTCCCCAATGGTCCATGCCACGAGAAATGGACCGATACTCCGGTACATCCGCGACTTTCCGTCCCCCTGCGAGATCGTCACGAAGACGCGCGAAGAACTCTCGCATTGCGTCCTTACTCTCTTGTGTCCATCCAGATTTGAACTCTGGTTCCGAGAGCGGCTCCGACAACCGATCGACCATGTGATTAACGCGCTGTGCAATATCTTCTATCTTTGTCATGGTAGTAGTGGTTCTCCAGTTCCAAATCCGAAAGCACCGCGATTGATAATAATAGTCTGGCGAACTCCAGGTGCTCCATTCTTGATGCCGCCTTCAATCACAATACTTCTGCCAGTCGAGGTGACGGGTTGCCGATAGGTAGCAGGATTATTAAATGGCCTCAAATAAAGAGCATCTTGCGCTTGTGAGGGCGATCCAAATACTGACTTGGTGAGAAAGCTGCCCTCTCCGGTTGGCTTTCCAGCGTACCTTCCAAACTGCTCGCCGGGTCTGACCAGTCTTGCCGTTATAGGTCCGTCAATCGAATCGAGAAAACCTGCGGCCCGATTCGGAGGGAAGCCGCTCTTTACCATAAACTGTTGTGCCCGTTCAGCAGAAACGACGGTACTCGTTCGCAATCCGCTACTTGGAGCAACAGAACACTCCGCCGCAGATCGTAGCCAACACCTGCCACAATCCCGATGCAGTGTTGCAGTTACGTCGGCCTCGACCTGCCGGCTGCTGGCGTCAAGCGACGAAAACTCCAGACGCGAGTTCGCGCTTAACGTGGCCGTTGTTGCCGGCGCGAGCACCAGCAGCAAGGCAACGAGCAGGCGGTGAGTCCAGGTGGGCATGGCCGTGATTCTACCTCAGTCACTTCGCTTCATCCGAGCCGGATGCGTGGCGGTGTGGATTTCTTTCAGCTTGCGGATGGAGACCTGGGTGTAGATCGTCGTGGTGTCCAGCTTGGCGTGGCCCAGCATCGCTTGGATGTAGCGAATGTCGGCCCCATTCTCCAGCATGAGCGTGGCCATCGTATGGCGGAACAAGTGACAGCTTCCGCGCTTGCCGATGTCAGCCGCGATGATGTATTCTCGCACCAGCAGCGTGAGGCCATTAGGCTTGAATGGCTCGCCTTGTTGCGTGAGGAACACCGTGTCGCCGCCGGCATCGCACACCAGCAGCGTCGGGCGCACTTCGATCAAGTACCGTTCGATCCACGACATAGCCCGCTTGCCAATCGGAATCATCCGATCCTTGCGCCCCTTGCCTTGGCGGACGATGATCGTGCCACGGTCGGCGTCGAGGTCATAGAGCCGCAAGTTGATTAGCTCCATGCGCCGGATGCCCGTTGAATAGAGCGTTTCCAGAACGGCCCGGTCGCGGATGCCTAGCGGCTGAGTGGTGTTCGGCAGATTCACGATCTGCTCGGCTTCACTTTGCGTGAGGATATGTTTGGGCAGCCGGTGCTCCAGCTTGGGGAGTTCGATTTCGCTGGCCGGGTTGTAGAGAATATGGTTATTGCGAGCCAACCACTTGAACCACGACCGAATCGGGACCAACCGCCCATGTTGGCTGCGGAAGCTGAGCGGGTCGCCGTCGCGCTTGCGGTAGTGATACATGAACCGTTGATAGCGTTCGATGATGGGCTTGGTCACTTCGCTAGGCCGGACGATTCCTCGGTCAGCGCACCAGTTGATGAAGTAGCCCAGGTAAATCTTGCGCACGTCGATGGTGCGTTCCGAGTAGTTTTTCACTCGCATCCACTCAATGAACTGCTCCATCATGGCCCACATTCCCTGCGGGTCACTTGGATCGCTCGATTCGTTGGGCTTGTGTTGGGCGTTTCGCGCCATGATTCAATGCTCCGGTAATGACTACGACGGGATAGCAATTTGTTGGTCCAGATTCGCGGTTGCGACCACTTGGGGTTCGGCTTGCTGCGGAGTGCTTGCGGCGTCGGCAGTTGTGGCGTTTTTCCTGGGCCGACCACGGCCCGGCTTGGCCCCGACTTGGGGCCGACCAGTGACCGACTGCTGTCCGTTTGACCCCGACTGGTCGCCGTCGTACTGGCGCAGCCGCTCTACGTCGAGCAGCCTGGCTAGGAACCGCTTGCCGGCGTCGGGTGGTGGCTCATAGAGCAGTTCATAGACAAACGACTGCCCACGGACGCCCCGGTGGACGAGCAGGTATTCCAGTTCCTCCAGGCGCTTGAGATGGATTTTCAGTTGCGTGTGGCCCCAGCCCGTGAACTCTCGAACGTCGCGGCGGCTGAACCGATAGTCGGCCCGGTCAACGCCCTGCCGCTCGCACGCGGCCACCACCATATCGTCGATGAGTGTGAGCAACCGGCGCGTCTGTGGCGGCAACTCATCGACCGATCTGCCGAGCGCTTCGCTGGCCAGTCGGTTCGCCACGGCAATGTCGTCTAACGTGACTTCGATGTACTCGACCTGCCGTTCCCCGTGCGCGGCGTACTTGATAGGTCGCTGGTACTGGTGCAACAGCGCGATCGTGCGAATCAGCGTCAGATACTTGACGTGATCGCGGCGCGTGCGGGTCTTATCGTCGAGGAACGTCAGTGACTCAGCATAGGGATTGGCAACCAAGAGCGGACGCAAAAGCCGCTGTGCGTTGCGGTGCAACGCGAGCGTCTCTTGTCGATCCTGGGCCGCGAGCAATCCGGCGAGTGTCTGCCGCCGACGCTGCAACTGGTGAATGGCTTTGGTCTGCTCGCGGTTTTCATCGACGGACAGGATGATGCAGCGGTTGAGCAGTTCTTCGTCGATCTTGATAGCCGTCGTGGTTAGGAAGATCATCACGGGGCCGGCTACACGATACTCTTGTGTGACCAGCCGGCCCGTGCTCGCATCCTTGCCGGTGCTGGCAATCATTAGCTCGCCTTCCGATTGCAGCAGCTTCAAGGCATAACTGGCCCGCTCTGCGCCTTCTTCCTCGACGATGGCCAATATCTTGTGCTTCAAGTCGGACTCTCCGACGTAGAACAGCGATTGACCCGTCATGGCCGAATACTTCACTTGATCCTCTGGCGGGACAAAGGCGAGCACGGCTTCCATGAGAGAAGTTTTGCCGGCAGCCGATGACGATTGAATGATGATGGCAAGCGGCTGGTCCAGCTTACGGCTCACTGCCGCGAGATAACCGACCAGCTTGTTTGTGGTTTCGCCCACCACGTCAAAGTCGGCCACGATCCGGTCGAGCAGGTGCGGGTCGCGGAGCAACTTTAGCGCCGCCTCTTTTTCTTCCGGCGTCATCGACGGCGGTGGCGCTTCCGGCTCCATCGCCCGTGCAATCTGCTCGTCCTGCAATTCCTCCAGCTTGAGCAGCACGCGCCCCACATCTTTCTTAATTGTGTTTTCCTCGACGCCTAGTTCAATCGCCGCCTGGGCCGTGAACTGGCGGCGGTGACGGGCCACGTACAGATCGAACGTATCGACGTACATCCCGTGATCCGTCGAGGCCAGAATGTTGACCTTGAGTTGGTCAAACGCGAGATTTTTAGCCAGCCCCCGCACGCGATAGCGGCGGTGTCCCAGGATCATTACGACTTCATCGCCATCGTGCTCCGCCTCGACCGCCTGCGGGGCTGGCGGCAAAGGTGAGTCGGCGCGGACGATTGCGGGCAACGATGCCCGCTGGTCTTTGTCTGCATCCAAATCGTCAGCCTCCCCCACGTCGAGGTCATCCGTTTCGTCCCGTAGCTCGGCGTCGTCCAGATCGTCGCCTAGTTCGGCATCGTCCAGGGCGTCAAGTTCCTCATCGACTGCCGCATCGTCAGCCGAAGCCGGGGCCAGCGTCTCTGGTGGTGGTTCGGATATGGCCACGGTCGAGCGCGGCGGTTGACCCTTCCCCATCCACTCGGCTCGACGGATGACGACGCCCAGCGCTCGGGCCGAATCATTGAATCCCGTGGCGTGCGTGTTGGCGTCCATGTTCTGCGGGAAGCGCATCAGATATACGTCGATGCCGGCTGCCAGCAGCTTTGGCGCTATGGCCTCGCTTGAGACGAGCACACGGCGGATGCCGAACTCAGCAAACGCTCCCATGATGTCATCAGTCAAGGCGTCGGGGCCGAACATGCAGGTGACGTTGCGATAGCCGTTGCTCCAGAACGTGAGCGCATCGAATAGGGATGGCGACAGGATGATTTCTTGACCTGCTCGCAGCGCCTGGATGTTCCACACGCCCCGGCGCTCTTCGCTCAAGTGCATATCGAGCGGCGTCCCGCTTCGCAGCAGCAATCCAGTCTTGCGGCCATAGATGTCCACGATGCGCTGACTGCCATCGGCGGCGGTGATGGGGAACACGACGCAGCCGTTCAAGTGTTCGTGGCCCGTGTCTCGATAAAGGCCGATCTGCTGGAGCCGCGTGCGGATTTGTTTGCCGGCTTTGAGTTGCTTGACCGGCAGCTTGAGGCCCAACGTGCGATTGGCATAGCCAATGCGGAACACGTCGAGCGCTTCGCCGTTGGTGATCCCGCGCTTGCGGAGATAGTCGAGCGCTTCGGGGTCTTCCTTTAGCGTCCGTTGGTAATAATCCGTGACCTGGGCGAGCAGCTTTTGATCGTCGTCGGCGGGATTCAGGGCTAGATCGAGCGGCATGGCGAATGTCCTACATGCTTTCGCCCTCCACTGGCGCACGAAAAAAGGGAACGCCGGACCTTGACTGCTCCCGGAACCCCGCGAAGGGTCAACAGAACAGCGCAAGGCCGACGTTCCCTTTCGGGAACGCGGTCTAGTGCGCTGCTTCTGTTGGTACAAGAGCGGTTGTCCCGCCCAGGTTCGCGGTTTCCGGGAAGCAGCATGACGCCCGCAGGCGTCACATCAAGTTGTCACTGCATACTATTGCCGGTGCTCTACTCCCGCAAGTTCAGCCGGCAAGTCGAGGTATAGTTGAGATATGGACGAACAGCGTGAGGAAGAATTGCTCTTGCACGTCGTGGCTGGCACGGACCTCCCGACAGCGCTGGCAGCACTACCGCAGGATGAGCAGCCGGCATCGGCGACGAATTATCTTGTTGCCTGGGCCGTGTTCATTGCTATGCTTGTCGCGTGGTGGCTGCTCGGCTGACATTTTGCTGGCCCGCAGGTATCCATCCGCAAGCTGAAAGAAATCCACACGGCAACACATCCAGCACGGATGAAGCGGAACGACTGAGGGTAGAATCACGACCATGTTCACCTGGACCCATCGCCTGCTCGTTGCCGTGCTGCTGGTGCTCGCGCCGGCAACGACGGCCACGTTAAGCGCGAACTCGCGTCTGGGTGAAAACATCCTCGACGCCTGCATCCAGCAGGTCGAGCACGTCGCAACTGCAACACCGCATCGGGATTGTGGCGAGTGTTGGCCACGATCTGCGGCGGAGTGTTCTGTTGCTCCAAGTAGTGCGCCAAGATTCGGAACGTGGAATCAGTTTCAAGCTGGCACA
>JADMIO010991050.1_pt1 | contig 21712 bp, 25 predicted proteins | sample 8958161 | NCBI WGS metagenome assembly JADMIO01 (sample SAMN16585339, study PRJNA669376) | soil metagenome | isolation source: Crop rotation soil | place: USA: Cullars Rotation, Alabama | collected 2011
GACAGGGACCCGCCGCGCCGCGCGGGATGAATGGCGGCCCGCCAGAGAATCTCGTCCGCCATCCAGTTGCCGACGCCGGGGAATCGCTCCTGCATCAACAGGAGCGCCTTGATCGGGGCGCGGGCGCGGCGCCGGAGAAATGTCGCGACCGCGGCGACGGTGAACGCGGGGGAAAGAATCGCCGGCGCGATTTTGGTCCACCACAGGGGCGGCGCGGTACCGCGGTGAAAATGGACCCGGCCGAACATCCGCGGATCGTTGAAGATGAGCGCGTGCTTCTTCGTCACGAGCACGAGATGGTCGTGTTTTGCCGGCACGTGATCGGGTCCCGCCACGTTCAGTTCCCCGCTCATCCCGAGATGGATGCCGAGCCAGACGTTGCCGCTGAAGCGAAAGAGCATCTGTTTCGCCGCCGTCGCGGACGAGAGAAGTTTGGCGCCGGTCAGGGCGCGCCGGAATGCCGGCAAGTCCAGTTCGCGCAGGAGTTTTTTCGTGTCGTGCGTGAGTACGCGCGCGACGCGTTCGCCCGTGGCGGCCTCGGCCCAGCGGCGGCGAAAGAATTCAACTTCGGCTAGCTCAGGCATGTTGACGAGTGTCGGGGATAAACCCCGACCCACAAGGAGACTATTGCACGCCCACGAAACCCTTCACGGCGTCGAGCAGCTTTTGAGAGTCGTAGCCGACTCCGTCTTTGAAAACCGTTTCGATCTTCCGGATGGCGGAGATTGTTTTCGCCGGCTGGCCGGCAACGATCGAAAGGTCTGCCGCCTTGCCCACTTCGATGCTGCCGACGTCCCGGTCGATGCCCAGAAAGCGCGCGCCGTTGTAGCTGCCCACCTGGATTGCCTGGACCGGTGTGAGGCCGGCTTCGACCAGCAACTCAATCTCGCGCAGGCTGCCGTGGCCCGGAATCACCGCACCGTAGCCGGTGGGATCGGTGCCGGCGAGCAGAGTGCCGCCGGCGGCGTAAAACTTTTTCTCCAGCGCGAGCATTTTCCGGAACGTCGCGGCCGCGCGGCCATCGTTCGGGCCGTTCACGCGTGCCCAGGTCTTGAGGTAGTTCTCCCGCGCCAGAGCTGAATACGCGTCCATTTCGCGTGCGGTGAGAATCGGCCGACCCGGTACACTCGCCTCGAAAACCGGCAGCGTCGAGGTCAAGGCGACGTGTTTGTCGACCAGGTGTTTGATCAGCGCCGCAGCTTCAGGTCCGTCGACGTCCAGCGCGTCGATACTGGCCTGCAAGGCGGCGGGGAGCGGGAGCTCGTTTTCCTTTTTGCCGCGCACGAAATCGGTCGCGGCGTAGAAACCATGCTCGAGATTGTCGATGCCGAGGTCGGCGGCTTCGCCATAGGTCAGCGCGCCGATATGGCCGGTCACCTTCAGCCCGCGCTGGTGCGCCGTGTTGATCGCGGCGGCGGCGGAATCCTTCGCCAAATGCATGTAGAGCTTGAAGGACGTGAAGCCCTTGTCGGCCCAGAAATTCACGAGGCGGGCGGCGTCCGGCGGTCCGTCGACGGGGTGCAGTTGAGCGATGACGGAGGGCTGACCTTCGAGATAAGGCGCGGTCAGGTGGATCTTCGGGCCGGGCAGCGCGCCCTGGTCAACACGCGCCTTGATCTGCAAATCGGTGTAGGGCTCGAGGCTGCCGCCGGTGCGCACCGATGTCAGGCCGCACGCGAGATAGAGTCGCGTGGCGGAATAATCCAGTTCGTTCATGTGGAACGGCGCCGACGTATTCGCGCGCGAGGTAAAGTAGAGATGCTCGTGCAACATCACGAGTCCTGGCATCACGGTCTTGCCCGTCGCATCGATCGTCCGGGCGCCGGCCGGAACGGCGATTTCCGCGGCGGGTCCGACAGCAACGATGCGACCATCGCGGATCACGATCGTCTGGTCCTCGCGGGCCGCGGTACCGCGACCATCGATCACCGTGGCATGGGTCAGCGCGATAACGGACGCGCGAACGGAGACCACGGCATCGGTGTCCTGAGCGTGAACCAGCGGGAGAGTTGACAGCGCCGCCAGGATAAGGATGCGCAGCTGGATGATCATAGGAATGGAAAGCTAGCGAAGGGTCGCCACGAACTCAACGAGGCTGGGGAAAATCGCGACATCCTTGATCGCGCGCTGCGCCCACGCCGAGGCATCGTATTTGCCGGTGCAGACCGCGACGGCGTGGATTTGCGCGTTCTGGCCGGCCTCGATATCGGAGTCACGATCTCCCACCATCCAGCACTGCCGATGATCGAGGCCGTGTCGGCGAATGCTCTCGAGGATGAAACGCGGCGAAGGCTTGCGGTAGATCGAGGGTTGTTCGGACGACTCCGGGGCGATGCAGATGTCATCGAATAACGGCGAGGGCAGGCCGATGAGCTCCTCCATCCGGGCATTGCAGCGAAGGGCGTCATCCAGCGTGTGCAGGCCGCGGCCGATGCCGGACTGATTCGTGAAAAGGAAGAGTTTGTAGCCGAGCGCCCGTGCCCTGCCCAATGCGGTTGCGACGCCGGGGATGAGCTCAACGCCCGCGGGATCGGCGAGGTAATGCTTGTCGAGAATCAGCGTGCCGTCGCGATCGAGAAAGAGCGCCTTGGACATGCCCTATTTGGCTTCGTGTGCGACGTAGGCCTTCAGTTCGTCCGGCGTCACCGTCGCCGTGCCGAGTTTGCCGACCACGACGCCGGCGGCGGCATTGGCGAAATGCGCGGCATCCTCTAGGGACGCCCCGGCGGCGAGCGCGAGCACGAGGGCTGCAAGCGACGTATCGCCGGCGCCGGAGACGTCGAACACTTCCCGCGCGGCGGTGGGAATTGTTTTCAGGATTTTGCCATGCGCGCTGAGCAGCATGCCGTCTTCGCCGAGCGTGATGACAAGGTGCCTGGTGTCGTAAAGCTCATGCAGGCGGGCGCAGACTTCGGCGGCGGGAAATTTCGTGTGCGGGGCCCATTCGATCCCGGCGAGCTGCAGGGCCTCGCGCTTGTTGGGCGTGATGAGGTCGAGGTCGCGAAACGCCAGTTTGCGCTTCGGTTTGGGATCCAGGGCGATGAATTTACCGGTGGCGCGAGCGAGCCGGGTGATTCCCGCGACGAATTCGTCGGTCAAGAGTCCCTTGGCGTAATCGGACAAGATGACCGCATCGCTCTGCTCGATCAATGGCCGCAGCCGTTTCATCGCGGTTGGCGCGGGCGCATAGTGGTCGGGCGTCGATTCGCGGTCGATGCGGCACAATTGCTGGCGCTGCACCATCACCCGCGTCTTCACGATGGTCTGAGCCTCGCCCTCGGTGCCCACGACCTCGATTTTCCGCGCGTTCAGCGAGTGCCGGAGTTTTTTGCCGGCGTCGTCATCACCGAGATAGCCGGCGACGGTGCAGCGGGCGCCGAGCGACGCGATGTTGAGCGCGACATTGCCTGCGCCGCCCGCGGTCCACGATTCGCGGGAGACATCGATCACCGGCACGGGCGCCTCCGGTGAAATGCGGGTCGCGTCGCCCCAGATGTAACGATCCAGCATCAAATCGCCGATCACGAGCACGCGACGGCGCGCGATCTTTTTCAGCAGCGCGGGGAGGCCCTTCATCGGAGCTCCCAGCGATAGTGAAAACTCGAAAGCATCTTCACGCCGATCGCCGTCACCTGCACGACATCCTCGATGCGGCAGCCGCCGAGTCCGGGATAGTAGAGTCCGGGCTCGACGGTGACGACAGAGTTTTTCTTCAGCGCGTAATCCGTGGACGCGTTCATCCGCGGCGGCTCATGGACCTCGAGGCCGAGCCCGTGCCCCGTGCCGTGAAAGAATCCGACCGAGCCTTTCGGCGTGTGCTTGGTCTCAAACCCGCGCGTCGTGAAAACTTCGACGCATTTGCCATGAACGGCCCGGCCGTTCACTCCCGCGCGGATCGTTTTGAGGGCGGCCTTCTGCGCGGCGGCCACGGCCGCGACGAGGGCGCGTTGGGCATCGCTGGCGCGCCCGCGGAGAAATGTACGGGTCATGTCGCCATGGTAACCGGTCTTCGCGATGCGCGGAAAGACGTCGACGATGATCAGCTCGTTGGGCCGCAGCGGGCCGGAGCCGCGATCATGCGGGTCGCAGGCCTGGTCACCGCCCGCCGCGATCGTGTTCGCGGAAACACCGCCCGCTTCCAGGCAGGCCGTTTCGATCGCGACCTTGAGCCGTTCGCTGGTCAGAGGCTTGCCCTGATAGATGAGCGCGCGACCCTTTATTCTGCTGGCGCGCAATACGCGCTCCGCGGCGCCGATGCCGGCGGCGCTGCAGCGATTGCCGTCGCGAATCGCCGCCGCCTCCGCGGGCGTCTTTAGTTCGCGCTGGGGAAACAGCATCCCGTCGGCGATTTCAACATCGAGGCCCAGCTCGAAAAGCTGGTTGTAAATGCCGGCGGGGAAGTCGTTGGGAACGGTGAAGCTTTTTTGCCCAAGTTCCTTTGCGACGAGAAAGATGACTTCCGCACCACCCGGTTTCCGCTGGGGCCACAGCTCGCGGGCGCGCTGCACGTAACGTTCGAGCGGGAGCACCACGTCGAAGTCGGATGTGCGCTTGACGCGACCGAACTCGAGGGCGCTGACCACGGCGTATTTTTTACCGCGAAGGCCGAAGGCCACGAACGCGTCGGGCACGTTGACGCGTCCAAAGTAGAGCGGATCGGCGCTGCGTTCGGTATCGGCGTACAGCAGGGGCGAGGAGGAGTTTTTTGCGGCCAAGCGGAGACGAAGGTTGAGTTTGGAGGCGGCGCGATTACCCACTGCCCGCGTGAAAAACGCAAATCCGGTTTCAGGCCGCGGCTGGTGGCTGTTGGCCGCCGTCATGGCGCTGACAGCCTGCGTGAAGCGGGCGCCGGCGGGACGCGAGCCGAGCATCGCGGCGCTGCCGGGCAAATTCGATTCGATCCAGTACTATGGCTACGAGGTGGTGCGGACCTTCCCGCACGATCGAAAGGCCTTCACCCAAGGCTTGGTTTTCCGAAACGGAAATTTGTTGGAGAGCACCGGCCTGAACGGCGAATCGAGCCTGCGCGAAGTGGAATTGGAAACCGGAAAGGTTTTGAAACAAGTCTCCGTGCCGCGGCAGTACTTCGCCGAGGGCCTGGTCGTGATCGGCGCGGCGGCCTATCAGGTCACCTGGCAGAACCAGCGGGGATTCGTCTACGACGTCGATACCTTCGAAAAGCTGCGCGAGTTCGACTATCCCGGCGAAGGGTGGGGCCTCACCACCGATGGCACGTGGCTCGTCCTCAGCAACGGCAGCAATCGGATTCGATTTTTGGACCAGAACAAGTCCTACGCGCCGCGCCGCGTGATCGATGTGACCGCCGAGGGAAAGCCGGTGGATCGCCTGAACGAACTCGAATTCATCAACGGCGAAATCTTCGCCAACGTTTGGCAGACGGATAATGTGGTGCGCATCGATCCAGCCACCGGCCAGGTGCGCGGCATCATCGATTTTTCCGGGCTGCTCGGGCCGGGCGATCGGCAGCCCGAGACCGACGTGCTGAACGGCATCGCTTACGACGCCGAGCACGACCGGCTGTTCATCACGGGCAAGCGCTGGCCGAAGATCTTCGAGGTGCGCGTGAAACCAAAGCAGCCATAAGTTTCAGCTGCAGTCCGTCCCGGCCAAGCCTCGATCACTCTTTGGGAATCTCGTTGTCGGTCTTCAGCACCAACACCGGCGTCTTCGTCTTCACCCAGACGTCGGCTTCCTTGAAGAACTTCGCCGGGACATTTTCGATCGCTTCGCCCACGGTCTTTACCGGCATCAACTGGCCCTTCTTCGACGTGTTGAAGTCGTAAGAGCTGCGGAAAATGCGATCCTGGGTGGTGGCGACGCTTTCGCTCTCGGGAATCTGCAGCACCCAGGCGACGAAATCGTGCTTTGGCATCTTTCCGTCGGGGTCGCTGACGAGAACGACGAACTGTTTTTTCATCGCCGGCGGCTTCTCGTCGTCGCCGCCCTCGGATTGGGCGGCCAGGTTCATTTCCTCGACAACGCGACGCAGCAAAGCGGGGTCGATATGGTTCTTCTTCAGGATCTCAGCGACTTTGCTGACGTCGATTTTCGGCATGGTGTTTTGGGCGGTGAGGATCACGAATGGACACGAATGAACAGCGAAGTAAAGCCCGGCCGCGGCGAGGAGTGGTTCGATGTGGTCAACGCGCGCGACGAAGTGATTGGGCGCGAGTTGCGGCGCAACGTGCATGCGCGCGGGCTCTGGCACCGCGCCGTCCACGTGCTGGTTTTTAACCGCGCCGGCCAGGTCTTCCTGCAGAAACGCTCCATGCTGAAGGACCTCTCGCCGGGCCTTTGGGATTCATCGTGTTCGGGGCATCTCGACTCGGGCGAAGACTACGACGCGGCGGCGAGGCGCGAGCTTGCGGAGGAGATCGGAGTAACGGTTGCGGAAACGCCTGCACGTTGGTTCCGCATCGAGCCATGTTTGGAGACGGGCTGGGAATTCGTGTGGGTCTACCGCCTGGATCACGAAGGGCCGTTCGTGCTGCACCCGGAAGAGATCGAGACGGGTGGATGGTTCGCGCCCGCCGAGGTGACGGCATGGATGACGCGCCAACCGCAGGCGTTTTGTCCGTCGATCAAGCTGCTCTGGCCGATGGCGGTGGCGCGGCGATAGCGGAAGGCTCTTGCCCGCCGTGGTCGACGATTGCAGCGCGTCACGCGACGCGCCGGCGGTGTGTCGACACCGGCAAGGGGGCGCCGCTACATTTCGGGCGAACTGCGCATGCGCCGGCCAACGTGGCCGCCCGGCCCCTCGTTTTCCGCCACGCGTTTGATTTCGTCGAACTGCTTTTGCGAAATCAACCGGCGCGGCACGCGCTTTTCGGCTTCGAATACGAGCCGCGCGCGATCGTCATCGTCGGGCGTGTGTGGCTCCCAGGGCGCATGATGACCCTGCTTGCGGGTCCACTCGATGTTGCCGCCGTGGACCGCGGCGTTGACCTGATATTTTCGGCCGTCCGCGTCCTTGTTCCACCAGCCGAACTCGATGCTCATGCCGATGTGTTTCGAGGAAAGGTCACGCGGCCGCGAGCGGAATCTCGGCGACCACGGCGCCGGGGCGAAATTCGCCGCCCCGATTTGCGATCCGGCGGATCACCGCATGCGTGGCGCCGACATCCACCAGCCAGCCGCCGAAGGGCGGGCAGAACGAGCCGGTGTTGATCAGTATCCGGCCGTCCGGCAGGGTCCAGTAGCCCGGTCGGTGGGTATGGCCAGTGATGATGATCTTCGCCGCGGGGCGGTATCGCTGCAGAAGTTTCGCGGCTCGCGCCGGTTCTTCGCGCCACGCGAAAAGGACGCGCAAGATGCGCGTCGGCGGCCACATCATGTCCGCGGCGAAACGCCGCAGGTAACGCAGCCCGCGCTCGGATTGGTGGCGCTGGGGAATGCTTCCAGCCGCGCGGCGCCAGGCGGCCAGCCGGTCCGGAAGTTGTTCGCGTAGCTGTGGCGTCATCGCGGCCAGTTCCGTGGCAATCAGTGCCCCTAGCCGGCTCGCGTCGGCACTCCACGGCACGATGTCATCGAAAAGGATGTCCCCGTGAACCACCAGCACGCGTCCCGCGGCGAGGTCACTCAGATGGTGGGATGAAATATCGGGGTCGTGATTCCCCGTCAGGAGCGTCGCGGCCGGCGCTTCGCGAGCGAAGAAATCCAGGACCTCCGCCCGCAGCGCTGCGGTATCGGCGGGCACTGGCCCGGCGCGCGTATCGAGCGAGTCGCCGTTGAGCACCAGCGCGGATGCACCCTCGAGGAGGGGCCGCAATTGCGCGAGCCGGTGAACGCGGCTGGCACGATCACCAAAGTGAACGTCGGAAAAAATGCGAGTGACGGCGGACGGCACGGGTCCGGAGTGAAAAGCGGTAAGTCCAAATGTCCAATGGCGAACGAACCACCCTCCCACCGCACAAATGCCTTGTCATTCGCGAACGACCACAGAATCCAGTGGGCCGTACGATGCGCTCACCCGTTGGCGGCATTTCTCGCTTTGCGTTCCTGGCCAGCCTGTGGCTTTGCGCCTGGACGCCTGCGGTGCGCGCCGACCGCGCGGAGGATCTCGCCCGCATTCATCTCGAGGCCCTCGGCGGACGGGAGCGGATTGCCGCGATCGCAGCCTTGCGGGCGACCGGCCAGGTGATCACTGCCGAGCGGAAAGTCCATTTCACCATGGTCGCGGCCCGCCCGGCGCGGGTGCGGCTCGAGTTGGGCGCTGCGGGGCGCACATTGGTGCAGGCGACCGACGGCAAAGAACCGCCGTGGGAGATCGACACGGGCAAGTGGCCTCCGCGTTATCAGACGATGAACGAAAATGCGGCGCGGATCTTCGCCGCGGACGCGGAGTTCGACGATCCGCTCGTCGGCGGTGTCCTTCGCGGCTATACGGCTGAGTTTGCCGGCGAAACCGTGGTGGAACGCCGCAAACTCCTCCGCGTGCTCGTGCAGCGCCGGCCCAGCGAGACGTTCACTCTTCTGGTGGACGCGGAAACCTACTTGATTGCGATGCGGGTCGAAAAGCGGCCGGGGCCAAACGGCAGGACAGTCCAGGTGCAGACACGGTACGATGACTACCGGCCGGTCGACGGTGTGCTTCTCCCGCATCGGGTCACGATCACCGTCGACGGCACCATTACCCAGCAAACGCTCATCGAAAGCATCGAGGCGAATCCAGAGCTGACGGCAGAGACCTTCACGCGGCCCAAAGCGCCGCCGCCGATATTGCCGCCGGTGGAAGGCAAATGATCGGATGGGTTGGGCCGGTCTTGATCACCGGCCTCACCCATTACCGATCACGGCCGGCCGCCGCCCGGGATCATGCCCTTCATCATATTTCCCATGTCGAACTTCTGGTAGTCGGCGGGTGGGGCGAAAAGGGAATCGGGCAGGCTCTTCTTTTCGATCGTCGTTGCTTCCATGCGAAATTCGCCGCCGTCCTTGTCGTGACTCACGACGCGGAGCGGAAACAGGTCCTTGCCCGCGAGGGCGCGTTCCCAGGCCTGGCCAGTCGGGGCGCCGGCGCCGCGGCCGCCGCGACCACGTCCGCCCATCGGGCCACCACCGTTGGGCGACATGAATGTTCCGAGTCCTTCGGCGAGCCAGAGCTCGGTTTTCGAGCCTTGAGAGGTGGAGACGAATTTCTCCGCGACATAGCCGAGGATTGTTTCCTTCTCGCCCGTCTTCTCGAGCGTCGGTGCCTCCCCGGATTTTTCACCCGCCGTCGGGGCGCCAGGCTGGGGCATCGGCTGCACCATATACATGTGCTGCGCGTCGATGAGGATGGTCAGCTCCTTCTTCGTCGTATCGAATATCATTCCGCCCATACCGGTTGCCTGGCCAGGGATTTCGATCCGCTGTTTGTCGCCTTTGATATTATAGACCATATCCATGGGCTGGCCCTTGGCAGGGCTGATCTTGAAGGCGACTTTGCCTTCGAACTGCGCCGCGCGGACCGAGGCTGGAACCGCCAATACGACGGCGAACAAACAAGAGAGGAATCTTTTCATGGGGAGGAAGAACTGCCACCAATGACAGGCGGCCCGGGGACCGCAATCTCTTCGCGCGCGCTTCGCGGCTTGCCAGTGCGGGACCGAAACGGTGGAGTCGCCGCATGGCCATTTACGGCTCGTTCGCTTCAGTCCGATCGCAGGTGCCGCAGATCCCGGGATTCGCCACGGCCTTCGCCTACGTCGAGGAATTGCTGCGTCCCGGCTCCGCCGTGCAGAAGCGAGTGAAGGCCATCGCCGCCGGCGAAACCGAGAAACTCGACCTCGCCGGTGGCGTCCATGTGATGGAGCATCACTACGAGACCCATCTGCGGGCCGACGGTTTTTTCGAGTCGCACCGGAAATTCATCGATGTGCAGACGATCTTCGAGGGCGAGGAGTTGATGGAAGTGGCGGATGTTTCACGGATGACGGTGCGCCAGCCCTATAATGAAAAGCGCGATCTGATCATCTACGAAGACAGCACGGACTCGACGCTCCTCCGGGTATATGCGGGCCAGGTGGCGATCTTTTTCCCGGCCGACGTGCACATGCCCACGATGCGGATTCGCAACGCGGCGGTGCCGGTGCGGAAATGCGTGGTTAAGGTGCCGTTGGCGTGAATTATCGGCATCATTTTCACGCCGGCAATTTCGCCGACGTGATGAAGCATGTGCTGCTCGCGCAGTTGATTCGCGCGCTGCAGAAAAAGGAAAAGGGTTTCGTTTACCTCGACACCCACGCCGGCCGCGGCGCCTACGATCTGACGGAAGCGGCGAGCGGCGACTCGCTCGCCCGCAAACCCGAATGGCCGGAGGGAATCGGGCGCCTTTGGCCGCGCGCGGATTTGCCGGGGCCGGTGGCGGATTACGTTGCTTTGGTGAGGGAGTTCGATCGCGCCCGCGGCAACTCGGATTCGCACGCCCGGTTTTATCCAGGTTCGCCACGGCTGGCGGCGCGTCTGCTCCGCATGCATGACCGCATGGCCTTGTGCGAAAAGCATCCGGCGGAATGCGCCGCGCTGCGGGCCGAACTCGCGTTGGAGCCGCGGACGTCCATTCAGGAAGTGGACGGCTATGTCGCGATCCGCGCCATGCTGCCACCGCCGGAACGTCGCGCCCTGATCCTGATCGATCCGCCGTTCGAGGCGCAGGATGAATTCGCGCAAATCACGGCCGCGCTGGCGGAGGGCCTGCGCCGCTTGTCGAGCGGGGTGTTCGCGATCTGGTATCCGCTCACCGAGCGTGCGCGACTGGATGAATTTTTTCGGGCTGTAATAAACCTCAAACCCCCGCCGACGCTCGCCGCCGAGCTCATGATTGCGGGCGACACCACGCCGCTGAAAGTGAAAGGCTGCGGCCTGCTGATCCTCAATCCGCCGTGGCAGTTCGATCGCGAGGCGAGGGCGGCACTGGACTTCCTCGGTGGCGCGCTGGGGCAGGCGCCGGGTGCGGGCGGGCGCGTGGATTGGGTCGTGCCGGAAGCGTAGCCACGACGCTCGTGACAGACGGCTGCCTACGCGGACGGGAGATGCCGCTGCAGTAATCCGGCAAGCAGCTCGAAACGCACCGGCTTGCTCAGAAAGTCGTCCATCCCTGCCGCGAGGCAGGCTTCGCGGACATGGGTGCTGGCATTCGCGGTGAGCGCGACGATGGTCAGCGGTTTGTCGCCCATCTTCTGCCGAATGCGGCGGGTGGCTTCCATGCCGTCGATCCCCGGGAGCTGGCAATCCATCAACACAATGTCGTACTGCTCGGTGGTCGCCGACTGGATCGCCGCCTCGCCATCGCCGGCGAACGTCGGGGTCAGATTCATCTTTTTCAGGAAGAGATCGATCACCTGCTGATTCACCGAATCGTCTTCGACCACGAGAACCCGGCCCTTGAGCGTCGGCGTGACGAAGCGCGGTGCTTCCTGCAGCCGGGGAGCGGCGGCGGCGTCGGGCAGACGGCAGGGGAGGATGAGGCGGAACGTCGTGCCTTTGTTGACGGTACTCTGCACCTGCAGCGTGCCGCCCATGGCCTGCGAAAGCCGCATGGAGATCGCGAGTCCCAGGCCCGTGCCGCCGTAACGCCGGCTCATGGACGTGTCGGCCTGCGTGAAAGGCTTGAACAACCGCTCGAGCGCCGCGGAGTCGATACCGATGCCGGTGTCGGTGATCGTGAAATGCATCATCGCACGGTCGGGCTTCCGGTCGACGCAGTCCACGGTCAGGGTGACGCGTCCGCGTTCCGTGAACTTGATCGCGTTGCCGATGAGGTTGACGAGGATCTGGCGGATGCGCGTGGCATCGCCAATAATCGCGCCCGGCACGTTTTCCTTGAGATCGAGATCGAACTGGAGCCCCTTGTCGCGCGCGCGGCCGACCATCAGATCGCTGACGGCCTTGACGGCGACCGACGGGGCGAACGGAGCGTGCTCCAACTCGAGGCGGCCGGCCTCGATCTTCGAGAAGTCCAGCACATCGTTCAACAGCAGCAGGAGTGCCTCGGCGGAATCCGACGCGGTCTTCAGGTAGCTGCGCTGGTCCGTGGAGAGCTGCGTGTCGCGGACCACGCGCAGCATGCCCAGCACACCGTTCATCGGCGTGCGGATTTCGTGGGAGATGGTGGCGAGGAATTCGCCCTTGGCGCGGCTGGCGGACTCGGCTTTTTCGCGGGCCTCGCGCAGTTCCACTTCGCGGGACTCGTGCTCGAGATTTTTCGCGCTCAGGGCGTTCGCCAGCTGTTCGTGCTCGAAGCGAAGGACGAGCGCATTCGAGAGCATCTCGTGGCCGTGCAACATGGCCGACCACATGTAGGCGATGAAAATGCACACGCAGACGCCGAGCGCGGCGCCGACCATCGTGCCGTTGGCGGCGAAGCGAATTGCCAGCGGCGCCATGATGGCGAGGAGGTAGGCGATGCTGCCCTTGCGCATCGGCAGCAGGAGGCGTGACGATCCCGTCACGAGTCCGGCGAGAACGAGCACGTGGACGATCCCGAGAGGGCCCGCCGTGCGAAAAGTGGGGAAAACCCATGCCGACAAGCCCCAGCCGAGTCCGGTGAGCGTGGTGCCCACGATGTAGTTCAGGCCCCAGGACGGCGGCACTTCAGTGGCGGGGCGACCCTGCAGCCGCTTGAAGCTGGCCGCGAGCCACAGGCGGTACCCCGCAATGCCGAGCATCACGCCGAGCCACGCCCACAGAGACAAACTGGGCGTGTCCTTCCCGATCGCGACGGCGAACGCGATGGCCACGCCGGTGGAGGCGAGCGTGCTGCCGGTCAGCTCGCGAAATGCCATGCTCACCAGTTCGGCGCGGGTTCGCGCTTCGATCGGGTGGTCGCGCGTCCGCGGTACCGCCGGCGCCGGCGGACGCGGTGCGACCGTCACGGGCGTTTTGCTCGCGGTCGTCTTCGGAGCGACCGGTAGGGCGGGTTGAGGCGCGGAGACGATCGAGTTCAACGGTGTCCGCGAAAAAAGGGAAAGCCCCCCGCATTGGCGAGTGGCCGGACAGGCGAAAACTACGTAGCGCGTGGCGCGGTCGCCTGCAGCCATTTCTGCAAGGTTGCGGCGAGTACTTCCACGCGCAGCGGCTTGGTCAGGAAGTCATCCATGCCTGCAGCCAGGCAGTCGGCCCGATCCTGCATCGAAGCATTGGCGGTCAGCGCGACGATCGGCAGCGGCCGCCCAGCCCGTTGCTCGCGAATGCGGCGAGTGGCCTCCAGTCCGTCGAGGCCGGGAAGCTGGCAGTCCATCAGGATAAGATCCCAGCTCGCCGCGGTCGCATATTCGACGGCGGCATGCCCGTCTTCGGCGAGACCGGTTTCGAGCCCCATCTGTTTCAGAAAATGGCCGATGACGCGCTGGTTCACCCGATCGTCCTCGACGACGAGCACGCGGCCGCGAAGGACCGGCATCTTGAAATGGACGCTTTCGGGGCGCGGATCCGACGTCGGGGCGGTGACAGGCGCGCCGGAGGCGACATCAAGCGGGATCGTGAAATGAAATTCGGCGCCGTGCCCGGGAGTGCTCGTGGCCTCGATCCGGCCCTCCATCGCTTCGACGAGCTTTTGTGAGATGGCCAGGCCGAGCCCGGTACCGCCGAAGCGCCGGCTCATCGAGCTGTCGGCCTGTGTGAATGGGCTGAATAGCCGCGGCAGCGCCTCGGGGGCAATGCCGATGCCCGTGTCGGCGACGGAGAATTTCACGCGCGCGTTTTGCGGCCCGCGGGCGGCACAAGAGAGGCGCACCTCAATCCGGCCGCGATCGGTGAACTTGATGGCGTTGCCGACGAGGTTGAAGAGCACCTGACGGAGCCGCGTCGGATCGCCGATGAGCGCAACCGGCACCTCGTCGTCGATCGTGACGACGAACTCGAGATTCTTGGCCCGCGCTCGCGACCGCAAGTTACCCGTGACGCTGTTGACCAGTGTGGCGGGCGAGAAAACGATGCGTTCGAGGTCGAGGCGGCCGGCCTCGATCTTCGAAAAATCGAGGACATTATTGAGAAGATCGAGGAGCGTGTCGGCTGAGCCGGACGCGGTTTCGAGGTGCTCGCGTTGCGCCGCCGTGAGTGGCGTGTCGCGGACGATCCGCAGCATGCCGATGAGCCCGTTCATCGGGGTGCGGATCTCGTGGCTCATCGTGGCCAGGAATTCGGATTTCGCGCGATTGGCGGCCAGGGCGCGATCGCTGACGGCCCGTAGTTCCGCTTCGACTAGTTCACGGCGCTTGATTTCGGCGCCGAGAGACTCGACGAGCGCCGCGTGTTCATAACCGAGGCGCACGGTACGACGCAGCGTCCGTGCCTGCTGACGCGCGGCGACGCTCATGTATCCGAGATAGAGAAGGGACATTCCGCCGAGAACCCAACTGCGGGTGTCCGGATTGGTGATGAGCCGCCATTGCAGCGGCACGATGGCGAGAAACAGGTAGGCGAGATTCGCGGGCAGGATGGGCGCGAGCAGCCGTGAGGCGCCGGTCGTCATGCCGGCCAGCACGAGTACGACGAGGACGCGGTAAGTGGAGTCGTAAGGCGTGTAGAAGAGCCAGGCGCCCACTCCCCAGCTGAAGCCGGTGCACGCGCTCACGGCGGTGAAAATGTTTGCCCAGCGCGGCGCGTCGGCGATCAGGACCTCGTGTCGGAAATACATCCACCGCGTGACAAGCCGCAGGGTGTTGCAGGCCAGCGCGAACATTAGCCACCCCACTACGCTGCGGATAGGGAAGTCGGTTCCGATCGCGGCGCCGAAGAGCAGGACCACGACCATGCCGAAGGGCGCACCGTAGAGGGCGTCGACGTAGGCCGTGCGCACCAGATCGGCGCGCACGCGGAGCTCGACGGCAGGATCGGTAGTGGCGGGCTGGATAGCCATGCGACTTCGCGGTCAGCGATGCGGGGCCAAGCTAATTGGCGCCAAACCAAACGCGAGCGCCATTGATATGCGAATCCGGGGTGACTCGTCGGGGTTGCGCCTTATGCCGGCGGCCGTCCGTGCGGTACCCAAGAAAAGTGGCCGTTCTTCCGAATCGTTCTAGCCGAGGGAGAAGGCACGAAACCTTCTCGCTGAAGAATGCTGCCCGACGGGAGCGGCTGGGGCCTTAACGACCCACCAGACCGATACGGCGCAGATCCTCGACAAAAATCGTCGCGTCGAGCGCCTTCGGATTCAGCTTCAGCGGGGGCGCCTTGAAAACGGGGCGGTCCCAGAGCACATCGCCGCGCGTCACCATCCGCACGTCAGCCGGAGGCTCGGGCGCAAGCTGCAGACGGACATGCGGCACGGGAAAATGCATATCAAGTGAAAGAGGTGACCACGGGGACCATCGATTGTGCCATCAGAATATCAAAATTCTTGGCGGCCGAAAATCAGGGCCGGGAACGTTGTTTGCCCCGGAAATTTACCGTGAAGGGGAGGTCGCTGCTGAGTTGGTGGGGCGTCGGCAGGGCCGGGGCGCGAAAAACCGGATTGCCCCACTGCACCTCGCTGCGGGTCACGACGCGCACGGTCTCGCTGTCGCGCTGCTGCGGCGCAGGCTCCAGACGGAAAAGGTGGAAGGGGAAGTGCACGAGCGGGGTAACTGCACTCGCATCGGCACGGGCGCCCAGGAAGTTGAGCGGAAAGGATGAGCGGAAGCGTGGATGACGTTCAGTAATTTGACCAAATCGCCCCTTGCGCAGTGAAGGGCCGCCCGTAAAACCAAGCGCGTTGCCGCTCGCGCCGCCGATTCCCCTCGGGCGAACGCGCATTCCCCGCTTCAACCCCCCCTATGAGTATCGATACCACACGTAACGCTCCGATTGCTCCCAATGCCACCCGGCTCCTTTGGGCCGGTTCTGCCGCCATCTTCGCCGCCGGCGTCGGTTTCGCCGTGCGCGGCGGAATCTTCGACAACTGGGCCGGTGAATTTGGCTTCACCGCCGGACAGCTTGGCAACATTGGCGCGATGGGCCTGATCGGATTCTGCTTTGGCATCATCATCGTCGGCCTCCTGGTCGACAAGATCGGCTACGGCGTCATGGTCGGGGCGGCATTCGCCTTTCACGTGCTTTCCGCCTTCGTGACATTTGGCGCCACGAACCCGCAGAATGCGTACGGGATGCTGTCGTGGGGCATGTTCATCTTTGCCTTTGCCAACGGCGCCTTGGAAGGCGTGGCGAATCCGCTGGTGGCCACGCTTTATCCCCACAACCGCACGCATTACATGAACATCCTGCACGCCTCCTGGCCCGCGGGTCTCGTGGCGGGGTCCGTGATTGGCTGGGTCCTCGACGACAAGATGCAGGTCGGCTGGAAGATTCAGCTCTCCCTCTACCTGCTTCCCACGATCGTCTACGGCGTGATGTTCCTGGGCCAGGCCATGCCCAAGTCGGAAGCGGCCCAAAAGGGCGCCAAGTTCAGCGAAATGTTCAAGGACGTCGGGATCCTCGGCGCGGCGGTGGTTTGCTATCTGTTCACCATCCTCTTCGCCGGACCGATGGGCCTCTCGCAAAACGTCGCCTACATCATTGGCGGCGTCTTGCTGATCGTGGTCGGCGTGATCACGAAGTTCTCCCTGGGTTCGTTCCTCCTGTTCATCCTCTTCGTCGCGCATGCGCTCGTGGGCGCGGTCGAGCTCGGCACGGACGGCTGGGTCCAAAACATCACGGGCAACCTGTTCACCTCCGAGAAGGGCAAGTTCCTCTTCATCTGGACGTCGTCGATCATGTTCTGCCTGCGCTTCTGTGCGCACTTCATCGAGAAAACCCTGAAGATTTCGCCGGTGGCGCTGCTATTGATCTGCGCGATTCTCGGCGTGACCGGCCTCCAGCTCGCCAGCGGCATGCAGACCTTCACGATGGCACTGATCGCCCTGGGCATCTACGCCGTGGGCAAGAGCTTTTTCTGGCCGACGATGCTCGCGGTGGCTTCCGACCGTTTCCCCCGCACGGGCGCGATCGCGATCTCGATCATGGGCGGAATCGGAATGCTTTCGGGCGGGCTCGTGGGCAGCGCGGGCCTCGGTTACAGCAAGGACCGTTATACGGCGGAGACCTTGCAGGCTTCGAATCCCGCGGCTTACGCCGAGGCGAAAGCCGCGACACCGTCCAAATTCCTCTTCCTCGCAGAGGTCACCCCGGTCGATGGAGCGAAACTGGCTGCAGCCAAGGCTGCGGCGACCAAGACGCCTGCGCAGGCCGCGATGGTGGAGGCCGACCAGCAGGGCGATCGCAAGACCCTGAAGGCGGACTCCTTCCTGCCGATGGGGATGGCGACGATCTATCTCGTGGTGCTGATCTACTTCAAGTCCATCGGCGGCTATCGCGCGGTGCGCATCGAGGAGCAGGACGCGAAGGCCTAGCCGGTCGCCGAACTCCGCGGTTGACGCGGATCGTTTTCAAAAATCAGGGCGGACTTCGGTCCGCCCTTTTTTTGTGCCTTCTCGCAGAGCCACCGAACGGGTCCTTACAGGTGCCAACGGAGTAAGCGGAGGCCCAACCAGCCGTCGTCGTGAATCGGATGGGTTAAATCCGGGCCGCGGCGGGGCGATGGGCGTTGTCGCCCACGCGTTCCGCCGCAGCCGGAATAAAACCGCTTACGCCACGCGACGCAGCGCTGAAGCGTTCACCCCGCGCTTGGGCAGGGTGATCGTCAGCACGCCATCGCGGATCTCCGCTTCCATCGCGGCGAAATCGAAGCCGTGGCCCAACCGCAGCCGGAGCTGGTAGTCGAGCTGGGCGCGTTCGAGATTAAGCGCGGTGAAATTGACGCGGACGAAATGCTGTTTGCGCGCGGTGACCGTCAGGTCGGTCCCGCGGGCCTCGATGTCCACGCCGGATGCGCCCACGCCCGGAACGTACACGACGAGTTTCATCGCGTCGGCGTGCTCCTGGCAGTCGTACACGGGCTGGCGAAACGCCTCAACGGGCGTCCGGCCTGCACGCGTCGCGCGGCTGCTGGTGGGGAGTGGATGGATCGTGGTGTTCATGGGAGGAAATCGAAACGAAAGCGTTCCCTCGGTGGTTTGGTGACCGCCGGGCTTCTGGGACTGAACGCTTCCGCGAGAGGGAAGGTTAGTCTTGGTAGCCCGTGCCGGTCTTTTTATTCCAAACGGAAATCGCGACCGGTCGCACGGCGACGCAACGCTGCTGCTGGCAGCCCATGGAGTGGGCGCCGGCGGGGCAAAGTTGGTGCTGGAAGGTCTCGAACATTAAAACGGCTGGTCACGCTGCATATTGCAGCTGGCATGCCAAGGCATTTCTTTTTGTGACGCCAAGGATTGCCGGGCGCTGCACCCGTGGCAAAGTCGCACCATGGGCGCACTTACCGACTCCGCGACGAGCGTATCCGAACTGAAAAGCCGCATCCTCGCCTTCGTCCGTGAGCGGGATTGGGAGCAGTTTCACAATCCCAAGAATCTCAGCATGGCCCTCGCCGCCGAAGCCGGCGAACTGATGGAGCATTTCCTTTGGGCCACGCCGGAGCAGTCGCAGGCCATCGCGAACGATCCGGTGAAACGCAGCCGGATCGCCGATGAACTGGCCGACGTGGTGATCTACGCGATCGAGTTCGCCAACGTGACGGGCTTGGACATCTCCGCCTCGATCGAGGCCAAGATGCTGGCGAACGCTAAAAAGTATCCCGTCGAAAAGTCCAAAGGCCGCGCCGACAAGTACACGGAGCTTTGAGCGGGCAGCGATCAGCAGTTAGCCATCAGCGGTCAGCACTCACCTTCAGTTCGGAATTCCGCTGAGAGCGAATCGCTGATCGCTCATAGCCGCCCGCTGATAGCCTCCTGGACTCAGCCTTTTCCGCCGTAGCTCACGTAGTCGTCGAGATCGAGCAGGTCGGCAAACGAACGCACGTCATCGCGATCGCCCGCGGCGGCCTTGATCGTTTCGGCCATCCACTCGTGGCCGCCGGCGCCGCCCGGACCGTGTTGGTCCAGCCAGTTGGACCACGCGATGATCTCGGTCGGAAGCTTCTTAACGTTGGCGCGTACGTACGCGAGCACCTCGGTGTCGGACAGGCCCTTCTTGATTTCAGCCAGAAATTTTTCGTGGTCCAGGCCCGTGAAATCAAAAAACTGTCGGTCGAGGGGGCAGTTGTAATGGTAGCCCGCATTCTTGCCGGCGATAACGGCGCGCGCTTTGTCGAGGAGGCGGGGCAGGTGCGAGTAGCCGCCGAGGCGGACTCGCGAGCTGCGGGGCGGATGCTGGGTGAGGTCGGGAGCGGAGTAGTTGATCATCTTGAAGTTGAGGTGGTGGGTGTCCGGGAATCAGTGCCTACAAATGGCCGTTGCGCAAGCGATGGCGCCGCTAGTCGATGGCTTTTGCTCGCCCCAGTCGACGATCAGCCTCTTCAGTGAGCGGCACACCGGGCCCGTGAACACCGCCAAAGTCGTCCGCAATCTCTACATTCTGCCCTGCTGCCTTCTGCTCCTGAATCTCTGCGTGGAGCTGGTTAGCTACAAGGCCAAGATGATCGACGACGTGATGCTCCGCACGGCGGCCATCATGGCCATGGTGCTGTTCGGCGGCTCGCTCGTCGCGTTCGTCGTCGCTCCGGCCATAGGGCTGCTCGTCGAAAGCCTGCACCGGGGCAGCCGGCAGCAGTGGGGCTGGCTCGGCGAGATCGGTTTTCTCGTCGTGCTCGGCCTGCTGGTGTTCTGGCTCTATTACCGAATCTACGTGATCGGGCCGGAGTCCGTGCTGCCCGCGGCGTGGCATAATCCACCACCGCGACGGTCCTGAATCGCGCACTCGGCCGCGGCGAGGCGCCGCTGGCACATGCCTGACGCCAATCGCGATGCCCATGCGGGCTTCGACAAGCGAAGCCCTTGGGCCATCGCGACGGCGGCGAAAACTACTTGGTCTTTTCCTGAATCTTTTCGCCCGTCTTTTCGACGTCCTTGCCGAAGCCGTGGGCGGTATTGCAGCCGGTCAGCGCCAGGATGCCGGCGACGAGAAGCACGAGAAGTGAGGATTTCGCAGTATTGTTCATGGGAGGTTTGGTTTGAAGTTCGAGTCCCACCTTACCGGTTGCGCTCGCTATCTCCATGGGGTCCAACCCCCTTCAGCGGCACGCCGGCACCTACCGCGCCCACCGTGTGCCCACGCCGAACAGGATGACATCCGCGTCGCGGTCATAGTGACTGAGCACCCGATTCCACGTCAGACGCGCCTGCCAGCGCGGGGAGAAACGGTACGCAATCGTGGGCGAGAGCAGGGCGGCGAACTCACCCTTGTGATCGCCTGCAGCGGCCGGCGCGCGACGGCGGTCAAAATACCAATATCCTCCCGCGCCAAAACCGACCGAGAAACGCCGGGTGAAATACTCGTCCACCGCCCATAGCTGGGCGGCCAGGCCGTTGCGGCGGATGATTTTTGGGTCGCCTTCGTTGATCCACGAGATCGTCCAGTCGAAATTTTTCGCCAGGCCTTTCCGGAATTCGAGCGCCGTCGCCACCGCGTCCTCGGAGGCTCCCGTATTCACGATGCTCTTGCCCGCGAAAAGGGTGAGCTCCGCCGGTGTTTCCGCGGTATCCCAGAGCCCGCGCGGCACGGCGCGCCACCGGTCGGCGGGACGTTTGGTCAACTCGTAGCCGATGCCGAACAGGAGGCTGTTCGTGCCGAGGCCGCTGGCGCGATTGATGCGGTTTGCCGTGAGCCGAAAAAACCACGGCGTGTCGGTGTAATAGCTCAGCGATGCGCTCGCGATCGGCGCCCAGCCGTGCGCGTTTAATGTGCTGCCGTCGGAAAGGAGTTGGGTGTCGAAATACCGGTACGCGCCAAATCCCAAAGCCAGTTCGAGGTGACCAGAGGAGATTACTTCCGCCCAGAGTTGCGACGCGAATCCGTCGCGGTGGTGATCCCCCGTGTGGCCCTCGTTGATCCAGGAGGCGGACCAGGCAAAGTGACCGTCGAGTTCGTGCCGAAAATCGAGCTGCCAGGCGTAGCTCGTTTCGTTGGTGTCGCCGACGAGGGTGTTGAACCGATTTGTGGTCAAAGTGCTCATGCCCCCGGCCAGCAGCGAGAATTCCTGCGCCGACGAGGCGGAGGCCAGGCCCAGGGCGAGGCTAAGGAGGCAGCCGAAGCGGGAAATGCGCACCGGCAAGTTGACCCAATTGCCTCATACATGTGCCACGAACGAAACCAAGGCGTCGCGCCCGGAACTTTTCCGATGCGCGCCGGGCGCGAACGAATGGCCTCCGCACCGGTCTGCAGTGTCATGCTTGCCCATCTCAAACGCCGGGCCCGTGAAAGAATGCGCGGCCGCGCGGGGCATCGCTTTCAGGATCATTACTGGCGGGCCAAGGAGGAGAAAAAAAGCCCGGCGGCCGGAGCGCGTGTCATCAATGTGGTCCTCGCGGCGCTGGCACTCGTGATCGCCATCGCCTTGGTCATTTTTCCCGGGCCGGCGATTCCGTTTTTCATCCTCGCCGGCATTCTGCTGGCGTCGGAATCGCTGCTCGTGGCGCGCCTGATGGACCGGCTTGAAGTCAAATTCCGCGCCGTGTGGAAATGGGGGAAGAAACGCTGGGATCGGTTGCCGCATGGCGCGCGCGTGACGCTGAAATTTCTCGCACCCTGTCTCTCGCTCACGTGCGCATTCCTGAGCTGGCGGCTTTTCCACCGATAGAGGGCGGGCGTCGACCGCATGGATTTGCTCTCGCCCCGGCCTTTCTGGCCGATCCTGGATGGGCAGCCCTTTCCAGCACATTGGGATCCTAAGCTTAGAATTCCA
>JADMIO011472261.1_pt1 | contig 21711 bp, 22 predicted proteins | sample 8958161 | NCBI WGS metagenome assembly JADMIO01 (sample SAMN16585339, study PRJNA669376) | soil metagenome | isolation source: Crop rotation soil | place: USA: Cullars Rotation, Alabama | collected 2011
CTGCGCTCGCGGGCCCGCCGCATCTTCTCCAGCACGGCGTCGACCGCCTCGCGCTGGGCGGCCAGCTGGGCCTCGCCTTCGCCGGTGATGCGGTAGAGCTTGCGCCCGCCCTCCTCGGAGGCGACGGCCACAGAGCCGAGCTCCTCCAGCAGGGTCAGGGTCGGATAGATCACGCCGGGGCTCGGGCTGTAGTCGCCGCCCATGCGCTCGCCGATCTCCTTGATGATCTCGTAGCCGTGGCGCGGCTGCTCGGCGATCAGCTGCAGCACGATCCAGCGCAGGTCGCCCTGTTCGAATACCCGCCCGCCCCGCGGACCGCGGAAGCCGCGGTCGCCGAAGCCGAAATGGCGGTGGTGATGATGTCTCATTGGAACACTCTCGATATATCTTCGAGTCAGATATATCTAAGTTGTTCCGGAATTCAAGCCGGCGCGTGAACTCAGTACCGCGGCTGCACGCAGCTGATCGAGCCGATGCCGTTGGAGCCGTACTGCACGAAGCCGCTGGCCGTGGGCGGCGAGTGCTGCACCGTCACCGGCAGGTAGACGTAGCAGATCACCCCGTCGATCGGGTCGCGCCAGCGCTGGATCAGTGTGTCCTGCAGCGGCCCGGCGTACTGCGCCTGCAGCTGCATGCGGCCGAGCTGCGGCGGGGCCGCCCGCGCCGGAGCGGCGGCAGGGGCCCCGGCAGCGGAAGGCGCGGCTGGCCGTGGGGTCTCGGCCAAGGCGGAAGCCGAAAGGGCGAGGAGGGCGGCCCCCGCGCCGAACGCAAGCTGTCTCACGAAAGCTCTCAGAACTGGAAGCCGATGCCGCCGCCCGCCACGACGTTGTTCTGGCTGTCGTAGCTGATGCTGGCCTTCACTGTGGCCTTGCTTCCCGGAAGCATGCCGGAGAGCCCGAGGGCGACCGCCCCCTCGCCATGGGTCCCGCCGGCGCCGATCCCGACCAGCAGGTGACCGGGCTCCCACGCCTGCGGGATGTTGGCCATGGCGGCGACGCCCGAGATGGCCGCCTGCGCGTCCTTGCGGTCGTGTCTCACCACCTCGTTCAGCGCGTCGAACCGGCCGTTGGTGTAGGCGTTTGCTGAGGCCAAGCTCGCGGCTGTCCGGGCGTCGGTATAGGAGTTGGCGGCGGTAAGGGTGCTCGTCGATGCGCTGGTCACTTGGCCCACCGTGGCGGCGTCTGTCGGGGCGGTCCCAGCGGCGACATTGGTGATCCGACGCTCCGAACCGGCGGCTCCGACCGAGACCACATTGGCGGCCGTCGCGACCGAGCCGGTGCCGAGGGCGACCGAGTTTGCACCTGTCGCGGTCGCGCCGTCGCCAAACGCGGCGCCGCCGTTGGAGGCCGTCGCGCCCACGCCGACCGCCGCCGATCCAGTGGCCGAGGCGCCTGTGCCGATGGCGATCGCGTCCGCTCCAGTCGCCCTCGCCTCGAAGCCCATGGCTATCGCGCCAGTTTGCGAGGCGATCGCCGTGACGCCGATGGCGATGGAGTCGTCGCCCGACGCCTGGGCGTGGGTTCCGAACGCGATCGCCTGGTCAGCGGCCGCCGTGGCGCCCGCACCGATTGCGTTGGAAGCAGCGCCGTCCGCCCTGGCGAGCGTGCCAATGGCGTTGGAGCCGTCTCCAGCTGCGGTCGCCACCGAACCCAGCGCGAGGGCGCTGTGGGCGACGGCGAAGCTGCCATGGCCCATCGCGACGCTGCTGTTGCCGGTGATGACGTTTCCAGCCCCGAGCGCCACGCTGAAGTCGGCGCCGGGTTCGATGATGTTCTCGTCCCCGAAGGCGGACGATGCGGTGGCGCTGGAGTCGATCTGGTTTGCTGTGCCCACCACGGTGCTGAACGGAGCGGCCGCGATGTTGGCCTGCAACGACGTGAAGTCGCGGCTGCCGACTGCCGTGGACGACATGCCCGTCGCCTGGTTGCCGGCCCCCACCGCCATGGCGAAGTCGCCGGTCGCCTGGCTCCCGGCGCCCAACGCGGTAGCGCCCCCGCCAGCCGCTGCTGCAGCGGCGCCGAGCGCCGTTGCGCCGTTCCCGATCGTATCGCCCTGCGCGGAGGCCCCATCGCCCACGGCGGTTGTCGCCGCTGTCCCGTTGGTGGTCGACCCCTGGCCGCATTCCAGCGAGTTCGGACCCGCTCCGCTCACGCAGGTGTCGGTTGGGCCGGCGTGGGCCTTCTCCGGCCCCACGCTCCCAGCCAGAAACGCCAGCGCCAGCACACTGGCGGCGGCCCACGGCGTTGCGCACGGCGGCGATCGCCGACGGGATGACCAGCGAAACATTCAAGCCTCTCCACAACCTGCCCAACGAGGGACGTTATCGGCGGCTCCAAGGCGCGGCAATTCCCGCTGGCCCGCGGGGCGCGTGTTGCTATCGTGATAGTGGCGTCGGCGACGAGGTGTCGCCGGTAGTTGTTCCAGCCGCTCTTCGCGCCATACGGCTGGGCGAAGCCGATCGCCTCGACCTCGTGGATTTTCCCACCCCTGATCTTGAACAGCTCGGCCATCTGCATGGTGGAGGAGGCCCCGTCGAGCGACAGCGAGGTCACCCCGGGCACGCCCTTGATCGGCAGGTCCTTGAAGCCGCCGCGGTGGTTGAACATCACGAAGGTGACCACCAGCCCCTTCCGCTCGTCGACCACCTCGATCCGCCGCGGCCACAGCCGGGTGATGAAGGCCATCACCCCGGTGTCGAGCTGGGCGGCGCAGCCCATCGCGCCGATAGCGACATGCCGCGGTCGGCCTCGGGCGAGCCCAGCGGCACGGGCCAGGGGACCGGCGGGGTGTTGTTGGTGGTCTTGGCGCCGTTCTCGCGCCGGTCGCAGTTGGGGGCGAAGGGCGCGAGCGAGCCGTCGTTGTGCTCGATGGCCTCGAAGTAGCTGTCGGCGGCGTTGACCATCGCCCAGCGCGGCGTGCGCTCGGCGGCCGGCACGTCGGCCACCAGCGCCGGCCGCGGCGCGGCGAGGTTTCCCATCACTCTCGGTGAACCGCACGCCCCTGGACAGCGGCAGCCCCGACCGATCGTGTCGCACCAGGGCGGCCAGTACTGGTCGACCAGCCCCTCCATGCAAGCCCGCGGGCAATGCGTCGGCACCGCCGCGCCGCTGCCCGCCGCCGGCGCGACCAGGCCGGGTCCCGGCAACGCCAGGGCGCCCGCCAGCGCCATTCGCGCGATCCGCATCGCCGCCTCCCCCAAGCCTCGCCCCTCGCGCCTGGGTGAACCGGCTGCCATGATGCTCCGTAGAACACCTCGGCAGAGGGGAGAACCGCCATGCTGGGCATGATGCAAAGCTGGCCGCTGACCGTCGACCGGATTCTGCAGCACGCCGGGACCCGGCACGGCCGGCGCGAGGTCGTGGCGCGTGCGCTCGAGGGGCCGATCGTCCGCACCACCTACGCGGAGGTGTTCCGGCGGGCCAAGCAGGTCTCCGCCGCCCTGATCGAGCTCGGTGTGAAGCCGGGCGACCGGGTCGCCACCCTGGCCTGGAACACCCACCGCCACCTGGAGGTCTGGTACGGGATCATGGGCATCGGGGCGGTGTGCCACACCCTCAATCCCCGCCTGCACCCGGACCAGCTCTGTTGGATCATCAACCACGCCGAGGACCGGATCGTCTTCGTCGACGCCCCATTCGCGCCCCTGCTGATGTCGCGGATCGGCGCGGCCCCGGGGGTGGAGCGGGTGGTGGTGCTGACCGACGCCGAACACCGCCCCAGCGGCCTGCCCGAGGACGCGCTCACCTATGAGGAGCTGATCTCGGGCCGGCCGCAGGACACCCCCTGGGGCGGCTTCGACGAGAACACCGCGTGCGGGCTCTGCTACACCTCCGGCACCACCGGCGACCCGAAGGGCGTGCTCTACTCCCACCGGTCCAACTACCTGCACACCCTGATGACCGCGCTGCCGGACGTGGCCGACCTGGCCTCCGGCGACACCATCATGCCGGTGGTGCCGATGTACCACGCCAACGCCTGGGGCATGGCCTTCGTGGCCCCGGCGGTGGGCGCCAAGCTGGTGCTGCCGGGCTCGAAGCTGGATCCCGCGTCGCTCTACGAGCTGATGGAAAGCGAGCAGGTGACCACCGCCTGCGCCGTACCGACGGTCTGGCAGGGCGTGCTGCAATACCTCGAGGAGACGGGCCTGAAGCTCAGCACCCTGAAGAAGGTGATGGTCGGCGGCGCCGCCTGTCCCGAGGGGATCTTCCGCGGCCTCTGGGAGCGGCACGGCGTCAAGGTGAACCACATCTGGGGTATGACCGAGACCTCGCCGGTGGCCACCTGCGGCGAGCCGGGGCCCGGGGTCTGCGACTTGCCCTACGAGCAGCAGATCCCCTGGCGCATGAAGCAGGGCCGGGCCCAGCTCGGCTGCGAGCTGCGCATCGCCGACGACGAAGGCCGCCCGCTCCCGGAAGACGGCAAGACGCCGGGGCGGCTGATGTGCCGCGGCCCGATCATCGCGTCGAGCTACTTCAGGGGCGTCGGCGGCCAGGCCTTCGACGAGGACGGCTGGTTCGACACCGGCGACGTGGCCGCCATCGACCGCGACGGCTACGTCCAGATCACCGACCGCGCCAAGGACGTGATCAAGTCGGGCGGCGAGTGGATTTCCTCGGTGGAGATCGAGAACCTGGCCATGAGCCACCCCAAGGCGGCCCTCGCGGCGGTGATCGGCGTGCCGCACCCGAAGTGGGACGAGCGGCCGCTGCTGCTGGTCAAGCTGCGCGAGGGCGAGAGCGCCAGCTGCGAGGAGTTCTACGCCTGCCTCGAGGGCCGCATCGCCAAGTGGTGGACCCCCGACGAGGTGCTGTTCGTCGACGACATCCCCCTCGGCGCCACCGGCAAGATCGACAAGAAGGTCATCCGCCAGCAGTACGCCGGCTACCGCCTCAAGACGGCGTAGCGCGTAATTGCGCCTCTCCCCACGCGAGTGGGGAGAGGCGCGACCAACCGTCGGGGTCAGCGCTACAGGTCCAGCACGAGCCGGGGCGTCAGGCTGCCGGAGCAGCAGATCATCATCGTCTCGCCCGAGGCCTTCTCGGCGGGGGTGAGCAGCAGGTCGCGGTGGTCCGGCGCGCCTTCCAGCACCCGGGTCTCGCAGGTGCCGCAGACGCCCTGCTCGCACGAAGCCGGCACGTTCAGGCCCGCCGCGCGCAAGGTCTCCAGGATGGTTGAGCCGGGCTCGACGACGAACTCCTTGCCGGTCTTCTTCAGGGCCACGACGAAGCCGCCTTCGATCGGCTCCAGCGGCGGCGCGCTGAAGTACTCCAGGTGGATCCGCTCGGCCGGCCGGCCCTCCGCCGCGGCGGTGAAGGCCTCCATCATCGGTGTCGGCCCGCAGCAGTAGAGGTGCGCCTCGGCAGGCGCGGCCTGGACGATCCCCGCCACGTCCAACACCCGTTCGGCCTCGGCGTCGACGTGCAGCCGCACCCGCGGGGCCATCCGCTCCAGGCTCTCCAGGAAGGCCGCGTCGGCGCGGGTGCGCACCGCGTAGTGCAGCTCGAACTCGGCCCCGATCTCGTCCAGCCGCTGCGCCATGCACCAGATCGGGGTGACCCCGATGCCGCCGGCGATCAGCAACGTCTGCGGCGCGGCCTCCTCGAGCGGGAAGTGGTTGCGAGGGCCGCCGATCTCGAACAGCTGCCCGACCCGCGCCTGCTCGTGCATGTAGCGGGAGCCGCCGCGGGTGTCGGCGTCCAGCTTGATGCCGACGAGGTAGCCCTCGCCCTCACGCCATGGCCGCGCCAGCGAGTACTGGCGCATCAGCCCCCCGGGCATGTGCACGTCCAAGTGCGCGCCGGGCGCATAGGCGGGCAGCGGCGTCCCGTCCGGATCGGCGAACTCGTAGAGGTGGGTCCCCGCCGCCGCGTAGCGGACGGACTGGAGCCTCAGCTTCAGGGGCGCGGAGTCATCCAACTTGGCGAAAGGCTAGGCCGGTTGCGCGTGCCGGAAGAAGTTGCCCGACGGCACGTGGATGGTCTCCTGCCCCGGCTCGAAGGCCACGCCGCGCGGATCGCCGCCCTCCATCACCTTCCTGATGTCCTGCTCCAGCATCCGCCGCTGCATGGCGATGCCGCGGTCGGAGGTGGCCAGGTGCTCCTCCGAATGCAGCGACACCGGTCCCTGGCCGGCCTGGGCCTCGTAGTCGCCCGGAGTGTCCTGCCGCTCCTCGACGGTCATCTGGCTCCAGGGCTTCATCTGCGACAGGCCGGTGCCGCGGCGCATGCTCTCCCAGTCGCCCTTCATCCGCATGCAGAACAGGATGCGCGAGTGGGTGTCGTCCACGGGCACCGAGAAGCCGAGGCCGTTGGAGCGGCCCTCGGCCAGCAGCACGGACGGCACGCTCATGATGTTCGGCGCCATCCAGGTGGAGACCCGGTCGACCTCCCGCCCGTCGTCGAGCTTGCGGTAGGCTTTGTAGATGACGCCAGAGGGGATGTACTCGAAGTCCACCGTCGGCATCACCTCGAACTCCTTGACGAACTGGGTGACGCTGAAGGTCGAGTGAAGGACCTGCACGTGGAAGGGGTCCATCACGTTGTCGTTCATGTGCAGCCAGGAATAGGGGACCACCTCCGGGCCGTTCGGGTCGCCGTGGGCGCCCATGGAATTGTCGGCGGCGTAGTAGTCCTCGCCCTCTTCCAGCGGCTCCATGTTGTCGAACCTGGGCAGCAGCGGCATCCGCTCGGGCGGCCCCATGTAGGCCCACACCAGCCCGTACTGCTCGCGCACCGGATACCAGGGCTGGCGCGCCGCCTCGCGGTTCAGCCCGTTGTTTGGCTCGCAAGGCTGCTCCAGGCAGTTGCCCTCCACGTCGAACTTCCAGCCGTGGTAGCAGCAGCGGATGCCGTCGGGCTCGACGTGGCCCCAGAACAGGCTGGTGCCACGGTGCATGCAGCGCGGATACAGCAGCCCCGGCCGTCCTTGCCCGTCTCGGAAGATCAGCAGGTCCTCGCCGAGGATCCGCACCTCCTTCGGCCGCGTGGTGACGTTCTTCGAGGCCAGCACCGGCTGCCAGAAACGGCGCATGTACTCCCCGCAGGGCTGGCCCGGGCCGACCTTGGTCAGGGTCTCGTTCGGGTGCTGCTGCGGCCGGCCGTAGGCGGTGCCCTGCGGAAGGGTGCGGGACGGGGCGGCGGACATGTCGTCCATGGGAAATCTCCCTGAAATCTAGGCGGCGACGGGTTGGCGGAAGAAGTTGCCGGAGGGGACGCGCACCGTCTCCTGCGCCGGATCGAGGATCACGCCGCGCGGATCGCCGCCGGCCATCACCTTCCGAATGTCCTGCTCCAGGAAGCGGCGCTGCATGGCGATGCCGCGGTCGGAGGTGACCAGGTGCTCCTCGGAGTGCAGCGAGACCGGCCCCTGGCCGGCCTGGGCCTCGTAGTCGTTGGGCACGTCCTGCCGCTCCTCCAGCGACATCTCCGACCAAGTCTTGCCCTTCACCCGGTAGGGCTGGCGGACCGCGCCCTTGGGCATCTTCATCGCGCTTACGATGCGGCAATGGGTGTCATCGACCGGCACCACGAAGCCCATGCCCATCGACCGACCCGCGGCCAGCTGGGTGGACGGCACGCTCATGATGTTGGGCGCCAGCCAGGTGGAGATGCGGTCCACTTCGCGGCCGTCATCGAGCTTGCGGTAGGCTTTGTAGATGACGCCAGCCTCGATGTACTCGAAGTCCACCGTCGGCATCACCTCGAACTCCTTGACGAACTGGATCTCGCTGAAGGTCGAGTGCAGCACCTGGACGTGGAAAGGGTCCATGATGTTGTCGTTCATGTGCAGCCAGGAGTAGGGCGCAACCTCCGGGCCGTTGGGATCGCGGTGCGCGCCGAAGCTGTTGTCGACGACCGAAAGCTCCTCGTCCTCGCCGATCTCTTCCAGCACGTCCCATCGGGGCAGCAGCGGCATCTTCTCCGCCGGGCCCATGTAGGCCCAGACCAGGCCGTAGCGCTCCTTCACCGGATACCAGGGCTGGCGCGCCGCCGCCTTGTTGGCCCCGCCGTCCGGCTCGCAGGGCTGCTCCAGGCACTCGCCTTCCACGCTGAACTTCCAGCCGTGGTAGCAGCAGCGGATGCCGTCGGGCTCCACGTGGCCCCAGAACAGCGACGTGCCCCGGTGCATGCAGCGGGGGTAGAGCAGCCCCGGCCGCCCCTCGCCGTCGCGGAAGATCAGCAGGTCCTCGCCGAGGATCCGCACCTCCCTGGGGCGCGTGGTCACGTTCCGCGACGCCAGCACCGGCTGCCAGAAGCGCCGCATGTACTCGCCGCAGGGCTCGCCCGGCCCGACCTTGGTGAGCGTGTGGTTGGGATGCTGCGGCGGCCGCCCATAGGCGGTCCCGGTCGGAATGGATCCGCGATCCGAAGCCATCGCGTCCTCCCATGGCTGGGTCCATCTCAGGGACCCTTGTCCAAAACCTTACAGGACGGCCCGCCGTCCGCGCCAGAGCTTGGATCGCAAGCTAGGCAAACTGGCGGCCGCCGGCCTATGACGCGGCCATGTCGATCCAGGGCAAGACGGTGCTGGTCACCGGATCCACCGACGGCCTCGGCAAGGAGGTCGCCAAGCGGCTCGCCGGCATGGGGGCCCGGGTGCTGCTGCACGGCCGCGACGCCGCCAAGCTGGACGCGGCGAGACGGGAGATCGCCGCCGCCGCGCCGGGCGCGGATCTGGAGACCTACCGCGCGGACCTGGCCTCGCTGGAGGAGACCCGCGAGCTGGCGCAGCAGGTGCTGGCCCGACACCCGAAGCTCGACGTGCTGGTCAACAACGCCGGCGTCGCCCTGTTCGGCGCGCGCGCCGGCCGGCAGCAGAGCCGCGACGGGCACGAGCTGCACTTCGCGGTCAACTACCTCGCCCCCTTCCTGCTGACCCTGCTGCTGTTGCCCGCGCTGAAGGCCGCCGCCCCCTCGCGGATCGTCAACGTCGCCTCCATCGGCCAGGCGCCGATCGACTTCGACGACCCGATGATCGAGCAGGGCTATTCCGGCGAGCGGGGCTACAGCCAGTCCAAGCTGGCCCAGATCGGCTTCACCTACGAGCTGGCCGAGCGGCTGAAGGGGTCCGGCGTCGCCGTCACCGCCCTGCACCCGGCCACCTTCATGGACACGCCCATGGTTGTCGGCGCGGGCTTCCAGGCCCGCAGCAGCGTCCACGACGGCGCCGAGGCCACCGTCCGCCTGATCGCCTCGGATGACGTCGAGGGGGAGACGGGCGTCTTCTACAACCAGACCGCCCGCGGCCAACCGCACGCCCAGGCCGAGGATCCCGCCGCCCGCCGGCGGCTCTGGGACCTGTCGATGCAGCTCACCCGCGCGCCCTCCCCGGACTGAGGGGCTTCCGGCTCATCGAGCCCGCCGTCCAAGCCTTTCTTTCGACACGGGGAGACACCCTCAATCGCCTGAGTGCGACCGAAGTCGCAGCGGCGGGCGGATGGCGGCCACGCGTAGAGGGGCGAGGACGGGAAGCCGCGCCATCGCGATCGCGGTCTCGCTCGCCGTGCACGTGGCCTTCGTCGCCGTCCTCCTGCTGAGCCACCGGTCCTCGCGGCCTGTCCCCGAAGGGCGGAGCATCATCGTGCAGCTCGCGCCCCTCTCATTGTCGCGCCGGAACGCCGCGACACTGCATTCACGCCGCGACCGCCTCGCCTCTCGTGCGGCAGTCGCCGCCATCGCCGCAGAAACCAGGGCGACCGCCCCCGCCGCCGCTCCATCTGGCGCAGGGCTCCAGCCGGAACCAGGCGTTTCACCAGCCCAGGGCGGGCTCAGCGACGCCGTTCGGCAGGCGTTGCGCCGCCGCATAGGCTGCGAAGATGCGGTCCGGTTCGGCCTGTCGGCCGAAGAGCGCCAGCGCTGCCAGGAGGGGCTTGCCGCGGAAACCGGCGGGCCTCAGCGACTGAAGCTCGACGTGCAAGGAAGATATGTCCGTCCAGTCGATCCATACCTTGTCCGCATGCCTCACAATGGCTGCAAGCCCAGGGCGGCTGGAAGCCACGGGCCGCATGGCGAGCAGGGCGCGGCCGCCGGGCTCACCTGTGCCTGGTCTTTCTAGCCGCCCGCCGCACCCGCTCCCGATTGACAGGGTCAACGCCGCGGCCGAGGAATCCGCCGGGCCTGACGAGGAGGCGACATGGCGATCCGGGACAAGATCATCATCACCTGCGCGGTCACCGGCGCCTCGCCGGCGCCGAACCACCCGGGCTTCCCGAAGTCCAACGAGGACGTCGCCAACGCCGCCCTGGAGGCGGGCGAGGCCGGGGCCTCGATCATCCACATCCACGTGCGCAAGCCGGACGGCACGCCCTCGACCGACCTCGACGACTACACCGAGGTCTACAACCGCGTCCGCCAGAAGAACAACGAGCTGATCCTCAACCTGACCACCGGCCCGGGCTGTGGCTGGCGCCAGAGCGACGAGGACCCGGCCATGCCGGCGCCCGGCACCAACATGATGACCGCCGACCGGCGCACCGAGCACATCCAGGCGCTGAGGCCCGAGCTCGCCACCCTCGACATCTGCACCATGCAGTTCAACGGCGCGGTGGCCATCAACACCAAGAAGATGATGCACCAGATGGCCGCCATCTTCCGCGACTGCGGGACCAAGCCGGAGATCGAGTGCTTCGACACCGGCGACCTGGTGTTCGCCGAGGACCTGATCGCCGAGGGGGCGCTCGACGGGCCGGGCATGTACTCGATCGTGATGGGGACCAAGTACGGCATCCACGCCACGCCCGAGGCGATGATCTACTGCCGCAACAACCTGCCGCCCGGCGCGGTCTGGCAGGGCTTCGGCATCTCCCGCCACACCTGGCCGATGGCCGCCCAGTCGATCATCCTCGGCGGTAACGTGCGCACCGGCTTCGAGGACTCCACCTACCTGGGCAAGGGCCGCCAAGCCCCCAGCAACGCCGCCATGGTGACCCAGGCGGTGGAGCTGGTGGAGCGGCTGGGCTCGCGCCCCGCCACCCCCGGCGAGGCCCGCCAGATCCTCGGCCTGCCGAACTGACGTTTATGGAGACTGGTTCGTGCCCATGCGGCCGCGCGACCTCACGCCTCCTGCGGCAGGCACCCCAAGCTACGTAGCGCCTCCCGTAGCGCCCCTTCGAAGAGCTGGAAAGATCGCGCTCGGCGGAGTTCCTCGATCCTTTGGTCTCGCGCTATCGCACCCAGAAGCTGGCTAGATTGGAGGCGTGCCCGCCCCTGAAGCCCGCTTGCGATCTCAACAAGCGTAGCCTTCGGGTCGACGAGACGTTCGGCGGCGGCGGCTCCGGACGGCAATCCGATGCTCTGCGGCGTCCCCATATAGCCGAGCGCGGACGTCACGGCGCGGGGGTCCGCCAGGGCCCACGCCTCCGTTTCGTGCCTGGGCGTCAGGCAAATACACCGCTCGGAGGCCCATTCGCAGAGAGCGTGAGCCGCCTCGCAATAGGCCTCGCTGCGGCTATGGAGATTGGCTTCCAAGCCCCGGCCGCCCGTGTCTGCATGTATGAACACGATGTGGAATGCATCCGCGCTCTCGCAAATCTCGGAGGCAACCTCCACCACAGCCCTGCCGCGCGTGCCGAGCAGTACCGCCGGCGTTGCCGGTATAACAACATCGATAATGGAATCCGCCAGAGCGATCTCTTGAAGAAGCCTAGGAATTAAGACTTCGAAGTAGGCTTGGTCAGTGACCCCCTCATAAAGTGCAGCCCACGCTAAATACATCATGCCTGCAGACTGGGGCGGCGGAGGAGGTTTTCGACCTCTCGTCGAGTCAATTCCGTTTCAGGATCAAGTTCAAGCGTATCTGAACGAACGCCCGCCCGCATTCTGGTCCGGATTGCGCTTGTTCGCGTCCTGGCATCGATAACATTGACTGAGTCTGCCGCGACAATTTCCGAGTCTCTAAGGGCCGCCATTACGGCAGGTGAATGGGTGTTCACAAGAATCTGGAAAAGAGGCCCATCTGACCCTGCTTCAAGCGGCGACGCGGCGGCCCGGAGCAGACCGACAAGGGCAGGAATCCTACCTTCGTGCACGCCATTCTCCGGTTCTTCGAAGCAAAGAACTCCGTGGCGGTCAGGGTCGTCGAGCACGGCAAGCAAGGCCAAGACCCGCAAGGTGCCGTCCGAAATTACCCTGGAGCTGAAGCTAAGCTCATCGGCGGTAGAGACCCCAAATGAGTACTCTTTGGCCTGCCCTTCGCTAAGCACTTCCACCGATCTGACCGACGGGATTAGCGAGGATAGGTCTAACGAAATGTCAGAGATTGCACCGCGAGGCCGTGTTTCATTCCTTGTCTCCTCTTGAAGGCGCGCCAACACCGCTGCCAAATTCGACGCGTCAGGCCTCAAAGTCTTTGATTCAAACCGGTCGTTCGGCCTCCTCGCCGCCTGAGGGTTGATTTCGAGGAAGCGAGTTGACGCGAAGAGGTCTCGAAGTGCGTACAAGTGCGGGAATTCGGCAGTAGTAATGGTGGACAGCGCGGTCCTTGACGCCTCGACCGCTGGGAGTGTTACGGGCCGTCCCCGCTTGGTCGCCCCATTTTCGCCGGTCGGCCCATCTTGGCGGATTTCAAACGCAACAGCTCTCCCGTCATTATGGCCGCGCATGCTGATGAAGGGGTTCAGTCTCCCGGAATATTGAAGGCCGGCGTTCTTGAGCGCCGCGCTACGTTCTTCCTTCTTGGCAATCGGCCGGCAACTCTCACGCGACACGAATATTCCAAGTGGCTGCCCTCTCTTGTCCGTTTTAAGGCTCAAGGCCAACTCGTACCGCAGTCTCTGGGCCTTGATCGTGTATCGGGTGCCAAATGCATCCGCACCAGTCAGTGGAAGCACAACCTCGGCGGCAAAACGCATTTCAACTGATGACTTTGCCCCCGTTCTGCGGAACAGTTCCTCAGGCTCCCCTCTCAGGTCCTGCATCGCTGTTCGAACATCGTGCTGCGCGAGGAGTGACAAGAACTTCAGGGCGTCGAAAAGATTCGATTTCCCGCTCGCATTAGGGCCCACGATCGCGGTGAACGGCTGTAGGTCGAGCCTGAACCGCTCGAACGTTTTGAATCCGTCGATTTCTATCCGCGTGAACATATCTAACCGTAGCTTTGTGGCTTAGGACCGGCAATCCGGCCGAGGAACGCGGTATCGTTGCGGAGGGGACACGTGAAACGTTCACACCATTATATATTGGCTGCTGCTGTTGTTCTCGCTTTGAACGGACCGGCCGTCGTTCACGGCACGTCGATTGAAACCTGCGATCGCCGCTGCCTGCTGCAGACCCTGACCGCCTACACCGAGGCGCTCACCGACAACGACGCCTCGCACCTGCCGCTGTCGCCGAAGCTGCGCGCCACCCAGAACGGCGTCGTCGGCGACCTCGGCCAGGGCGAGGTTTGGGGGCCGGACCGCCGCATCCCCTACCGCCAGGCCTTCGTCGACCCGGTCACCGGCAGCGCGGTGTTCTACGGCATCGTCACCACCTCGACCCGCGGCGCGCGCCTCGACGCGCCCGCGGCTTCAGGCCCTCAGCACTGGTGGTTCTACGTCGCCCGGCTGAAGGTGCAGGGGCGCAAGATCACCGAGGTCGAGGAGGTCTCCTACGAGAAGCCCAAGGGCGGCTTCGGCGGCGATCCGGCCGAGCTGACCCTGGCCGACCGCATCTTCGACACCGTGTTGCCGGCCGACGAGCGCTCCTCGCGCGCGCAGCTGTTCGCCATCGCCGACCAGTACTTCGACGCCGTCTCGCACAAGCTGGGCCGCAACGACGTGCCCTGGCATCCCGAATGCCAGCGGGTGGAGATCGGCGTCTTCACCGTGAACGCCCCGGCCACCGCCGGCAGCTGCGGCGGGGAGTTCAAGGTCGCCTCGATGAAGTGGAACGTGGTCAACCGCCGCTTCTACATCGCCGACGTCGAGCGCGGCGTGGTGCTGGCGGCCGGCAATTTCGGAACGCCGCCGGAGTACCCGAACAACAACGGCTCGGTGGTGATGGAGGTGTTCAAGGTGCAGGACGGCCTGATCCGGCACATCTCCGCCTTCTTCCGCGGAAACGGCCAGAAGCAGAGCGGCTGGCCCGACGTCCCGCCGCGCTAGTTCAGCCGCACCGGCGCAAGCCCCAGCAGCTCCCGCGCCTCGCCGGTCGACATCGGCTCGTGGCCGAGCTCGCGCAGGATGCGGACCTGGCGCTCGACCAGGGTCAGGTTGTCGGTCTTCTGGCCGGCCGCATAATAGTGGTTGTCCTCCAGCCCCACCCGCACGTGGCCGCCCAGCAGGATCGCCTGGGTGGTGGCCGGCAGCTGGGCCGGGCCGATGCCAGAGACGCACCAGATCGACTGCGGCGGCAGGCACTTGACCATGAAGGTCAGCACCTCGGGCGTGTAGGGCATGGCGCCCTGGAAGCCCTTCTCCCCTCCGAGCACCAGGTTCACGTAGTAGGGCGGCTTGTCGTAGCCCTTCTGGATCAGCCGGGTGACGTCCTGCAGGATGTGCTCGGGCGAGAACACCTCCCACTCCGGCTTGGCGCCCCTCTCCAGGATCCGCTGCACCAGGGTCTCGCAGCGCGAGGGCGGGGTGATCACCACCACCTCCTTGGGCGCGCCCACGGTGTCGACCACCGTGACCCCGTCGAAGGTGCACATCTCCGCGCCGCCGTCGCAGCCCTTCAGCCGCTCCTCGAAGTTGGATTCCCACAGCCCGTCCGGCCGCTCCACCAGCATGTCGCCCGAATTGCCGCCGCCGGTGGAGTTGTTGAGGATGACGTCGCAGCCGCGCTCGCGGATCTTGGTGTTGATCGCGCGGTAGATGTCGGCGTTGCAGGTCGCCTGGTCGTCGGGGCGCCGCGCGTGGATGGCGGCGATCGAGGCGCCGGCCTTCCAGCACCGGGTCACGTCGTCGGCGATCTCGTCCGGCTGGGTCGGCAGGGCCGGGTTGGCGCTTTTCATCGACATCCCCCCGGTGGGGGCGATGGTCACCATGATCTTCGCCATCTCGGCTCTCCTGCAGCGGACCGGGCCAGAAAGCATGCGGCCCCGCGCAGGCGCAAGCGCGCCCGGAGCGCGGCTCAGTGGGCGGCGAGCTGCACCGCGCCGTAGATCACGGCCATGCCGACCAGGGTCGCGATGGTGGTCCAGGGGTGCGGATGCTGCTCCTGGCTCTGGGGCAGCAGCTCGCTGGCGCCGATGTACAGGAACACGCCGGCGAAGGCGGCGAGCAGCAGGCCCAGCGTCGCCGCATCCGCGTGGATGAACTGGGCCACGATGATGCCGAGCGCCGGGGCGATGGAATCGGCGATCAGCCAGCGCTGGGCGGTGCGCGGGCCGCCGCGCGCCTTCAGGCTCAGGGTCACCGTGTTCACCCCGTCGGCCAGGTCGTGGGCCAGCACGGCGAAGGCCAGCACCACGCCGGCGGGCGCGGAGACCTGGAAGGCCAGGCCGACGCCCAGCCCGTCGAGGAAGCTGTGGGTGGTCAGGCTCGCGGCGCCCAGGTGCGCGCGGTGGCCGAGCACCCCGCCGCTCAGCGCCTGCAGCAGCCGGTCGAGCACCATGTAGGCGGCGAAGGCGACGATGGCCCAGGTCAGGGTGACGTGGCCCGGATGGCTGCGGCCGGCCAGCTCCAGCGCCTCGGGCAGCAGGTCCGCGAGGGCGACCGCGATCACCGCCCCGGCGCTGAAGCCGAGGATCACCCGCACCCGCCCGCGCACATAGAGGGCGAGCGCCCCGCCGATCCAGGTGGCCGCGCCAGCCGCCAGCGCCATCAGGATCAGGACGAGCCAGGGCAGCGAGCGGGCCAGATCAACCATGTCGGCCCGCTCTCCCGGCGAGCCCCGCCGCGCGCGGGGCGGCCCGCCGTTACCGTAGAACGCTTGCGCCGATCAACCCGGCGGGGACTATGGACCGGCCCGAGGCCTGGGGAGGCACGCCATGAAAATCCTGTTCGGCGCCCTCTGCGCCGCCCTACTGTGCGCCACGGCCGCCACGGCCCAGCCTCGCAGCGTCTCGCCTCGCGGTCCGACGATCGTGCCGCCCGTCTGCCAGCGCGCCTGTCTGGAAGGCTTCCTCGACCGCTATCTGCAGGCGCTGGTCGCCAAGGACCCCTCCCGCCTGCCGCTGACCAAGGACGCCCGCTACACCGAGAACGGCGTCACCCTGAGGCTCGGCGACGGGCTTTGGGGCACGGTCGAGGCCCTCGGCGACTACAAGATCACCTTCGTCGATCCGGACACCCAGGAGGCGGGCGCCTTCGTCACCGTCAGGGAGAGCGGCCGCCAGGCCATCGTCGGCCTGCGCCTGCACATCCAGTCGGCGACGAAGATCAGCCAGATGGAAGTGCTGGTCGCCCGCTCGACGCCCGGCCAGGGCTTCGGCGGCGGCAAGCCCCCGGTGCTGATGCGCAAGCCGGTGTTCTACGAGACCGTGCCCGCCGCCGAGCGCCGCTCGCGCGCCCAGATGGCGGCGATCACCGACTCCTATTTCGAGGGGCTGCAGGAGGTCACCGAGACCCTCACCCCCTTCGATCCGGCCTGCCAGCGGATCGAGAACGGCTTCATCACCTCGGGCAATCCGGACGCCCCGGCGGCGATGCAGAAGATGACCTGCGGCGAGCAGTTCGCCACCCACTTCTCGCCGTTCATCACCGAGGTGCGCGAGCGCCGCTATCCGATCATGGACCAGGAGAGGGGCCTGGGCTTCGGCATCGTCTTCTTCGACCACGCAGGGACCATCAAGGACGTGAAGATGACGAACGGTGAGACCCTGCACGTGCCGCCGCCGTTCGACGCCCCCTACAGCTTCGAGATCTTCGAGCTGTTCAAGATCAGGAACGGCCGGATCGTGCGGGTGGAGGCGATCCTGAACACCGTCCCCTACGGCATGACGTCGGGCTGGGCGGGAAAGTAGTCCGTATACGGACAGATTCCGCCGCCCGCACCTGGATCAGTTCTGGTCCAGATTGCTGATCCAGGCCGACGCTGGGAGACGGGCTACTGCCCCTCCCACCCGGCCTTGTTGCCGTAGGGCACGTTGTTCAGCACCGCCTCGACCACGCGGATCTTGCCCTTCTCTATCCGGAATGCCTCGGCCAGCTCCCAGGTGAACGGAGCCTGGAGCCCGCCATGGACCTGGGTGCCGTCGCTCAGGGTGTAGTCGTGGACGGTGGCGTTGTGGTCGAAGAAGCCATAGGCGAACACCGTCTGGGTCTCCTCGTCCACCAGCGGGAAGCGGCGGCCGCGCACGCGGGTGACGATCCGGAAGAAGCCGGTCTCCAGCCCCTCCTTGCAGCCCAGCGCCAGCATGTTCGGCCCCGGCCGGCGCGGCGGCGCGGCCTGTCCCGGCGGCGGGGGAGGGGCGGGGTGCGGGCCCTTGGTGGTCTGGATGCCGCTCTCCAGCCGGTAGCAGTCCTCGGTGAACGGATAGACGCCCTTGCCGTCGTTGTTCTCGATGGCGGTGAAATACATGTTGGCCACCCGAACCAGGTCCTCGCGCGAGGCGCGCTCGGCGACCGGGACGGGGCGCGTCCAGACGTCGTCGGGCTTGCCCATGGCCTCCAGGTTCCCCGCGCCTGCCGGCCCGGCCTGGCCGAGGCCGGTGCGGCTCAGGATCGCCTCGACCTCGCCGATCTTGCGGCCCTCCATCGCCACGCGCAGGGCCAGGATCACGTTCTGGCCGTTCTCCTTCAGCACCGCATAGACCCCGCCCTGCGCCGTGCGCGGGTCGAGGAAGTAGTGCTTGTAGGTCCCGATGCCGCTGGCCGTGCCCCAGAAGCCGTCGCCGAAGGCCAGCTCGTTGCCGTTCTCGGTGTAGCGGGCCGCCGCGGCCAGCGGCAGGCGCTTGGCGTCGTGGGCGACCATCGCCGCCATCACCGCGTCCACCTGGCCCTTCAGGCAGGCGCGGTCGCACTCGATCGGCCCGATCGGCGGCGGGTCCGCGCTCGCCGCCACAGAGGAAACGCCGAGGGCGAGCATCGCCCCGGCCGCCAGAATGATCCCCCTCATCACGTCCTCTCCCTCGCTCGCTCGTCCTCGCCCGCCGGCCAGTTCGGCGGCATGCCGTAGGGGCAGCGCCGCATCACCGCCTCGATCCGGCGCAGCTTGCCGTCCTCGATCTTGAAGGCCTCCCCGACCTCCCAGGTGAACGGCTCGCGCGGCCCCGCCTCCAGGGTGCGGCCGTCGTTGAGCGTCACCGCGTGCACTGTGCCCGAATGGTCGAAGAAGGCGAGGCTGAAGACCACGCCCCGCTCGCGGTCGACCACCGGAAAGCGCCGGTCACGAATGCGGTCGACGAAGGCGAAGTAGCCGGTCGCGAACTGCTCGCGCGCGCCCATGGCGGCGAAGCCGGCCAGCACATCCGAGGCGTCGTCGCGGCGCTCTCCAAGCCCCTCGCCGTAGCGCAGGCCTGAGTTGTTGGTGGTCTTCAGCCCGTTCTCCAGCCGCTCGCAGTCGTCGGCGAAGAACGAGTAGTCGCGGCCGGTCGCGTTCTTCTCGAGCCCCCAGAAGTAGTTGTTGGCGGCGTCGATCAGCTCCTGCCGCGCGGATGGCCGTCCGGGCGCCGGCTCCTCCCACAGCGGGTCCGGGCCCGGCAACGCCTCCAGCTGGACCGGTCCGGCCGCCATGCCGCCGACGCCGCCGGACGCGCGGGCGACAAAGCTCTCGATCTCGGTGATGCGGCCATCGGGCGCCTTCAGCCGGGCGGTGAGCAGCACCGGCGCGCCGTTCTCGCGCATGGTCGCGAAGGCCGCGACGGAAGCCTTCTCCACGTCGACGAAGACGTTGCGGTAGCCGCCCACCGCGCTCGCGGTGGCCCAGAAGCCCTCTCCCAGCGGCAGGACCTGGCCGTCCTCGGTGAAGCGCACCTCGGCGGCCAGCGGCAGGCGGACCGGATCGCGCGCGGCCATCGCCTCGAGATAGCGGTCCAGCAGCTGGACCAGCGCCTGGCGGTCTGCGGTCAGAGGAACTCCGGACCCTTGAACACCGAGAGCAGCCGCACGCCGTGCTCGGCCAGGGCCTCGGAGGCGCCCTCGTCGCGGTCGACCACGACCAGCGCCGTCTCGACCACCGCTCCGGACGCGCGGGCGGCGTCGATCGCCTTGACGATGGAGCCGCCGGTGGTGGCCACGTCGTCGAGCACCATCACCCGCTTGCCTTCGAGGCTCTCGTCCGCCGCTAGCCCTTCGACCTGCTGCTGGGCGCCGTATTCCTTCTTGGCCTTGCGCACGAAGAAGGTCTTCACCGGCCGGCCCTCGGCTTCGCCCACGGCGGCGAGGGCGCCGATCAGCGGCACGGCGCCCATCTCCAGGCCGCCGACGTACTCCACCCCCTCGGCGTGGATCCGGTCGAGGAAGGCGCGCGCGGCCAGGAGCGCTCCCTTGGGCCACATCATGGTGGGCTTGAGGTTGAAGTAGAGCTCGCTCTCCCGGCCCGAGGCCAGGGTGAACTTGCCGCGGCGGAAGGAGCGCGTGCGGATCAGCTCGAACAGCTCGGGCTCGCCTCCCGAGCCTCCGGGCGAGACACGAAGCTGGGCGGCGGCGCTCATCGGGCTCTCCTCATGCGGCGGGGCAGGGGCGGAGGATCGGCCGCGGCTCCCCTGCGGTCAAGCGAGCGGCGCGTCAGCGGCGCCGGACGATCAGCTCGTCCATGCCGTGATAGCCGCCCTCGCGATACTGCTCGATCTCGAACCCGTCGCCGAGCGCGGCCAGGGTGAACGGGCGGGTGACGATCGCCACGTTCTTGTAGTGGCCGTCCCGTTCGAACCAGGCCCAGCCGCGCGCGGCGTATTTGCGCCGCTCCTTCTCGTTGAAATGGGCGGTCTGGGCGTGCCCGTCGCCGTTGACGGTGATGCAGGCGCGCGCGCCCGGCCGCAGCACCCGCCGCATCTCCGCATACCAGCCGGCGTGACGCGCCGGTGGGATGTGGGTCAGCACGCTGAAGCAGAACAGGCCGGCAAGGCTCTCCGGCGCATAGGGCAGCGGAGGCTCGTCGCCGCACACCGCGACCGAGCCCACGCCCTGCTGGCGCAGCCACTCGATGGCCTGGCCGTCGACGTCGCAGCCCTGGTACCAGCGGTCCCAGGTCCCCACTCCGCGCAGCCAGCTCAGGGTGCGGCCGGAGCCGCAGCCCCAATCCAGCACCGGGCCGCCGGGGTCGTCGCCGAACACCTCCAGCACCCGCCGCGAGGAGTCGTACCCCTGGCCCCAGAAGTTGGCGGCCGTGTCGATGCGTCCGACGTGGACCCGCAGCTCCGGCGGCGGCAACGGCAAGGCGCCCCGCTCGTCCAGCAGGCTGCGCGCGACCTTCTCCAGCGCGCGGACCTCGCGTGAGCGCTCCTCCAGCTTGCGCTGGAGGTTGGCGATGGTCTTCTGCGCGTCCGGCGCCTTTGGATCATGTCCCGGACCTCTGCGCACCAAGGCGCCGAGCAGGTTCGGCATGGGTCTCTCCGGCAGCTTCAGAGGCGGCGGACGACCAGGTCGTCCATGCTGTGGTAGCCGACCTCGCGGTAGCTCTCGATCTCCCAGCCCTCGCCGAGCGCCCGCTCGGTGAAGGCGCGCGACACCGTCGCGGCGTGCTTGTAGTGGCCGGCGCGCTCGGACCAGTGGCAGCCCCGCTCGGCGTAGGCCTGGCGCTCGGCCTCGGTGAACACCTTGCCGTTGATGATGTTCCAGTCGCCGTGGACGGTGATGTAGGCGCGCCCGCCGGGCCGCAAAACCCGGCGGATGTCGGCGTACCAGTCGGCGTGCCGCTGCGGCGGGATGTGGGTCAGCACGCTGAAGCAGAACAGGCCGTTGAAGCTCTCGTCCGGATAGGGCAGCGGCGGCTCGTCGCCGCAGACGGCCACCGTGGCGATCCCCTGCTGGCGCAGCCACTTGATGGCGTGGCGGTCGACGTCGCAGCCGCGGTACCAGCGGTCCCAGGTGCCCACGCCGCGCAGCCAGTTCAGGGTCCGTCCCGAGCCGCAGCCCCAGTCCAGAACGGGCCCGCCGGGATCCTCCCCGAACACCTCCAGCACCCGCTGGGAGGAATCGAAGCCCTGGCCCCAGAAGTTGGCGGCGTGGTCGACCCGCCCGACGTGCAGCCGCAGGGTGTTGGGCGGCAGGGGCAGGGCGCCCCGTTGCTGCATCAGGTGCCCCGCCACCTTCTCCAGCGCGCGGATCTGGCGCTTCTGCTCCTTGATGCGCTCCTGGAGGGCCAGAAGCTCCGCCGCGGCGGCCGCGGCCTCGGCGCGGCGCTTCCTGGTCAAGGCGCGCAACAGGTTCGGCATCGGCGGGCGGGTCTCCTTTGGGCCGGAATGATTAGTCGAGATGCGGCGCGGGCGCGAGGCGGGCCCACGCGGCGATCGCGGCCGGGTCCGGCGGGTCGCGCCGCGGCAGCCTGAGCACGATCCGGGCGCCGCCGTGGCGCTCGATGGTCGCGGCGTTGTCGGCGAACCGACCGCCCACCAGGGCGACGCCGAAGATCGGCAGCCCCCGGGCGCGCAGGGCCTCCAGCGTCAGCAGGGTGTGGTTGATGGCGCCGAGCCGGTCGGCGGCGACCACGACCGTCGGAAGGCCGAGCCGCGCAATCAGGTCGATGACCTGCGCGCCCTCGCAGAGCGGGACCAGCAGCCCGCCGGCCCCTTCGACGACCAGAGGCCGCTCCGCGTCGGGGAGGGCGAAATCGTCCAGCGCGATGTTCACGCCCTCCGCCGCTGCGGCGGCGTCCGGCGACAGCGGCAGCTTCAGGGCATGGCGCGGCGGGT
>JADMIO010634556.1_pt1 | contig 21710 bp, 16 predicted proteins | sample 8958161 | NCBI WGS metagenome assembly JADMIO01 (sample SAMN16585339, study PRJNA669376) | soil metagenome | isolation source: Crop rotation soil | place: USA: Cullars Rotation, Alabama | collected 2011
TCGACCACCCGGCGGTCAAGCGGGTCAACTTCACCGGTTCGACCCATGTCGGCAAGATTATCGCTGCGCGCGCCGCGGCTCAGTTGAAACCCGCCCTCTTGGAGTTGGGTGGCAAGGCGCCGCTTCTGGTGCTGAAAGATGCCGATCTCGACGAAGCGGTCAAGGCGGCGGCCTTCGGCGCCTTCATGAACCAGGGCCAGATCTGCATGTCGACCGAACGGATCATTGTCGTCGACGCCGTCTATGATGACTTCGTAAAGCGCTTCGCCGCCAAAGCCGCCACCATGCCAGCCGGCGATCCATTGGAAGGCAAGACACCGCTTGGCGCCGTCGTCGATGTTAAGTCCGGCGACAAGGTACGCGAGTTGATGCGCGATGCCATTGCTAAAGGCGCGAAACTGATCGCCGGCGGTGAAGGTGAAGGCGTGCTGATTCCGGCCTCGGTGCTGGATGGCGTAACGCCGGAAATGCGCATCTATGGCGAGGAGAGCTTCGGTCCTGTCGTATCTATTGTTCGGGCCACGGACACCGATGACGCGGTCCGCATCGCCAACGACACCGAATACGGCCTGACGGCGGCGGTGTTCACGACCAACATCGCCGAGGCCTTGAATGTTGCGTCACGCATCCAGTCGGGCATGTGCCATATCAACGGCGCGACGGTGCATGACGAAGCTCAGATGCCGTTTGGCGGCGTCAAGGACTCCGGCTATGGCCGTTTCGGCGGCAAGGCCGGCATAAACGAATTCACCGACCTGCGCTGGATCACTATCGAGACCCAGCCCGGTCATTTCCCGATCTAGAGGCGCATGGCGTTTATTTTCCGGCACGCGCCGTTTACGGAATGAGCGCCGCAAAAGCACAATTTGACGCCTTTCGCGCAAGGGAAAGGGGAACGGTGGTCACACCGCCTCTCTGCCCTTATTTAAAGACTGACCCTGGTACACGCATGAACGAATCCTCCCCCAAGATTGACCGCGCCGAAGAAGACACTGTCGCCTGTGACGTTCAGGACGGTATCGCCTGGGTCAAGTTCAACCGCCCCGAAAAGCGCAACTGCATGTCGCCCAAGCTGAACCGCCAGATGATGCGGGTGCTGGACGAACTGGAATACCGCGACGACATCGGCGTTCTGGTGCTGACCGGCGAAGGCACTGCCTGGTCCGCAGGCATGGACCTCAAGGAATATTTCCGCGAAAACGAAGCCGAGGGGCTGGGCGCCACACGCCAGGCGCAACGTGAAGCTTACGGCTGGTGGCGTCGCCTGCGCTGGTACCAGAAGCCGACTATCGCCATGGTCAACGGCTGGTGTTTCGGCGGCGGCTATGGCCCGCTGTTCGGCTGTGACCTCGCCTTCGCCGCCGAAGAGGCTCAGTTCGGCCTGTCCGAGATCAACTGGGGCATCCTCCCCGGCGGCGGCGCCACCAAGGTCGCGGTCGAACTGCTGCCCTTCCGCAAGGCCATGTATCACGCCATGATGGGCGAAAATATCGACGGCAAGACCGCAGCCGACTGGGGCCTTGTCAACGAAGCCGTGCCACTGGCGGACCTGCAGACGCGGGTGACCGAGGTTGCCAAGGTGCTGCTGGCCAAGAATCCGGTGGCTCTGAAGGCCACCAAGGACGCCATCCGCCGCGTCGGTGTCATGGCCTATGATGAGGCCGAGGATTATCTGGTCCGTATGCAGGAAGCAGCCAACAGCTACGACAACGAAGGTCGCAAGGAAGGCATCAAGCAGTTCATTGACGAAAAGAGCTACAAGCCGGGGCTGGGCGCTTACGACAAGTCCAAGCAGAAGTCCTGACGCCGCCAGCCATATCGTGGCATGATGATCTTCTTCCGAACGGTAGCTCAATGACCGCCGACACGCACCCCACCGCCATAGTCAACCCGATCGATCGCCTGCTGCGGCCTCGCTCGGTCGCCATCATCGGCGCCTCGGACAAGCCGGGCGCGCTTGGAGCGTCCGTCCTCGCTAATCTGGAACGCAACGGCTTCACCGGCGAGATCTACCTGGTCAACCCCAAGCGTGACGAGATTGGCGGCCGTCCGTGCTACGCTTCGGTTTCGGCCCTGCCCGCCGGCGTTGACGCCGCCGTCCTGGCCATCCCGCGCGCCGGCGTGCTGGATGCTGTCCGCGACTTGGCCGCCCACAAATGCGGAGCCGCGGTCATCTTCTCCGCCGGCTTTGCCGAAGGCGGGGCCGAGGGCCTGGCCGAGCAGCAGGAAATCGCCCGGTTGGCCCAGGCTTCCGGCATGTTGGTCGAGGGGCCCAATTGCCTCGGCATGGTCAATTTCATCGATGCCGTGCCGCTGACCTTTGTCGAAACGCGGATAGCGCCCCTGGGCCAGCGACCGGGCATCGGCATCGTGTCACAAAGCGGCGCCATGGCCTGTGTCCTGGGCACCACCATCGCCAGCCGCGATCTGGGCCTCAGTTTCTCGGTCTCGACGGGTAACGAAGCCGCCTCGGGCGTCGAGGACTATGTCGACTATCTGATCGCCGACCCGTCGACTCAGGTCATCGCCATGATCGTCGAACAGTTCCGCAAGCCGCAACGTTTCCTGGCCTCGGCACGCCGCGCCCGCGACGCCGGTAAACGGATTGTCCTGCTGCATCCGGGCAAGAGCGCCGCCGCGCGCGATTCCGCCGCCACCCACACCGGCGCCATGGCGGGCGATTACGCCGTCATGCGCGTCCATGTCGAACGTGCCGGCGTGGTCTTTGCCGAGACTCTGGAAGAACTGGCTGACATCGCCGAAATCGCCATTCGCTGCCCCGCCCTGCCATCAGGCGGAACGGCCGTGTTCGGCGAGTCCGGCGCCTTCAAGGCCCTGACGCTCGATCTGTGCGAAGAGCTGGACATTGTTCTGCCAGCCATAGAAGACGGCGACTCCCCAGTCTTACGCGCCGCCCTGCCCCCCTTCGTGGGGGTCAGTAATCCGCTGGATCTGACCGCCCAGGGGTTGATCGAACCTGACCTCTATTACCGCGTCCTGGCCGCCCTGTTCGACGATGATCGCTTCGGCGCCATCGTCATGGGCGTGATCCAGACCGACCCGGTGACGACCGGCATCAAGATCCCGCCGATCCTGCGCGCCGTTACCGAATTGAAACCCTCCAAACCCGTCATCTTTGCCGGCCTGGACGAAGGCGCCGACATTCCGGCCGCCTTCATCTCCGCCCTGCGCGCCCAGGGCGTACCGTGCTTTCCCTCGACCGAGCGCGCCTTCCGCGCGCTGAAGCGGCTTAACGTACTGGCCACGCGGCCCACCACGGCCATCTTGCCGGATCCCCTGCCCGCGGCCCTGACCGGCGTTCACAGCGTCGTTCCCGAGTATCGCGCCAAGTCGATCCTGGGCGCGCTGGGTATCCCGTTTCCGTCCGGCCGCTTCGTCACGTCTCTGGAAGATGCCCGGACCGCTTGCGACCTCCTTGGATGGCCTGTCGTCCTGAAGGCCCAGTCGGCCGACCTCAGCCACAAGAGCGATGCCGGCGGCGTCCTTTTAAACATCCGCGACACCGACCAATTGGCGGAGGCCTGGACGAGGCTTCACGCCAACATCGCCGCCTATGCCCCAGGCCTGAACCTGGACGGTGTGCTGATCGAAAAGATGGGTGAACGCGGTGTGGAACTGATTATCGGCGCCAAGGTCGATCCCGACTGGGGTCCGGTCATTCTGGCCGGCCTGGGCGGCGTTACCGCCGAACTGTTCCACGACATCCGCCTGTTGCCGCCCGATCTGAGCGAAGGCGAAATTACTGCGGAACTGCTGAAGCTGAAAAGCGCCCCCCTGCTGACCGGATTCCGTGGCGGGCCGGTCCTGGATGTGGGTGCCGTCTCGGCTCTGATCGCACGCCTCGGCCGTTTGCTGCTGAGCGAACCCGCCATTCGCGAGATCGACCTCAACCCCGTCGTCGTCTACCCGCAGGGCGTCATCGCGCTCGACGCCCTGATGCAGGTGGAGTAGGCGTGACGCGGCGGTTAACTGACGACAACCTCCTGAATGCTCACAGCTAGTCGTCACGAATCTTCGCGCTCAGGGTCAGCAGGGTCACTGCGATACCGGCCACAATAATCAGTGGAATCATGGCCATGGCGACGCCTGCCGGACCGTGTAGCGGCCCGATCCCCGTCTTCAGCACGTAGCCGGCCATCAGCGGCCCCGTGATCGAGCCAACCCGGCCGAACGCAATGGCCGTGCCTGTACCCAGACCGCGCGCCGGTCTGGGATAGTACATCGGCGAAATGCCGTTCAGCGAATATTGCGCCCCGAGCAGGAAGAAGCCGGTCACGCCCGCACTGATCAGCAAAGGCTCCACCGTACCCGTAAAGGCCATGCCGCACATGCCGGCCAGGAAGCCGAGATAGGCCACCGGCATTACCGGCCTGTAGCCGACACGATCGATGAGAGCACCGATAATCAGCGTACCGGCGGCACTGACCAGATTGAAGATCAGGGATGCCGTCTGACCGACCTGCACGTCCAAGCCGCGTTGGGTCATCAGGCTGGGCAGCCAGTTAAGGATCATGTAGAGCACGCTGGAAGTCAGGAAGAAGACGATCCACAACAGCAGCGAACTGACGGCACGGCCGTCGCCGAACAAGGCCGTCCAGATATTCACCTTCGGAGCGGTTCCAGCCGTTCGCACCACCTTCGCATTCGGCAGAAACAGGATCAGCAGGAGCAGGGCCATGGGTATCAGGCCGCCAACATAGAACAGGGACTGCCAGCCCACCTCCTTGAGGTAGAGACGGGCAATCAGGGCCGCCGCCGCCCCGCCGATCGGCATGCCGGCCATGATGACGGTGACAGCCTTGACCCGGTTTTTTGCCGAGGCGTAATCGACGGCCAGACCGATCACATTCGGCATTGCGGCGCCAAGACCGAAGCCGGTCAGGGCGCGGGCGCCCAGCAACGTGTAAAAATCATGGACAAAAGCGGTCGACAGATTGAACAGACCGAAGATCAGCACCGCGATCATCAGGATCTTGCGACGCCCCCACAGATCGCTGAGCGCGCCGCCGGCCAGGGCGCCAAGGACTACGCCCGCCTGAGCGGCGGAAAAAATCTGGCCCGACTGCACGGGGTCAAGCTTGAGAAGCGGCATCAGGATGGGCGCGACGATGCCGAGCGCCTGGATATCGAAGCCCTCCAGCACCATGATCAGACCGCAGGTGACGATCAGAAAAGCCATCCTGACCGGTGAAATTTTCAGCCCCGTTTGAGCCGCTTCGCCAGTAACCGCTTCCACCATGTGACCTCCCCAGGCCGATTTTTGTTTATAACTATTATTCAATATAATAAATTACGCCCGTGGCAATGACTAAGTTCGGTCTCGTGCACGGCGTCGAGACAAGGCGTGAATTCCGCCGAAATCGTTCCGGCGCGAAATATTAGCAATTTGGACATTTTGCCCGGCTAAACTGACGGCATGTTGGAACGCGTACGCTTGAATTTTACTGTGGCGGAGAAACACGGTTTCCTGATCGTCCGGCCGATAGGAACCCTGCCGCCCGAGGATCTCGTCGATGCCATCATCGACGCCTATATGAGCGTCGAAGCTCCCTGGCGTTACAACCGGATTATCGATTTTCGCCGCTACAAGGGCTATCTCGACGACGCGGTGCGCGAAGCCATCGGCCGGCGCTGGTCGGAACTGACGGCAGGCATCGATTTCCACGCGAGCATCGGCCTCGTCTTCCGTGCCGCCCATCACAAGCTGCGCTCACCGGAAGTCACCTCCGCCTTCCCAAATGAAACCCTGTGCTATTTCACCGACTATCATGAAGCGGTCGGCTGGCTTATGGCGACGGACCGGGACGCCTATCTCAGGGCACTGCCCGAACTGCCGGCCAGCCAGCGTGGCGGCCATTCGATCGTTATCGAATAGCGGCGTGTCGCCTGCCCAAAAAGACTGGATCGAAACCGCCATCCCGGGTTAAGTTATAATCCATATCTAATTATGGAGACAGCGACGATGGATCGGCGGCAATTTCATGTATCCCTGGCCGCAGGCCTGGCAGCAGGTTTTCCAGCCACGGCCACCGCTGCGGGCGAGCCGACCCAACCCCAACTCAAGCCATTGTGCGATATAATGGCGCGACTGCTGCCCCCCGTCGATATCGGCGACGGCCCGCAGGGACGGCGGCGGTTGATCCCTATTTCCGCCGGCGAGGTGACGGGCGAGCGGCTGAAGGGCACACTTCTGCCCGGCGGCGCCGATTTCCAACGTATCCGGCACGATGCCGTTACCGAAATCCAGGCGCGCTATGTCATCGAAACCCACGACGGCTACAAGGTCTATGTCGAGAATACCGGCCTGCGCCATGCCCCGCCTGAAGTCATGGCCCGGCTGATGAAGGGCGAGGTGGTCGACCCGGCCCTGGTCTACTTCCGCTCAATACCGCGCTTCGAAGCGCCGGATGGCCCTTACACCTGGCTGGAACGGTCGCTGTTCCTGTGTTCCGGAGCACGTTTTCCGGAGCACGTGTTCCTGCGCTTTTTCGAGGTGACGTGAAGCGGCTTCAGGTCTGAAGGCCTTCGAGAAGATCGGTATAGGCCAGGGTTGCATTGGCATGTTCGCGCATGATCGCTTCGGCACGCCCGCCTTGGCCTTTCGCCACGGCGTCGTAAACGGCGTGATGCTGCATGTGGGCGTAGTTCAGGCGACGGAATTCGCGCTCCAGCTGGTGCTTGTCAGCCGCCAGGGCTTTCACCGAAGCGAACGGCAGATGGTCGTTGCGCGCCAGGGCCTGGCGGATGGCCTGGGTGCCGCCGGCATCGAGCAAGGCTTCGTGGAAGCGGATATTGATCTCCTCATAGGCCGCCAGATCGGCTTCCACCAGGTGGCCCTTTCCGAACAGTGCGTCACCCGCGGCAAGGCATTGGCGCAGCACAGCGTCGGCCGCCGGATCCAGACCGCGCTCCGCCGCACGCAGCGCCGCCAGGCCTTCCAGCACGCCGCGAACCTCGACGGCGGCGATAATGTCGTCAAGCGTTACGGAACGGACGGTATAGCCGCGGGCGCCGGCCTTCACCAGAAGGCCCTCTTGTTCAAGCGTGCGCAGCGCCATCCGCACGGGCATGCGCGACACCCCCAAGGCCGCTGCTGTCGGGATTTCAGCCAGGCGCGTTCCGCCCGGCAGTTCGCCGGACGCAATCTGTTGTCTCAGCGCTACCAGAACCTGTGTGCCCGGCTTGCTCATCGGCATCTCCCTACCCGGCCATGGTATGCACCAGTTCATCCCAATCGACAATTGGCTCCAATAATTCCAAAAATAGGCAATATTTATTGACGAAAGGCGAAATTTGGCAATTATTGGATCCAATTGTAAGTAGGGAGGTTTGGATGACGGACAGGACCGCCACACCGTGGCTGATGAACACCTGGTACGTCGCGGCGCGCAGCGGCGAGGTCGCCGGATCTCCGCTCGGACGGAAAATCTGCGACCAGCGCATGGTTTTTTACCGGGATCAAGACAACAGGACCGTCGCCCTTGAGGATTTCTGCCCGCATCGCGGCGCGCCCCTGTCGCTGGGCCGGGTGTCCGACGGCAGGCTGGCCTGCGGCTATCATGGCCTGGTCATGGGATGCGACGGACGCGCAGCCGCTATGCCCGGTCAGAGGGTCAAAGGCTTTCCGCCAGTCAAGGCCTATCCTGTCGTCGAAAGGTACGGATTTATCTGGGTTTGGCCGGGCGACCCCGACCGTGCGGACCTGTCGCAACTGCCGGAACTCGTCTGGGGCGATAACCCGGACTGGGCCTACGGCGGCGGACTCTACCACATAAAATGCGACTTCCGCCTGATGATCGACAACCTGATGGACCTGACGCATGAAACCTACATCCATGCCGACAGTATCGGCCAGAAGGAGATCGACGAAGCACCTGTGACGACACGGTTGGAGCACGGCGAATCGATTACCGAACGCTATATGAGCAACATCCAGGCTCCGCCCTTCTGGCGCATGGCGTTGCGCGAAAACGGGCTAGCGGACGATGTGCCCGTCGACCGCTGGCAGATCTGCCGCTTCACCGCGCCGAGCCATGTGATGATCGAGGTCGGGGTGGCCCACGCCGGTCATGGCGGGTACGACGCTCCCGATCACGTGAAAGCCGCCAGCATCGTCGTCGATTTCATCACACCGGAGAGCGAAACCTCGCACTGGTATTTCTGGGGCATGGCACGCCGTTTCAGACCCGATGACGCCGCCCTGACCGCCCGCATATGCGATGGGCAGGGCAAGATTTTTTCGGAAGACATGGAGATTCTGGAGCGGCAACAGGAAAATCTCACCGCCAATCCCGGCCGCAATCTCCTGAAGCTCAACATCGATGCCGGAGGCGTCCACGCCCGGCGTATCATCGATGGGCTGATCCGCCTCGAACAAGGGGCAGGCGCGGAGGATGCCACGTGATCGAGGTCGTGGTTGCCGAGATTGTCAAAGCGACTCCGAACATATGTCTCATCTCCTTGACTGCCGCGGACGGTGGCCCGCTGCCGCCGTTTCAGGCCGGCGCCCACATCGATGTCCACTTGCCGAATGGCCTGGTGCGGCAATATTCCCTGACAGGCCGGCCCGGCGACGTCCGGAGGTATCAACTGGGGGTCCTGAAGCAACCGCACTCGCGAGGCGGGTCGCAATGGCTGCACGATACCATGAAAGAAAACGACAGGCTGCGCATCAGCGCGCCTCGCAACCTGTTTCCTCTCATTGAGTCTGTCAGGCGGCATATCCTGTTCGCCGGCGGAATCGGCATCACGCCGATCGTGTCGATGGCCCGCCACCTCTCCGCGATTGGCGCCGATTTCGAGGTTAATTACAGCGTGCGCAGTCTCGCTGAAGCGGCTTTCGTCGAGGAACTGGCAGCGATTGCACCCAATGGGCAAATGCGGCTCCTGGCCCAGGGACGAAACGCGGCCCTGAACGAATGTTTCCGGGCTTTGGCCCTGCCCAACCCCGACGTCCATGTCTATGTTTGCGGCCCCGACGGATATATACGGGCGGTTCTCGAACTGGCCCGCCGGCAAGGATGGCCGCAAGCCCAACTGCATACGGAGACCTTTGGCGCAGCATCGACCCCGACGGCGGGCAATCTGGCTTTTACGGTCCATCTCGCACGGTCAGGCGTCCGAATACGTGTGGCGGAAGACCAAACCGTCGTACGCGCATTGGAAAAACACGGTGTCCAAATCCCGGTCTCTTGCGAACAAGGCATTTGCGGGACGTGCCTCACCCAAGTGATCTCAGGTACGCCGGACCATCGGGACCAATACCTTACGGACGAAGAACGGACGGCAAACGATCAGTTCACGCCGTGCTGCTCGCGCGCATTCTCTCCCGAACTCGTGCTGGACCTTTGACCGGCTGACGAGACCCCAGCCGGCCAATAATACAACTATAAAATCACAACCAATAACTCGGGCAAGGCGGTCGCCGAACGTATCGGAATGGCTCATATGGCAGTCCGCAAAATCACGCAAGCACGGACGTTTGATCGCTATATCGTCTGAAAACGCGGCGACAACGATGCCGTTGGCCTTGCAGCTGTTACACTTGAAACTTGCCTGCAAACTGTAAGCTAATAACATCCGGCTGGCGTACTTCCAAAAATTGTCGATATTATTGTTGATAATCCGCGCTGCGTGGCATGTTTCATAAATTATCCCCAGCAATTAAGCGGGCAAATATCTTTACCTGTGCTGGCTGTGACCCGGCACTGATCGTCGCTTGGTCAAATTTCTGGCTATGACAACCTTTCGTCACCCTCGGATCAGCATGTGTCAAGCCAGCAACACTTGGCAATAACATTGTGATCAGGTTTGACGCGATGCAAATTCCAAATTAGGTATGATTGCTACTAAATAATATCCATAATTAATATGCGATATATAAAAACAGGGAGGTCAAAATGCTGATCCATGGAAAAGGCCGCGCCTTGATGCGCAGATTCTACAAGACGGGCTTCGCGGTCATGACCGTGTCGTGCCTGCCATTCCTTTGCTCCGGAGCCTTGGCGCAGACGACGGACGCGACACAGGCACAGCCGGATGATCCGGACGCCCTGGTCGTGGTCGTGACGGCGCGCCGCCGGGCCGAATTGCTTCAGGACACACCGATCGCAATTACCGCCCTGAGCGCGAAAGCGCTTGAGCGGCAACAAATTCAGGCGACGACCGATCTGGGCAAGGTGACGCCGAATCTACAGTTCGCAACCTACGGAACGCTGACCGGTAATAACTCGGCCGCCCAGGTGTTCATTCGCGGCATCGGGCAGACCGATGCGACCGCCGCCGTCGATCCGGGCGTGGGCCTCTATATCGACGACGTCTATATGGGACGCTCGGTCGGCGGAGCGATGGAATTCCGCGACATCGCCACTGTCCAGGTTGTCCGCGGCCCTCAGGGCACGTTGTTCGGCCGCAATACCATCGGCGGTGCGGTGTTATTGTCCACCAACCGTCCCGGCGCCGGCAACACGGTGCGTGCCGGTATCGGTGACGACAATCTGAAGGAGGCTTTTGTCGCCTTCGACGTGCCGATTTCCGAACGGCTTCAGGGACGCGTAGCGCTCGGCCGGCGGATGCGCGACGGCTATGTCAAACGCGCTGTCGACGGCCTCGATCTCGGCGACGTCAACACTTCCAACGCCCAGGGCACTCTGCGCTGGGAACCCTCGGACGACCTCACCCTGACCCTGCGCGGTGATTATGCCAAGGCCGACGAGCACGGATCACCGTTCGTGTTTCTTCAGATCAATGAGAAGCAAACCTTTCCGGCCGCCGCCAGCAAGGCTGCGGGTTGTCCCGGCGCCACCTTCCCGCCCCCCTCTGTACCGGCGACAGCCGACCCGCGATGCGCCAACGACGCCCAGTATATGGGACCGTTCACCAATGGCGGTACGGCACCGGCATTCAGCACGCTCGAAAATTCAGGCGTGTCGCTGGTCGCTGAATGGAAGGTCAACGATGTTCTGTCGTTCAAGTCTATCTCTTCGGCCCGGACACTGGAATGGTCGGGCGCTCGTGACGCCGACAACACGCCTTTGCTGATCCTGCAGACAAATTACAGCAGCAAGAGCGATCAGCAAAGTCAGGAACTGCAGGCACAGATCAAGACAGACCGGGTGGATGGCGTGATCGGCGCCTATTATTTCAACGAAGAGACCTTCGACCGCGTGCTGGTGGGCCTGGGCAATCCGGGGACCTCCTACGACACGCAGAGGGTGCAGCTTGAAACGCGGGCGACGGCTTTGTTCACGCAGTGGAGCTTCAAGATTTCGGAGCCCCTGAGCATCTCTGCCGGCCTGCGCTATACGGACGAAACCAAGAGCCTCCAGGCCACCATGTTCAATGTCGCGCCCTATACGGCGGCGGAGCCGGCGACGCCGCCGACGGCCCTGTGCCCGTTCGGTGGTCCTCCTCCGACGCAAACCGCCTGCCTGTTTATCGGTACGGGCGAGAACGAGCGCAAGTTCACCGCGACGACCGGATCGGCCAGCGTGCAGTATCGCTGGAACAAGGCGCTCATGACCTATGTCAGCTGGTCGCAGGGCTTCAAGAGCGGTGGTTACAACGAACGCTACAACAATTCTCCGCCGGGTAATGTGCCCATCTCCTTCGCGCCTGAATCGGCGGAAACACTTGAAGTCGGCTTCAAGGCGAACCCGGGAAGTCGCCTGCGCATCAACGGCGCGGTCTTCAGCACGAAATACACCGATATGCAGATGACCTACCGTCTGGGTGTCGTGCCCTTGCTGTTCAATGCCGGCGAAGCGACAATCAGCGGCGCCGAACTGGAAGCCGAGTACATGCCGGTTCCGGATCTTTACCTGAATGCCAGCCTGGGCCTCCTCGACACCGGTTTCGACACGATCACCAATCCACCGTCCTATGGTGCGGTTACCCCGACTTCGGTGGCTACGCTGGACAGCAAGCTGCCGTTTGCCCCCGACCTGCAGGGGCACGTGGCGGCAGCCTATACCTTCCATCCGGGCGATGGGCTGCGGCTGACGCCGCGCGTGAATGTCAGCTATACGGGTAAGCAGTACTTCGATGCCGGCAACACCGTGTCCATTGCGCAGAACAAGTCCGTCACCATCGTCAACGCATCGATTGTACTGGAGCCGGACGACCGCAAATGGAATATCACCCTGGCCGGCAACAATCTGACCAACAGGTTGTATCCCCTGGCAGGCACCTCGTCCGAGAGCACATCGGCGGGCTATGCCGAGGTAATTTATGCGCGTCCGCGTAACTTCACCCTGACCTACGCATTGAACTTCTAGATACTGTACAACAGGCTTTCAAAGACAAACAAAGGGCGAGATGTGACACAGTCCGGTCCCATCTCGCCCGACCGATGCATTCAGTGACGCAAGCCGATCACTGTTGCCAGAGGAGCGGCATGGAACTCTTATTGCCTGCCGCGCTGGTGAGAAGCGCTTAACGATTCATCCCCCAACGCCGGACCATCGCCTCCCAATGCCCAACAGTCCAGCATAAGACTGCCATCACCATGGCGGCCGCTTTAGTGATGGAGCGCGATTCGAAAAGATTGTGGGCGAGACGGTCGTCCGACCACGGACATGTCCGGTAACAAGGTTCGGCGCATTTTTGACGGATTGAATATGAGGACCGCCGGTTTGACCGCCCGGCGCGCTACCTCACGCAACATACCTGGCCCACCGTAACGGAGCTGGCAGCGGACAGTGCAGTCCCTTGCCAACTGGCGCGAGCTGTTGTCTAAGCTGACTTCGGCATTTGTCGTACCAACGGCCAAGCCCTTCGCTGTTTTCAAAAAGGCCCGATACCCCATGGCCACTTCGTCCCAGGTCCCTGACGACAATACGGTAAAGACGCCTGTGTACAGCGCGCCCGCTCTCGAAAAGGGTTTCACGATTCTGGAGCTTCTCGCTGAATTTCCCCGTGGCCTGACGATTACGGAAATGGCTGGCAAGCTCGGCATGTCGATCAGCGAAATCTTTCGCGTCATTATGGTCATGGAGCGGCTGGCCTGGTTGAAACGCCATCCCGGCGACCGTTTCCGCGTGACTTTGCGACTGCTCGAAACAGGTTTCAAAGCGACTCTGGTCGACGATCTTGTTCAGACCACCGCCCCCCTTATGCGCGACCTCTCCAACCGGATCGAACAATCTTGCCATTTGGTCGTGCGGAACGGAGACCGCGGCATGATTGTCTATAAGCAGCATACCCCGGGGCCAACGGTGTTTGCGGTTCGAATCGGCGCTGAGATAGTCCTTGAGACGACATGCTCCGGCCACGTGCTGCTCGCCTTTGACGCCGTAAATGATGGACCGGCTGTGAAGACTGTGAACGTGGATCCCCCCCTTGAATCCACGCTTCGAAAGGTCAAGGCGCGCGGCTACGAAATGATGAAAAGTACGCGGACAGTCGGGGTCACGGACATGAGCTGTCCGATTTTCGGTGGCAATGGTGTTGCCCTGGCCGCGTTGACGGTGCCGTTTCTCCAGTTGATCGACGGCACACAGAAGGTGGGACGGGATGAAGCCCGCCTCCTTTTGCAGGAGACCTGTCGTCAAATATCCGAAGAGCTGGGCGCCATTCGCTGTTAATGAAACCGGCCCCGGAGAACCCGCCCGGCCGCCGGGTCATTTTACATACAAAACTTATTCTTTATTTAGTCTCGCTTTCGTAGCCATACTCTCCCGCGGATCATCGCAGGAGGGTATTAACCGTCGTTCCCTTTTAGAGAAACGCGCCATTTGAAGCCTCGCCCGCTTGACCTATTCAATTGACGGCACCCGCAATTCTCATATATAAAAACAACTATCCGTCAAACGGGCTCGAGTTTTTGTCGGGCAGTTGGCTTTCTCCTGCAGATCAAAACGATGTTCTTTGGCTCGCCTGCCCGCGATATTGGCACAAGAAATGTTAGCGCTCACATGGAGTTCGGCACGATGCCATTGGCACGATTGTCGGACGCCATCTCGCAGCAGTTGGGAATTGACATCGTCCGTGGACTTTATGCCATAGGAGAAGCAATTCCAACCGAGACCACCCTCGCCAGGCAATGGAACGTGTCCCGGACCGCGGTGCGGGAAGGCATCCGCATCCTGGCTTCCAAAGGCCTGATAGAGACCCGGACCAGAGCGGGTACGACTGTCAGACCGCGTTCGCAGTGGCATTTGCTCGACCCAACCGTTTTGACGTGGATGCGGCAGGCCGAGCCCGACGGCACATTCATGCATGCGCTCATCGAACTACGTTTGATTATTGAACCGCCGGCGGCGGCTCTGGCGGCAAAACGCCGAACGACCGAGGATCTCGCCCAGTTGGGCAGCTTTCTGGATATCATGCGTGATCCCAACCGCACCGAAGAAGCCGCGAGACGAGCCGATATCCAGTTTCACAGGGTGATCATGAGTGCTGCCGGAAATCACGCATTGATTCCACTGGCCGCTTCCATTGAAGCGGCCGTCACCGCGTCAAATACCTGCCGGGGTGGGCGCAATATGGTGCGGCATTTCGTCCCGGAACATCAATGCATTCTGGACGCCCTGAAAAGGCAAGACGACGCCGAGGCACGATGGCGGATGGAGGCTCTCATACGCTCTCACCTGAAACCTCGCCAAACGCAGTTGATGCCTGTCAGGGCGTGACTATCGATCGATAAATTCCTGGTGCAGAGGCATGCGTTCGGCGCAGGTGAGCACGACCTTGGCCAAGTCGATCAGTCGGTTTTCCAGGTCCCGTCCGTGAATATTTTGCGTATTCGGTAATCCTGCATGTCGGACATTGGGCCTGATCAGGCGACGGCGGCCGGGCAATAGTTCATGATGAATTGCTCGTGCGTCGGCATGCCGCCTGCTGCATCCAGCATCGCCAGGCGCATCGACTCGACACTCTCGGCCACCTCCGGCGGCGGCAGGGTCGCGACAACCGGATCGTAGGTCCTGGGCATGATGTTCTGCCCCAGGAAGACGGCGACCCAACTGGGCCGGGAAAACAGCTCGTCATTGTGACGGAAGGTTCGCCCGCCCTCGCGGAACAGGGCGATCTTGTGCTCCAGGCTGTCCGGGATAGCCATGGTCCGGCAATAGGTCCAGAACGGGCTGTCGTCGCGCTCCGTCGCTTTGTAGTGCAGGATGATGAAATCGCGGACCTGCTCGAACTCGGTCTGCATGTGACGGTTATATTCGGTGCGCAGGACCTCGGGCAGCGATGCGTCGGGAAACAGCGAGATAAACCGGCTGACCCCTTCCTGGATCAGGTAGATGGAGGTCGATTCCAGGGGTTCCAGAAATCCTGACGCCAGGCCGATAGCGATACAGTTCTTCGACCAGAAAGACTGGCGGTGCCCAGCGGTAAAGCGGATTGTCCGCGGCGAGGCCAGGGCTTCGCCGTCAAGACCGGCCAGCAGGATCGTGGTCGCTTCGTCATCGGACATGAAGTCACGACTGTAGATGTGTCCGTTGCCCGTCCGCGCCTGGGTCGGTATGCGCCATTGCCAGCCGGACGATCTTGCTGTGGCCCGGGTATAGGGCAGGAGCGGACCGGAATGCCGCGATGGCACGGCCTGGGCCGAGTTGCACGGCAGCCAGTGGCTCCAGTCGACATAGGGGATGCCCAGCGTCTGGCCCAGCACCAGCGACCGGAAGCCGGAACAGTCGAAGAAGAACTGGCCGCCAACCGATCGGCCGTCCTCCAGCTTGAGCTCGGTAATGTCACCGGTTTCGGGCGCCTGGCCGACCGTCTGGATCTTGCCTTCCACCCGGCGGACGCCGCGCTTTTCGGCATAAGCGCGCAGGTATTTCGCGTACAGGACAGCGTCGAAATGATAGGCATAACGGATATGCGAGCGCAGGGCGCGCGGGTTCGGATCCGGAAGGACAAATTTGTTGTGCCGGGCTGTCACGGCACACAGGCTGTAGTCATCGATCGGATGCGTGTTGCCATGGGCCCGGCTGTGCAGCCAGTATTGATGGAAATCGAAGCCGTTCATGTCGACGCCGTGGCTACTGAACGGATGGATATAGCGGTCGCCCTTGCGTCCCCAGTCGAAGAACTCGATGCCCAGTTTGAAGGTCGCGTTGGTCGCCTTCATGAACTCAGCCTCGTTGATGCCGAGGAGCTGGTTGAAGTTGATGATATCCGGAATGGTCGCTTCGCCGACGCCAATGATACCGATCTCATCGGACTCGACCAGAGTGATCGACACGTCCTTGGGTTTGAGCAGGCTGGACAGTGCCGCCGCCGTCATCCAGCCGGCCGACCCGCCGCCGACGATGACAATCTCTTTTAAGGGCGTAGACACGAGGTCAGATACCTTTCTCGATCAGGAAGCGTTTGAGGTCCACCATATATCTGTCATGGGGCGGCAGGCTTCGGGTTGCCGCCGCGATATCTCGCCGCAGGTTCGTCAGATAGGCATCGACCTCTGTGTCGGAGGCTTGGTCCGTCAGGCGATCCCTGCGTACCGGACGGCGGCCCATGCCATAATGCAGGATTACCCAGTCTTCTGGTGTGAAGGGCTCGAGGTCGTAGGCGACCAGAAGCCCGCGGCTCAGGAACTGCGCGATCTTGCGCTCCAGCCGCGTATCGGGTGGCAGGTCGGCTTCCGCCTGCCAGTAGGCCGACGGATCGACGGGCGTGGCGGCGAACAGGGCGCGCCGGAACAGCTCCGCATGGCTGTAATCGGCGACGAACTGCCGGTTATATTCGCGGCGCTCCATTGCCATGTCGCGGGACAGAGGGATGAGCGAGATCAGTCGTAAGATATCGGCCTGCAGCAGCATGATCGGAGCGGGCGTCAGGGGTTCGACCATCGCAGCCGCTTGGCCGACAGCAGCGCAGTTGCCGATCCAGGCCTGGTCCCGGGGGCCCAACAGGGCGCTTGAGCGTAACGCGGGCAGATCACCGTGCGCCGACAAAGCCGCAACTTCATCGTCCTGGGCAAAGACGGTGAGCTGCGCGACGGCGCCCTGCAGCGGCGTTTGCGACTGCCAGCCGAAGGCATGGCCGGTCAGTGTTCGCACGGCGGAGCCAAGGGTGTCGCACGGAATTTGGCTCAGAAGCCCTCCCAGCCGCAGACCGCCGGCCGGCTCGGCGCCGAGCCGGCTCAACAGTGCGGCGTCCGGCCCGGTAGCGTCGATGTAAAGGTCCGCCGTAACCGTCTGGCCGTCGGACAGGTGAAGGCAGGCTATCCCGTCTGCATGACAGTCCACCTCCGCAATGGCGGCGCTGATGAAACGCACGCGCGAAGTCCGCACGGCGGCGGCAAACAGCTCGCCATAAGCCACAGTATGCAGTTGATAGCCGTATTCGGCCCGCGCCAGCGGATGACCCGCGGTTTCGGGAGGATGGGCGAACGCGCCGCGCTTCGCCGCTTCGGCAGAGACGAGGAACGGCTCCAGTTCCGGCTTGTCCTGCCGGGTCAGGTATTGATGAAACTGCACGCCGCCGAGTATCGGCAGAGGCAGCTGGAAACCCTGAACCCAGGACCTCCGGTCCCCGCCCCAGTCGCGATACTGCGTGCCCAGGGAAAATGCCGTGTTGCTGTCCAGGACCAGCCTGGGTTCGGAGACGCCCATGGACAGATTGAAATTATAGGCGGATGGCGCGGTCACGTTGCCGTAGAATATATCGGCGGCCGGCTCGTTATCGACAACGACCAGGGTGATCTGTGTCGTTGCGGGCAGGTGGCGCAACAGCGCGGCGGCCGTCATATAGCCGGCCAGGCCGGCGCCACAGACGGCGATGTGGGTGAGTGACATGCTGGATGCGACGGGCTTTTCCATGCGACTAATCCATCCTCGCAACAAGCGGCGCCCGATCCGACCCCGCGCCGATCTGGCGTATGAATGCACCATGATCTGGCGTCCGCGCGACCGTCGCCGCGACGGCGTCGCGCGTGGCGCGGCCATGGGCGATCAGTGTCGCGTCCGGAATCGCCAGGACCCGTGGATCATAGCCGCGCGGCACCAGGTTCTGCCCCAGCAAGACGGCCAGCCAACTGGGCGGCAGGAAAGCGCCGAACTCATACTTGATAATGTGGCCGCGTGTCATCCACGCCGTTATCTTCTCATCCAGGCTGTCTGGCAGCTTTAGATTCTGGAAATGCAGCCAGAATTCGCCGCTTTCGCGCTGATTGGCGACGTAGTGAAGCAACAGGAAGTCGCGCACGCGCTCGAAAGCCAGCCCCATGCGCTGGTTATACTCATCGGCATCGGACGTCTGAAAGGAGGTATCGGGGAACAGCTGCAGCAGTTCCGTTATCCCTTCCTGGATCAGGTGGATCGACGTCGATTCGAGCGGTTCCAGGAAGCCGGCCGCCAGACCGATGGCGACGACATTTTTATTCCAGAACTTGCGGCGCCGGCCCGTTGTGAAAAAGAGCTGACGCGGCGAGGCCAGGGTCGGGCCTTCGAGGTTGCTCAGCAATTGGTCGGCGGCCTGTTCGTCCGAAATGAAGCTGCTGCAATAGACATGGCCGTTGCCGACACGGTGCTGCAACGGGATGCGCCACTGCCACCCGCCGTCACGCGCCGTGGCGCGCGTAAAAGGCGTCAATTCTCCGTGCGATTCGCATGGCACCGCGATCGCCCGGTTGCACGGCAGCCAGCAGCTCCAGTCGTCGTAGCCGGTTTCCAGCGCCTGCTCGATCAGGACGCCGCGGAATCCGGAACAATCGACAAACAGATCGGCCGTAACCGTCTGCTCGCCGTCCAGTTTCAGCGATTCGACAAAACCTGTTTCGGGATGACAGAATGTCTGCCGGACCTTTCCCTCCGTCCTGGTGACACCGTTGGCTTGCGCATATCGCCGCAGGAACAGGGCGTACTGCGAGGCGTCGAACTGATAGGCCCAGCCGAAACTCGACTCGACCGTATTATAGTCCGTTGTCGGGTACTGGAAGCGCCCCTGTTCGGCCGCCAGGATGGGATACGACCATTCGTCCAGCCGGGCGGTTTCGCCCAGTTCGCGTAATCTCAGCCAGGCCTGATAGAACGGAATACCATTGATGGGCTGCCCATAATCGCCGAACGGATGGATATAGTGGTCGCCAGGCTTGCCCCAGTCGCAGAACTCGATACCCAGCTTGAAGGTCGCTTCGGTCGCCTTCATGAAGGTCGCCTCGTCGATCTTCAGGGCCTCATTGAATTTCCGGATAAGCGGCAGCGTGGCTTCGCCGACGCCGACCGTACCGATTTCATCGGATTCGACCAGTTCGATCCGGATCGGCAGCCCCTTCAGCTTGTGAGAGAGGGCGGCCGCCGTCATCCACCCCGCAGTCCCTCCGCCTAAGATGCAGATTTTTTCTATATTGCCTGAATGCTGCGGCATTCCAAAATCCCAACCTAACTGAAAGCCCTGTGGACCGGTTTCGGCTTCAAACCTGATAGCACCGTCGCGCCGGTTGTGTCCGGCAACACCCGCCGCCCGCAGCCATTTTTTCGTCGACGCATCAGCCGCTACCTTTGGCCGTCTGGATAAAAACGTTTGCCGTCAGTCGACCCGTCCGGGGATCGCTACTGTAATTGAAGTCCGGCGAAAGGTAGCCTGAGTGAAGCAGACATCCCTGGTAGATAACGAGGCGATTAAAATAGCCTTTAACCTGGAATATCTTTTCGTAGTGCGCATTCGCGTGCCCTCCGGAACTTACCGGATCGGGATCATATTCAGCAAGTTCCGCCTGCACCCGCTTGCGAAGCGCAGGCGCAGTATCACGGCCTACCTGTTCAAGATCGCTTGCGACATGGCGGTAGAAGGCCGTGCCGGTGTCAGCGACACGATGCAGGTGAAGCAGGATGGCCAGATAGTTTGGGTCATCCAGATCGTAGTGGGGAATGCGTTGTCTTGGACTCATGGCCTCCGGCGGTGTCGTGACCAGCGAAAAACTGGCTTCGAAAACTCTGAAATTGTTCGCATCGTAGTGGCTTTGAATGAGAGGCCCAGCCGTTTTCAATATGTCCACGACGCAGGACGAAGCCTTGTCTCCGGGCCCAATCTGGTGACGCCTGCCCGGATAGGCCGTCCTGTCTTCAAGCGGAAAGACGGGCAAAGCGGCAGCCGCATCCACGGCGGCTTGGGCATGGGTCAGAAAGTCGTCAACAACGATAACCTTAGATTTCGAACGCCCGACTTCATGTACATCGACTTTCATAGCCCTACCCCGCCATCCGATCTGCACTGAGGGGAGGCTCGTTTTTTTCGTCACTATATCATTTTGACGGTGCGGAGGGACACTGCCATTATCAGGAATTTAATCTGAACAGAAAGCAGTGCCCTCTTAGTTTATCCAATCATTCACTGTGCAGGTGTTGCGGGTGTCGCCGGAAAAATTTCCGGCGGGTGATCCAGCCCGGGAAACTCCTTATTATCGCCTGATCCCAACTCGATCAAAAGGATGGTCTGGCGCACCTTGCGTGGCTGCCAGCGCTCCAGCACATCGTTCGGCACAGCCGCGCCGCCGAAGGTGCCTGTGTTTCCCTGGGAATTCGCGGGCGGCGCGCCTGAACCGGGCGCCGAACTGCCCGCGCCTGCGCCCGAGCCCATAAAATTGCCGGCGCGCGCCTGCAGGTCATCAGGGACGCCAAGCTGCACCATGCGATTGGTGGTCGTCAGCACAGCAAACCATTCCTGATGTTGCTCGGCGGTAAGATCGGCGGCGCGCTTCAAGGCATATTCGGCGATCTCACGGTTGGACTGTCCGGGCTCACCCGTATAGCCGACCGCCCAGAAACCGCCTTCTTCCTGCACGTTGAAATAACCAGAGGCTCCAGGCTTTTCGGCAGCCTTATAGTCCTTTGCCTCGGCACCCGAGACGGCGATCACGGCGACAAACGCCGCAACGACAAGTGAAAACTTCTTCATTGGTAATCCTCACGGACCAAGCAAAACTTTAGGTAAAAAAGGGGGGCGGGATAGAATCCTATCCCGCCCCCTCACGCTCAGACCAGCTTAGTACAGGTAGCGGAGGCCAACCACGATCCGGCGATCATTTTTGATCGCGAAGCGAGGCTGAGTATTGCCCGCCGCATCGACCTGCATGACCGCTTTCGTGGTCGTATCGAGCAGGTTTTCGACCGAGGTACGGAACTGCAGGTGTTTGTTGAGGTTGTACTTCACGGATGCATCCAGGAAGCCGGTCGGCTCGTTGTAGGTCGGGTTACCCGTCATGTAGTCGCCTTTGACGATCAGGTACCGGCTGCGCCAGGAATAGGCCAGGCGGGCTTCGAACTTGTCGTCCTGGTAGATACCGACCAGGTTCGCCAGGTACTTGGACTGGCCGAACAGGTCGGTGATATTATAACGGCAGGGCTCGCCGTTATTCGTGCACGACAGGTCCGGATCCGTGCTGGCGTCGATATAGGTGAAGTTCGCCTGTGCACCAAGGTGAGAGAAGATGCCCGGCAGGAAGTCGTAGAACTGCTGATAGGCAAGTTCGACGCCGTCCACCTTGACTTCCTTGGAATTGACCTGACCGCCATAGCTGATGGGCACGCTCTTTCCATCCAGCGTCACGCTGCCGACAGTCTCGGAGCCGCCCTGGATGACATCGTGCAGCTTCTTCGAAAACACCGCGGTGGTTATGTTCCCGCTTGGGAAATACCATTCGTAGGAGAGGTCGAAGTTGTCCGATGTCGTAGGTCGCAGACGCGGGTTGCCGCCGCCGGCATTGATCTGGTTCAGGGTTACATTCTGGAACCCGTCATTGC
>JADMIO011113577.1_pt1 | contig 21709 bp, 22 predicted proteins | sample 8958161 | NCBI WGS metagenome assembly JADMIO01 (sample SAMN16585339, study PRJNA669376) | soil metagenome | isolation source: Crop rotation soil | place: USA: Cullars Rotation, Alabama | collected 2011
TTGCCGCCATAACGCTGCGACACGCAAACGACTGCTAGAACACAGCGCGTCTCGTAAATCTCCTGCAGTTTCAAGTCGGCGTCCACTCCCGCGAGATAGTGCTCAAACCACTCGTCGAAAAACACGGTTGACGCGCCGAGCGAGCCTTCCAAGGCCTCCGCGATAGCGCGAACAAGATTCCGCTGCTCGCCAGCAAAGGATAGAGCGACCAGAAACTTCTCAGGAAGGCCTCGAGACGGCATAATGACAAGAGTATCGAATTCTGAGGTTGTGTTCCGGGCAGCCATGTCGCTCCTGTCGCTACTCTGGATGGATAACGCGCCGCTCGGAAACGTCGCTCGGCCCGGCCGCGGTCCAGAAGTCTGGATCTGGGAAGTTGACAAATTCACCCGGATGTATCGTCGCCATGTCGTTGATTGGCGCAAACGGCGCTTCTGCCGAATGCCCCGCCCGCCAGGAGCAGGGTTTCGCGCGCGGTTCTATGATATCCGTATACATCCATGACGGCGAATCGCAGAACGTTCCTGCTTGCGGGCGGCGGCGCGCTCGCGGCCTATGCCGCCTCACCGGCGGATCAGATCGTGCTTGGCGTGATTGGCGCGGGCGGACGCGGCACGCTCGTGATGAACACGTTTCAGAAAGACGCCGCGGTGCGCGTGGGCGCGGTCTCAGACGTGTTCGAGCCCAACCTGGAACGCGCGCTTTCCACCGCGTCCAAGGCCGGGTCGCAACCCAAGCCCTATCGCAATTACAAGGACCTTCTCGCCGACAAGGACGTTCAGGCCGTCCTGATCGCGACGCCTGAGCACTGGCACTACCAGATGGTGCTGGACGCGCTGGCCGCCGGCAAGGACATCTACGTGGAGAAGCCGCTCTGCCAGAAGCCGGAGCAGGGCGCGGCGCTGGTAGAGGCCGAGAAGAAAAGCAAATGCATCGTGCAGGTGGGGATGCAGCGGCGCTCCTACGATCTGTATCAGGAAGGCCGTAAGATCGTCGCGGCGGGCGAGTTGGGCAGTGTGCGGATGGTGCGATCGTGGTGGCTGAATAATTACCTTGGCCCGGCCGCTACCAAACTCGACGGCAAACTCGATTGGGAGCAGTGGCAGGGTCCGGCCGCTCATCGCACCTTCGATCCCGACCGTTTTCGCAACTGGAGATACTATTCCGATTACGCCGGCGGGATTCTGGCGGATCAGGGAGCGCACGTCTTCGACGGCATCCACATGCTGATGAACGCGGGCTATCCGCTGGCCGTGACGGCGGCGGCGGGAAAGCCGCACAAGCAGGGCGTCGATTCGCCCGAATCCGTGGTGGCCACCGCGGAGTATCGCGAGGACTTCATCGGCGTGTTCAGCATCAACTACGCGGCCATGCAGTACCGCACCCGCAACGACCAGTTGAACCAGTTGGACGGCGACCAGGCTCGCATGGATATCGGCCGCGAGGAGCTTCGCGTCTACCGTAAAGGCGCCGAAGACCAGGTAGCAATCGAGAAAAAATCCGAGAAGGGTTTCAACTGGGCCACCGATCTGCACGTGCAGAATTTTCTGGATTGCGTGCGCACGCGCAACACCCCGACCGCGCCCATGCGGCTGGCGTTTCAAGCGGCGCTGGTGGTCCAGATGGCGAATCTCTCGTTGAAGAGCGGACGGCGCATGCGATGGAACGCGGCTACGAACAAGGTGGAATCCTGAGTCCAAAACACAGGGATCTGCCGGCGCTCACGGGTCTGCGCTTCTTTCTCGCGTTGTGGGTCATCCTGCATCACCTGACCGGTCCCGGCCAGGAATTGGAACCGCTGGCGCGACAGTTGCCGGCCGGTCTTTTTTCCCTGATCCGCGGCGGCTACCAGGCCGTCACCACGTTCTTCGTCCTGAGCGGCTTCGTGCTCACCCGCACTTATGCCGCGACCGTGTGGGAGCGCAGGACGCTGATCAACTATTGGATCGGCCGCGCGGCCCGCGTGTACCCGGTGTATCTGCTCTCGCTGGCAGTGATGGTGCCGTTCATACTAGAAGACCAGACGCCCGGAAAATGGGGCTACTTCGGGGCGCACCTATTGCTGGTGCAGGCGTGGCTCGGGCCAATCCCGGTGGGCTGGAATACACCCGCCTGGTCGCTCTCCTGCGAGATGTTTTTTTACACGCTATTCCCGCTCTCGGTGCTTCTCGTCCGGCGCACGAACTGGCGCAATGTGATCGTGGTGGCAGCGGGGGCCGTCTGCCTGACGCGCGTGATGTGGGCCATCGGGGTGAGCGACGGCATCAAACCTCTGGTGCATCTGGCCGACTTCATCATGGGAGTGGCGGCGGCGTGCGCGTTCGATTTGCTGACGCGCGGCACTTCAGCGCCTGCCGGATGGAAGCTGTACGTGCCGGGTCTGGCGGGAATGGCCTTGATCCTCGCGTACCCATTGCTGCTGCCGGGCTTCATCGACCTGAACAGCGCGCTGCGGCCGTTAAATGCGTTGCTCCTGATCGGCCTCGCCATCGGCGGCGGTCTGGTCGCGAAGGCCCTATCGATGCGGCTACTGGTGTACCTGGGCAAGAGCAGCTACGCGATGTACATCCTGCACGTGCCGGTGATGTGGTGGTATCTCCGGAAGGCGAAGACGTTCTCGCCCGCGTTGTATGTGGCCATCGTGATCGCGATTTCCGCGATGGTATACGGTCTGTTCGAAGAGCCCGCGAATCGCTGGCTGCGCGGACGCCTGCGCCGCTAACTCATCTGCGCCTAAATCCGATTACGATTCGGCAGGTTCCATGGCCCTGTGGCGGCTGGCATTTTCACCATCGGTCGCCTTCAATTCCCGGAACACGATGGTGGACAGAACCGTCACCGCTCCCAAAACGAAGAACGAGCGATGAACGCCGCTCACCATCTGAAGCGCGCTGGAATGAAATCGGTCGTGGATAAAGAAAGCGGTCGCCAGCGAAGCCGAGGCAATGCCGAAGCTGATGGACATTTGTTGCGCCGTGCTGGCGATGGAACTGGCGGAACTGCTCTGCTCATCTGTGATATCGGAATAGACCAGCGAGTTCATGCTGGTGAATTGCAGCGAACTAAAAAATCCGAAGGCGAACGATTGCAGCACGATGAGGAGCACCGGCGTCTGCTGATCGATGGTGGCAAACAAGAGAATCAAGCACCCGATGATGGCTGTGTTGGAAATTAGAACCACGCGATAACCGAAGCGCGCGAGAATTTTCGGCATCGTAAATTTCAAGCTCATGGCAGCGATGGCCTGCGGCATCATCAGCATGCCGGATTGAATCGGTGAAAGGCCCAAACCCACTTGATAGAGCAACGGCAGGATGAATGGCACGCCTCCGATGCCGAGCCTGGTGATGAAACTGCCGAAAACCGAAGCGCGGAATGTGCGGATGCGGAACAGCGTCAAATTGAGCAGTGGGAATCGGCGTCGCGAGGCATGGATGCCGTAGCCGGTAAGCAGAGTGATCGAAAGCCCCAGCATCAGGAGCATCTCCGACGCCGTCAAAGTGTGCTCCCCGAACACCTCAAGCACGTAAGACAAAAGGGCGACGCCGGAGCCGAACAGGAGCAGTCCGACAAAATCGAGCGGATTCGATGGTTCGCGATAGTCGGGCAGGTGGCGGTAAACCATCCACAGTCCGACGAGACCGATCGGCAGGTTGACAAAGAAGATCACTCTCCAATGCAGGTACGCCACGATAAAGCCGCCGGCCACCGGTCCCAGCATAGGGCCGATCAATGCCGGTACCGCGATGAAGGCCATGGTTCGAAGCAGTTCGGAGCGCGCGAACGTGCGAACAATGGTCAGGCGGCCGACCGGCACCATCATCGCTCCGCCGCAGCCCTGGAGGATTCGGCACAACACCAAAGCGTCAATCCGCGTGGAAATTCCGCACAACAGCGATCCCAGGGTGAACAGTCCGATGGCCGAGGCAAATACGCGCCTCGTGCCGAACCGGTCCGCCATCCATCCGCTGATCGGAATGAAGACGGCGAGACTGAGAGTATAGCTGGAGAGCACCGCCTTCATGCTGAGCGGTGCGACGTGCAAGGCCTGCGCAATCGCGGGCACGGCTGTGTTGAGAATCGTCGTGTCCAACGATTCCATGAAAAAAGCGATCGCTACCAGCCAGGGTAAGAGTTGCCTGCTAGAGGCAGGGACTTCCACAACCCACGATAGCAGGACCGTCCTCTATGTTGCTGCGGCGGTGCCTTGCAGCCCTAACTCGCCGGCACGCGCCTGCATCGCTTTGATGCAGAAGTCGACGTGCTCCTCGAGCGGAACGCCCAATTCCTGCGCGCCTTCGATGATGTCCTGGCGGTTCACGCTGCGCGCGAACGCTTTATCCTTCATCTTCTTCTTCACGCTGGCCGCGTCTACTTCGAACACGCTTCGCGAGGGTTTTACGTAGGAGATCGCGGTGATGAAGCCGGCCAGTTCGTCGCATGCGTAAAGCACCTTTTCGAGTGGCGACACGCGCGGTACACCACTGTAGTTGGCGTGCGACAAAATCGCGCGGCGAATCTCTTCATCCACACCGCGCTCCGCCAGCATGGGCTCGCCCTTCATCGGATGGTCGGGCGCCTGCGGATGGATTTCCCAATCGAAATCATGCAGCAGCGCGGTGAGCGACCACTTGTGTTCGTCCTCGCCCAGTTTGCGGGCGTACGCCGTCACGCAGGTTTCTACAGCGAGCGCGTGTTTGCGGAGGCCCTCCGATTTGGTGAATTCGCAGACGATGTCCCACGCCTGTTCGCGAGTCAGCATGGGAACCATGTTACGGCAATGCCAGCGCGATCAGCGAAGCCGGTACCCCCTGGCCTCCCACAGCCACCACGATGAACTGCCGGTCATTCACCATATAGGTCATCGGCACGCCGGTAGTCATGGCCGGCAGCGCCATTTCGTGCAGCAACTTTCCGGTCTTCTTATCCAGCGCGCGGAACAGGTTCCCACCCGCGCCCGCCGCGCTGGCCCAGAGATTGTTGCCGTCGTTCCCGAACAGCAGCGACTTGGTCACCATCAACAGCGCCCGCGAAGGCCGTCCGGCATTGCTTAAGTCGACACCCTTCATCAAGGGGTGATTTTTCACGTAGTCGGGAACGTGCCCGTTCGGCGCCACCCACAAATGGTCGCCCGTGTTCAGGTCGATGGCGGTGATCCGGCCCCATGGTGGTTTCACCAACGGCAGCCCTTCCGGTCCGATGTTGGCCTTTTGGGGCGGCCGCAATGCCGGATCGCCTTCGCCGAACATGCCTGCGCTGGCAGCTACTGCCGCCGCCGCGCCGCGTCCGCCTGCTCCGCCGTTGCCGCGGCCGCCGACGTATCCCATGTCCGACCGCTTGGGATCCGCCACGGATAGCGCGAGCACGTCCTGCTGGGTTACCGACGCCACATACAGTACACCCGTCTCTGCATCCACAGCGCCGCCCGTCCAGTTGGCGCCGCCGAGGTGCGAAGGCAGCATCATCATCCCGACCTTGCCGCCCGAATCGGCCACGATGGGCGGCGTGTACATGGGACCGGTCTTGTACTGCGACGCGATCTTGACGGCCGCGGCGCGAAGCTCGGGCGTGAAATCGATCAGGTCGTCCACACTAAGCCCCTGCCGGTCGAATGCCGCCGGCTTGGTGGGAAACGGTTGCGTCGCCGAAGTCTTTTCGCCGGGCACATCGGACTGCGGCACGGCGCGCTCCACAATCGGCCACACGGGCACGCCGGTCACGCGGTCGAACACGTAGGTGAACGCCTGCTTGGTGACCTGCGCCACGGCCTTAATCTTCTTTCCGCCGACCGTGATATCGGCCAGAATCGGGGGCGCGGCGATGTCCCAGTCCCACACGTCGTGATGCACCAGTTGGTAGTGCCACACGCGCTTGCCGGTGCGCGCGTCCAGGCACACCAGGCTGTCGGAAAACAGATTGTTGCCGGGATGCGTTCCACCGTAGAAATCGCCGGTGGGCATTTCGACCGGTATGTACACGTAGCCCAGTTCCTCATCGGCGCTCAAGGGAGCCCACGCGCCGGTGTTGCCGGTGTACTTCCAGGAATCGTTCTCCCAGGTCTCGTGGCCGAACTCGCCGGGTCGCGGAATGGTTTTGAACGTCCAGATGCGCTTGCCGGTGCGCACGTCGAAACCGCGGATGTAACCCGGCACGTTCTCTTTGCTGGTGGGCGCCGTGCCGGTCAGCAGCGCCGCGCCCACCACCACCGTCTCGCGGACCACGATTGCGGGCGAACTCGCGCCGATCTGTCCGGGCTTGACCACGTCGCGGTCCAGCCCTTCGGTCAAATCGACGAGCCCGGCCTTGCCGAACCCTGCGACCGGCAAGCCGGTCTTGGCGTGCAGCGCGATCAGTTGATAACCCGGCGAGATGAGCAGGATGCGGTCGTCGCCCTTGCCGTCGCTCCAGTAGGCGAGCCCGCGGTTGTTCACGCGCGCCACAACTTCGCCGCGCGCGCCTTCGTCCAGGCGATAGATCCACAGCGTCTCGCCGGTGGCCGCGTCCACCGCGATGGCATCGCGTCGCGTGCCGGCTGTGAAGTAGAGGACGCCGCCCACCATCAGCGGCGTCACTTCCCAGTTGAAATCCGGACGCCGCCCGAAGTTCTGCGACTTCCACTCCCAAACGATCTTCAGCTCCTTGACGTTAGAGGCATTGATCTGGTCGAGCGTGGAGTACTTCGTGGTGCCCGCATCGCCGCCGTAGAAACGCCATTCGCCTCCTTGGGCGCCGTGTTGGGCCTGGAGCAGCAGCGGCATGGTGAGCAACATCAGAAGCGGTATTCGAATGCGCATGTCAAGTCCTTCAACGCTTGGCTTCGATTTGAATTTCTTTTAACGCCGCGGCATCGCGGTCCAGTTCTTTGTCGCCCGCTGGAAATTCGTTCGCCGCGAACAGGTATGCGACCAGGTCGGCATACTGGCGCGTGCTGAGATTGCCCGGGTCGTCCGATGGCATGGTCTTCCGGGTCAGATCGTATAAATCGGCGGCGGTCTTGCCGTACCACTTCTGCAGGAACTCCGCGCCCACCAAGGGTGGCGATCCTTCGCCGCCGCCGAGGTTCTGCGCGTGGCACTTGGCGCATTCCTGACGGTAAACTGTGGCACCGCGTTCCGACTGCGCCTTGGTATAGACGCCGTCCCACACCGATCGCGCGGCCGCAGAGGCGGACAATGCGATCGCGAGCCATGCCACACACCGCAACGTACGCACGGCTATTTGGCCGCCGGTGTGGCCATCGGCTTCCCTTTTTCCACCACGTAGACGCCCACCAGTTTCAGCGGCACGGTTCCGGTATTGTGCGCATCGTGAATGCGTCCCGCGGAGATGACGAAACCGTCGCCGGCTTTGACTTTGCGGGTCGGCTCGCCCTCCACGATGATTTCCGCCTCGCCCTCCATCACGTAACTGATCTCGTCACCCGGATGCGTATGGCGTCCCGCGAAAACGCCGGGCGCGACTTCGACCCTCGCGACGACCGCTTCGCGGCCCGGCACGGAAACATCCTGCTTATGCACTACGGTGCGCTGAATGCCCGTGCCCTGCGAAAACAGGGTTATAGCGAACGCGCCCGCGACGATGGCGGCGAGTCCGGTCCCTTGAATGGATGACTTCATTCCCGGCAGTGTACTACGTTGCTGCCGTGGCTGCGAGTGGCCTGGCCGGCTAACTGGCCGCCTACCCTGTGATCGCGGCGAGCCTTTGTTCCAGAAAGCGGCGCTCCGCGGGAGAGCATTCGCAGGCCAGCGCGCGCGAATAGTAGAAGGCGGCTCGCGAGGGGTCTCCACTCTCCATCCAGAGCCGCGCGAGAGTGGCCGGCAGCAGATGGTAGCGGGTCAGCGACGGGTGATGTTCAATCTCCGCGAGCGCTGCAAGGCCGGCGGCGGGGCCCTGCGATCGCGATACAGCGACAGCGCGGTTCAGCGCGATCACGGGCGAGGGATTCAGTTGGTAGAGATGCCCATACAGCTTTGCGATCTGTTCCCAATCGGTCCCGGTGTAGTCGCCCGCAGTGGCGTGGGCGGCGGCAATGCCGGCTTCCAGGTGATAGGTGCTCATGCGCTTGCCGCGCGCGCTGCGGTCGAGCGCGCGCAGGCCTTCGGAGATCGCGCGTGTGTCCCAGCGCGAGCGGTCCTGCTCCTCAAGCAGCAGTACGGCGCCGGCATCGTCCGTGCGGGAGGCAGCGCGGGCGGATTGCAACAGCATGAGCGCGAGCAGCGCGTCGGCTTCCGGCGCGCCCGCAGTCTCGTGTCCGGCCACCAGGCGAGCCAGCCGGATGCTCTCTTCGCGCACATCGGCCAGGCCTCGCGTGTAGCCTTCATTGAACATCAGGTACAGGGTCTCGAGGACGCTTTCGCGGCGCGCGGCGAGTTCGCTCCCCACGGGCAGTTCAAAACGCAGGTCGCGATCCTGCACCAGCCGCTTGCCGCGCACGATGCGCTGGGCCGCGGCGGACTCCTGAATCAGGAACGCCCGCGCGATCTCACCCGCGCCGAAGCCGCACACGGTTTTGAGCGTGAGAGCGAGGCGGGCTTCGCGCGGAATCTCGGGGTGCGAGGCGAGGAAAATCATGGCGAGCTGATCGTCCATCTCGTCCCCCAGCAGGTCACCGCGCGCCGAGAAGACGCGTACCACTTCGGCGGTTTTGGCGGCGAGCGAGGCTTCGCGGCGCAGAACGTCGAGCGCGCGATTGCGGGCCACCGCGACTAGCCACGCCGAGGGATTTTGCGGGACACCCTGGTGCGGCCACTGCTCGAGCGCTCGCAGGAGCGCATCCTGGACCACGTCCTCCGCAAGCTGCAGATTACGTGGTCCGAGGATGCGGACCAGGGTGGCGGTCATGCGGCCCGCCTGGCGCCGGAACAAGTGGTCTACGAGTTGATCCGGGGGGTTCATCAACTTACAGCGCGGGGATTACACGACGTGAATACGGCGGACTTCGATGGCGCCGAATTCGAGGTGTGGGCAGTCCTTGGTCCACTCGACCGCGTCTTCGTAGCTATCGGCGTGGATCAGGAAGTAGCCCGCCACCACGTCTTTGGTTTCGGCGTAAGGCCCGTCCGTGATGCGCATGCCGCCGCCCTGGCCGCGGAGGACCCGGCCGGTGCCGTCCTCCAGTTTATTGCTGCCGCCGATGCGTCCGGCGGCGGCCAGTTTCTGGCCCCAGGCCTTGTAACGAGCGATGACGGCCTGCATTTCCGCGGGGCTCATTTCCGGCATCGCGGCCGTTTCGTGAAGCAGAAGTAAGTAGCTTTCCATGTTGCGTCCTTTCGCAGGATAGACGAACCGGCCGCTTTGAAATCGACAACCGCCTGAATCGTGGCGGAAATTTTGGGGTGATTTATTGAAAAGAAAAGAGATGTGCGTCAGAAACCGCCAGGATTCTGGCGGTTTGTGGCTGCTGTCCCGGAAATGTCCTATGTCTCGATTATCCGATGGCGCACCAAATCCGGAGCCTTCGTAAACCACGAAAAAGCCGACCAAGTGGTTTCAGGGCTTTCACTTGCGCGATATTTTTTGTTGACGAAACGGCTATCTTCCGGTTTCGCCCAGGATCTCCGGCCCGAGGATTTGCAGGTGGACCTCTTCCATCACGTGACCGGCGCTCTCCAAGTGCTCACGCAGCCGCAGCGCCGTCAGGTGGCTCATGCGGTATTCGGCGAGAGTCAGACGGCGGAGCGCCCGCATGCGCAGGGGACGCATGGTGCAATCAGGGCACGGCATCAGGAAATAGGTCTCGTTGTCCGCGAGTTCTTGCGAGCGGGAATTCGACTCGACGTAAATTTGCGCCGTCAAGCCGAGCTGGCAGAAGTTGACACGGAGCCCTTCGGTTTCGGGGAACAATGCCCAAAACTCGTTTTCTGTCTCGATGTATTCGTGAAAATTAAATGTCCGGGGCAACGGATAAGCACTCGCCGGATCCAAAAACGAAAAACCTGACACCTGGGACTCCTGAATCCCAGTATCGCTCTGCTGTGCCCTTCCGCACAAATCAGCGGGAAAAGGGCGGGGAGTCTTTCCCGCCCTTTCGATTCGTCTATTTAGTCTTCGATCCGGTAGTCTCGCGATTGGCCTGACTGCCTTGCGTTCCATGGCCCGCCATGGCGCCTTGGGGCTGCGCCCGCAGTTGGTTGTGAACGTCTTTCACGCCGGATACCGATTCGACGGCATCCTCGGCCATGCGCTTCTCCTCGCGCCGTTCCACAGTTCCGGTGAGCGTCACCTCGCCATTCTTCACCTGGATATCGATCTCACTGGCATCGACCCCCGAATGATGGGTGAGCCGCTCACATATGTCTTCGCGGATCCGCTCGTCCGAGCGCTGATAACCCTTCGGACCTCGCCCGCTATGGGGTCCGTGCTCGGAATAGGAGCCGAGGCCGCCCGAATAGGAGCGCTCGCCTCCCCATCCTGCATACCCCGAACCGCCCCACGTCGTGCCGTATCCGCGCTGCCCGGTGCCGAAATATTCCGGACCGCCGCGGAACTGTCGGGTGAATGCACCCGGTCCATAATCGCCCCGGGGATAACCACGGCTCGGCCGATTGTAGCCTTGGTCACCGCGCTCGCCGGCCTCGCGGTTTCCTTCGTACTGACGCGAACGCTCCGGCTCCCGGTCATATCGCCAGTCACGATCTTGCTCGTACCTGGAACGATTCTCGTTGTAAGGTTCATCGCGACCGTGGCCGCGGTTCCATTCGTCACCTCCATAACTATAACGGCCTTCGTATCCTCGATTGCGTTCGTCTTCCCAAGCGCGATCCGAGGTCTGGCGGTTGCCTTCACGGCTCCGGTTTTGCATCTGTTCCCGTTCCCAGTTACTTCGGTCTGACATAGTCTGAGTCCTTTCCCGAGAAGCTCTCGCTTCTACACTTTTATGGTCCCTCTCAGGCTGCAATCGGCGCAAGGTAAGGAGCAGCGGTCATGTTAGTTCCGAACCAAAATCCGCGGCATAAGTGGGCTTCATGCTACTTACTGGCTTAGTGTGTGTTTTCGGATTGTGAAGCTAGTGATTTTTCCTCTTGACGCGCTTTCCCGGTCCGTGCATAATCAAATAGTTATTTAACCTATAGGTTACGCAAAAAATGACTCAAACCCAAAACCTCGATGCCACGTTTGCCGCCCTGGCCGATTCCACTCGCCGCGCCATCCTGGCACGGCTTGCTTCCGGCGAGGCGTCGGTCACCGAACTCGGCAAGCCGTTCGCGATGAGCCAACCGGCGATCTCGAAACACCTGAAGGTGCTCGAGCAGGCGGGACTGATCAGCCGGGGCCGCGATGCACAGCGGCGGCCCTGCCGTCTTGAGGCCCAGCCTCTGGAGCAGGCCTGCAGCTGGCTGGAAAATTACCGGCGGTTCTGGGAGGAAAGCTTCGAGCGGCTGGACGCTTTGCTCGAAGACATGAAAGCTAAAGAGAAGAAAGGAAAAAAGCGATGATCAACACAGGAACCCTGGAAGTTACGACACCTTCGGACCGCGAGATTGCGATGACGCGCGTCTTCAATGCCCCCCGGCAGATGGTCTTCGACGCCTTTTCGAAGCCGGAACTGCTGAAGCGATGGTTCGGTCCGCACGGATGGTCGCTGGTAGTGTGCGAGGTCGATTTTCGAGAGGGCGGCGGCTTTCGATTCGTGCTGCGCGGACCCGATGGCCGCGACATGGGGATGCGGGGCGTCTATCGCGAGATCGCAGCGCCGGAGCGCTCGGTTCACGTAGAGTCCTTCGACGACTACCCGGGCGAATCGCAGGTGACGGCGGTTTTCGTCGAGCACGAAGGCCGGACAACCATGACCGCGACGGTGCTTTACCCCTCGCAGGAGATTCGCGACATTGTCATCAAGACCGGAATGGAACACGGCGCCGCGGAGAGTTACGACAAGCTGGCGGAGATACTGGCGGAGGCGGCGTGACCGATACCCGAGCCGAAGCGGTGGTTGCCGAGCTGAAAAAGCTCGGCACCAAACGCACGCGCGACGGCATGGCGCGGTACACCATTCCGTCCGATCGCGCGTTCGGTGTTCCGATGGCGGCCATGCAGGCACTGGCGAAACGGCTCGGGCGGGATCACGATCTGGCGCTCGCGCTGTGGGATACCGGTTGGTATGAGGCACGCACGGTGGCCGCGCTGATCGACCAACCGGAGCGCGTGACCGGAGCGCAGATGGATCGCTGGGCGCGCGAGTTCGGCAACTGGGCAGTCTGCGACTCGGTATGTTTTTTTCTCTTCGACCGAACGCCGCACGCATTCGAAAAGGTGAAGAAATGGTCGCGCAGCAAAGACGAATATGTGAAGCGGGGGGCCTTCGCGCTCCTCGCCAGTCTGGCGGCCCACGATAAGGTCTCTAGTGACGAGGCCTTCCTCGATTGCCTGCCGCTGATCGAAGCAGCCGCGGCCGACGATCGCAACTTTGTCAAGAAGGGCGTGAGTTGGGCATTGCGTTTGTTAGGACGGCGCAGCCCTGCGCTGCACGCCGCTTCCGTGGCCGCAGCCGAACGGTTGGCCGCTTCAGAGGCACCGGCAGCGCGATGGGTGGGAAGGGGCGCGGTCAAGGAACTTGGCAATCCGAAGGTGGTGGCCGGCGTCCAGGCGCGGGCGAAAAAGAAGGCAGCTACCGGTGGCAAACAGGTTCGCTAGTGTTCCGCTTCTTAAATAACTAGACAATAAAGAAGGATAGGTGTAATCTGGGTTTTCGACGTAATGTGGAAACCCGCCGAGCCGCTGCGCCTTGATGCTCAAGACCGGAGCATTTTGGAAGGTCTACTCCGTTGCGGCACAACGCCTCAGAGGGTTGTGTTTCGTGTACAGGTCCTGCTTGGGTCGGCTGCCGGCGTTGCGAACAATAGACTCGCGGCGGAGTTGGACACTACTCGCTCGACGGTAATCAAATGGCGTGACCGATATCAGGAATGCGGCCTGGAGGGCGTGCTGGAAGATGCGCCGAGAAGCGGACGGAAGAAGACGATCAGTCAGGAGAGGGAGCAGAAGATCGTCAAGGCGACATTAGAAACGAAGCCTGCCAATGGGACGCATTGGAGTACACGAACCATGGCGGCAGCTCAGGGCGTAAGCGATACTACTGTCCATCGCATCTGGAAGGTTCACCGACTCCAGCCGCACCGAGTAGAGAAGTTCAAACTCAGCAAAGATCCGCGTTTCAGCGAGAAGATGCGCGATGTCGTCGGGTTGTACTTGAACCCGCCCGACAAAGCGCTGGTGCTCAGCGTGGATGAGAAGAGCCAGATTCAAGCCCTCGATCGGACGCAGCCGCTCCTGCCAATGCGGCCGGGGATCCCCGAGCGCCAGACCCATGATTACGAACGATATGGCACGACGACGTTGTTCGCCGCGCTCAACGTTTTGGACGGGACCGTCATTGGCCAGTGCCAGCCAAGGCACAGGCACCAAGAGTTTCTGAAGTTGCTGGAAAAGATTGAACGGACGGTTCCGCAGCGGCAGGAAGTTCATCTGATCCTCGACAACTATGGGACTCATACACACGGAGATGTGAAGGAATGGCTTGCAGCCCATCCGCGCTACCATCTGCACTTCACACCCACCGGTGCCTCTTGGCTGAACCTGGTGGAGCGCTTTTTTGCCGAGATCACCGACCGTCGGATCCGGCGGGGAACGTTTCGGAGCGTTCAGCAGTTGGTTCACGCGATCGCCAGCTACATTCGTGAGCGCACCAAGGTGCCAAGGCCGTTTGTCTGGGCGGCAAAGCCTATGAGCATCCTTCGCAAGATCAAGCGGAATCGAAAGTCAACGCCAGCCGAATGAGCTCCACCAACTCCGATCTCGCAAAGGCGTTTCCCGCTTTTCTCAGGGACGATGCGCTCGAAGTAGTTTCGGTCCTTCCACCACCCACATGGAACACCGAGGCATTCTTGGTGTGTGTGGGTGGAGAAGCGATATCTATCCCTTATCGCATCTACCACGACCCAGCTCTCATCGATGCAACAAACCTCACAGCCCGCCAGCGAGAACTGCTTGACTGCCTTTTGACAAGGCATCACAACGGTTTCATTCGCGAACGACATCTTCAAGGCATTCTCTGTGCCCAGAACGAATGGATTCCTCCTTTTGTCGTTCAGCTCGTTGGTGAATATGTGATCGAAATCCTCCAGGCGGTGAGCAGGGACCTCCATCATCTCGATCCGCAGTTGTATCGATCGTTTCTTCGAGGAAATCCCCGGTACTTTGCCCTTACGAAACAGCGGGTCATCAGCTATTGGAATTGCTACTATCGCTGGCAGTGCCGGGCAGATTATGTAGGCTTTCAGATAGTGGACTTCCTGGAGCGCCTCGCAACTACGGACCAAAGATGACCATTCTTAGAAGGGGTCACAACCCTCCTGTCAGCACTTGTATACCTATTTTAGAAGCAGCACACTAGGTGATCTCGCTAGTTGCCGCCGCCGGTCCCGCCATCGGCGTTATCGTGCACCGCGGCCTCGGCGGCCTGCAGGATATGGAGCGTGTCAACCTCTTGTTGCGGAACCCGCTCCAGCGCGCTCTTGACCGCGCTGCGGGTGGATTCGCGGTACTGGGGCGCCAAGGTCTCGGCTGCGGTCCGAAGGGCCACGGCGGCGTGATACATAAGGAAGGGCTGTTCCGATGCGGAGGACGTTGTGCCGAAGCGGTCGGCCAGCCAGGCGAGGTAGTCGGGATTGGGGCGCATTTGCAGGAAGGCAAGAGCGGCGAGACGTTCTCCGGCCGTGCTGCCTTTGGCCAACTGCGGCAGCAGGCTATAGGTAGGCCCGTGCAACACCCTCATCTTGGCTACGACGCCGTCGAGCAGGCGGGTTCGTTCGGGCGAGAACGACATGGTGGAACGCCGCACGTTGTATTCCTGGGCCAGCGTGTAGATCTGCCGCTGCAATTGGCTGACATCGACTTCCGTGGCCACTTCGGCAACCCGCTGCGCGGCCGCGATCTGGCCGGGATCGACCGACTGCGGGCGCGCCGCACCACCAGCGGCGGGGACCAACGGCGCTTCGCCCGCGGCTTTCACAATCCGCTGCACCTCGTCCTGCGGCGATTCGGCGCGGGCCAGCGCGCCCGTCAAGAACAACCGTGTGAGCAGGTATCCCAGGAGAAAGCCGCAAACGGAAAAGAGAATAATCAGCGCCAGCGCGACACTCTCTCGGCCGGGCGCCTTGTCCCCGAAGCTGGCGCCGAAATAAGCCGCCATGTCATGCAGATATTTAGGGAATTTTTCGAGGTTGATGAGACCGAGGCCGACGATGATCTTGGTGAGCCAGTCCGAAATCTGTTCGAGGTTGGTGTTGACCTGGAAGCCGGCGCGAGGCACGGTGCCGGGTGCGGCCGCGCCGGCGGCCGCCGTACCCGTGGCCGGAGCGTGCGCGGTATCGGGCTGAGAGGTCTGCGCTCGCGGGATGCCGAACAGGAATCCGAGCAGCGCGCCGCTAAGCAGCGAGGCCGCGGCAATCAAGATGCCCGCTCCGATGTATCGGAACAGATCGTCTACCGGGCCGGCGGGCACTACCGCATGGATGGAGTAGAACAGCAGGCCGCAGGCGCCCACGTAGGAGAAGGCCAGAAGCAGGTCGCGCGTAATCCGGGTATCGCGTTCGCTCTGCGATTCCTTGTCGTCTGTCTCGCCGCGCAGGGCGAGGGGCCTGACGGAGAGGAATCGCCAACTCAGGGCTGCAATGATCACGCCGGTGCCAGCAAAAATCACGAATTGACGGGACGGACCAGCCGGCGTCACCTGCGAGATGCCGTAGAGCAGGGCTGCGCCGGCAGCCGCCCAGGCGGTGAGCAGCAGCAGCATGCCGCCGGGCCAGCGCTCGCCGGCGCCGGATAAAAATTGCTGGCCGAGCAGCAGGACAACGAGTCCAATGCCGGTAAAAAGGATGGCGTCAGAAATGGGACCGGCCGGCGTGAGTTGCAGAATCGCCCGGATAAAGAGATATCCGGCCACGACGTAAGCCGCCGCGAGAGCCAGTGACCGCCAGTTAAGGCTCGGCATCACATGGGATTATAGGTCAGGCATCCGGAGATATCCAAGTACTTGCGGAAAAGATTTTGCGAACGCGTGGCACCCTGCCGGCGTAGTTAGGACATGCGCACCGAATTCCAGTATGCTCTGCGCGCTCTTCTGCGCGACCGCGCCTTCGCCCTCACCGTGATCCTTTCGCTGGCGCTGGGGATTGGCGCCAATACCCCTATACCAGTTCTTTTTGCCAGCTGATCCCTCGGGACCGGGACCGGGCCAGTGATCTCCAGGCCGCCGTCGCAATAGTTCATCCGCAGATCCACGATGCCTTCCGGGATGCTGCGGCGTTCCTCGTAACTCGTCGGCTCCTTGCGCGGATCGCCGATCTGGCGGACGGCAGTTTCAGCCTGCTTTAGCGGCGGCAGCGCGGAGACCTTACCCGCGCTCTGAAGCTCGCCCTCGATCTCGAATGCGTATCTCGTAGACGCGGATGTCGGCCACCCTTTCGAATAGTCGATCAACGAGTCCTGCATTCCGTCGCGGATCGTCGCGATTTCCTGGTGAGCCGCACGGCTTCAGCCTCCAGATCGCCTTTCGCAACGGCCTGCCGACCGGGAACGTTTCCGAATCGCTTCGCCCCTGGGAAACAGGATGACCACGTTTTTAACCGGTGCCACTCCGATGTTTTCAAGACGAAGTTCGGCGTCGTGGCTGCACCCGGCCGACGTTAACAGAGTAGCGACGAGCAGCACGAGGCATATGCGTTCGGCTGACGAAAATTTACTCCATCTCACGATTTAGCAGTACCGCCCTGGCAGGAAGTACGGTGCCCCTTCCGACAAACGGTAGTGTAGTGGGATTTTGAGAAAGTGACCGCAGTCGCGTCTACTTCGCGGGTTGGTAATCCTCGAACTCCCAATAGCCGATCCGGCTAACCTTCGCCGCAATCTGTTGCCACGTCGCCCCGCTGCAACGCTCGACGAGTCGGCGCAAGTCTCCTTCGATCGCTTCGTAATTGTATGCGAGAACCACGATGTGATGACGGCCGACGAGAAAGCCTTCGCGGTCGCACTTGTCCCGAAGCCACAGGGGGGTACATAGGGTAACGTCAAAGCTCTCTTCGCCGTGTCCCGGCGAGGGTCCGACGAAGAGCCTCGGGACCGCCGCAAATCGGTGCGGCTCTGCGGGCCGAAAGCTGATTGGGTCGTCACCATCAATGGTGCAGATTCGCCTCAATGCCGCGTGCATAGAACGCCTTTATGGTAACGGCTCCGGTCAGTCGCCGTTGAGAGGGTTTAGCGGAAAGTGGCAGTCCTCACCTGCCGAGCCTCAACGGGGAAGTACGCGGAATGCAATACCGACGAACAGGGCCAACAGCAGCGGGGCCAAGAGTACCGTCGCCATTACCAGAGCCTCCCGCTTGAATGTGAAGTGCATCCAGATTGGTGGACGTTCTCCTGCGGCGGAAAGACGGTGGACGTTGAATGGGCTTAGCGGAGAATGGCGAGCCAAACCGGACCGGTTCGGACCACTTTCGGCTAATGCCGTTTACCATCCGAACCGGCGCAATCCTTCAGCGCTAGTTTGGAATCCGGCGGCCCCGAACAATTCGGCAGCATAATAGAGGCGTAGTGAGTATGCGTATCTTCAGCTCTGGAAACACCTTCGTGAGCAAGTCTTGAAACGTGTCCACCACATTTGTTGCGAACGCGGCCTGTACGCCGCCGCTTCCGATTACAGGCTGTCCTCCGAAGTACAGTGCGACCTTCGCCAACTTCTTTGAATAATCTGTCGTATCGCTGGGTCAATTCCTTCTTGCGAGACTCGAGCCCCTGCGTCCCAACAAATCGTTGGCGAAAAGATTTTGCGAACGCGCGGCACCCTGCCGGCGTAGTTAGGACATGCGCACCGAATTCCAGTACGCTCTGCGCGCGCTTCTGCGCGACCGCGCCTTCGCCCTCACCGTGATCCTTTCGCTGGCGCTGGGGATTGGCGCCAACACAGCGATCTTCTCCCTCATCGACGGCATCCTGCTGCGCGCGCCCGATTACCGCGAACCGGAGCGCCTGATATCGATCAGCCAGGCGATTCCGAAGTTCGCCAAGAGCTATCCGACGCTGCCGGTGAACATTGCCATCTTCAAAGTCTGGCAGGAGAAGTACACGGCCGCCGAGAGCATGGCCATTTCCAACAAGGTCTCCTTCGACCTGACGGGCGTGGGACAGCCGGAGCAACTCGCCGGGGCGCTGGTCTCGTCCGGGTGGTTCCACGTTTTTGGGGCGAAGCCGCGACTAGGCCGAGACTTCGCGGCCGAGGAAGAGCAGAGCGGGCATGACCGCGTGGTCATCATCACGGAATCGCTGTGGCGCAGGCGGTTTCAGGGGGATCCGGCGATTGTGGGCCGCAAGATCCTGCTGGGGGGACGGCCACATGAAGTGGTTGGCGTGATGTCGAACAGCTTCCGGTACCCGGCCGGCGCCCAGACGACGGTGAACGGGCACGCGTCGGGCAAGCCGGTGGAAGTGTACAAGCCGATCGGATATCAACCGGGCGACCTGAAGGTGCGGCTTTCCGACATGAACTATTGGACCATGGCCCGGCTCAGGCCACGCGTTACGATGGCGCGCGCGCAGGCGGAGATGAACGTACTGCAGGCGACGGTGGACCGGCAGATCGAAGGCAACTTCGATGTGCATGCCAACCTTTCGCCGCTGATGGACAACCTGGTGGGCAGTTCGCGCCGGGGCCTGGTGCTGGTGATGGCGGCGGTGGGCGCGGTGCTGCTGGTGCTGGTGGTAAACCTGGCCAACCTCTCGCTGGCCCGCGCGGCGGGGCGTGCGCGCGACGCGGCGATCCGCACCGCGCTGGGCGCCAGCCAGTCCAGGCTGGTGCGGCAATCGCTGATGGAGAGCGTACTGCTGGCGGTTGCGGGCGGCATACTCGGAATGCTGCTGGCGTGGTGGGGGGTGAACGCGCTGGTAGCGGCGGCACCGGTAGATCTGCCGCGACTGGCCGAGGTCCACATGGACTGGCGGGTGCTGCTGTTCGCCGCGGGTGTTTCGCTGCTGGCGGGGATAGCCTTCGGCGTCCTGCCGGCGCTGCGCAGCGCGTGGACGGCGCCGATCGAGGCGCTGAAATCGGGCAGCCGCAGCAATACCGAAGGCCGCGGCGGATTGCGTTTGCGTAACCTGCTGGTGAGCCTGGAGGTGGGGTTGAGCGCCGCGCTACTGGTGACGGCCGGCCTGTTGATCGTGAGTTTCACGCGCGTGATGACGGTGGACCGCGGCTTCCAGGTGGAGCGGGTGCTGGCGCTCGATCTTTCGCTGTCGCGCACGCGTTATGCGCAGACCCCGCAACAAGTCGCTATTTTGGACCGGATCCTGCAGAAGGCGGAGGCGCTACCGGGGGTACAGTCGGCGTCGTTGACCTCGGCGCTGCCGCTCTCCGGAGAAACGTGGATCGACCTCGCGGAGCGCGAACACGAAACCCGGCCGCCCAGCGAGCTGCCTGCCACCAACGTGCGGTTCGTCAGCCCCGGGTATTTCCGTACCCTGCACGTGGACCTGAGCGAGGGGCGCAATTTCGAGGAGCGCGACCGCAACAGCAAGGTCGTGATTGTTTCGGCCAGCCTGGCGAAACGTTTGTGGGGCCCGGAGAATCCGCTGGGCCGCCACATGAAACACAGTGGCAGTGTGGTGGAAGTGATCGGCATCACGCCGGATTTCCGCAGCACCAGCCTGGACCACGAACCGGTCAACATGCTCTACGTCCCTTACTGGCAGCGTCCGCAAATGAGCACCTCGCTGCTGCTGCGCACCGGCATGGACCCGAAGCAGATGGTGAATGCGGCGCGCTCCGCGCTGTGGGAGTTGGATTCGGAAATGGTGATCCCGGAGGTCCGCACGCTGCAGGAGGTGATGGCGGAATCGGTGGGACAGCGGCGTTTCCAGATGCTGCTGGTATTGCTGTTCGCAGCCGCGGCTCTGGCGCTGGCGGCGATCGGGACCTACGGGGTGCTCTCCTATGCGGTAGCGCGGCGCACCAGCGAGATGGGCATCCGGATGGCGCTGGGCGCGTCGCAGGGAGAGGTGCTGGCGATGGTGCTGCGGCAGGGCATGATGCCGGTGGTGGCGGGGCTGGCGGGAGGCGCGATGGTGGCGCTGGCGGTAGGCCGCTATCTGGAAAGCCTGATTTATCAGGTGAGCCCGCGCAACCCGGCAGCATTCGCGGTATCGGCCGCGGTCTTGGCGATGGTCTCGATTGCGGCGTGCCTGATTCCAGCACGCCGGGCCACGCGGGTCAATCCGATCGACGCGCTGCGCTTCGAGTAGGAGGTAGTGCCTACACTGCCTTCTTGTACATCTGCAGCAGCATGACTACGGGGGTACGGGCGACGATGCCGTGCACCAGTTGTGGGGGCATATGCACCAGGGTACCGGCAGAGGCCTGATGCACGTCCTCGCCGAGCTTCAGTTGGGCCTCACCGCTGTGGATGTAAATGCTGGCCGCCATGGGCGCGGTGTGCGCAGAGAGTTCCTGGCCGGCCGCGAATCCGAAGACCAGCATTTTGACATGATCGTCGTTGTAGAGCGTGCGGCTGAGAATTCCGTTCTCCGGGATTTGCACTTCGTGGCTCAAGTTTGGGATCAACGTGTAGTTCACCTCTCCACTATGAGCCGGCGGCGCCTCATCGGCAGTGACCGCAGTCACTTCATCAACGATTCCAGATCCACCGACGCGGCCATGGCGAGATAACCCGCACGATTCGGATGCAGATGGTCGCCCGCGCCTCCTGCGGTGCTGTCGGGAACGAATTCAGGACGCATGCCGCCGGTTGCGGGGTCGAGCGTTGCGCGATCGAAATCCGCCACGCCATCGAACACGCCCGGCCCGCGGATCCATTGGTTCAACTCGCGCCGCTTGGCATCTTCCGCGGCTGACCCGTGCCCGCCGGTGGCGCCGAGGGCGCTGACCACGGTGGCGCCAATTACTCGAATGCCCGGGAGTTTCGCCCGCAGGCGAGCCACCGCTTCCTTCATCGCAGCGGTCACCTGCTCTACGGGAGTATTTACCGTGGCGGCGAAATCGTTGATGCCTTCGAGCCAGATCACCGCCGTGACACCCGACAGGCTGAGGACGTCACGCTCCAGCCGCTGGCCCGCAGCCGGACCTCCGGAGAACGGCCTCTCCGCCGAGTATTCCGGCGGACCGGATACCCGATTGCCGCCGATGCCGGCATTCACGACCGCCACCCGATTGCCGTAGCGTGCATGCAGCCGCCGTGCGAGAGCGTTCGGCCAGCGGTCGTCCCCGTTGAGCGTGGAGGCCGTGCCGTCTGTGATCGAATCGCCGAACGCGACGATGACCTTGGTATTCGCCGGCGCCATCACGTCCAGCGCATCCACGAAATACCAGGACGTTGTGGTGAAAGGGAACGCCGTTTCGTCTTCCGCCTCGCCATGCGCGCCAGCGCCAGGGGCCGAAAGGTATGAGGTGGTCAAGGCCTTGGCGTGCCACGTCATGGGACCGCTCTGGCCGGCTATGTGGAAGCTCACGGCCAGCCTGCGCCCGCTGAGTTCCGCCGGATCCTTGACGAAGGGCAGCGCGACCGCGTCACTCCAGACGGTTTCACCCGGCGGAACGGTGATGGCGGCCTTGCCGGTAAATTGCACGGGGCGATTGGTTCCTTTCACCAGCTTTCCAGCACAGTGGGATCCGAAGCTTGGAATTCACGTGACTTGAAGTCGCGGC
>JADMIO011201749.1_pt1 | contig 21705 bp, 31 predicted proteins | sample 8958161 | NCBI WGS metagenome assembly JADMIO01 (sample SAMN16585339, study PRJNA669376) | soil metagenome | isolation source: Crop rotation soil | place: USA: Cullars Rotation, Alabama | collected 2011
GACCGCCGTATGGTGCCCTACACTGAAGGTGTTCAACTGCCACCGCAGCCGCAGGACAAGGATGCGGAGGGCAAATTGATGTATCGCTCCGGCTTCTACGCGAAGATCGCCGGCAACGCACTGGACGGCGTGCGGGAATGGTGCAGCAACGCACAGGTGCTGCTGAACGCTCTGGACGAACTGTACCAGCAGATCATCAAAGCGCCGGAAACCACACTCGGGCAAATCCCGATCATCGCCATCGTCTCTACCGTCCCCGTCAAAAGCGGAACGGGGGCGCGGTCGTCGACGAACTATGCTCCGGTGCTGCGGATCGAAGGTTGGACCGATCGGCCTGACATCCTTGGGCCGCGCACCGTCTCGCCGCCGGCAGCCACGGCACACGCCAACCTGACGCCGGCCGTGGCGCAGCAGATGGCGACCGCGTCGGTTGAACAACCCGCGACGCCGGCGCCCGCCGCCATCGCGGCTGCCACCGCTTCGGCGGCCGCGCCAAAAGCCGGGATGCCGTTTTAGTAGCTGAACCAATGACGGCCCCGGCTTCGTGCCGGGGTCGCATCAGGACATACCAAATGAACACCACGATCGCACTGAGCGACGAGCAGGAAGCGGCCAGCAACATGATCTTCGAATATCTCGGGGATCACGAGCCAGGGCAGTTTTCGCTTCAAGGTTATGCGGGCTCCGGCAAAACAACCGTGTTGGCCGAGGTTGCGCGCGACATACCGGGAGCGATCCTTTGCACGCTGACCGGAAAGGCCGCATCCGTGTTGCGGCGCAAAACCGGCTTGCAGGCGTCCACCATCCACAGTGCGTTCTATCAGTTGGTGGAGGCTGGCGTGGATAAGGCGGGACGCGCCCGGTTGCGTTTCGACGTGACGCATGAGCGCGGCCAGCTCGCCGACAAGATCGTGCTGATCGACGAATCGTCGATGATTTCGCACGAGATGGCGCGCGACATCATCAACACCGGGGCAAAGATCGTGGCGTGTGGTGATCCCGGGCAGTTGCCGCCGGTCACCGGGGCGCGGTTCTTCAGCCACGCCAACGTGACGTTGGAGACCATCCACCGACAGGCGCTGGAAAGCCCGATCATTCGGCAGGCGCACCGCGTCAGAAACGAACAGCCCTACCGCGAAGACGGCGATGCGTTTCGGGTGCTGAAGCGCGGCCTGACGGACGAAGAGATCATCGGCGCCGATGTGATCCTGTGCCACACCAACGCGACGCGCTACGCGGCGAACCTGCATGCCAGGAACGTGCGCGGTTTCATTCAGCCAAATCCCCAGATCGGCGAGCCCGTCATGTGCCTGAAGAACGCGCAACAGTTCGGCATCTTCAATGGCGCGGTCTACACGCTGACCCGGCCGTTTCTAGACGGTGATTGCGAAATCTGGATCGACGTGGACGGCGACCAGAAGTGCATCCCATGGGTGACGTTCAACGGGATGCGGAGCGCGGTGCCGGATCACGTCGAGGCGCTGACATCATTCGACTTCGGCTACGCCATGACCGTGCATAAAGCCCAGGGATCAGAGTGGCCGAACGTCGTCCTGATCGATGAATATTACAAACGGTTGGAGCGATCATCCTGGCTCTACACCGGAATCACGCGGGCCATGGATCGGATCACCATCACGCCCTTCCCGCCGGGATACAAAGAGCCAGCGAAATTGCCGTTCTGACGAATGGTGGTGGTGGCTTCTTACATCGGTCCTGATAGCGACCTGACGCCTGACGCGGCGCAAATCGTCGCGTTCTGTTCGTGGTGGTTCGAACGCACCAACCGAGGTGTGATCGAGATCGGCTGGATAAACGCCATCACTGACAAGTTGACCGAGTTCGAACAATTCGAGCGAAACGATTTGCAGTCCCTGGCCGCGACCGCCGTGCAAGCCAATCTCGTGCCCGGGCAGGCGTGTTACATCCGCGCCGCCACGGTGCATCCACGCGGCAATTCCACCGGCTACACGACCGATATGGATTTCGTGCAGGCGCCGGGGATCTGGTCAGACATCGATAAGGAAGAAGACTTCGAACGCGCCAGGACGATTGAAACCTTGGTGCGGCCCAACGCCAGCGTGATCACCGGCACGGTGCCCAACACAAGGGTGCAAAGCTGGTTCCGCGCGTCGGAGCCCATCGTCTCCCCCGATCTGGTGCGCTCGCTCAATATCAGGCTGCACAAACTCTATGGCGGCGACCCTTCGGTGGTGAACCCGTCCCGCCTGATGCGCCTCCCGGGCACGATCGCGTGGCCGCGCAAAGAGGGGCGCATCCCTGAGATCGTGCAGTTCATCCGGCCCGGCCCGGAAGACAACCGGCCGAACAGTTACCCTCTTTCGCTTCTGACCAGCCAGCTTCCGGCCGGGGATGAGCAGGAACCGCAACGGCCGCAAGCCTCGGCGGCGGCCGCGTTCGGCATGGGCGGCCTGTCCACCGTCTCCAGCCTGATCGCCGCGATCAAAGCCGGACGCGAGTGGCACAACCACATGATTCAGCTCGTCGCGCACTGGGTCGCGATGGGGCGTTCGTCGACCGAGATCATGGGCCATTGCGAAGGCTGGACCATGGCCGGCTACACGCACGAGCAAACGCGTCGCGAGGTCGCCAAGGCGATCGAGGGGGCGCGACTCAAATGGCATGTGCCGGATGCTGATCCCGCCATTGGGCAGGTTGAACCCAGGCGCCTCGACATCCTCTCCCTGTCCGATCTGGACGCGCTGCCGCCGCCCGTGTGGCTCGTGCATGGCCTCGTGCCGGAACGGTCCCTGGTGGTGCCCTACGGGCCGCCCAAGGCGGGCAAGACGTTTGTCATCTTGTCGCTCGGTCTACACATCGCCGCCGGCCTGTCATGGTTCGGCCACCCAGTCCAGCAAGGCGCCGTGGTCTACATCGCCGGCGAAGGTGTCGGCGGCCTGTCGCTACGACTAAAGGCGATGCGGACGCGCTACGGCATCGACGCCGATGTGCCGTTCTGGGTGATCCCGCGCGCCGTCAATTTCCGCGTTCCGGCGGAAGTGAACGGTCTGGAAGCCATCATCCGCGCCACGATCGGCAACGCGCCGTTGCGACTTCTGGTTGTGGACACACTGGCCCGCGCGATGCCCGGAGCGGACGAGAATTCGGCGCAAGAGGTCGGCTCCGTCATCGCCGCCGCCGACTATCTGAAGGACGCGCTGCACTGCACAACGGCGCTGATCCACCATGAAGGTAAGGACGGAGATCGCGGCGCGCGGGGCACGTCGGCGCTGCGTGGCGCATGGGACGCGGCCTACCAGATCACCGGCTCACGCGGCCGCGCCAGGCTGACCGTGGTCGATCAGAAGGACGCGGAAGCGGGTCAGATCTTGTCGTTCATCATGGAAGAGGTGCCGGTCGGGATCGGCCGCAACAGCCTCGTGCCGGTGCTGGATGAGACGCCGGAACCGGACGCGGAAGAGCGTCCGCGCGAGATCACTGGGCACGCCGGCCTTGTGCTTCAGGCACTCCGCGATGTCATGGCCGGACCTGAGTCTGCCATCCTTCCGCCCCTGTCCGGCATGCCGTCAGGCGAAGTGCGCGGCGCGTCTGTGGAGGCGGTTAGGCGCAAAGTTTATGAAAGAATGCCTAGTAGCACGGCTGAGGCACGGCAGAAGGCGTTCGTCCGCAGCGTCCAGAATTTGATGCAGCGGGGAGCCATCGGCGTGCGTGACCCCTGGATATGGTTGGCATAGCAAAATGAAACCGGACACCGGACATACCGGACAACAGACGGACATTTGTCCGGCCGAAGGGCAGACAAAGGCCGGACAAAAAAGCCTCCCCCTAAAGGGGGGCTTTTGTCCGGTCTGTCTGTCCGGCCCAGACACCCGTTGATATTTGGTAAGTGGAGGCTTTGAGATGAGCGTGACCCGCAAGATCCGAACCCCGGAAGACTATGACCGGTTTCGCATGGCGATGATCCCGATCGACCAGGCGTTTTTCGCGTCCGAGACCAAATGGGGCGTCGGCCGGCTGGAAAGGATTGTAAGCCTATCCACCCTGCAAGCCTACCGCCGTGGCTGGGACGCCTACCGCGTCGCCCTGGAAGCCGCTGACGGCGAGGCGCTGGAGGAGATCGGTCCCCGCATGGTCCAGGCGCTGGCGTTCATGGACGCCGAGGCGACAGCCGCCGGCCACGCGCCGCTGGCGCCGGACACGTGGGAGCACGCCATGGCTGACGGCACGGTCCTGGTGGTCGTGCGGACCAACGCCGAGGCGTCGGCGGTGATACGCGCCGAGCGGAACGTGACCGCCGCCACGGGCCGTCCCAGGCTTGGCATGACGGTGGTCAGCGAGGCGCCCGCGCCCGAGCCGCCATCGACCGAGACGACGCTTCCGCCGGACCTCGCCGTGACGGTGCGCCAGCAGCACGAGGGGCGGCGACTGGAAGTCTGGACGCTCGCTGAGCTTGCGCGACTTGTGGCGCTGCATGGCGAACTTGTCGAGCACAAGGACGCCGGCAAGAAGTGGCAGGGCGACGCAACCTACAGTGGCAGGCAAATGGAAGAAGGCGCGGCCGCCGACCTCATCCGCTCCGGCCACCCGCTCCCCGAACCCCTCGCCGCCGACCCGCCCGCGCGGCGGGTGGAGTTGGCGTTTTGAGCGGGGTCGCGAGCTGGACGTTTCTCGGGTTGGCGATTGTCGTCCTGGGCAGCGTGTTGGTCAGTCTGGGCAGAGACAAATCTCTGGACACCGTGGCAGCATGCCTGATCGGCATTCTGTCCGCCCTGATCGCCGCCGTGCTGAGGATGCCATGACCGCCACCAAATCCAGCCGCGCCGCTTACGACGCCGCGCTTCGAGCACGCTTCCTGGCCGAAGGCGCCTTCCCGTTCTTCCACGTCAACCACCCGCTTCGCCCCCAGCGGCCGCCCGGCATCCCAATGGCCGGCGACGACAACGCCGCGTTCCGGCTTTGGGAGCGAGCATGCGACCTGTGCCGTTACAGCGACGACCGCTACGGCTGCACGTCGTCGGGGGTCGTGGAATACACGAGCGGGCGGAAATACGGGTTCGCGCGGGTCAGGGGTGGTTGCACGCGTTGGTGGCTGCGGGGGATCGGGGCGTGACACGCGTTTCCCCTGCCGCCCTGAGCGCCCCACACGCCGCCACGTGCCTTCCGGGCCATACGGCTACCCCGACACGCGCGACGCCGTGTACGGGGCTCACAGGCGCGGCGCGGGGTGGGCGGCGTGGTAGGCGGCGAGGTCCTGAAGCCATGACGCGAGCCGAGGCGGAACGGGATACGTGCCCGCGACCCACCGGTGCACCGTGCGCTCCGAAACGGACGCGGCCCGGGACAGGTCGGCGGGGGTCCAACGGATCACGGTCAGGTAGCGGGAGAGGGGGGTCATGGCGTGATAGTGGACCCACGCCGCAACCGCTCGGCGAACTCGTAAAGACCATCGATGATGGACATCCCCTCCAAGGACGGGGCAACTCGAAACTGAGCGGGAACGTTGCTGGCGATCATTTCCTTCGTGGGAGTGACGCGTGAGACACTCTCATCTCGGCGCGTTTGCGCGCGCATGGCATCGATATCCCGCGCGGCTTCCGCGCTCAGGGTCCACTCAAGCCCTTCCGTGCGTATTGGAAGGGGGCGTGAGAACGGGAAGGGACGCCCGAGCCTCATTGGGCCGCCTCCCTTCGTGCCCAGCGGTCAACCTTTTTCACTTCCGCGTCGTATTGAGCCTGTGTGAGCGCTCGGTTCATAAGTTTCCGGTCCAGAGAGTTGATCATCATCTCAACGCGGGCTTCGATTTGTTGCTCGGTCATCAGGACTATCTCCTATCTGGCCGGGACCATTTCCCGTGCCGTGGACATCATATGCCAGAAATCCTGGCGCGGTGTAAACCCGTTATTTTCACCCGCCCGAATTATTTTTCCGCCCCGACACGAGCCATCCCATGACTAACCCCGTTACCGCCGCCCGCGAGTGCGCGCACGACATGCTGACCCGCGCCGGCTTCGTGTTGAAATACGTCTCGGAATCCACATCCTCGCGCTACTACGCGCTTCCGGACAGAACCGGCGGAAGGCTGCGGCTTTCGGACCACGCCTCCGTCCATGCGCGCGAGATGATGGCCGGCCTGATCCTGAACGGATACTCGATGCCGAAGGATCTGGAGAAGGCTGTCGGGCAGGCGGTTGGGCTTTACGTGCTGCGGACGCGGCTGATTAAGCCTGGGCGGCGGGGTCCGGTGGAGGTGGGAACGTGACGCGGCTTACTCCCGCCCCGGCGCCGGGAGCGCCCGATGGAACGCCGCCAGACGTTCGACCCATGGGAGAATGCCCCGAGGCACCGGGTTCGTCCCGTCGCACCACTTCGCCACCGCCGACTGCGACTTCCCGAGTTCGGCCGCGAGGTCGCCGTAGGACCAGCGGAGCGTGCGTAGCGCGGCGCGCAGGCGGGCGGAGCGTGTGTTGGGTGGGGGTTGGGCGGTGGCGGGCTGTACGGGGCTTGTGGGGACGCTGGCGGTCATGCGGGATCCACCAGCGCCAGCAAGTTCTCTACCGCCTCCAGGTCGACATAGGTCCAACCCAGGCGGCGCGCATCATCGCGGCCTTGGTCCCGGAGCATCCGCAACTCGGGGACAGTCATCTCGGTGAGCAGTTTGGTTTGGCGGGTTGCTTCGGTCATCGTCATCTCTCCCGTGGTGGTGGAGGCGCGGCCGGAACCGCGCCGGGGTGGTCAGGCCAACACAACGCGTTGGCCGTTTTCGATGGTGAATTCGCGGCACCAGTCCACGTTCAGGCGGCGTTTGGCGATCGAGAAGGCAATCGCGCGAGAAGCGCCGTCCATCCATTGGCGGGATGTGAAGCCTTTGGTGGTGGTCTGAAGGACGAAGCCGGCAACCATCTCGCTGCCCGTTCCCGCCCGCATCGTCCAGTTCTTCATGGTCGTCATCTGCTGTCTCCCTTGCTGATAACGGGAACATACTCAAATCCACGATCCGTGTATAGAGGGAAAATGACGATGGGTGAAAATAAATGATCGCCGAGCGGGAGTGGCTCTGGTCGCTGGTGCTGGTCGCGTCGACGGGTGGCGCGGTGGCGACTGGGCCGGTGGAGGAACTGTGATGCTAACCCCCGAACGCCGCGCCAAAAACCGCCTCCGCCAGGAACGCAAGCGCGAACGCGATCGTGAGGCGAACCGCCTTCTCGCGCTCGCCGAGGTCGAACGAGCCGAGCGTGACGCGCGGCTGCGAGAGATCGCGGACGAGGAAGTCGTGTCCCGCGCGCTGCGCCAACCGCAAATCGTGAAAGGAAGAATGCTCGTGGGTGTGCGAATGGAAGTCACCGAAGGTCGCCCCGCTCGCGTCGACGTGCTGGCCGCGCTGAAGTTGACCGAGCGCCGTAAGCGCGCCGGACACCAGCTCGTGGCCGACTGGCGCGAGGTCGGCGGCGGGGTGAACGTCGCGGCGGTCGATTACCTGCGCACGGGCGGCGCCGGAGAGGGCCTGGGCGGCCATGCGGCGCTGCGGCGCCAGATCGACACACGCCAGCGGCTGGACGGCGCCCTGGCGGCTGCCGGGGCGTTCGCTGGCCTGTTGGCGCGGGTGTTGCTTGATGGCGTGCCGCTGGCGGTCTGGGCCGAGGAAGAGGGGCGGACGTGGGAACTGGCGCGGCGCTGCATTGACGTGGCGCTGGACCGGGTCGCCGCGTGGTTCTGGCCGCCGCGAGAGGGGCGCGCGATGGGTGAACGGATCCTGACGTTCGGGCCGGCGCGCGGGGAGTATGACATGGAGGTGGAAGAAAGTTCTTGACTTCGCGTTACTTTGGTCCCCCTAACTTCAGGCACGCTCTCAAAGCCGCGCCGCATAGCGCCCCTGAGACCCCTGAAAATCCTCGGTTTTCCGCGCCATTCCCGTAAGGGAATCGGGCGCCGTCATGATTGGACCCACCCATGTCCGGCTCAATGCCAATGCCTCCCGCGCCCGGCGGACCGCCTCCCGCGATGCCAGCGCCGGACGACGCGCCCGCTGACGACGGCGTGCTTGTGACCATCACACGCGGCTCCGAGCCCGGCACGTTCATGGTCTATCCCGGCGACGAACCCGAAGGCGGCGAACCAGGCGATATGTCCGGCGATGACGTGGCTGCCATGGGTGCCGAGGGCGATATGCCGGCGGGGCAAGAGGCGGTCAGCGTCGGTGAGGCGATGAAGATGGTCGTGGATATCCTGAAGGGTTCCGGCGGTGGTGGCGATGCCGAGGGCGCGTTTACCGCTGGGTTTGGCGATGGTGGCGGGGCGCCGATGGCGGGGATCAAGACGAAGCCGATGATGCGGGGGATGTGATGGCTGTCGCTCATCAGGAAGAATTGGCAAAGTTGCATGCGCGAGTGGCGGCAGCCGAAAGCGGTCGAGACGCATACACAAGGCGCGCTAATGCGCTGGAGGCGGCGATCCGCGTGACCGACGGGATTCGAGATTCGGACATCACGCTTATCGCCGCCCGCAAGTTCCTCGCGTTTCTGAACGGCGAGAAGCAGGAGGAACAGGTCCCCGATGTCTCGCTGGAGGATCTGTTGGGGCGGCCCGCTCTTCGCGACAGCGTTGCTGGGATGCTGGGGTGATCTGTGTCTGACGAACCGCGCCCCGTTGGCCGTCCCACGAAATACGATCCGTCCTATCCCGAGCAGGCTTACAAGTTGGCGTTGCTCGGGATGACGGACGAGCAAATGGCTGGTTTCTTTGGCGTTTCTCACCAGACTTATTACGATTGGCAGGCAGCGCACCCCGATTTTCTTGAGTCAGTAATGCGCGGGAAGACCATCGCCGACGCTGAGGTGGCGGTCAGCCTCTACAAGCGAGCCAACGGTTACAGCCATGAGGCGGTGAAAATCTTCATGCCCGCCGGCGCTTCCGCGCCAGTTTATGCGAAGTATATCGAGCATTATCCGCCTGATACCCCGGCTGCCATGAATTGGCTCAAGAACCGCCAAAAGGCGCTTTGGCGCGATCGCCACGAGTTTACCGGCGAGGACGGCGGCCCTCTCGTGGTTCAGGTTGTGAAATTTGGCGACCGTCCGCCTCCCGAATAACTGGGAACCCCGCCGCCACCAGATGCGGCTCTGGTCATACCTGGAAGGCGGTGGAAAGCGCGCCGCCGCCGTGTGGCACCGCCGGGCCGGCAAAGATAGCGTGGCGCTGAACTGGACCGCGACCGCCGCGCATCAAAGGGTCGGTACCTACTGGCACATGCTGCCGACGCAAACCCAGGGTCGCAAGACGATCTGGGACGGCATCGATCGCCACGGCCGCAGGATGATCGACCAGGCGTTCCCCGATCTGATCCGGACGAACTACCGCAAAGACGAAATGAAGATCGAGCTGAAGTGCGGTTCGATCTGGCAGGTGGTGGGGTCCGACAATTACAACAACCTGATCGGCTCCAACCCGGTTGGCGTGGTCTTCAGCGAATACAGCGTGGCCGATCCCGCCGCGTGGGATTACATCCGCCCGATCCTGGCGGAAAACGGTGGTTGGGCGGTGTTCATCTACACCGCGCGCGGGCGCAATCACGGCGCGCATTTATATGAGATGGCGCGCGACAATCCAGGCTGGTTCGCGGAGATCCTGACGGTCAACGACACCGGCGTCATCGGGCCTGAGATTATCCAGGAGGAACGCGACTCCGGCATGTCGGAAGACATGATCCAGCAGGAGTATTTTTGTAGTTTCGCCGCCGCGATTTCCGGGTCTTACTACGGCAAGCAAATGGGGGACGCCGAGAAGGATGGCCGTATTTGCGAGGTGCCTTACGAGCCGAACATTCGTGTCGAAACGTGGTGGGACCTTGGTATTCGCGACAGTATGGCGATCTGGTTCGTCCAACGCGTCAATCGTGAAATCCGCGTGATCGACTATTACGAGATGAGCGGCGAGGGATTGCCGCACTTCGCGAAGATTTTGCAGAACAAGGACTACGTTTACAGCCGCCACATCGCGCCGCACGATATCGAGGTGCGCGAGTTGGGAACGGGCAAAAGCCGCCGCGAGACAGCCGCGAACCTCGGGATCAAGTTTCAGATCGCGCCGAATCTGCCGGTTGACGATGGTATTGACGCGGTGCGCGCGATGCTTCCGCGCTGCTGGTTCGACAAGAAGAAAACGGCGCGGCTGGTCGAGGCGCTAAAGCAGTATCGCAAGGAATGGGACGACAAGCTGAAGACGTTCAAGCCCAGTCCGTTGCACGATTGGGCGTCGCATCCCGCTGATGCCGGACGCTATGGCGCGGTGGCGGGTGACCCGAAGAGTGAGTTCAGACCCCGCATCGCCGCGTTCCAGAACGCGAACATTGGGACCGGGCTACTAGGCTAATGACCACCCTCGACCGCATCGCCGCCATCCTGCATCGCGCCCGCGTGCGAGGCGGTTGGGATGATGAAGACGTGGCGGCCGAAGTGCTGGCGGAACTGCATCTCGACGCGTACGGCAATTCGGTGCCGCGCGAGCATACGTCGTCTGAAATCGGCCACGGGTAGGAGTTCGCGTGCGAGATTTTACCGAGTTGTCACGACTGATGGATGATCACGCTGCGAAGCGTAAGGCACGTGAGGCGGCGGGCATCGCAAATGTCGCGGCGCAAGAGGCGTACACAGCGGCGTGCAAAGAAGAGGTAATCGCTGACGATCTGGTGCGGAGGGAAGTCGACCGGATAACTGGCGCATACCCGAATGGGCGAGTGACCGCATCGCTCATTGAGTACGGAATGGTGTCCCAACCGCTCGCGGGTTCTGACGATTACGTGATGCCAACCAGAGAGAACCCTCTCGGTCTTCCGCTCCAATGACGGCTGAGGATATTCCAATGACTGAATCGCGGACATGACGGTCCCCATCTTCCAATCCTTCCGCTCGACGGTTTCTGGCTACGTGCGCGGCGAGCGCGCCGCCAGTTTCTACGTTCTGGAAGACCCGATCACCGGCGCTCCCGTTGGCCTGCAAAGTCCGCGCGGCAATGGGCCGCAGGGGATCTGGGCGCCCGTTGACCTGACATCGGCGCAGATCGCGAGTCCAACAGCGGCGATGCTGGCGGACCTGAACGCGACTTACCGACTGAACGTGGCGCCGTGGACGCGATACCAAAGCGACGGTTCGGCGCTTCAACCCGTTACCGCCGGTGGCATTTTCGTTCCCCTGGCCGGCGGCACCATGACGGGAGCCCTGGTGTTCAGCGGCGCGATGCTGGCGAATGGGAATGTCTATGTCCCAACCGTGATCACGGACCCGACCGAAGAACTTTACGCGGTTCGCACGAATAACCTGAAAACCGTCACGGCGGCGGATAACGGCATCGATGTGCTGGGCGTGGTCGGCACGCTATCGATCAATGTGGCGTCCGGGAAGACGAACACATCGTCTCATGACGCTGGCGTTTATGGGCACGCGATGGCGTATGGCGCGGGCACCGGGACAGTCAACAAGCTGGCCGGTGTGGAAGGGTTCGCGGACAACGAAGGAAACTCCCACGTTCTGGTCGCCGCCAGCTTCTCGTCGCATCCTCCCGCGACCCTGAGCGGCACGGGAAGTCTTGACGCGCATTATGCGTTTTATGATGAGGGCGCGACCGTCCCGGACGCGTGTGCCGTGCATTACGGCGGATACTTTCAGGGGAAGATCGGCGTCAACACCGCGACCCCGACCGCTGATTTCCATGCGCGCGAGAACACCGCCGGCACGTCGGTGATGTATATCGCGCAAAACGCATCCGGCAGTAATTCCGCGACGGCTGATTTCGGTTTCATGTTGGGTTCGACCACGGTGGGCCGTATTTCCAGCATCGTGGACGTGACCAATAGCAGCTACGCGATGGTGTTCGGCACCGGATCAGGCGCGTCGCTCTATTCGATGATCCTCACATCAACCGGCGCGGGAAACGAAAAGCTCGGCGTCGGGTTGAACGGTGCGGTGCCCACGGCCACGATCGATGCGAACACGGACATCAAGACGCGCAACGGCGTGTACAAGGTCGGCAACACTCAGGTCGTTTCCAGCCGCAATACCGGATGGTCCCCCATGACCGGGTCGGCGGATAAACCCACCGTTTACGACACCGCGTCCGTTACCCTACCGCAACTCGCGGGCCGCGTGATGGCGTTGCAGGCGGCGCTAACCACACACGGACTGATCGGCGCATGAAAGTAGCGCATTTGCCATTCGAAACCATGAATCAGGTTTACGCGCTGTTGAATGAAATGCCGGCGAAGCACAGCCGGGGCGTGCTCAACGCGATCGATCAGCAGATGAGGGTCACGATCGAGGAAGATGTGCCGCCAGCGCCGCCCGCAGTTGACCCAGAGCCGCTTCCACCAGTTCAGGCGGCGACGCCCCGTGCAAATGATCGGCCCCCTCGATCCGCACATCCAGACCGCCAAGCATGACCTGGACGATAAATCCAGGTCCGGGTGTTTCGGTCTGGTGCAGCGCGCCGTGGGTGTCGGTGACGATGAGGATCATCGATCCATCTCCCATTGATTGGGCCATCGGGTAGCACATGACTGCCCGTTACGTCACTCGTTTACCACGCCGCGTTCGCGCCGAAGACGATTGGTGGCCGGAGCCGCGAGAGACGTTGGACGTGATCGTCGCGGAGAACGATGCCCCGACTGATACGGGGCTTGTTGATCAACATGGCACACCGATCATGCGGCTGTCTGGCCGTGGGCCGCTTGGGTTCTGCCGTTGAGCGCCACCCTCGACGATCTACCTCCGGAAGTGGCTGAACTGATCCGTCCACACATGGCGCAGCGCACGCTCCCGGGCCTTGACGCGATCGGCTCCGAAATCGCGAAGAAACGCGACGAAGCGAAGGCCGCCCGCACCGCGTCCGGCATCGAGGACGTGTGGATCTCGGCGGAAGAAGCCTACATCGGCATCGACGACCTGAACCGTCACGAATACGTCAACGCTATGTGGGCCAAACCCATGTCGCCGGATGGGCCTTTGACGGCGGCGGTGCAAAAGACGGACGATAACCGCTCGACCGCGTATTACCGCCTCACCGCGCGCTACGTGGACGCGGGCGCGGCGAAGGTGCAGGAAATCCTGTTACCCGCCGACGCGAAGGCGTTTTCGTTCGACGTGACGCCGGTTCCCGATCTGGTTGAGGCGGCTGAAGACGAGTCTCAGGTCGTGCATGACCAGTTGGGCGGGGCGCCACTGACCAGGCCGCCGCAACCTGGGGAACCAGCACCTCCGGCGCCTCCAGGCGCACCACAGCGGGTGCCGTTGACCGTCAAGGATTTAGCCCTCGAAAAGATCAAGATGGCCAGAAAGCGCGCCAAGGCAGCGGAAACCCGCATTTACGACTGGATGGTGGAAAGCGGCTACCGTCGCGAATATCGCCGAATGATCAAAGACGCCGCGAAACTCGGAACGGGCGTTCTGAAGGGGCCGTTTCCCAAGACCAAGCGCAACGCCTCACTCACGCGCGATGACAGCGGGACAAACGTCGCGATCAGAACCAAGATCATCCCGGCGTGCGAGCGCAAGAGCGTATGGGACATCTTCCCCGACCCGTCCTGCGGCAGTAATATCCAGGACGGCAGCTACATTTTCGAGCGCGACACGTTATCGCCGCGCAAGGTTCGCGATCTGAAGAAGCTACCCGAATACATCGGGTCGCAGATCGAAAAGGTTCTTGCCGAGGGGCCGGATAAGGTTAATCTGGACGAAAGCCAGGACCATCGCTCCCGCGCCGACAAAAACAAGGGCCGGTTCACCGTTTGGTATTTCTACGGCACGCTGACCCGCGAAGAGATGGCCGCGATCGACGCGGTGGTGAAGGTCAAAGGCTTCGATAAGGGATCCGAAGAAGTCTACGCGATCGTGACACTGATCAACGACAGCGTGGTCCGCGCCACCATCAACCCGCTCGATAGCGGGTCGTTCCCCTATCATTCGATGGTGTGGCAGGAACGCGACGGGCACTGGGCCGGCGTTGGCGTTCCCGAGCAGATGAAAATGCCGCAGCGCATGGTGAACGCGGCGAACCGGGCGCTGCTGAACAACGCGGGTAAGGCAAGCGACAACCAGTATGTGATCAACCAGAGCGCGATCATGCCGGCCGATGGCGTGAACTGGACGATCACTCCCGGCAAGATTTGGCTCACCACAGATCAGGCGCCCCCCGATGTGCGTCAGGCCATGATGGCCATTCCGATCGCGAACACGACCGAAATGCTGGAGCGCATCATTGTTCTCGCCGAGCGGTTCGCGGAGGAGTCAACCTCGATCCCGCTGATCACCCAGGGCCAGTCAGGCGCTTCGACACCGGACACGCTTGGCGCCACGCAGATCCAGGACAACAACGCGAACCAGTTGCTGCGCTCGATCGGCTACGCGTTCGACGATTACATCACCGAGCCCGTCGTGCAGATGTATTACGAATGGCTGTTGATGGACCCAGACGTTCCCGAGGAAGAGAAGGGCGATTACGACATCGACGCGCATGGTTCGGCCGCGTTGGTGGAGCGCGCCATTCAGAACCAGACCCTCGGCCAGACATTGGCCGCGTCGCTCAATCCGGCTTATGGCCTGGATCCGAAGAAGACGATGGGCGAGTATCTAAGGGCGCAGAAACTGGATCCGGAATCGCTGCAATACACGAAGGAAGAGCAGGCGAAACTCGACGCCGCGCCGCCGCCTGAGCCGCCGGCTGTTACCGTGGCCAAGATCAACGCGGACATCGAGGCGAAGAAGATCGTGGCGGCGCAGGCGACCGATCAGCAGACCATCCAGCACGAGCAGCAGCTTGACCGGGCCGCGAAGGCGTTGGAAGGCACGAAGTTGCAGGTTGATAGCACGATCGCGCTGCATGAGATGGAAGTCAGGCGCCAAACGGCGATGCTGGAATACGCAAACCGTCACCAGATTTCGCTTGATACGGCGAAATCGCAACTCGCGCAGACTGCGATGAGGTTGGAAACCGAAGTCCGTCTTAACGAACAAAATACTTTGGCCGATCTGCACAAGCACACGGTCGATAAGCGCGTCGATTTGCACAAACATCGCAATCCATCGCCGAAACCACCTGTTCAGGTGCCGGGCCGTGCTGGTAAAGGTCAGGCGTTTAGCCAGGCAACGGCTTAAGGAACACCATGAGCCACGATGACCAGAACATGGGCACGACATTCCCGTCATGGACGAGCGACGCGGAACGGAATGGGGCGCTGACGATGCCGGCATGGGGTGTGGAGGGGGAGGTTCCTGAAGGGCGCAAGCGCGTCCCTGGTTATGAGCGATTTGACGGGAAGGGGGCGCCGGAACCGCTTTCTTCCGCTGAATGTCAAAGGATCCATGTGGTATTGACGGTGGGCGAAACGCCGGAGGAAGGCGAGTGGCCGGCGCGGGACCGGGTGCCGGAGTACACTGGTCTGATGCGAATTTCCGGCTGGGAGGCGCCCGCTCCAACGGCGGCACAATCGGCGTGGCTCGCTGACAATCCAATCGGCCTCGCGCCGGTCGAGGTGACGGAGGAGATGGAGCTCGCCGTTCTCGGGATAATTGCGTGTCTGACAACGCCGGACGAGTGCGGCGGCCTGGATGAGATGCACGGCTTCGCGCGGCGCATCTGCGAAGCGGCGATTGCCCATCAACAGGTGCCTTTGGCGTCGGACGCGGAGATCGCGTTGACGCGGGAGCGGGATGAATTGCGCGATCGTCTGACAGAGACGACAATCGCAATGAATGAAGCTCGTCAGGAAGTCGCGTCATTTCATGGGTTGTATGAGCAACACCGTATCATGGCGCAAACAGTTATGGGCCTCCGCACCGAACTCATGGCCGCCCGCGACATGATCGCCGCGTTCACCGCCGCCAATATTGCTGCTCCGACGCCGGACCCGATCGCCCATGCGCTGAACGTCAGCCGCAAGGCGCCGAAGTGGCCGTGATAAAGGAATGGTGGCGAAACAGGCGAGCACTAAAGGCGGGTTTCCGCGCCGGCCTCGCGGGCCGTTCTCATTCTGAAATGCCGCGTTATGAAACAATAGACGAGCCTGTGTATTGGGTTGTTGGTTGGCAGAACGGCCATACCAGATGGATGTTTTCGTATGTCGAGAGACGGAGGGTTGGGTTGTGATCCACCAACACGACTTTGCCGATATGCTGATTCTTGGACGCAAGATGATTTGGCGGTACGAAAAAACACCTAACGGGCCTTTAGCGGCGTTCCTGGATTGGGAAACGGCGGAAGAGCAGGCAAGCCGCGAGCAAAAGCAAAACGAGACAACGCGTCGGGCGCTCGTCGAGGAAAGTCTGGAACGCGCGCGCATGTGGGAGATGGCGTGAGTGACCTCATCGGCTTCCGAGGCGCCTTCATCGCCGTCGAGCGCCACAACGGCCACGACTGGATCATGGTCGGCAACCAACCGTTCGCCCGCGTGTTCGACGCGAGCCTGATCCCGGCGTTCTGGGCGGCGTATAATCGGGGCCTCGCGGTCGCGCGGGAGATGGGGCGGCAGGGGATATGATGACGAAGGTCTGGGACGACGCTGAACTACAGTCCGCGCTTGAGCGATGCCAGGAGACGGTGAGCGAACCGCTCCCGTGTAACACGGCAGAATATCTCGTGGCTCGCCGCGCCTATCACGTGCTTTTGGTAGATCGCGGCCTAATGAACCCCAAAGACGTCGGGCCGTTGCGGCTAACCTAATTGCCCTCCAACTTCCCGCTACCCCCGTTCACCCTGGCCGAACACGAGCGCAACAGCGCCCTTTGGCTGCGGCTGCATGAAGAACTGGCCACCCGTCTCGATCGCGCGCGTCGTAAGAACGACCAGCCGCTGAACGAGGTAGAGACCGCGACACTTCGCGGCGAAATTCGTTGCCTGATGGCGATCATCAGCCTTGGGCAAGACCGGCCATTTCCCATGACCGGCGATGAGGGACCTATCGCAAGGTTCTGAGGGCGCACCGAGAGGCCCGCCCATTGATGGAGTAACACATGGAAGACGACAAGACAACGGCCGAACAGGTCGCGGTCGACGATGCGTTCACGGGCGGATTTGAAGGAAAAGCCGCCGAGGTAAAGCCCGAAGTTCAGACGCAGGCCACGGAAACGCCGCCAGCGGACGAAAAGAAGGATGAACCAAAATACGTTCAGATCACTGAGACGGAATGGAACCGCGTCAAAGCAGCCGCCGATAAGACGGATGCCCACGACAGACAGTTCTCCACCGTGTTTGGAACGGTCGGACGGTTCGAACAACTCGTCAAGCAGGTTCGCGATGCGCAATCGGAAGTTACGGGCAAACTCTCGTCCGTCGCGTTCGACAAGCTGAAAGAGCAATTCCCCGAACTGGCCGAAATGACCAGGGAGGCGGTGCAAAACGCTCTGGCCGCGAGACCCGTTGAGACTGATACGTCGGCATTCGATCGTCTCCGTCAGGAGCGCATCGCCGGCGAGATGGAAGCCCTCGAAGACGCGCACCCAGGTTGGCAACAAATTGTCAACGTCGCGGCGCCAGGGGAAGAAGACCCCAAGCATCCGTTCCGGGTATGGCTCGCCACGAAAGACGAGAAATATCAGGCACGAATCATCAAGACAGAGTCGGCGTCCGTGATTTCACGGGCCATCGACCTTTACCAAAGAGAAACCAGCAAACCAGCGGTTCCACCCAAAGCCACACCCGCCCGCGCCGACGTGCGACGCGAGCAGATCGCGGCAGCGGTGAACCCACGAGGCGACGGCGCCTCACCGCCCCCACGGGCGACCGTGGATGAAGCATTCGAAGCGGGATACCGCACAGGGTAGTTCCGCTCCCCAAATGGAGTAACCCCCAATGCCTATGCAAAATTACGCTACCGACACCCCGCGAATTGGTAAATTCAAGGGTCAGATCCTGGCTCACGCCGAGCCGATGGAAGTCCTCGGCAAGATGGGTCGCCAGATCCAGATGCCGAAGAACATGTCCGATACGATCGTCTGCCGTCGTTGGCTTCCGTACGGCGCGACCGCGACCTCCGCGTCCACCCAGAACCAGTTCTTCCAGAACGGCACCGGCGATCGTGGCAACGCGATGGTGCAGGCGAACCAGGTTTCGGAAGGCGTCACCCCGGCGCCGGACAGCATCGTGGCGTTTGATATCACGGTGGTGTTGCAGGAGTTCGGCTGCCTCTACGGCGTCACCGACAAAGTCGTCGATCTGTATGAAGACGACGTTCCGCAGGCGATGATCGAGCAGATCGGCGAGCGTATCACGCTGGTCAACGAGATGATCATCTACGGCGCGCTGCGGGCCTGCACCAACGTTTACTACGGCGGCACGGGCACCTCGATCGCCACCGTGAACGGCGCGATTACGCTCAATATGGTCCGCAAGGTGGTGAAAAACCTCCAGGCGAACCACGGCAAGCAGGTCAACAAAATGCTGTCCGCGAGCCCGAACTTCGGCACCACGGCGGTCGAGGGCGGCTACACCGTCGTCTGCCACACGGACATGGAGCCGGACATTCGGGACCTCCCGAACTTTGTCCCCACGTCGCAATACGCGTCCGGCCAGCCGATGAAGAACGAAGTCGGCATGTGCGAGCGGTTCCGGTTCATCACCTCGCCGGACCTTCCGTCGCTCCAGGATGCCGGCGCGGCGATCGGTGCGACCGGGCTCTACTCGACCACCGGCACCAACATCGACGTGTATCCGTTCATCGTCGCGGCGCAGGACGCGTGGGGGCAGGTTGCTCTTCGTGGCCGTCAGAGCCTCGACCCGACATATCTGCCGCCCGGCGAGAAGTCGAAGTCCGATCCGCTCGGCCAGCGTGGTTACGCCGGCTGCATGTGGTGGAAAGCGGTGATGATCGAGAACGCCGGCTGGATGGCGATCGGCAACGTTGGCGTCAAATCGCTCTGATCATCGTTGAGTAAAGGAGAGTTCCAATGCTCGCAACGATGACGCAGTTCCTGGAGGGCGTCTCGGCCCTCAAATACCGGCAGGCCATTCGTGGCCCGCTGGCACCTCTGGTGGATCGGAGTTCGACGCAACCGCTGCGAACCGCCGGCCTTGTCATCAAGGCGGGTGGCTCGACGTTGGCGAAGATCGGCGCCGCTGATTTTTACGCGAGTGTGACAGGCATTCTCGTGACGATCGCGGCGGCGACCGACATGCCCGCGCTGACTGGGTTGGTCATAACGGCCAACAAATTCAACGTGGCATGTTTCTTCGTCGATAGCGCGTCGGCAACGTCGGTCGCGTTCGGCACGGAAGGCGCGGCGGTCGGTAACGTCGTGTTCCCGCCGTTCCCCGCGAACAAGGCGCTGATCGGCTTCTTGCTGATCACGCACTCCGCGACGTTCACCGGCGGCACCACACCGCTCGATACGGCGACCACCGTTTATATCAATGGACAGGCCGGGTTCGACCCGTCTGTCCTCGTGTAAGGACACAATCCAATGCCCAGCGGCCTGAACCCTTCGGGGAACAACACTGTAAACCTGGTCAATGCCGGCTTCGTCGCCGGCACGACCAGCACCTATACCACCACGGCAACGACCTCTTGCGTGATCAACGGCAAATTCACCACGCAGTTGACCGCGCAGACCAACACGGCGAGCCCAACCCTGGACGCGAATACCGGGGTCGCCTTTGTCGCGTTGCAGCCCACGCAGACCTGTGTGCTGCTGTGGGGTATTAACGCGGCCGGCGCGATTCAGTTGTGTCAGGGGCCGATCATCTCGACCTTGACCGGCGTCACGACCACGGTCGGCGGTTTCCTGGTGGACCCGCAGTTCCCTGGCGTGCCGGATGACTTCTGCCCGACCGCCTATACCGTCGTCCGCACCGCGCCGTCCGCGGCGGCATGGACGCCGGGGACGAGTTCGTGGACCGCTTCCGGCGTGTCGGCGAGCACGTTCAAGAACATCTCTCAGTTGCCGAGCCGTCCGCAGTCCTCGTGAAGAAAAGGCCGCTCCAGTGATGGGGCGGCCTCTCTGTCGCGGGCCGGGCTTGATACCGGCTATGTGAGCGGATTTGAACCGCTACCCAGGGCTTTTGGCCCCGTACTCTACCATTGCGTTCCACAAGAACGGCCACGTCCAGGTGATGAAGCTGGCCCCGTAGCCGCAATCGCACGTCCTTCCGTGCCGCCGCGACCCGCATCCCATACCCCATGACCCGCAGAACCCGCAAGAACCGCCTCGCGCGGCTCGCACATATCGGAGCCTCCATGCCAAAAGAACTACACAGCGACGACATCGCCGTTGACCAACGCGCGCCGGTCTCCGCTGACGAAGCCCATGACAGGGGCGAAATCGTCCTGGTCGACGGCAAGAAGATGCACTTGAGCCGAGATTACCTCGATGAACTGGCGTTCATGGAGGAAGAAGTGACGATGCGGCTTCAGCCGAGCACCGAGAAGAACGCGGCGCAGACGATGCCCGTTTGGGTCAATGGCAGGGGTGCCGAAGTCAAGATCAACGGTCGTTTCGTCCCGATGATTTACCTCCCGACCGGCGTCACGTTCACCACCAAGCGCAAATACGTCGAGCCGATCATCCGCGCGAAGGTCGATCGTGTGCAGACCGAGACGACGCAATGGAACGGCGAACGTCAGCCTGAGAACAAGGTCGCTTCGTTCACCGCGCCGCTCCACTCGTATTCGATCATCGGAGATTCGCCGAAGGGGCATGAATGGGCGAGTGAGATGATGCGCAGATATTATTAGGTCTACGTAACGGTGTCCATCCAAAACCCCCGCACTTTCCTGGAGTTGTGCCAAAGAGCCGCGATCGAGTGCGGCGTGTCCAGCACGGTCGCGATCCAGACCGCGTTGCCAACGGTTGTGGGCGCGAGCGGGAGCCTTGGGCGCATCGTGAACTGGGTGTCGGATTCCTGGTCGGATTTACAGCAGGATCATTCTGATTGGGACTGGATGCGGTCCAGCAACGTCCTCGGCGCGGGCGTCTCGTTCCAAACCGTCGCGGGACAGGCCAGTTACCCGCTCGGCACCGGCGCCGGAACTGTTGGCGTCGATGTCAACGACTTCGGCAAGTGGGATTACGACACGTTCCGCAACTTCACGACGACGGTTGGTTTCATCAACGAAAACTTCCTGGAACCGATCTCGTTCGATCGCTGGCGCGATGGCTACTACTACGGCGCGCAACGCAACGTGCAGACGCGCCCGGTCGTCATCGCCGTTGGGCCGGATCAATCGCTCAATCTCGGGCCGCCGCCGAACGGGCTTTACACGATCACCGGGGATTATTGGGTCGCGCCTTCGTCAATGGTGGCGGACGACGACGTTCCGGTGGGTTTGCCAGTCCGTTTCTATATGTTAATAGTTTATTATTGTATGCAAAAGTACGGGATGTATGAGTCCGCGACCGAAACATACCAAAACGGCACCATGCAGGCGAATGGCATGTATCGCCAGCTTCAACAGGTTCGGGCGCCGCGTATTTCCTGGGGTGGCGCGCTCGCGTGAACAAGAGGAACCAATGACCGAACGAACACAGATTTTCCGTGACATCCAGTCCGTCCTTTCTGGTCATTCCGAGCGCGAAATACTGGCCGCGTTGATCTCCAGTCTGGTCGTCCATGTCGGCGTTTCGGCCGATAACCTGGAGCACGCAAAAACGATCGCGCGGAAACTTCCGGACGACATGATACCGGCGCTTGTCACCGATTGGGACAATCTCCGCAAGCATCGGCGACGCGTAGATACGATTTCGAAGTTGT
>JADMIO010607185.1_pt1 | contig 21699 bp, 20 predicted proteins | sample 8958161 | NCBI WGS metagenome assembly JADMIO01 (sample SAMN16585339, study PRJNA669376) | soil metagenome | isolation source: Crop rotation soil | place: USA: Cullars Rotation, Alabama | collected 2011
GATTCTCGTCGTCCGCTCGCCGCACCGAACCGCATGAGAGCCCGCCTCCTGGCCGCCGGGATCGCGCTGGCGCTCGCGGGAGCCGCCGGCGTCGCCGCCCAGCAACCGCCGGCCGAGCCCGCGTTCACCGCCGGAAAGGACGGCTTCTCCTGGAAGTCGGCCGACGGTGACTTCGCGCTCCGGCTGCGCGGTTACTTCCAGCTCGACGGCCGCTTCTTCTCGAACGAGACGCCGTCGGGCGTCGACACGTTCCTCGTTCGCCGCGCGCGCCCGATCTTCGAGGCCACGGTCTACAGGATCTTCGACTTCCGCCTGGCGCCCGACTTCGGCCAGGGCACGACCGTGCTCTTCGACGGATACGTCGAGGCGCGCTTCTCGCCCGCGCTCAAGCTGCGGGCCGGAAAGTTCAAGCCGCCCCTGGGCCTCGAGCGCCTGCAGTCCGCGACCGACCTGATGTTCCCGGAGCGCGCGCAGCCGACGAACCTCGTGCCGAACCGCGACGTGGGAGTCCAGCTCGCCGGCGATCTCGCGGACGCGCGCGTCCAGTACGCGGTCGGTGTCTTCAACGGGGTCGTCGACGGGGGAAACGGCGACGCCGACAACAACGACGCCAAGGACCTCGACGGCCGCCTCTTCTTCCAGCCGTTCGTGACGGCCAGGAACGCCGCGAGCGGCCTCGGCTTCGGAATCGCGGGCTCGACGGGCGACCAGGCGGGGACGGTGTCCGCTCCCAACCTTCCGGCGTTCCGCACCGGCGGCCAGGCGACGTTCTTTTCCTACCGCAGCGACGGGTCGGCCGCGGGCACGACCATCGCCGACGGGACGCGCCGCCGCATCTCGCCGCAAGCGACGTTCTACCTCGGCCCGTTCGGCCTGCTGACCGAGTACGTCTCGTCGAAGCAGGAAGTCCGGCGGGGTACGGATACGGCGGAGCTCACGAACACGGCCTGGCAGGTCGCGACGTCGTGGGTGATCGGCGGCACCAATTCGTTCCGGGGAGTTACACCGAAGAAACCCTTTTCCGGCTTCGGCACGGGCGCCGGCGCCTTCGAGCTCGCTCTGCGTTACAGCCGGCTCGAGGTGGACCAGGACGCGTTTCCGGTCTTCGCGAACCCGGCCACCGCGGCGCGGACCGCGCGCGCCTGGGGATTCGGCCTCAACTGGTGGGCGAACCGGAACGTCCGCCTGATGACGAGCTACGAGTGGACGCAGTTCGACGGCGGCGCGGCTTCGGGCGACCGCCGCGACGAGCGCGTCCTCATCACCCGGTTTCAGATCGCCTTCTGAAAGGAGTCTGCGCATGAATCGCTCCCTCACTGCCGCTCTCCTCGCCGCCGGACTCTTGTGGGAGGCTGCCGCCGCACAAGCCCAGGTGAAGCTCCTGAACGTCTCCTACGACCCGACGCGGGAGCTCTACCAGGAGTTCAACGCGGCGTTCGCAAAGTCCTGGCTGGCGAAGACGAAGCAGACCGTGACGATCCAGCAGTCCCACGGCGGCTCCGGGAAGCAGGCGCGCTCCGTCATCGACGGGCTCGAGGCGGACGTCGTGACGCTCGCGCTGGCGTACGACGTGGACGCGATCGCAAAGGCCGGTCTCCTTCCGGCGAACTGGCAGACGCGGCTGCCGCACAACAGCGCCCCCTACACGTCGACGATCGTGTTCCTGGTCCGCAAGGGCAACCCCAAGAAGATCGTGGACTGGCCGGATCTCGCGCGGCCCGGCGTCGCGGTGGTGACGCCGAACCCGAAGACCTCCGGCGGCGCGCGCTGGAACTACCTGGCGGCATGGGGCTGGGCCGCGAAGAAGTACGGCAGCGACGCGAAAGCAAAGGACTTCGTCGCGAAGCTCTACAAGAACGTCCCGATCCTGGACACGGGCGCGCGCGGCTCCACGATCACGTTCGTCGAGCGCGGCATCGGCGACGTCCTGCTGGCGTGGGAGAACGAGGCGCTCCTCGCGGTCAAGCAGATGGGCCCCGGGAAGTTCGACATCGTGACGCCCTCGGTCAGCATCCTCGCGGAGCCGCCGGTCGCGGTGGTCGACGAGGTGGCCAACAAGCACAAGACCGCGGCGGCGGCGCGCGCGTATCTCGAGTACCTCTACACACCGGAGGGGCAGGAGATCGCGGCGAAGCACTACTTCCGGCCGACCGATCCCGGGGTGGCCGCGAAGTACGCCGCGCAGTTTCCGAAGATCGAGCTCTTCTCGATCCAGGCCTTCGGCGGCTGGGCGAAGGCGCAGCCCGCGCACTTCGGGGACGGCGGCGTGTTCGACCAGATCTCGACGGCCGGCCGGTAGCTTGACGAACGAGCCTCGCGGTAAAGGAGTGCTGCCGGGTTTCGGCCTGTCGCTCGGCTTCACGCTCTTTTACCTCGGCCTCGTGATCCTGATCCCGCTGTCCACGGTCTTCCTGAAGACCGCGTCGCTCTCGCCGGCCGAGATCTGGGCGAAGGTCTCAGCGCCCCGGACGCTCGCCGCGTTCCGCTTGAGCTTCGGCGCGTCGCTCGTGGCCGCCGCGATCAACACGGTCTTCGGCCTCCTGCTCGCGTGGGTGCTGGAGCGCTACCGGTTCCCGGGGAAGCGCCTCGTCGACGGCCTCGTCGACCTGCCGTTCGCGCTGCCGACGGCGGTCGCCGGGATCGCGCTCGCAACGGTCTACTCCGGCAAGGGCTGGATCGGGAGATACCTCGAGCCCGCCGGGATCCACGTCGCGTACACGCCGATCGGCGTGGTCGTCGCGCTGACGTTCGTGGGATTGCCGTTCGTCGTCCGCACCGTGCAGCCCGTGCTGCGGCAGCTCGACCCCGAGACCGAGGAGGCCGCCGCGAGCCTCGGGGCCGGACGGCCGACCATCCTGGGACGCGTGCTCCTCCCGGAGCTCCTTCCCGCCGCGCTCACCGGCTTCGTTCTCGCGTTCGCGCGGGCGCTGGGGGAGTACGGCTCCGTGATCTTCATCGCGGGCAACCTCCCGCTGAAGTCGGAGATCACGCCGCTCCTGATCATGATCCAGCTGGAGCAGTTCGACTACGCCGGCGCCACCGCGATCGCGTCGGTTTTCCTGATCGCGTCGTTCACGCTGCTCCTGACCATCAACCTTCTCTCGCGCCGCCGGCGCCTCCGATTCGCGTGAACGAGCCGGTCTGGGTCCGCTGGCTGCTCATCGCGATCGCGATGGCCTTCCTGCTCCTCTTTCTCTTCGTGCCCCTGGCGGTCGTCTTCGCGAACGCCTTCCAGAAGGGGGCGTCCGCCTGGCTGGCGTCGATCCGCGATCCCGACGCGCTTTCCGCGGTCCGGCTGACGCTGACCGCCGCGGCCGTCGCGGTCCCCTTGAACGTCCTCTTCGGGATCGCCGCGGCGTGGGCGGTCACGAAGTTCCGGTTCCGCGGCAAGAACCTGCTCGTGACCCTGATCGACCTGCCCTTCAGCGTGTCGCCGGTCATCTCCGGGATGCTCTTCGTGCTGCTCTTCGGCGCGCACGGCTACCTGGGGCCGTGGCTCCAGGCGCACGACGTCAAGATCATCTTCGCCGTGCCCGGGATCATCCTCGCGACGGTCTTCGTGACCGCGCCGCTGGTCGCGCGCGAGCTCATCCCCACGATGGAGGCGCAGGGCAGCGAGGAGGAGGAGGCCGCGATCACGCTCGGCGCGAGCGGCTGGCAGACGTTCCGCCACGTCAGCCTGCCCAAGATCCGGTGGGGTCTCGTCTACGGGATCGTGCTCTGCAACGCGCGGGCAATGGGAGAGTTCGGCGCGGTGTCGGTCGTGTCGGGCCACATCCGCGGGCAGACGACGACGCTGCCGCTGCACGTCGAGATCCTCTACAACGAGTACCAGTTCTCCGCCGCGTTCGCGGTCGCGTCGCTCCTGACGTTGCTGGCGCTCGTCACGCTCGCCGTGCAGGGCTGGGTCGAGTGGAGGTCGGAGCGGCGATAAGCCGGGACACGGGACAGGGGACCGTCGAGCCGGGACACGGGACACGGGACAGGAAAGAGACGAAGACGACTCAGCGCGCGACCGCCGGCACGGAGAACGGCAGTCCCACTGTCACTTCCAGGCCGCCCTCCGGCGCGTTCTCGAGGTCCAGCCGCTGGTCGTCGCCGTAGAGCTGCTGCAGGCGCTCCCGCGTGTTCGCGAGACCGACGCCCGAGCCGCCCGGCCGCGGCGCATCGACGAGCCCGGGCCCGTCGTCGCGCACTCGCAGCACGAGCATTCCGCTCTCCCGTCGCGCCGAGATTTCCACGCGGCCGGACCCCGGCTGCGCCGAGACGCCGTGCTTGATCGCGTTCTCGACCAGCGGCTGCAGGATCAGGTTCGGCACGCGCGCCGCGGAGAGGTCCGACGGAACGTCGAACGCCACCTGCAGGCGGTCCTGGAACCGCGTCTTCTGGATCTCCAGGTACATCTCCAGGAACTCGAGCTCCCGCGAGAGCGGAACGAGCTGCGCCGCGTCGGCCTCGAGGCTCCGGCGGAGCAGCTCCTCCAGCCGCAGGATCGTCTGCGCCGCGGCCTCCCGGTCGCGGAAGACCAGCGGCAGAACGCTGTTGAGCGCGTTGAAGAGGAAGTGGGGATGGAGCTGCGTCTGGAGACGCACGAGCCGCGCTCCCGCGAGCTGCGCCTCGAGCTGGGACGCGCGCAGCTCCCGCTCCCGGGAGAGGCGCAGCGCCTGGATCGTCCAGCACACGCCGACGATTCCCCAGTAGGTGAGCAGGTTCGACAACAGGAAGATCGTGAGCACCGAGGGCACGCCACGGAGTTCTCGCGCCGGAGCGAACGGCATCCCCATGAGGGTGGGGTAGAGGATCGCGAACGCCGCGCCGTGCCCGACCGCGAAGATCGCGCTGGCCGCGACGTGCACCGCGAACACGCGGGCGCGCGACTGGCTGCCCAGCGAGTGGCGCAGCGCGAGCCGCGCGACGAACGGAGTGAACGCCGCCCAGAGGTAGGAGAAGAGCAGATTCTGCGCGAGCGCCTCGCGGAAGCCGAACTCCAGCCGGTCGGCGGAAACCGGATCGAGCGTCCAGCGCTCGACCGCCCGGAAGACCCCGATCGCCGTCCACACTCCGAGGACGAGAAGCGGGTCCGGTCTCCACTTGCCACTTTGCCGCGAAAGCCGCCCCATTACGCGATCCTCGGGGCCAGCCGCCCGGGGTCGACCCCCGGCGCGTCGCCGGCCGCCAGCGGGGCGAAGGGGATCTCGACGACGGCCTCGCGCGACAGGGTGCTCCACTCCAGCCGGTGATCGCCGGGGTACTCCAGGTCGAGCCGCCGCGCGGCGCGCTCGATGGCGTCACGGCTCGCCGTCGCCGTCGGGGGCGCTTCGCCGCCCGGCTCCGCGCCGGCATGCGCGCGCACCCTGAGCGTCACCCGCTCTCCCTGCCGGTCTCCCGAGATCTCCACGCGGACCGGCGCCGGATGCGCGGCCGCGACCGCCGCCTCGACCAGCGGCTGGAGCACGAGGCTCGGGACCGCCGCGTCGAGGACCTCCCGCGGCACGAGGAGCCGGAGACCGAGATCCCGCTCCAGGCGCGTGCTCTCGATCCGCAGGTACAGGTCGGCGTAGCGCAGCTCCTCTCCCAGGCGGACGAGCCGTTGCCCTCCGTTCTTGAGCGAGAGGCGGAGGAGCTCGCCCAGGTCGACGATCGTGCGCGCCGCGGCGCGCGGGTCACGCCGGATGGTCGCGCGCAGGAGACCGAGCGTCTGGAAGAGAAACGCCGGGTGCAGCTGCAGCTTCAGCGCCTCGAGCCGCTCCCGCGCGAGCTGCGCCTGCAGGTGCGACGCGCGGATCTCCCCCTCGCGCCACGCGCGGTAGTCGTCGAGCCCCCACGTGACGCCGACGATCTGGAGGTAGGTCGCGATGCGCGTCGGACCGGTCAGGACCGCGGAGTGCAGCCAGTTCGAGAGGAGCTCGCTCCACGACACGCCCGGCGCGAAGATGACCTTGTACACGGCGTGCGAGACGAAGGTGTGGAGCAGCGCGAACGCCGCGCTCGCCGGAAGGTGGACCGCGATCAGGACCGGCACCGACCGTCCAGGGAACGGATACCGCCTCGCGAGCCGCATGACGAGCGGCGTGGCCGCCGCCCACAGCGCCGCGACGAAGAGATTGTCCCCGAGCGCCGTCCCGAACGACCAGGCGTTGGGCTCGAGCTCGTGGCCCCGGAGGTAGCGCTGGGTCGCCTGCAGGACCGCGACGAAGCTCCAGACCCCGACGATCCACGCCGCCGCGATCCAGCGCTCGCGCCGCGTTCGGCTCATAGGGGACAGACCCCGGTTTTCATCGGCGCGCTCCCGGGCAAATCAGCCGAAAACCGGGGTCTGTCCCCGAATTCAGGTCCCGAACCGGCGGAACTCTTTCAGCCGATCGCGATAGCTCGAGGACAGCGTGAGCTGGGTGCCGTCCCGGAGAATGACCGCGTAGTCGCCGTTGAACCAGGGGTGAAGCTCCTTGATCCGCTCGATGTTGACGATAGCGGATCGGTGGATCCGAAGGAACTTCTTGGGATCCAGGCGCGACGCGATCGCGGACGTCGTCTCGTGCAGGAGGTAGAGGGTCGTGCCGACGTGGATCCGGACGTTGTTGCGCGACGACTCGATCCAGTCGATGTCCTTGACCTTGACGAACACGTTCTTGCCGTCGGACTTCAACAGGACCCACTCCGGGAACGAGCGGTCGCGGCGGATCTTCTCGACGATCTTCGAGATCGACTCCCGGAAGTCCTCCAGCGACTTGCCCTTGACGAGCTCGCGGACGCGGCGGACCGCCTCCTCCACGCGCTCCTTGCTGAACGGCTTCATCAGGTAGTCGACGGCCTGGGCCTCGAACGCGCGCACCGCGTACTGGTCGAAGGCCGTCACGAAGACGACCGCCGGGATCTCCTCGGGCGCGAGCGCCTCGAGGACGCCAAAGCCGTCGAGGCCCGGCATCTGCACGTCGAGAAAGACGAGGTCCGGCTTCAGGCGGCGGATCGCCTCGGCGGCTTCGAATCCGTCGCCGCACTCTCCCATCACCTCGAGCTCCGGGTCTTCCGCGATGGCGCTGCGGACCCACTCGCGGGCCAGGGGCTCGTCGTCGACGATCAGGGCGCGGATGTTCATTTCCCACCTCCTGCGGTTCGGAGTACTCCTTTGTGAGTACGGAGGGCCCAGCAAGAGGGTTGCCGCTCGCCGTCTCGAATAAACCGAGTCCCGCTGCGCCCCGACTATCCGCGCCGGCCCGCGCGAATCCAAGAATCCGGGGACGAAATCCATTTTTCCGGGGACCGGGCTTCGGTTTTCGAAATCGGGGACAGACCCCGATTTTCGCGAAATTGGGGACAGACCCCGATTTTCCGATTTTCAGTGGTGGTGCATTTCCGGCGTAACCGTCGGAGCCGGCGCCGCGGCCGCCGCGGCCATCGAGTTCCAGATGTCGCGGTAGAGCAGCCAGGCGCCGCCGACCTTCTTGTAGACGACGACGTACTTGACCTTCGCGGTCGCCGCGGCCTGTCCCGCCGGCTGGATGTGCATGGTCGCAATGCCCGTCTCGGCCGCCAGGTTTCCGCTCGACACGACGTCGACGATCTCGAACTCGAGCGACTTGATCCCGGTGGCGCCGGCCTCTTTCCAGAGCGCTTCGATGGCCTGACGGCCCCGGACCATGTCGCCGTCGGGCGGAAAAGCGATCGCGTCCTCGGCGTACATCCGGGCCACGGCGGAATAGTCGCTGCGCGCGTAGGCAGCGGCAAAATCCTTTCCGACCTTCTCGATCGCGCGGCGGGCGGGGTCCATCTTCGACGGCTCGGCGCGCAGGACGAGTGCCGGGAAGAGCAGAGAGACGGCCAGGGCGGCGACGCGGAAACGGCGCATGACCACTCCTCCAAAAATTGCGGACCGGAAGCGGCCCGCGAACGGATGGGGGAGTTCTACCGCTCGGCGGCGGGCGGGGCAACCGTCGCGAGCCACTTTTCGAAGGTCGCGCGGTCGTCCCCCTTCAACCGCCGCAGCGCGCCGGTCGAGTGCGAGGAGAGGACGTTCGGGTCGTCGAAAGGGAGCCGCGCGTACATCCGCCCGCCGGGGTTGTGGCACGGGGCGCACTTCGTCGCGAGGATCGGACGGACGGTCGAAAAGAAGAGCTCGTCGCGGACGGGTGGCGCGGGAGCCGGTTCCGGAGCCGGGGCGGAAACCGATTTCTGCGGGACGATCGCGGTGGGATTCGATTCCGCCACGATTGGAAGCTCCCGATAGGAGGCTTCGGTCCGCGCCGGCGGCGACGCGGAGTAGCGCACCCCGGAGCAGCGCGGACCGATCGCTACCCCCGCCAGGAGGACCAGGGTCAGGATCGATCCCACCCGCATGCTCGATTTCTCCGCGCCCGGTGACCTCACACGAAAACCCCTGTCCCTGCAGGCGAATTCCGGCGTGGCACCCCTCTTGCGAAATAGCCCTGCGACAGGAGGCAGGCATGTACCGAAATTACCGGCAGGATTGGGCGCCGTGGCAGAGCCTGGGGTTGCTCGCGCTGCGGCTCGTCGTGGGGGCGGCCTTCATCCTCCACGGCTGGCCCAAGATTCAGAACCCCATGCACTGGATGGGCGACAAGGTGAGCCCGATCCTGCAGCTGTGCTCGGCTCTCGCCGAGTTCGGAGGCGGAATCGCGCTCATCGTCGGATTCCTGACGCCGATCGCCGCGGGCGCGCTCGCGATCAACATGGCTTTCGCGCTGTTCCTGGTGAGCTTCCCGCAGCACCAGCAGTTCGTGAGCAAGGTCCCGGGCCAGAGCTTCGAGCTGCCGCTCGTCTACTTTGGAGTCATGGTCGCGCTGCTCGCGACGGGCCCGGGCTACTACGCGCTCGACGCGATGCTGTTCGGCCGGACGCCGCTGCGTCTGCCGCAGCCGGCGTACCGGACCGGCGCGGACGAACGCGCCCACGCCGCCTGAACGCCTGGGGTCAGGCCGGAATCGCTCAATTCAGCCAATCCGGTCTGACCCCATCCCTTCGGCCCTCTCCGCCGCGTCGGCGGCGGCGCGCGCGGCCCGCATGTCCGCGAGCTCGCGCTTCGCCCCTCGGGCGATCAGGATTCCCGCGACCACCGTGACGACGATGCCGACGCCGAGCACGATCCACTCCGCCTTCGACTGGTGGCCGCCCGCCGCCGCGAGCGCGGCCTGGCGCCCGGCGGCGCCGATCGAGACGTAGACCGCGACCATCGGGATGATGCCGATCGCGGTCGCGACCATGTACGGCAGGAATTTGATCGCGGTCAGCCCGTAGAGGTAGTTCGCGATCGTATACGGCAGGATGGGGGAAATCCGCAGCATCAGCGCGACTCTCCAGCCGCTCTTCGCGATCGCGCGGTCCACCGCCTCGAACTTCTCGTTCCCGCGCGCGAGCTTCTCCACCCGGTGGCGCGCGAGATAGCGCGCGACCAGGAACGCCAGGCCGGCCGCGATCGTCGCGGAGAACCAGACGATCAGGATTCCGCGGACGAGCCCGAAAGCGAGCCCCGCGGCGAGCGCGAAAAGCCACGCGGGACCCAGAACGACCGCGTCCAGGATGTACGCGATGATGAACACCACGATCGCGAGCGGGCCGAGGCGGTCCAGGATCTGGTCGAGCTTCGCGACGACCTTTCCGACCGGGAGCAACGTGATGACGAGGAAGGGGAACGCGATCGTCACGAAGGTCGCGAGGAACTGCGTGATCCGCTTCCCGATCGGCTTCTTCGCGCGCGGTTGTTCGCTCATGCCGCCACCGCCTCCGACTCGCTGCAATTCCCGGGCTGACCGCGGTCGCCCGAGCTTAGAATCCGGCCCGGTTAAGGTCTCACGAATTTGACGAGAACGTCACCGCGTCTTGCCGCGCTCGTCGCGGTCGTCTTCTGGGGGATCTCCTTCGTCGCCACGCGCGCCGCCCTGACCGAGATCCCGCCGGTGACGCTCATCTTCACGCGATTCCTGCTGGGGACGACGCTCCTCCTCGGCCTGCTGGCGGTTCGCGGACGGCTGAGCCCGCCGCCCCGCGACACGTGGCCCGCGCTCTTCGGGATGGGATTCCTGGGCGTGACCTTCCACCACATGCTTCAGGCAACCGCGCTGACGCAGACGACCGCGGTCCACGCGGGCTGGCTGATCGGTCTGTGTCCGATCTGGTCGGCCCTCCTGGCGGTGCTCTTCCTCCGCGAGAAGCTCACCCCCGCGAAGTGGGCCGGGCTCCTCCTCGGCTTTGCGGGCGCGCTGCTCGTGATCACGCGCGGCCGGCTCTCCGGCGGGGTTCTCGCGCTGCCGCAGACCCGGGCGGACCTCCTCATCCTGGTCTCGACCGTCAACTGGGCGGTTTACACGATCGTGGGACGCCGCACGCTCGCGCGCCTCGGGAGCGCGAGCGCCACGGCATTTGTCGAGCTCGCCGGTCTGCTGCTCCTGGTTCCGTTTTTCGCGGCGCGCGCGGGCTGGGCCGACTGGGCGCGCCTCTCGGCCGGCGGCTGGGGAGCGGTGCTCTTCCTCGGGATCTGCTGCTCCGGTCTGGGCTACCTGTTCTGGTACTCGGCGCTCGAGCGGCTGGACACCGCGCGCGTCGCGTCGTTCCTGTATCTCGAGCCGCTGGTGACGCTCGCCGCGGCCGTGGCGCTCCTCGCCGAGCCGGTGCACGCAACGACGATCCTGGGCGGCCTGATCGTCCTCGCCGGCGTGTTCCTCGTGCAGCGATATTCGTCGCCCCGCGCAAGGGTCGCCGTGGCCGAAGTGCCGGTGGAGACTTAGGCCCGTGGGCTCGCACAGCCTCCTCGCCGACGTCGCGATCATCCTCGCCGCGGCGTTCCCGCTGCTCTTCCTCGGGAAGAAGCTTCGCGTCCCCGAGGTCATCGCCTACCTGGCCACGGGAATCCTCATCGGACCGCACGCGCTCGGGTGGGTCCGGGACACGCACTCGGTCGAGCAGATCGCGGAGCTGGGCGTCGCGCTCATCCTCTTCTTCGTCGGCCTCCACCTCCCGTTCGAGAAGCTCAAGAACCTCGGCAAGACGACGCTCGTCTCCGGCTCGCTCCAGATGGGGTTGACCGTGCTCCTCGTCGTGCTGGTCGGGATGCCGTTCGGCGCCGACGTCCGGCGAACCGCGTTCTACGGGCTCCTGATCGCGCTCGGCTCGACCGCGGTGGTCCTGCCGATCCTCGCGACGCGGGACGAGATGGGCGCGCCGTTCGCGCGCCGGTTCCTGGGCGTCTCGCTGTTCCAGGACCTGGCCGTGATCCCGCTCATGCTTCTGGTTCCGGCCTTCGCATCGGGCGGCGAGGCGCCGCCGCTGCCGAAGGTGGCCGTACGCGTTGCGATCGCGATCGTCGGCGTCCTCGCGCTCATCCTGGTCGCGCGCGTGATCGTGCCGCGCCTCTTCCTCAAGATCGCGAAGCTCGGCAGCCGCGAAGTCTTCACGGCCGGCGTGATCGTCCTGATCGTCGCGACGATCGCGGCCGCGAGCAAGCTCGGGATCTCCGCGGCCTTGGGCGCGTTTGCCGCCGGCGTCGTGGTCGGCGACACCGAGTTCATCCACGAGATCGGCGGCAGCCTCCGGCCGTTCCGGGACTTCCTGTCCGCGCTCTTCTTCGCCTCGATCGGGATGCTGCTCGACCCGAGCTTCCTCTTCTCGGCGCTGCCGCTCGTTCTCGCGACCGTGGCCGCCGTCGTCCTAATCAAGGTCGCCGCGGCGTATCCCGCGTTCCGCGCGGGGGGCGCGCTGCCGCGGACGTCGCTGCGCGCGGCGTTCGCGATCGCGCCGATCGGGGAGTTCTCGTTCCTGCTCGCGCAGGAGGGCAAGAAGTTCTCGGTGCTCGCGCCGGAGGACCAGCAGCTCTTCATCGCGGTCGCGGTGCTCACGCTCGGGACGACTCCGCTCTTCGTCGCGGCCGGCCTGAAGCTCGCGGCGAGGCTGCGCAGCAAGCCGGAGCCGGAGGACGAGCCGAAGCGGGAGCTTTCCAAGCACATCATCATCATCGGGTACGGGCTGAACGGCCTGAACGTGGCGCACGTGCTGACGGAGACCGGGATCCCGCACATCGTCATCGAGGAGGATCCGGACCGCGCCCTCGTCGCGCGGCAGAACGGCAGCCTCGCGATCGTCGCGGACGCCGCGTCGCCCGAGGGGCTGGAGGCCGCGGGAATCAAGCGCGCCGTCGCGGTCGTCATCGCGATCTCGGACCCCGACGGTACCCGCCGGATCGTGCGCCTCTGTCGGCACGAGAACCCGGACGTCCACATCATCGTGCGGACGCGGTACGTGTCGCAGGTCGACCCCCTGAAGAAGCTGGGCGCGGACGAGGTCATCCCGGAGGAGTTCGAGACGTCCGTCGAGATCGTGTCGCGCCTGATGAACCTGCTCGCGGTCCCGGGCAACGTCGTCGCGTCGCAGATCCGGATCCTGCGCGACGAGGCCTACCAGCTGCTGCGGGACCCCGCGATGCGCTCGGCGGAAGGCCGTCGACTTTCCGCGACGCTCGAGGCCGGGACGGCGCTCACGTTCTTCGTGCTGCCCGGAACGCCCGCGAACGGGAAGACGCTGATGGACCTCGGCGTCGCGAACGACCACGTCGCCGTGCCCGCCATGATCCGCCGCGGCGCGCCGTACTCCCCGGCGCCGACCGACGAGCCCCTGCAGTCCGGCGACACCCTCTTCCTCGTCGGTTCGCACGAGGACCTGATGAAGGTGATGTCGCGCCTGGAGGGGAGGGGTCAGACTTAGAGGGGGTCAGGTCTCCACTTGCCACATGGAGGGTCAGGCGCCACATTGGGGGTCAGGTCTCCACTTGCCACATTGCCCGGACCGGGGAATGCAGGAATGCACGATTGACCCCAAATAGAAGCGGGCGCCCGCAACGAGCGCCCGCCTCCGAGGACTACATCTTGGGGGCGGGGGCCGGCTTGTAGTCGCTCTTGCCGGGCTGCTCCTCGAAGTACACGCAATCGGCGCCCGCGCGGCAGGTCGAGCGGTGAACCACGTTCGCCGGAGTGAACGAGTACGCGCCGGGTCCCAGCTGCTGCTTCGGACCGCCCTGGACCTGAAAGTCGAAAACGCCCGAGATGCCGACCGTCTTCTGATCGAACGAGTGGGTGTGCCAGCCGATATCCGTGCCCGCCGCCACTTTTTTGAGCGCCCCGTACGCACCGGTCTGCGGGTCCCCCCACAGCGTGGCGACCGAAAGACCCTTCAGCGCCGGACTCGCCACCCACTTCATCTGGTCGGACGTCCAGGAAACGGGCTTCTCGCCGGCCGCGACCCCGACGGCTGCGGAGAGAAAGAGAAACACGAGGACCAGGGGAAAGACTCGGATGAGTGCCTTCATGAAACGCCTCCTCTGTTATTGGGATCCGATGAGTCGCCGAATGCTACACCGCGAAAATCCGGCATAACGCATCCGCGGCGCGCTGTTGCGATCTCCAAACCGGAGGTCGGATGCGAATGCTTCATCGGGCGACCCTGCTCCTCCTGGCCGCGGTGCTTCTTCTCTTTTCGACCAACGTCGCATTCGCCGAGGGACCGACCTGGCGCGACTCCACGCGGGACGTCTACGTGGATGGACACCTCGACCGCGCCGCGCGCGTTCTCTCCGCCGACGGCGGCAAAAAGACTGCAGTCCTCCTGCCCGGCGCGCGCAAGGCGCTGCTGCTCGACCGGGAGGCGTCCACTTTTTCGGTCGTCCCGCGGAAGGCGTTTGCGTTCAATGCCGACGGCACGGGCGCGGAGCTGGCGGCGGACGCTGCCCCCAAGCCGGGCGGCGCGTTCCAGAAGGTCGACGCGTCGTCGTCGATCCTCGCGTGGAAGCGAAAAACCATTCTCGTCTCGCGCCACCAGGGGCTCGTGGGCGACGTCTCGGAGGACACGCTCTTCGCGACGGTGCCGGTCTGGCGGCAGGAGATGGACGCGTACCAGCCGGTACCGGCGGCGGTCGCCGCGATCGCGAAAGAGAACCGCCCGATGACGATGACCGTCGTCTTCGGGACCTGGTGCGGTGACAGCAAGGAGTTCGTGCCGCGGCTGCTCAAGACCGTGCACGCCGCCGCGAACCCGAAGGTCTCGGTCCAGCTGATCGCGCTCGACAACGACTTCCTGCATCCGCCGGACGTCATCGGGCGCTGGCACGTGATCAACGTGCCGACCGTGATCGTCGAGAGCGGGGGAGTCGAGGTCGGCCGCATCACCGAGACGCCCGCGGCGAAGACTATGGAAGAGGACGTCGCCGCGATCCTCGCCGGGACTCCGGGAGAGCACGCCGGCCGCTACGAACGCGGGGCGGAGCTCGCGCGCGGGACCTACGTCTACCGCGACTCCGGCGGGAAGCGCGGCGAGGAGCGCTGGACGCTCTTCGCGCGCGAGGACGGCGGACGCCTCGTCCGCAGCCGGATCGACATGGGCGACCTCGTCGTCGAGGTCTTCCAGGGCACGGACGCCGCCGGGAAGCTGAAGTTCGCGGAGATCACGAAGAGACAGGGGGATCAGGTCGAGCGCGCGCGGTTCTTCGTGGACGGGGACCACCTGACCGGCCGGCTGCGCGGGAAGGAGGCCGGCATCCTTCAGCAGGACCTGGTCCTGCCGCCGTCGTTCGCGTTCTCCGCTCCGGCGATCGCAGCCTCCGGCTGGATGGGACTCGCAGCCGCGACGGGAGCGAGGTCCCAGGTCGTGTGCTACATCGCGCCGTCCGGGTTCGAGTCGCCGCTCGGCACGACGTGCGTCGTCACGCACCGCGTGGAGGGCGAGGAGGCGGTGAAAACCGCGGCCGGCGAGTTCCGCACGACGCACCTCGCGCGGCAGAGCGCCACGGAAGCGTCGGACTGGTGGATCCACCCGGACCTCGGCATCCCGGTGCGCGGCCAGGTGGTGGGCGGCATGAACTACGAGCTGACGTCGCTCGAGATGAAATAGCGACGGGTCAGACTTCGATCGCGCCGCCGATCTTCTGGAGGTGGCGGCGGAGCGTCCAGGACGGATCCTTCCGCTTCTCCTCGAGATACTCCGAAAAGCGGAGCTGGTCCCGCAGCGACTTTCCGGCGCGGATCATGTCGGCCTGGCGGCGCTCGGTCGCGGCGATCTTTTCGGCGGCCGCGAGCACGTCACCGACGCGGTCGCCCGCGACGAAGACGACGCCGTCCAGATCCGCGAAGACGACGTCGCCGGGCGACACCGTGACGTCGCCGAACTGCACGGGTACGCCGTCCTTCGGTGGATCGAGCCGCCGCGGCCCGGACGAGCAGTTCCCGAGCGAGAAGACCGCGATCGGGATGGGCTCGAGCTCCGCCGTGTCGCGGTGGGCGCCCCAGACCAGCATCCCCGCGACGCGGGCGCCGTGCGCCTCCAGTGCCGTGAGGTCGCCGACGCAGGCCTCGTTCGTGCGCCCCTCGTTGTCGATGACGAGGACGTCTCCCGTCTGCGCCGTGCCGAATGCCTCCAGGAAGACGTCGACGCTGCCGTAGTGGCGGACGGGGAGCGCGCGTCCGGCGACGGTGACGCGGGACGTCGCGGGCCGGATCCCGAACGGCCCCATGCGGAGCGGCGGCGCGGCGCGGAGGGCGCCGTCGGCGACGAGCGGTGTGGTGAGCGAGGCGAAGCGGCGGGCGATCTCTTCGTTGTTCATGCCTCGAATTACGCCCCGAAATGGGGACAGATTTATTTTCTGGAAAGAGTGGACTGGAAGAGTGGACTGGAAAGAGGGGACAGATCTAATTCCGAATGTGGCAAGTGGAGACCTGACCCTCCGTGTGGCACCTGACCCTCAATGTGGCAAGTGGAGACCTGACCCCGTTCAGCTGGAGGAGTGGACTGATTTCTAGCGGAGCGGAGCCTTCAACACGACGACCTCTTTCTGCTCCGACTCGGGCACACCCTTCGGGTTTTTGCGGAACTTTTCGCCCTGGCTGTTCGCGACGTAATAGAACGCGCCGTCCGCCACGATCCCGAGCGTCGGCTCGTCGAAGAGCGGGTTGTTCATTTCCACGACCCGGCCCGCCGCAACCCGCGATCCATCCGCCGAAAGAGTCATCTGGACGACGCGGTGCGGCTCGATTCCGTTCTGCACGGCGTAGAGCGCGCCGCCCGAGTACGCGAGCCCGTCGATCCCGTTCGGCGGAAAGTCCGCCGGCGTCTCGACCGCCGTGACCTTCCGGGACTCGACGTCGATCGCCATCACCCTCCGGTAGTTCGACACGTAGACCGTTTTCCCGTCGTCGGACACCGCGAACCCCTGCGGCTGCCCGAGCTCGGCGTTGTTGAGGAACGTTTCGAGCTCCGCGGCGCCGGGCTTCAGGACGTAGAGGACCGGATGGGCCGTGTCGTTGACGTAGACCGAGCCGTCGGGCCCGAGCGCGACGTCGTCGCACGACGCGGGCTCCGGCTCCACCCGCAGCGCGCGCTCGCGCACGAGCTTCCCGGAGTCCGCGTCGAATTCGAGAAGCGCGCTCTCCGGCTTCTGCCCCTCGCGGAAGCCCTCCATGTGGCTCATCGCGGCAGTGCAGGCCCAGAGCCGCCGCTTGGCCGGATCGACGCGCATCCCGAGCACGGCGCGGAGTCCGTCCCGGCCGGAGGAGACGAAGTCGGACGCCTTGCCGTCCGGCGTCACGCGGACGATCTTCCGCTTGCGGATGCTGCTGACGAAGAAGGCGCGGGTCTTCGAGTCGTATGCGATCCCCTCAGGCACGAGACCCTTCTCCGGGACGCGGAACGCGACCGCGCTCGACGAGACCTTCTCATCGCCGAGCTTCTTCATCCGGTCGGAGACCTTCCGGTATCCCGCGCTCCCGCGCAGCGAAGCGAAGTCGCCCTCGGCGTCGAGGTCGAACCGCACCTTCCGCGCCGCGATCGTGTCGAGAGTCTTCAGCGACTCGTCGCGCCGTCCGGCGAGCGCCTGTCCGCAGGCGAGGTTGTAGAGGATCCACACGTCCGCGGGCGCGAGCTTCGACGCCTGCTCCGTCTTTGCCACGAACGTGGCGTAGTCCTTCGCGTCGTACGCCGCGCGGGCCTCGCGCGCCAGCTGCTGCACCGTCGGCGGCGGGCCGACCTGGAAGAGAAGCGACGCGGCGAGGAGGATCGTTCTCATGGATTGCGCACCTCGAAGACCGCGAGGTTACCGAATTCCTCGGTCTCCCAGTGCTGGAACGCATAGATGTGCTTGCCGTCCCGCGACCAGCTCGGCTGGACGAACGAGCCCGGGCCGTCGGTCAACTTGCGCAGGTTGCTGCCGTCCGGGTCGACCGCGTAGAGCTGGCCGATGTTCGCCGGACCGGCGCGGTTGGAGGAGAACACGATCGTCGTTCCGTCCGGCGACCAGGCCGGCCAGCCGTCGTACGACGCGCTCTTCGAAACGTCGACGGGGTTCGAGCCGTCCGCGTTCATCACGAAGATCTCGGAGTTGCGCATTCCGAGCGTCAGGTCCCACAGGAACCCGGCCTCGTCGAGCGTGCGACGAAAGGCGATCTTCTTCCCGTCCGGCGAGAACTGCGGATAGGTGCTGACCGTCCTCGCGCGCGTGATCTGCCGGACGTCCGACCCGTCCGCGGCCATCGTGAAGATCTCGTGGAACTGCTTCGTCCATTCGGCCTTGAGGTCCGGCGTCGTCCGCGCCGAGTTGAAGACGATGCGGGTTCCGTCGGGAGACCAGTGCGGATGCGAGTCGTCGCCGGGCTGGCGCGTCAGGCGGCGCTGATTGGAGCCGTCCACGTTCATGACGTAGATCTCGGGATCGCCGGCATCGCGCTCCGAGCCGAAGACGATGTGCTTGCCGTCGGGCGACCAGATCGGGCCGACGTCCGCGGCGGGGTTGTCGGTCAATCGGACGAGGTCGGTCCCGTCCGGCTTCATCGAGTAGATGTCCCAGTTGCCCGTGCGGTTGGACTCGAAGACGAGGCGCGTTCCGTCCGGCGAGAGCATCGGGTAGGCGTCCTGGACGTTGGTGACGCGCTTCGCCGTCCCGAGCTGCAGTACGACCGCGGCGGCGAGGAGAAGCGTGGTGATCGGCATGATCACCGCTATGTCGGGGGTCAATCGTGTATTCCTGTATTCCGCGGTCCCGGGACGAAAGCCTTGAAAATGGGGTCAGGTCTCCACTTGCCACATCGACAAGAAGTCTTGGCACATCGCCCTGGAGACAACCGTCTCTGGGTGAAGGTTCGAGAAGTGATCCGCTTGATCGAGGTGGTACCTGGTCAGGATTAAGGGGAGCCACCGTCAATTCCGGCATCCCTTCCGGCCGGGCGGGGTGACGGTGTCCGGCCATCGGAACGACGACGTCGCGCGTGGAACTCTGAGGAGTATCCTGAAACAGGCAGGTTTGAAGGTGAAACCATGAGCCGATATCTCATCGTGATCGAAAATGCCGGACGCAACTACTCCGCGTACTCGCCCGACCTACCCGGCTGCGCCGCGACCGGGACGACGATCGAGGAAACCCGGAAGAACATGGAAGGCGCCGTCGAGTTTCACGTCGAAGGACTCCGCGAGGACGGGTTCCCCATTCCGCCGCCGTCGTCCATCGCGGACTACGTCGAGATTCCGTAGCCGTCTCGCGCTCCGGCCGTCCCTCCGCCAAATCCCTCGCTTCGCTCGGGATGACAGGCAACAAAAAGCCCCGCTCGCGCGGGGCTTCGAAGGCCGAAGAAGAGTGCCCGGCCTGTTACGCGCTGAAAGACTTTCCGCAGCCGCAGCCGCCGGTCGACTGCGGGTTCGTCACCGAGAACCCGGCGCCGCGGAAGTCCTCGACGTAGTCGACCGTCGAGTCCCGCAGGTACGTCGCGCTCTGGGGATCCACGAGGACCGTGATCCCCGCGAACTCCATCACGTTGTCGCCGTCATGCTGCTCGTCGAACTGGAACCCGTACTGGAACCCGGAGCATCCGCCGCCGTGCACGAAGATCCGCAGCGGCTTGTTCTCGGAGTCCGGCATCGACTTCGCGAAGTACTTGACCTTCTCGATCGCCGCGTCGGTCATCGAGAGCAACGGCTTCGGCGTCGAGATGCCGGTCGGCTCGGAGCCGGTCGGCTGCGCCGGAGCAGTCCCTGCCGCGCTCGCCGTCTCAGTATCCGTCATTGGGGAAGACATCGATCGATCTCCTTTTGCCCGGAAGTGGTGAAAAATTTCGCCGCCTTCGGGCGGGTCGGAACGATTCTACGCGACCTTTCGTCCGCCGGACTTGCCGGTCGCCGCGATGAGCAGGCTGTCGATCCGGTCCCACGCCGCCGGCACGCCGTCGGGGTGCGCGACGAACGAAATCCTCTGCTTGTCGACCTCCGAAGCCTCCAGCCCCACTGGCAAACTTTCCTCCCAGGCCGCCCGAAAACGTCTCATTTCTCGGTCGAGGAGTGGCCGGGAAAAGACACCGATTCCCAGCCTCGAGTTGTCCACTTCGAACACCGATTTCTCGGCCAGTTTGGCCGGGATTTCGGCCGTTTTCGTTCCCATCCGGGTCGTCATTTTCGCCACGTCAAGCTCATCCTTCGCGCATCAAAACAGCAAGCTATATGCCACTATTTCCGGTGTAGACCAAAGTCGGATGCACAACATCTGGTATTTTTCTTGACTCCGTCCGCACACGGTCCTAACCTGATCTTCAACCGAGTTCACCAGTTCCCGGAGCCGATTTTTCGCGACATTTCTTTGGTTTTCCCCATGGGCGGGCGCAGTTTCCTTCGGACGGGTCGGGGTGGGGCAAATTCGCCGGATTTCGGCTGAATTCGAACGATTTGTGAGGAAAGGGGAGCGAAAAGGATGAGCGGATCCGACGGCATGGAGAACGACGTCCGGGACAGCCAGGAGATCGCGACCGAGAGAGCCCCGGGGCACGAAAGCGCCCGCCTGAAAGGCCTCACCTTCCGCCGCGTCTACTCGGATCCCTCCGTCTCGCCGTACGACGCGATCGAGTGGGAGCTGCGCACCGCGGCGATCACGTCGGAGAAGGGCGAGACGATCTTCGAGCAGAAGAACGTCGAGGTCCCGAAGTCCTGGTCGCAGACCGCCACGAACATCGTCGTCCAGAAGTATTTCCACGGCCGCATGGGCCAGCCCGAGCGCGAGACCTCCGTCCGCCAGCTGATCGAGCGCGTCGCCGGAACCATCACGGGCTACGGGGAGAAGGGCGCCTACTTCCGGACGGCCGCGGACCGCGACGCCTTCCACGACGAGCTCGCCGCGATCCTCGTCAACCAGGTCGCCTCGTTCAACTCGCCCGTGTGGTTCAACGTCGGCATCGAGCGCAGGCCCCAGGCCTCCGCGTGCTTCATCAACTCGTGCGCCGACTCGATGAGCGGCATCCTCGACCTCGCGAAGACCGAGGGGATGCTCTTCAAGTTCGGCTCGGGCACCGGCTCCAACCTCTCGTGCCTGCGCGGCTCGACCGAGGGCCTCTCCTCCGGCGGCACCGCGTCCGGCCCGCTCTCCTTCATGAAGGGGTTCGACTCCTTCGCCGGCGCGATCAAGTCGGGCGGCAAGACGCGCCGCGCCGCGAAGATGGTGATCCTGAACATCGACCACCCCGACATCGAGGACTTCATCCTCTCCAAGGCGAACGAGGAGCGGAAGGCGTGGGCGCTGATCGACGCCGGCTACGACGGCTCGTTCAACGGCGAGGCGTACGCGTCGATCTTCTACCAGAACGCCAACCACTCCGTGCGCGTGACGGACGAGTTCATGCACGCGGTCGAGAATGACGGCGACTGGTGGACAAAAGAGGTCCTATCCGGCCAGCCGTTCAAGAAGTACCGGGCGCGCGACCTGATGGCGCGGACCGCCGACGCCGCGTGGGTGTGCGGCGACCCCGGCATGCAGTACGACACGACGATCAACCGCTGGAACCCGGTCAAGACGACGCACCGGATCAACGCGTCGAACCCGTGCTCCGAGTACATGTTCGTGGACGACTCCGCGTGCAACCTCGCGTCCTTGAACCTCATGAAGTTCTTCAACGCCGAGGACGGTTCGTTCGCGGTCGAGAACTTCCGGCACGCGTGCGACGTCGTCATCGCCGCGCAGGAGATGCTGGTCGACAACGCGTCCTACCCGACCGAGAAGATCGCCGCGAACTCCCACAAGTTCCGGCCGCTGGGCCTGGGCTACGCGAACCTGGGCGCGCTTTTGATGGCGACGGGCATCCCCTACGACTCGGACGAGGGGCGCGCCTACTCGGCCGCGATCACGTCCCTGATGTGCGGCGAGGCGTATCTGGAGTCGTCGAAGATCGCGGCGGAGCTGGAGCCCTTCGCGGGCTACGCGCCGAACGAGCAGGCGTTCCTGGACGTCATCGGCATGCACCGCGAGGCCGCGTACAAGGTGCCGGCGACCCAGGGCGTTCCGGCCGAGCTCCTGAAGGCGCAGAAGGCGGTGTGGGACGCGGCGCTCGAGTCCGGCCGCCAGTACGGCTACAAGAACGGCCAGGTCACGGTCTTGGCGCCGACCGGCACGATCGGCTTCATGATGGATTGCGACACGACCGGCGTCGAGCCGGACCTCGCGCTCGTCAAGTACAAGAAGCTCGTGGGCGGCGGGACGATCAAGATCGTCAACAACACCGTGCCGCTGGCGCTGAAGCGCCTGGGCTACTCCGAGTCCGAGGTCAACGAGATCGTGGACTACGTCGACGAGAAGGGGACGATCGAGGGCGCGCCTTCCTTCAAGCCGGAGCACCTGCCCGTGTTCGACTCTTTCCAGCACATTGGGATCCTAAGCTTAGAATTCCACGTGGACAAGTTGTCGCG
>JADMIO010921814.1_pt1 | contig 21699 bp, 18 predicted proteins | sample 8958161 | NCBI WGS metagenome assembly JADMIO01 (sample SAMN16585339, study PRJNA669376) | soil metagenome | isolation source: Crop rotation soil | place: USA: Cullars Rotation, Alabama | collected 2011
ACGTCGTCGTGTTCGACGACATCTCCGACGTGATTTCCGCGCAGCGTTCCGTCGCATGGGGCGAGGTCGCGCGGCGGCTCGCGCATGAGATCAAGAACCCGCTGACGCCGATCCAGCTGTCGGCCGAGCGGCTGCAGATGAAGCTGTCCGACAAGCTCGCGCCGCCCGATGCGGACGTGCTCAAGCGCGGCGCGACGATGATCGTCAATCAGGTGGCCGCGATGAAGCGGATGGTCGACGACTTCCGCGAATATGCGCGCACGCCGCCGGCGGTGCTCGGCAACCTCCAGTTGAACGAACTGGCGAGCGAGGTGCTCGGGCTGTATGGTGTCGGCGAAGGCAAGAGCGCGATCGTCGCCGAACTCGCGCCGTCGCTGCCGGTGATTCGCGGCGACGCGACGCAACTGCGCCAGGTGATTCACAACCTGCTGCAGAATGCGCAGGATTCGGTTGCGGAAGTCGCGCATCCGCGTGTGTTGATCGAAACCAAGACAGTAGAATATGGCGATCCCGACGCTGAGGGCAAAACGCGCGTCGCGGTACGTCTTACCGTGTCCGACAACGGGCCCGGTTTTCCGGCACGCATCCTGACCCGTGCGTTCGAGCCTTACGTGACGACGAAGGCGAAGGGCACGGGGCTCGGATTGGCCATGGTCAAGAAAATCGTCGACGAGCACGGCGCGCGGATCGATCTGCGCAATCGCATGCACGGCGAGACCGTCGAGGGTGCGCAGGTGTCGATCCTGTTCCTGCAGATGGCGAGCGATACGCCAGGCGCCGAACCCGGCGCGCAGGTCGGGACGGCCCCCGCTAAGACAAAAGCAAGTGTGCAGACAAAGGCAGCGTAAATGGCAACCATCCTGGTGGTAGATGATGAAATGGGCATCCGGGAATTGCTCTCGGAAATCCTCAGCGATGAAGGACATGTCGTCGAGGCGGCGGAGAACGCGCAGGCCGCGCGGGAATACCGTCTGAATCAGGCGCCCGATCTCGTGCTGCTCGATATCTGGATGCCCGATACCGACGGCGTCACGCTGCTCAAGGAATGGGCGGCGCAGGGCCTGTTGACGATGCCCGTGATCATGATGTCCGGGCACGCGACGATCGACACGGCCGTCGAGGCAACGAAGATCGGCGCGCTCGATTTCCTCGAGAAGCCGATCGCGCTGCAGAAGCTGCTGAAGTCGGTCGAGCACGGCCTCGTGCGCGGCGCGGCGCCGGTGTCCGTCAACTCGGCGGCGAAGGCCGGCGTCGGTCAGGCTTCGGGTCCGGCGGCGGTCGCGTCCGCGGCCGCGCTGCCGACGCTCGGCGACGACATGGCCGCGGCCCTGGGCCTCGCGGGGCAGACGGCCGCGATTCCGTTCGACATCCCGTTGCGCGAAGCGCGCGATGCGTTCGAGCGCGCGTACTTCGAATATCACCTCGCGCGCGAGAACGGCAGCATGACGCGCGTTGCGGAGAAGACGGGCCTCGAGCGCACGCACCTGTATCGCAAGCTCAAGCAGCTGGGCGTCGAGCTCGGCAAGAAGCCGTCGGAAGGCGCCGCGTAAAATATTTTGCGAAAACTACTTGCGCAAAGTAACAGGGCTGGATATACTTTGCCTTCTTCGTTGGCCCGGTAGCTCAGTTGGTAGAGCAGCGGATTGAAAATCCGCGTGTCGATGGTTCGATTCCGTCCCAGGCCACCAGCAGTTCCAACCCCAAGAATCGGAAGGTTCTTGGGGTTTTTCGTTTGTGGTGGGTTTGCGCGGCATCGGTGGTGCGGCCGGCAGCATTCGCCGGAGCGTGATAAAATCCGTGCCCGCTCAATGACTTAGCGCATCGTTTCATGCGCACGGCAGGGCTGCCCGCAGGCGCCGCCGTGACGCGCGGCACCGATGCCGCGCGATGGGCGGTATAAGCGCTCCGCCACGTTCGCGCCCAACCGCGCTGCCTATACTGGTCGAGCCGGCGCAGGCCGGCACGTGTCGGGCCGCCCGGCGGCAGCCGGCCCCGGGGCGCAGCGCGACGCGAGCCTATACATTCACGGAGTATCACGGTGATTCGGACAGACGCTAAAGACGGCGCGCTCGTGCTGTTTTCCGGCGGGCAGGACTCGGCCACGTGCGTGGCCTGGGCCCTGGAACGCTATCAGACGGTCGAGACGCTCGGCTTCGATTACGGCCAGCGCCACCGCGTCGAACTCGAATGTCGCGAAGGCGTGCGCGACGCGCTGAAGCATCGGTTTCCCGCCTGGGCCGGCCGCCTCGGCGACGATCACATGATCGACCTGTCGGTGCTCGGCGCGATCAGCGATACCGCGATGACGCGCACGATCGAGATCGAGACCACCGCGAATGGCTTGCCGAACACGTTCGTGCCGGGCCGCAACCTGCTGTTCATGACGATCGCGGCCGCGATCGCCTATCGCCGCGGGCTGCGCGTGCTGGTCGGCGGGATGTGCGAGACCGATTTCTCGGGCTACCCGGACTGCCGCGACGACACGATGAAGGCGCTGCAGGTCGCGCTGAACCTCGGGATGGACACGCGCATCGTGCTCGAGACGCCGCTGATGTGGCTCGACAAGGCGCAGACCTGGCAGCTCGCCGAACAACTCGGCGGCGACGCGCTCGTCGAGCTGATCCGCGTCGAGACGCACACGTGCTACGTGGGCGAGCGCGCGGAACTGCACGACTGGGGCTTCGGCTGCGGCGAATGCCCGGCCTGCAAGCTGCGCAAGCGCGGCTACGAGGCCTACCTGAAGGGCGAGCGGGTGACCGAAGCGCCGCTGTGACGCGGTGCGCCGGCGGCGCTTGATGAATAACGGATTCTGATCGACAACGGGCGGCGCGAGCCGGACGAAGCACGATGACTTACGCGGTCAAGGAAATTTTCTACACGTTGCAGGGCGAGGGCGCGAACGCGGGCCGTCCGGCCGTGTTCTGCCGGTTCGCCGGCTGCAATCTGTGGTCGGGCCGCGAAGAGGATCGTGCGGAGGCCGTGTGCCGCTTCTGCGATACGGACTTCGTCGGCACCGACGGTGAGAACGGCGGCAAGTTCAAGGACGCCGAAGCGCTCGTCGCGACGATCGCCGGCCTGTGGCCGGATGGCGAAGCGCATCGCTTCGTCGTCTGCACGGGCGGCGAGCCGATGCTGCAGCTCGACCAGCCGCTCGTCGACGCGCTGCACGCGGCGGGCTTCGAAATCGCGATCGAGACCAACGGCTCGCTGCCGGTGCTCGAGACGATCGACTGGATCTGCGTGAGCCCGAAAGCCGACGCGCCGCTCGTCGTCACGAAGGGCAACGAACTGAAGGTCGTGATCCCGCAGGACAACCAGCGGCTTGCCGACTACGCGAAGCTCGATTTCGAGTATTTTCTCGTGCAGCCGATGGACGGCCCGTCGCGCGATCTCAACACGAAGCTCGCGATCGACTGGTGCAAGCGGCATCCGCAGTGGCGGCTGTCGATGCAGACCCACAAATACCTGAACATTCCCTGAGCCACGGCCTTTGACATCGTGCTGATTACCCGAAAACTCGAATTCGACGCGGGCCACCGCATTCCCGATCACCGCAGCCAGTGCCGGAATCTGCACGGCCATCGTTACGTGCTCGAAGTCACGCTGCGCGGCGATCTCGTCGATACCGAGGGGGCGCCGGACCGCGGCATGGTGATGGATTTCGCCGACGTGAAGGCGCTCGCGGTCGAGCACCTCGTCAACAAGTGGGACCACGCGTTCCTGGTCTACGCGCGCGACGAAGTCGTGCGCTCGTTCCTCGAGCAGATGGCCGACCACAAGACGGTCGTGCTCGACCGGATCCCGACGGTCGAGAACCTCGCGGCGATCGCGTTCGACATCCTTGCGAACGTGTACGACGCGCACTACGGCGTGAACCTGCGGCTGGAGCGCGTGCGCCTGTACGAAACGCCGAACTGCTGGGCCGACGTCGAGCGCGATCCCGCCCGCTGACGCGGCATTACCCGCCCGAGCGTGCGCTCGGCGGCCGGCCGCCGGTCGCCCAGCCGGTCACCTGAAGCCGGTCGCGCGCCACGCGGTGCCCGATCGGGCCCGCTTCGCCTGTCTCCCCACATTTCGCCCGACGGCGCGCTATGATCGTTGCGTGGCGCAGCCTGCGCGCCCGCGATCGGGCTGCTGCCGTCCGGCCGTCCCCCGTTGCCTGTTCCGTTCGATTGCCTGTCCGCCAGGAGGCCGTATCGATGAGCACGCTCACCAATTCCCTCAAACAACGTCTGCACGACGGCGACGAGCCGCTGTACGGCCTGTGGCTGTCGCTCGGCTGCGATTCGGCGGCTGAAGCGCTCGCTCACGCCGGCTACGACTGGCTCTGCATCGACATGGAGCACGCGCCGAACGACAGCCGGGACGTCACGTCGCAACTGCGCGCGCTGGCCGCCGCGCACCTGCCGAGCGAGCCTGTCGTGCGCGTGCCGGGGCGCGAGCCGTGGCTCGTGAAGCGCGCGCTCGACGCCGGCGCGCGCACGCTGATGTTCCCGTGCATCGAGACGGCCGACGAGGCCGCGCACGCGGTGCGGCTCACGCGCTTTCCGTCGCCGGATGCCCCGGACGGGCTGCGCGGCGTGGCCGGCATGGTGCGCGCGGCGGCGTTCGGCATGCGACGCGATTACCTGCAGACGGCGAACGCCCAGATTGCGGTGATCGTGCAGATCGAATCGGCGCGCGGCATCGACGAAGTCGAACGGATCGCCGCGACGCCGGGCGTCGACTGCCTGTATGTCGGCCCGGCCGATCTGGCGGCGAGCCTCGGGCATCTCGGCGACAGCCGCCACCCGGATGTCGAGACCGCGATGGCGCGCGTGCTCGCGGCCGGCAAGCAGACCGGCGTCGCGGTCGGGATCTTCGCGAGCGATACGGCCATCGCGCGCCGGTATCGCGAGGCCGGCTACCGGATGATCACGCTGTCGGCCGACGTGACCTGGCTGCTGCGCGCGACGCGCCAGGCGCTGCAGGAGGTGCGGTCATGAACGACGGCGAGGGGGCGGGACGCGCGCGGCGCGCGACCGGTGCATGCGGGCGGATCGGCGGGATGCTCGGGCTGTGGATCGTGTGCATCGCGGCGTCGGCGCAGAATGCGCCGCACGCGAAACCGGATCCGGCACACGAGACGCAAGCGGCGGTGGCCGCCTACAACGCCGGCGACTATCGCGCGGCGCTGGTGCAGTTCCACGACGCAGCCGAACGCGGCGACCGGCTCGCGCAGTTCAACTACGCGATGATGCTGCTCACCGGCGTCGGCGTGACCGCGAAGGTCGACGAAGGGCTGCGCTGGCTGAAGCGGGCGGCCGACGCGAACATGTCGCATGCGCAGTACGTGTACGGACGGATGTTCGACGACGGCGAATTCGTCGCGCGCAATCCGGCCGAAGCGCACCGCTGGTTCCTGCGCGCGGCGAAGCAGGGGCACGTGCAGGCCGCGCTGTCGCTCGCGAACCAGTTCCTCGACGGGCGCGGCACGCCGCGCGACAACCGGCAGGCGTTCGCGTGGTACAAGCAGGCGGCCGACGCGGGCGAGCCGACCGCGCAGTACGTGACCGCGTCGTTCTACGAGCGCGGCGGCGACGGCGTCACGCAGAACCTGAACATCGCGCGCGCGTACTATGCGGCCGCGGCCGCGCAGGGCGACGAGACGGCCGAGCTGAAATTCAAGGAGCTGAGCGCGCGACTGAAGACGCCGGAGCCGGCATCGGGCGCCGGTGCGGACCACGCGAGCCCGCGCGCGACGCCGCAGTGACGGCGGCCGGCTGAATTCGGCCGGCCCAAAGGAAAACGGCGCCCGCGGCGCCGTTTTCCTTTGCTGCGACTGCTTGCAGCCGCGTGCCGCGCCGCAGCGTCAGCTCTTCATCAGCCGCCGCTGTCGCCCGACGCTCATGATCATCCCGATCGCGACGCCGAGCGTTGCCAGCGCGGTGCCGCCATAGCTCATGAACGGCAACGGCACGCCGACGACGGGCAGCACGCCGCTCACCATCCCGATGTTGACGAACGCGTAGACGAAGAACGCGAGCGTCAGCGAGCCCGCGAGCAGCCGGCCGAACAGCGTCGCGCCCTGCGCGGCGATGTAGAGCCCGCGCGCGATCAGCGCCATGTACAGCGTCAGCAGCACGAGGCCGCCGGCGAGCCCCCATTCTTCCGAGAACACCGCGAAGATGAAGTCGGTGTGCTTCTCCGGAATGAATTCGAGGTGGGCCTGCGTGCCCTTCAGGTAGCCCTTGCCGAGTGCGCCGCCCGAGCCGATCGCGATCACGGCCTGGATCGTGTGGAAGCCCTTGCCGAGCGGGTCGGAGGTCGGGTCGAGCAGCGTGCACACGCGGTGCTTCTGGTAGTCGTGCATCAGCGGCCACTGCACTTCGGGCTGGCAGATGCGATCCTCGAACACGGCGATCGAGCCGACCGCGATCACGCCCGCGACCAGCACCGGCACGATCAGCTTGAACGACAGGCCGGCGAGGTAGATCACGAAGAAGCCGGCCGCGAACACGAGCAGGCCGGTGCCGAGGTCGGGCTGCTTCGCGATCAGGCCGACCGGCACGAGCAGGATCCCGAACGCGACGACGAAGTCGTACCAGCGCAGCCCGCCTTCGCGGCGCTGGTAGTACCACGCGAGCATCAGCGGTGTCGCGATCTTGAGGATTTCCGACGGCTGGATCACGACGCCGACGTTCAGCCAGCGCTTCGCGCCTTTCTTGGTCATCCCGAACAGCGCGACCGCGACCAGCAGCGCGACCCCGAACGTGTATAGCGGAACCGCGAAGCGCATCAGCGTCGTCGGCGGGATGTTGGCGATCACCCACATCAGCACGAACGTCAGCAGGATGTTGCGCAATTGGTCCTCGACGCGGCCCGGCATGTCGATCGCCGCGCTGTACAGCGTGACGATGCCGACGCACAGCAGCAGGAACACGATGAGGGCGAGCGGGCGGTCGAAACCCGCGAACATCTGCTTGATCTTGTCGAGCCAGGCGCGCTTGTCGAATTGCATGCCTTTCTCCGTTAATGAGCGGTGCCGGCGTTCACCGCTTTCGCGGGGGCCGAGGCACGGAAGTTGTCGTCGCGCGGCGCGGTGGCGACTGGCTGTGCGCCGCTCGCGGGCCGGTGCGGCCGGTGCGGGCGCCGGATCGGCGGCAGGCTCGCGGCCATCGGCGCCGCGGCGCTCGCGTCGGACGGCTGCGCCGCGCTCGACGCGTCGGGCGCCGACGCGGCGTCCGCCGCACTCGCCGCACTCGCCGCGGTCGGCACGACCGGCTGCGGCAGCGCGGTGAAGCCGGCCGCGACGGCGGCGGGCTTCGATGCGTCGCCGACCACGGGCGCGCTCACCGGCTCGGTCGCCGACGCGGCGGCGGCCACGGCCGCCGTTCTCGACGACCAGCGCGACGGCGATCTGCGGATGGTCGACCGGCGCGTACGCGATGAACAGCGCGTGGTCGCGCAGGTGCTCGGCGAGCAGGTGGCCCTTGTAGTTCGAACCCTGCAGCGAGAACACCTGCGCGGTACCGGTCTTGCCGGCCGCGAGGTACGACGCGCCGCGGAACACCTTGTACGCGGTGCCGGACGGATTCTCGATCACGTTTTCCATCCCGCGCTTCACGACGTCGATGTCGCCCTGCTTGAGCGGGATCACGTCGCTTTCCTTCGGCACGGTCAGGTGGCGCGCCCGCGAGATCGGATCCTCGACTTCCTTCACGAGGTGAGGCTTCATCACGACGCCGTTGTTCGCGAGCGTCGCGGTGGCATGCGCGAGCTGCAGGATCGTGTACGAGTTGTAGCCCTGGCCGATCCCGAGGCTGATCGTCTCGCCGTCGAACCACTTCTGCTGCGCGGCCTTCTTGAACGCCTTCTTCTTCCAGTCGGTCGACGGCAGGATCCCGCGCGCCTCGCCCTGGATGTCGATGCCGGTGATCTGGCCGAAGCCGAACGGCTTCATGAAGTTCGCGATCGCGTTCACGCCGAGGTCGCGCGCGAGCATGTAGAAGTAGGTGTCGTTCGACACCATGATCGCCTTGTTCATGTCGACCCAGCCCTGGCCCGAGCGCACGTCGTTGCGGAACGTGTGGCCGCCGAACGTGAAGTAGCCGGGATCCTGGAAGCCCCAGCCCGGCGTGCGCTTGCCGAGCGTCAGGCCGGCCAGCGCCATGAACGGCTTGTACGTCGAGCCGGGCGGGTAGGTGCCGTGCAGCGGCCGGTTCAGCAGCGGTTTGTCGGGCGAGTTGTTCAGCTCGTCCCAGGTCTGCTGGTCGATGCCGTCGACGAACGAGTTCGGGTCGAAGCTCGGCGACGACACGAACGCGAGCACGTCGCCCGTCTTCGGCTCGATCGCGACGAGCGCGCCGCGCTTGCCGGCGAACGCCTGCTCGGCGACCTGCTGCAGCCCGATGTCGAGCGACAGCACCAGGTTGTTGCCGGGCGTCGCCTGCGTGCGCGACAGCGTGCGCACGGGCCGGCCGCCGGCCGTCACCTCGACTTCCTCGAAGCCCGTGAGGCCATGCAGGTCGGCTTCGTAGCTCTGCTCGACGCCGATCTTGCCGATGTAGTCGGTGCCCTTGTAGTTGTTCGCGTCGCGACGTGGATCGTAATGTTCCTGGTCGCTGTCGTTCTCGTCGCTCATCGCATCGATGCGATCCTGGTCGCGCTTCGAGATCCGGCCGATGTAGCCGATCACGTGCGCGGCCGTCATGCCGAGCGGGTACTGCCGGAATAGCCGCGCGCGCACGTCGACGCCGGGGAAGCGAAAGCGCTGCGCGGTGAAGCGCGCGACTTCCGCGTCGGTGAGGCGCGTGCGGATCGGCAGGCTCTCGAAGTTCTTCGAGTCTTCCTGCAGCTTCTTGAAGCGGCGGCGGTCGCGCGCGTCGATCGGGATGATCTCGGACAGCTTGTCGATCGTGTTGTCGAGCGTGTCGTCGAGCTTCGACGGTGTGATCTCGAGCGTGTACGCCGAATAGTTCTTCGCGAGAACCACGCCGTTGCGGTCGGTGATGATCCCGCGGTTCGGCACGATCGGCGCGACCGAGATGCGGTTTTCCTCGGCCTGCAGCGCGTATTTGCCATGCTGCATAAGCTGCAGGTAGAAGAAGCGGCTCGCGAGCAGCCCGAAGCAGACGAACACGAACACGCCCGCCGCCGCGACGCGCAGGCGGAACTTCGAGAGCTGCTGTTGGGTGTCGTTGAATTCGGTCATGCGGTTACATTTGATCCGGCCCATGCACGGCGAGCGCATGCAGGCGAGGGGCCGCCCCGGAGCGCGGCGCGCGGCGGGCGTGGGGGCGGCAGGTGTTCAAGGTCGGTCCCGGTGCGGCTCAGATGGGGCGCGTATCGTCCGGGTCGACCGGGCGGCGTTGCGGCATCAGCAGCAGGTGGCTCGCGATCGGCCACAGCGCGGCCTCGACGAAGCCGTCCACCAGATAGCGCCAGCCGGGAAACGCGGCGCCCATCATCAGGCGGATCACGAACGGCACCAGCTGCGCGGCGACGAGCAGCGGCGTGACATACAGCACCTGCACGCCGATCGGCATCCACAGCACGCGGCGGTGGATCGTGATCGCGCCGTATGACAGCAGCGTATAGGCGAGCGCATGCTCGCCGAGCAGCCCCGCGTCGTGCACGTCCATCAGGATGCCGAGCACGAACGCGACGCCCATCCCGACCTTGCGCGGCTGGTGGATGTTCCAGAACAGCAGCACGAGCGCGACGAAGTCGGGCACGCCGGGCAGGCGGCCCCACGGCATCAAGTTCAGCAGGAACGCGGCGGCGAGGCTGAAGACGATGAAGTACGGGTTGACCGGCTGCAGGATGTATTGCGGACGGTTCATCGCTGGGCTCCTGGTTGCCCGGCCGCGGGCTTCGCGGGTGCGGCAGCGGGCTGGGCCGGCGCGGCGGGGGCCGCCGGCGCGGGTTTCGCGCCGGGTGCGGCCGCAGCGGCCGGCTTCGCGTTCGCGTCGGCCTTTTCGGCCTTCTCGGCTTTCTCCGCTTTCGCGGCGGCCTTCGCGCCCTTCTTGCCCTTCGCGTTCTTGTCGGCGGCCGGCTCGGGCTCGGCCGGCCGCGGCGGGACGTCGTTCTGGTAATGCAGCACGAGCATCTGGCGCGCGCCGCGCACGGCGGCGACCGGTGCGCAGGTCACGCGGGCGAACGCGGTGTCGGCGAGCTTGTCGACGTGCACGACCTTTGCGACCGGCAGGCCCGGCGGATAGACGCCGTCGAGGCCGCTCGTGACGAGTTCGTCGCCCGCGACGAGGTCCGAACTCGTCGGCACGAAGCGCAGGTCGAGCGAATCGCCCTTCGGCGTGCCGTAGATCACGCTGCGCAGGCCGGTGCGCAGCACCTGCACGGGAATCGCGAGATCGCGGTCGGTGATCAGCGTGACTTCGGCCTGCAGCGGGAACACGCGCGTGACCTGGCCGACCACGCCGTCCTCGCTGACGACCGGCGAGCCGTTCTGGATGCCTTGCTGCGAACCCTGGCCGATCACGATCTTCTGCGTGAACGGGTCGCTCGTGTCGTACTGGATCTCGACCGGGGTCGACTGCGTCGCGATGTGCTGGCGCAGCTCGAGTACCGCGCGCAGATGCATGTTTTCCTGCGCGAGCACGGCGGCTTGATTGGCCTGCGTGGACAGCTGCAGGTTGCGCTTGCGCAGCGCGTCGTTGTCGTGGCGCAGCGACGCGCCCGTGACGGCGATGTCGGCCGCGCCCATGAACAGGTCGCGCGGCACGAGCGCCGCGCGCTGCAGCGGGTACAGCACGGTGCCGAGCACGCCGCGGACGATTTCGAGCGTGCTGAAGCGCGCGTCCGACACGAGGAGCGCGATGGCGAGGGCGACGAAGAAGATGAGCCGCGCGAGCGCGGGCGGACCTTGCTTGAAGAGGGGCGGCGGACTGTATTCCATGGTCGGCGCCGGGCGCGTGGTGATCGGTTAAATAATGCTCAGACGCGCAAACGGCGTGGCGGTTCGTTCTGAACGAGCGATCCGGCCACGCCGCGGGTGCGTCATATCAAACGGGACTGCTTAGGCGATCACTCGGCGATCACTCGTACGAGAAGATGCTGCCCAGCTTGTCCATGCGCTCGAGCGCCATGCCCGAGCCGCGCACGACGCAGGTGAGTGGGTCTTCGGCGACGAGCACCGGCAGGCCGGTTTCTTCCGCGAGCAGGCGATCGAGGTCGCGCAGCAGCGCGCCGCCGCCCGTCAGCATCATCCCGCGCTCGGCGATGTCGGCGCCGAGTTCCGGCGGCGTCTGCTCGAGGGCGATCTTCACCGACGACACGATCTGGTTCAACGGATCGGTCAGCGCTTCGAGGATTTCGTTGCTCGAGATCGTGAAGCTGCGCGGAATGCCTTCCGACAGGTTGCGGCCCTTCACTTCCATTTCCTTGACTTCGGAGCCCGGGAACGCGGAGCCGATTTCCTTCTTGATCGCCTCGGCGGTCTGCTCGCCGATCAGCATCCCGTAATTGCGGCGGATGTAGTTGACGATCGCTTCGTCGAACTTGTCACCGCCGACGCGCACCGAGCCCTTGTACACGATGCCGCCGAGCGAGATCACGCCGACTTCGGTCGTGCCGCCGCCGATGTCGACGACCATCGAGCCCGTGGCTTCCGACACCGGCAGGCCCGCGCCGATCGCGGCGGCCATCGGCTCCTCGATCAGGTAGACCTGCGATGCGCCGGCGCCGTGCGCCGCTTCCTTGATCGCGCGGCGCTCGACCTGGGTCGAGCCGCACGGCACGCAGATGATGATGCGCGGCGACGGCGAGAACATGCGCGACTCGTGGGCCGTCTTGATGAACTGCTTGATCATCTGCTCGGTGACGGTGAAGTCGGCGATCACGCCGTCCTTCATCGGGCGGATCGCCTCGATGTTGCCCGGCACCTTGCCGAGCATCTGCTTGGCTTCCTTGCCGACCGCCTGGATCGTCTTCTTGCCGTTGGGGCCGCCTTCCTGGCGAATCGACACGACGGAGGGTTCATCGAGCACGATGCCCTTGCCGCGCATGTAGATCAGGGTGTTTGCGGTGCCGAGGTCGATCGCGAGATCGTTGGAGAAGTAGCTGCGCAAAAAACCGAACATTCAGAATCCTGTTTCGCTCTGGGCCAGCCCCGCATAGTGAGCGCTGAGGGCGGCAGCGGAAAAAATAACAGCCTCGGGAAGCGTGGCGGAAGCGGCCGCCGCGGCGCACGAAGCTGCGAGTGATGTCTACCGGGGATCGCACGAAGCACGCACGGCTTGCCGAAACGAGGCGAAACGGTGCGGGAAAAGGCTGCCGGGTTTGGGTCGAACGCGTAATGATACCTTATAATTTCACGGTATTTGAATCGAAACGGGCGGTATTTTTGCCGCTTCGGCCCCGATTTTTGAGGGTGGGATCGCACCCTCCAACCCCCCGCCGCAGCGCTGCTTTCGATGCGCTGGGCAGTCTTGTTTTTCCGGTGATCGCATGGCCCTGACCCTGACCGATGTGAAACGCATCGCGCACCTGGCGCGACTCGAAATGGCCGACGCCGACGCCGAGCACATGCTCGGCCAGCTCAATGAATTCTTCGGCCTCGTCGAACAGATGCAGGCGGTCGACACCGCCGGCATCGCGCCGCTCGCCCACCCGATCGAACAGATCCAGGAAGTCGCGCAGCGCCTGCGCGACGACGCCGTGACGGAAGTCGTCAATCGCGACGACAACCAGCGTCCGGCGCCGGCCGTCCAGGACGGCCTCTACCTCGTGCCGAAGGTGATCGAGTAAGCATTCGATGACAAGCGCGCCGGCGCCGCGCCGCGCGCCACCCAGAATTCCCAGGAAAACCACTCAATGCACGCAAAAAGCCTGACCGAACTGCGCGCCGCGCTCGCCGCCAAGGAATGCTCGGCCGTCGAGCTCGCGCAGCTCTACCTGAAACGGATCGACGCGGCACGCGACCTGAACGCGTTCGTCCACGTCGACGCCGACCTCACCCTTGCGCAGGCGAAGGCCGCCGACGCCGAACTCGCGCGCGGCGCGGGCGGCGCGCTGACCGGCCTGCCGATCGCGCACAAGGACGTGTTCGTCACGCGCGGCTGGCGCTCGACCGCCGGCTCGAAGATGCTCGCGAACTACGAGAGCCCGTTCGACGCGACCGTCGTCGCCCGCCTGCAGGCGGCCGGCATGGTCACGCTCGGCAAGACCAACATGGACGAGTTCGCGATGGGCTCGTCGAACGAGAACTCCGCGTTCGGCGCGGTGAAGAACCCATGGGATACCAACGCGGTGCCGGGCGGCAGCTCGGGCGGCAGCTCGGCCGCCGTCGCCGCACGCCTCGCGCCGGCCGCGACCGGCACCGACACCGGCGGCTCGATCCGCCAGCCCGCGTCGTTCGCGGGCGTGACGGGCATCAAGCCGACCTACGGCCGCGTGTCGCGCTACGGGATGATCGCGTTCGCGTCGTCGCTCGACCAGGGCGGCCCGATGGCGCAGAGCGCGTCCGACTGCGCGCTGCTGCTGAACGCGATGTCCGGCTTCGACGAGCGCGACTCGACGAGCCTCGAGCGTGAAGACGAGGATTTCACGCGCCACCTCGGCCAGCCGTGGGCGGCCGGCAACGACGCGGGCAAGCCGCTTGCCGGGCTGCGCATCGGTCTGCCGAACGAGTATTTCGGCGACGGCCTCGCCGACGACGTGCGTGCGTCGATCGACGCGGCGCTCAAGCAGTACGAGGCGCTCGGCGCGACGCTCGTGCCGGTGTCGCTGCCGAAAACCGAACTGTCGATTCCCGTGTACTACGTGATCGCGCCGGCCGAGGCGTCGTCGAACCTGTCGCGTTTCGACGGCGTGCGCTTCGGCCACCGCGCCGCGCAGTACGGCGACCTGCTCGACATGTACAAGAAGTCGCGCGCCGAAGGCTTCGGCCCCGAGGTGAAGCGCCGGATTCTCGTCGGCGCCTACGTGCTGTCGCACGGCTACTACGACGCGTACTACCTGCAGGCGCAGAAGATCCGCCGCATCATCGCGCAGGATTTCCAGGAAGCGTTCAAGTCCTGCGACGTGATCATGGGCCCGGCCTCGCCGACGGTCGCATGGGATCTCGGCGCGAAGGGCGACGATCCGGTGCAGATGTATCTCGCGGATATCTACACGCTGTCGGTGAGCCTCGCGGGCCTGCCCGGCATGAGCGTGCCGTGCGGCTTCGGCGCGGGCGCGAACGCGAAACGCCCGGTCGGTCTGCAGATCATCGGCAACTATTTCAACGAAGCCCGGATGCTGCAGGTCGCCGACGCGTTCCAGCGCGCGACCGACTGGCACAAGCAAGTTCCGGCAGGAGTGCAAGCATGACCCAATGGGAAGTCGTTATCGGTCTCGAGACGCACGCGCAACTGTCGACCGTCTCGAAGATTTTCTCCGGCGCACCGACTCAGTTCGGCGCCGAGCCGAACACGCAGGCGTGCCCGGTCGACCTGGCGCTGCCGGGCGTGCTGCCGGTGCTGAACCGCGGCGCGGTCGAGCGGGCGATCCGCTTCGGCCTCGCGATCGGCTCGACCATCGCGCCGCGCAGCATCTTCGCGCGCAAGAATTATTTCTACCCCGATCTGCCGAAGGGCTATCAGATCAGCCAGTACGAGATTCCGGTCGTGCAGGGCGGCCAGATCACGATCCAGGTGCCCGCCAACGAAAAGGCCGGCAAGCCGGCGTACGAGAAGACGGTCAACCTGACCCGCGCGCACCTCGAGGAAGATGCGGGCAAGTCACTGCATGAAGACTTCGCCGGCATGACCGGGATCGACCTGAACCGCGCGGGCACGCCGTTGCTCGAGATCGTCACCGAACCGGAAATGCGCAGCGCGGCCGAGGCCGTGGCCTATGCGAAGTCGCTGCACGCGCTCGTCGTGTGGCTCGGCATCTGCGACGGCAACATGCAGGAAGGCTCGTTCCGCTGCGACGCGAACGTGTCGGTGCGGCCGGTCGGCCAGGAAAAGTTCGGCACGCGCGCGGAAATCAAGAACCTGAACTCGTTCCGGTTCCTTGAAGAAGCGATCAACTACGAAGTGCGTCGCCAGATCGAGCTGATCGAGGACGGCGGCGAAGTCGTCCAGGAAACGCGCCTCTACGATCCGGACAAGCGCGAAACGCGGTCGATGCGCAGCAAGGAAGACGCGCACGACTACCGCTACTTCCCCGACCCCGACCTGATGCCGCTCGTGATCGGCCAGGACTGGATCGAGCGCGTGCAGGCCGGGATGCCCGAACTGCCGGCCGCGATGCAGCAGCGTTTCGTCGAGCAATATGGCGTGTCCGCGTACGACGCCGGCGTGCTGACGTCGAGCAAGGCGATGGCCGCGTACTTCGAGGCCGTGGTCGCGAAGGCCGGCGCCGCGAACGCGAAGATCGCCGCGAACTGGCTGATGGGCGACGTGTCGTCGCAGCTGAACCGCGACGGCATCGAGATCGACGCGATTCCGGTGTCGGCGGCGCAGCTCGCGCTGGTGCTGCAGCGCATCGCCGATGGCACGATCTCGAACAAGATCGCGAAGGAAATCTTCTCGGCGATCTGGGACGAGAAGGCGACCGACGAAGCCGCGGCCGACCGCATCATCGACGCGAAGGGCCTGAAGCAGATCTCCGACACCGGCGCGCTGGAAGCGATCATCGACGAGGTGCTCGCCGCGAACGCGAAGTCGGTCGAGGAATTCCGCGCGGGCAAGGAAAAGGCGTTCAATGCGCTGATCGGCCAGGCGATGAAGGCGACCAAGGGCAAGGCCAATCCGCAGCAGGTCAACGAACTGCTGAAGAAGAAGCTCGGCTGAACATGGCCGCGCGCCTGAACCGCGCCTGACGACGGGCCGCCGCCGAACCTGTTCGGGGCGGCCCGTCGCTTTGGTGCATGCGTTATCGTGTGCGCGTGTGCATCGCACCGTCCAACGGAGGAACGAATGGCGAAACAACCGTCGCTCGACGATTTCCGCGTGCCGTACAGCACGCGTGACAAGGAAGCTGCCGCATTCAGGCTCGATGCATTCGATCCGGCCGCGAAGCCGTTCTCGTCGGGCTCGAAGGATGCCGATCGCGAACGGCTCAGCGCCGTGTCGATGGAACTCGACGTGCAGCAGGAGCGCCTGCACACGCAGCAGAAGAAGCGCGTGCTGCTCGTGCTGCAGGGGATGGACACCAGCGGCAAGGACGGCACCGTGCGCGCGGTGTTTCGCGACGTCGATCCGCTCGGCCTGCGCATCGTGCCGTTCAAGGCGCCGACGCCGATCGAGGCCGCGCACGACTTCCTGTGGCGCGTGCACGCGCAGGCGCCGGCCGCGGGCGAACTCGCGATCTTCAACCGCAGCCACTACGAGGACGTCCTCGTGCCGCGCGTGCTCCAGCTCATCAGTGACAAGGAATGCGAGCGCCGCTACCGGCAGATCTGCGATTTCGAGACGATGCTCGCGGAGAACGGCACGACGATCGTCAAGTGCTTCCTGCACATCTCGAAGGACGAGCAGCGCGAGCGGTTGCAGGCGCGCATCGACGATCCGGAAAAGCACTGGAAGTTCGACATCGCCGATCTCGATGCGCGCAAGCATTGGGATGCATACCAGTCGGCGTACCGCGACGCGCTCGCCGCAACCTCGGCCGAGCATGCGCCGTGGTACGTGATCCCGGCGAACTCGAAAACCCATCGCAACGTGATGATCGCCGAGCTGCTGCTGCGCACGATGACCGACATGAAGCTCGAATTCCCGCCGCCGAAGCCGGAGCTCGAAGGCGTGAAGATCCGCTAGGCTGCGAACCTGTCAAACACATCGAACTGAACTGAACAACGGAACCCGACATGATGCGAGTGATTACCGCCAACCTGAACGGCATCCGCTCCGCCGCGAAGAAGGGCTTTTTCGAATGGCTCGGCGAACAGAACGCCGACTGCGTGTGCGTGCAGGAAATCAAGGTATCGGCCGACGACCTGCCGTCCGAATTCGTCGAGCCGCATGGCTTGAGGAGCTATTTCCACCACGCCGAGAAGAAGGGCTACAGCGGCGCGGGCATGTACAGCCGCCACGAGCCCGATGACGTGATCATCGGCTTCGGCAGCAGCGAATTCGATCCCGAGGGACGCTACGTCGAGGCGCGCTACGGCAAGCTGTCGGTCGTGTCGGTGTACGTGCCGTCCGGCTCGAGCGGCGAAGAGCGCCAGCAGGCGAAGTACCGCTTCATGGACGAGTTCATGCCGCATCTCGCCGAGCTGAAGAGCAAGCGCGAGGTGATCCTGTGCGGCGACGTGAACATCGTCCACAAGGAAATCGACATCAAGAACTGGAAGAGCAACCAGAAGAACTCGGGCTGCCTGCCGGAAGAGCGCGCGTGGCTCACGCAGCTGTTCGACGATGTCGGCTATGTCGACGTATTCCGCACGCTCGACCCGCGCCCCGAGCAGTACACGTGGTGGAGCAACCGCGGCCAGGCGTACGCGAAGAACGTCGGGTGGCGGATCGATTACCAGATCGCGACGCCGGGCGTGGCCGGCACCGCGAAGCGCACGTCGATCTTCAAGGACATCAAGTTCAGCGATCACGCGCCGCTGACGGTCGATTACGACTACAAGAAGTGATCGTCGGCGCTACGCGATGCGATGCGCGTAGCGGCCGGGCCGACCGGTTGCCGGATGCAAAACGGGCCGCATGTCGAACATGCGGCCCGTTTCGCTTGGCGGCGGCGCTTGCTGCGTTACTGCTTGAGCGACGCCATGTCCACCACGAAGCGATACTTCACGTCGCTCTTGAGCATGCGCTCGTAAGCGGCATTGATCTGCTGCATCGGAATCGTTTCGATGTCCGACGTGATGCCGTGCTCCGCGCAGAAATCGAGCATTTCCTGCGTTTCCGCGATCCCGCCGATCAGCGAGCCCGCGAGGCGGCGGCGCTTGAAGATCAGGTTGAACACCTGCGGCGACGGATGGTCATGTTCCGGCGCGCCGACGAGCGTCATCGTGCCGTCGCGCTTCAGCAGGTGCAGGAACGGGTTCAGGTCGTGCTGCGCGGCCACCGTGTTGAGGATGAAGTCGAAACTGTTCAGGTGCGCGTTCATCTGCGCTTCGTCCTTCGAGATCACCACTTCATGCGCGCCGAGCCGCTTGCCGTCCTCGATCTTCGACGGCGAGGTCGTGAACAGCACGACGTGCGCACCCATCGCGCGCGCGAGCTTCACGCCCATGTGGCCGAGCCCGCCGAGGCCGACGATCCCGACCTTCTTGCCGGGCCCGACGTTCCACTGGCGCAGCGGCGAGTAGGTCGTGATCCCCGCGCACAGCAGCGGCGCCGCGCCGGCCGGGTCCAGCGTCTCGGGCACGCGCAGCACGAACGCCTCGTCGACGACGAGCTGGGTCGAATAGCCGCCGTACGTGATGTCGCCCGTCACGCGGTCCTGGCCGTTGTAGGTGCCGACGAAGCCGTTCTCGCAATACTGTTCGAGGCCTTCCGCGCAGCTCGGGCAGGTGCGGCACGAATCGACGAGACAGCCGACGCCCACCAGCTCGCCGACCTTGAAGCGCGACACCTGGGGGCCGGTCGCGGTCACGCGGCCGACGATTTCATGGCCCGGCACGACCGGGTAGATCGTGTTGCGCCATTCGTTGCGGGCCTGGTGCAGGTCCGAGTGGCACACGCCGCAATAGAGCACCTCGATCTGGACGTCGAGGTCGCGCAGCGCGCGGCGCTGGAATTCGAACGGGGCGAGCGGCGATTGCGCATCGGTCGCCGCGTAAGCGTAGGTTGTGCTCATGCAGGGGGCTCCTTGTCCGGGAAAACATCCGGCGAAACAGACTGCCGCCGCGCCATGTGGCGACGCGGCGAGACAGGTGCCCATCGTACGGAGCGAGCCGCCGCGGCGAAATACACGAAGGTCTCGAAGGTTTGCCCATTCCTCTCGAATTGCACGCCAACAGCCGTCAAAACCCTTTCAAAGTGCTACATTGCAAGCCAGATTCTCTTGCCGGACAGGACGACGCCGATGAGCTTCCAGCCCCTTTTCGACGATATGGGCGACCGTGTGCGGCGCCGCATGATCGAGCTGCATTCGAGCCTGGCGCCGAACGAGGGCGACACACTGGCGGCGCTCGACGGCGTGCGCTTCTTCCGCGTGAGCCGCCCCGTGCCGCGCATGCCGGTGCTGTACGAGCCGAGCATCATCGTCGTGTGCCAGGGCCGCAAGCTCGGCTATCTCGGCGACCGCTCGTTCGTCTACGACGCGCAGCAGTATCTCGTGCTGTCGGTGCCGCTGCCGTTCGAATGCGAAACCTTCGCGAGCCCGGACGAGCCGTTTCTCGCGATCTCGATCCGCGTTGATCTCGCGGTGATCGCTGAACTCGCGATCCTGCTCGACGAGACGCTCGGCGCGGCGGTCAGCGAGCCGCACGGCGTCTACTCGACGCCGCTCGATGCGCCGCTCGCCGACGCGGTGGTGCGGCTCCTCGAAGCACTCGCATCGCCGCACGACACCTGCGTGCTCGGGCCGGCGATCATGCGCGAGATCGCGTACCGCGTGCTGACGGGCGCACAGGGCGACGCGATTCGCGCGGCGCTCGCCCAGCAGCATCATTTCGGCCGCGTCGCGAAGGCGCTGCGGCGCATCCACGCGGACCTGAAGGCCGATCTCGATGTCGAGACGCTCGCGCGCGAGGCCGGGATGAGCCTCGCGGTGTTCCACGCGCAGTTCAAGCACGTGACGGCGACGTCGCCGATGCAGTATGTGAAGGCCGCGCGCCTGCACCAGGCGCGCTTGATGATGGTGCAGGACGGCGTCGGCGCGGGTGCCGCCGCGGCGCGGGTCGGCTATGCGAGCGCGTCGCAGTTCAGCCGCGAGTTCAAGCGGCTGTTCGGCCGCAGCCCCGGTGACGAAGTGCGCTGGATGCGCGAGAGCGGCAGCCGGCCGGTCGAATCGGACGTCGGCGCGTAGCGCCGCGTCACGCGCCGGCGATGCCCGACGGAAAGCCGCGGCCTGCGGCGATGCTCAGCGCCGCGCGACCTTGCGCCGCTGCGCGCTGATGCCCGCATAGTCGGGCAGCGTGTCGACGCGCTTGCCCGTCGCCTTCGCATACAGCGGCATCAGGTCCTGCAGCCGGTTCAGCAGATCCTGCCGTCGCGTCGCACCGTACGGATGCGTGTAGATGAAGCCCGACGTCTTGTTCGCGCGGGTGGCCGCCGCGAGCTTGTCCCACAGCGTGATCGCCGCGCGCGGATCGAAGCCCGCGCGGGCGGCGATGTCGCCGCCGATCACGTCGGCTTCGGTCTCGTCGGTCGGGTCGTAGCGCAGCGTCTGCAGACGTGCGCCGAGGTTCAGCGCCTGCGGCAGCGGATCGCCGACGCCGAACAGCGGCGGCAGCGAGGCCGCGCGCAGCGACGTTTGCGACGCCGTGCCGAGATTGCTGCGTGCGTGTTCGCGCAGCGCATGGGCGATGCCGTGCGCGAGCAGCACGCCGAGTTCGTCGTCGTTCAGGCGGACGCGATCGAGCATTCCGCCGTACACGAGCACCTTGCCGCCCGGCAGGCACGTGATGCGGATGTCGCGCGAGCGGATCGCATTGACGTCCCACGCCCAGCTCTTCACGCGGTCGTTCCACTTCACCGAATACGGCGCCAGCTTCATGACGATCGCGCGCAGGCGTTTCACGCGCGGCTGGTTCGCCGGCAGCAGGCGGTCGCTGTCGGCGGCCGTTTGCACGATCTGTGCGTATTCGCTCGCGGTCAGCTGTTCGAGCAGCGGCGACGGGATCAGCGTGCGGAACGCGATCGCGTCGCCGTAGCGGACCTGCTGCGACGTCGGCGTATAGGCTTTCGCCGTCACGGCCGCGCCGCTCGGCTGTGCGGCTTCGGCGGCAGGCGGCGCGACGGTGGTCGCCGGCGTGGACGGCGCAGCCGCCGCGGAGCCGGCCGCGGCTGCACCGGCGTCGGTTGGATGCGTGCTTGCCGCCGCGCCGAGCGCCGCGACGCCGACGCTCAGTGCGGCGGCGACGCGTGCGGCGCGAAGCAGGCGATCATTGCGCACGGCTCGCCTCGCCGTTGCGCGCGACACCGTTCCACGGCGCGATCTTGAACAGCAGCAGCATGCCGGGGATCGCGAGCGCGGTGCACACGATGAAGTAGTCGAACCAGCCGATCTTCGCGACGATGAAGCCGCTCGCGGCCGACGCGAGCGTGCGCGGCACGGACGCGAGGCTCGTGAACAGCGCGAACTGCGTGGCCGTGTAGCGCGGGTCGGTCGTGCTCGCGATATACGCGACGAACGCGGCCATCGTCAGGCCGGTGGTGAAGGTTTCGACGCCGTAGACGATCGCGAGCGCGACCGTCATCGGGCTGAACTGCGGCGTGACGACGACGCCGAACACCGACAGCGCCGACGCGATCGCGTGGCTCGTCGATACCGTGAAGTCGTACAGCACGGCCAGCACGGGCGAGCCGGGGCCAAGCTGCGCGAGCCACGCGAAGCCGAGGGTCGACACCATTTGCAGCGCGCCGAAGATCCACAGCCCGCGGCCGATCCCGATCTTCACGAGCCACACGCCGCCGATGATGCCGCCGGCGACGCTCGCGACCAGCGCGGTGGTTTTGGCGACGATGCCGATCTCGGTGCGCGTGAAGCCGATGTCGAGGAAGAACGACGTCGACAGCGTGGTCGCCATCGTGTCGCCGATCTTGAACAGGAAGATGAACGCGATGACCAGCAGCGCGCCGGCCCAGCCGTCGC
>JADMIO010800029.1_pt1 | contig 21693 bp, 17 predicted proteins | sample 8958161 | NCBI WGS metagenome assembly JADMIO01 (sample SAMN16585339, study PRJNA669376) | soil metagenome | isolation source: Crop rotation soil | place: USA: Cullars Rotation, Alabama | collected 2011
AGGTGGCGCTGGCCGCCAACGCCGAGGCGCAGTCCAAGCTCGAGCGCGCCCAGGCGATGGCCGCCGCCGTGGTTGGCGCCGCGGGCGGCGGCGAGACGCCGGCCGTGCGCTCGGCCGAGGCGCAGGTGGAAATGGCCCAGCTCAACCTCGCGCACACCCGCGTGGTGGCGCCGGCCGACGGCTGGGTGGCCAGCCTCACCCTCACGCCCGGCTCCACCGTGGCCCCCAACCAGCCGCTGTTCGCGCTGGTGCAGAAAGGCTCGTTCTGGGTGGACGCCAACTTCAAGGAAACCGAGCTCGACCGCATCCGCCCCGGCCAGCCCGCCTCCGTAAAAATCGACATGATGCCCGGCCGCACCTTCACGGCCGTGGTCGACAGCCTCGGCACGGGCACCGGCGCCGCGTTCTCGCTCTTGCCGCCGCAAAACGCCACCGGCAACTGGATCAAGGTCACGCAGCGCGTGCCGGTGCGGCTGCGTTTCGTGGGCGACGCCGCGGCCGAAGCCTTCAAAGTGGGCGCAAGCGCGGTGATCACCGTTTCGCTGGGAAGCTAAGGGTCCCATTGCGACTGAAAGCTTTGGCACCGGTATGAATCTCTCGCGCATCTGGATCGCCCTCGCCGTGATGGCCGCCACCATCATGCAGGCGCTGGACACCACCATCGTCAACGTGGCCCTGCCGCACATGACGGGCGACCTGGGGGCGACCACCGACACCATTTCGTGGGTGCTGACCTCCTACCTGATCGGCTCGGCGGTGTTCATGCCGCTGTCGGGCTACCTCACCGACCGGCTGGGGCGCAAGCGCTACCTGCTCATTTCCATTGCAGGCTTCGTGATCGCCTCCGCGCTGTGCGGCCTGGCGCAGAACCTGTCGGAAATGGTGCTGTTCCGGCTGTTGCAGGGCGTGTTCGGCGCGTCGCTGGCGCCGCTGTCGCAGGCCATCATGCTGGACAGCTTCCCGCCCGAGTCGCGCGGAAAATCCATGGCCATGTGGGCCATGGGTGTGATGGTGGCGCCGGTGCTGGGGCCCACGCTGGGCGGCTGGCTCACCGAAGTGTCGTCGTGGCGCTGGACCTTTTACATCAACATCCCGGTGGGCATCCTGTCTCTGCTGCTCGTGGCGCGCTACGTGCCGGAGACGACCCAGCGCGAGCGGCGCATGGACTGGGTGAGCTTCGGCGCCCTTGCCGTAGGGCTGATTTTCGGGCAACTGGTGCTCGACCAGGGCGCCCAGCTCGACTGGTTCGACTCCGCCTTCATCCGTTCCGCCACCCTGGCCGCCGGCATGGGCTTCGTGTATTTCATCTGGCGCAGCCTCACCGCCAGCACGCCGCTCTTTGACCTGCGCGTGCTCAAGGACCGCAATTTCGCCGTGGCCAGCACCATCGCCGTGGCGAGCGGCCTGGGCATGTTCGGCGGCATGCTGCTGCTGCCCATTTACCTCGAGAACCTGCTCGGCTATCCGACGGTAGACGCCGGCCTCGCGCTCATGCCGCGCGGCATCGCCATGTTCATCAGCATGGGCGTGGTGGGGCGCCTGTCGGGCAGCTTCAAGCCGCGCACCCTCATCCTGGCCGGCCTCATCATGAGCTGCGCCGGCGCCTGGATGCTCACGGGCATCTCGCCGGACGTGGACGGGTCAGTGCTGTTCTGGCCCATGGTGCTGCAGGGCCTGGGCATGGGCTTCCTGTTCGTGCCGAACTCCACGCTCGGCTTCGCCACCATCCCGCGCAACCTCACCACCGAGGCGGCCGGCCTCTACAGCATGGTGCGCACCATCGGCTCGGCCGTGGGCATCGCCGTGGCCAGCGCCTGGCTGGGGCACATGAACAGCGTGAACTGGGCGGAAATGCGCGCGGCCGTGACCCCGTTCAACGCGCACGCGAACGCGTACTTAGGCCACCTGCACATGGACCTGCACGGCATGGGGGTGCAGGTGCTGTCGGGCGTGATTCAGGAACAGGCTTCGGTGAACGCGTTCGTGAACACGTTCTGGCTGATCACGGCGAGCTTTGTGGTGATGTTTCCGCTGTTGCTGCTGATCAAACCGATACCGGCCGGGCGGGCAGCGCCCGCGGCGGTGATGCACGAATAAGAATGAATCCGGGCTAGCGCCCGGCTTGCAGGAACCGCGTGGGGTTCTGCGCGATCCCCTTGTACCGCACCTCGAAATGCAGGTGCGGCCCCGTGGTCCGCCCGGTGTTGCCCACTTCGGCGATCTTGGCGCCGCGCTGCACGATGTCGCCGGTCTTGACCAGCATCTTGGAGGTGTGCGCGTAGCGGGTGACGAAGTCGTTGCCGTGGTCGATCTCGACCACGTTGCCGTACTGGTGGTGCCAGCCGGCGAAGGCGACGATGCCGCTGGCGGCGGCGAAGATGGGGGTGCCGACGTCGGCGATGAAGTCCACGCCTTCGTGCATGGCCTGCATGCCGGTGATGGGGTCGATGCGCCAGCCGAAGCTGGAGGCGTTCCAGGCTGCTTCCACCGGCGTGATGGTGGGCATGAGCTTGCTCTTCACCTTGGCGTCGAAAAGCTGCGATTCCAGCACGCTCAAGGTGTCGTTGCGGTTTTCCATGCGCTGCGACAGGCTGTCGAGCTGGCTGTTCAGCTCGTCCATGGACAGCGGCTTGGACTCCACGCCCGAGGGCAGCGCGCCGCCGCGGCCGGGCACTTCCTTGAAGCGGAATTCGGGCAGCTTCATGCCGGACATGGACACTAGGCGCTCGCCCAGCGCGTCCAGCCGCATGAGCTGCGCCTGCATCTCGCCCAGCTTCACCGCCATGGCGTTGAGATTTTGCCGCAGGAAGGTTTCGCTTTTCTGGGCCTGCTGCTCCTGGGCCGCCATGACCAGGGACTGGACCACCGGCAGCTTGAAGCTCACCGAATTGCTGATGGCGATGTAGAACAGCACACCGGCCAGCGCGACCACCACCATCGCCATGGCGCTGCCGGCCGCGAACACATGACGAAGGGATACCGTGACCGTCCGGGCGGTGGAAAGGCGGTTGGAGACCAGGATAATATGCATGCCATCTCCTGCAACGGTCGCACCATGCAAGCCAAAAAACTGGACGCGTTTCTTCTGGAAGCGGGACTCAACTCCCTGATGCCGCACGCCCAGCGCGTGATTGCATTCCGGTCCGCCTTTGAGCCGCTTTTGCCGGACAATCTGCGGCGATCATGCAGCATCGCCAATATTTCGCAGGGAAAAGTCGTTATCTTCGCCGAAAACAGCGCAGTGGCTGCCAAGCTTCGGCTGTTGTTGCCTACCCTGGAGGCAACAGTGGCAAAACGGCTGGGGCAGGTTACCGCAATGGAAGTAAGGGTGCAACCAAAGTCGAGCTTCGGCTACACGCCTCCACGGCGCGATTTGAGTCCTCGGGCGGGTGAAAAACTGGCCGAGTTGGCCTCGCAACTACCTGATTCTGAATTGAAAAATGCCGTTACCGCGCTATCCCGTCGTCATGTGGGCAAGCGCTGACTTGTCGAAACTGTTGAGGTTTCCCTGCAGGGTTTCGTGAACTTATCCCGCTACAGGCGTAGCGGTTCCACTGCGGCCAGGGACGTTCAGGCAGCCTGGCTGAGCAGGCGCAGCAGCGCCGCGGGCGCTTCTTCTTCGCGGTCGAAGGTCACGTAGTCGGCGGCACCGGCTTCCTGCAGGGTCTTGCGCAGGAGCTGGTTGTTGAGCGCGTGGCCGGACTTGTGCGCCGAGTAGGCGCCGATCAAGGGCGAGCCCACCAGGTACAGGTCGCCGATGGCGTCCAGCATCTTGTGCTTCACGAACTCGTCGCTGTAGCGCAGGCCCTCGGCGTTCAGTACCCGGAACTCGTCCATGACAATGGCGTTGTCCAGGCTGCCGCCCAGGGCGAGGCCGCTGGCGCGCAGCGCTTCGACGTCCTGCATGAAGCCGAAGGTGCGCGCGCGCGCCACTTCCTTCACGTAGGAGGTGTCGGCGAAATCGATGGTCGATGATTGCGCCGACTTGTCGAACACCGGGTGGTCGAACACGATGGAAAAGGAAATGCGCAGGCCGTCGTGGGGATCGAAGCGCGCCCACTTGTCGCCGTCGCGCACTTCCACGCTCTTGCGTATGCGGAAATAGCGCTTGGGCGCGTTCTGCTCCTCGAGCCCGGCCGACTGGATGAGGAACACAAAGGGGCCGGCGCTGCCGTCCATGATGGGCACTTCGGGCCCGTTCAGGTCGATGTAGGCGTTGTCCACGCCCAGCCCCGCAAAGGCCGACATGAGGTGTTCCACCGTGGCCACCTTGACGCCATTCTTCTCCAGCCCGCTGCACAGCCGCGTCTCGGTCACCGCCATGGCCTGCGCCGGAACATCCACGGGCTCGGGCAGGTCGGTGCGGCGAAACACGATGCCGGTGCCGGGCTGCGCGGGACGCAAGGCCATGGCGACCTTTTCGCCCGTGTGCAGGCCCACGCCGGTGGCGCGGATCACGGATTTAAGTGTGCGTTGGCGGAGCACGATGTTCTAAATTTTTCTAGGCCGAACGTTCAGAGATTGAAATCTGGTCGCGAATGAGCCCCAAGTCCCACGGGTATTTGAGCACGCACCATGGCGCTCGCATGTACTGCTTTGTAACACGTCGTTGCAGCGCACAATTCTAACATTGATGACCATGACATGACAGCGGCATTGGAGGCATTTAATGCCGCTGTCTATCGGATTGGTCAGGCCCGATTGTCATAGCATCGTTACAGTCCGGTCAGTCGGCCTGCTTGCGCAGGAACGCCGGTATGTCGTACTTGTCCACCCCGCTCGCCTGCAGCGCCTCGATGGCCGAGCGGCGGTTGGTGCGCATCACCGCCGGCATGGCTTCCTGGGCGCCGAAGTCCCCGCCCATGATGGGCAGGTTGTCGGTGCCGGTCCTCTGGGTGGCCATCAACTGCGGCGTCATGACCAGTTGCGGCTTGGCGACCTGCGCCACCGCCGGCTGGCCCAGGCCCGTGGCCACCACCGTGACGCGCAGCTCGTCGCCCATGTCCTCGTCGTAGACCGCGCCGAAAATGATGGTGGCGTCATCCGCCGCGAAGGAGCGGATGGTGTTCATCACTTCCTTGGTTTCGCGCAGCTTGAGGCTGGACTTGTTGGCGGTGATGTTGACCACCACGCCGCGCGCACCGGACAGGTTGACGCCTTCCAGCAGCGGGCTGGCCACCGCCTCCTCGGCGGCGATGCGCGCGCGGTCGATGCCGCTCGCGGAGGCCGAGCCCATCATGGCCATGCCCTGCTCGCTCATCACCGTGCGCACGTCCTGGAAGTCGACGTTGATGAGGCCGGGCACGTTGATGATTTCGGAAATGCCGGCCACGGCGTTCTTCAGCACGTTGTCGGCCGAGGCGAAGGCCTCTTCCATGGACACATCGTCGCCCAGCACTTCCTCGAGCTTCTCGTTGAGGATGACGATGACCGAATCGACGTGCTCGGCCAGCTCGGCGATGCCGGTCTCGGCCGACTGCAGGCGCTTGGCGCCCTCGAAGGAGAACGGCTTGGTCACCACGGCCACGGTCAGGATGCCCATGTCCTTGGCCACCTCGGCCACCACGGGCGCGGCGCCCGTGCCCGTGCCGCCGCCCATACCGGCGGTGATGAAGGCCATGTGCGCGCCGCGCAGGGCCTCGGCGATCTGGTCGCGCGCTTCCATCGCCGCCGCGCGCCCGGCTTCGGGCTTGGCGCCCGCGCCCAGGCCCGAGGCGCCGAGCTGGATCTGGCTGCGCGATTCGCTGCGCGCCAGCGCCTGGGCGTCGGTGTTGGCGATGACGAACTCCACGCCCTGCACCCCGTTCTTGATCATGTGATCGACGGCATTGCCGCCGGCGCCGCCCACGCCGATGACCTTGATCACCGTTCCATTGCCGCTGGGTTCAACGAGTTCAAACATGCTGTGCCTCCTGCAGAATAATTATTTAAATAAAAACCGACCGACCGCCGACCGACCAAGTGCTACTGATGAAGAGCTTGTTGGTGCTGCTGTTTTCACGTTTCCCCATCCCCCTGCCCCTTCCCCGGTGGGGAAGGGGGTGAAAAATCCGGCTCCCTTACCGCTTGCGCCTAGAAATTGCGCTGCAGCCATTCGCGCATCCTCGACATCACTTGTTTGAATGACCAGCCCTGTCTGGCGATCATTCCGCGCTGTGTCTGGGCCATGCCTTCGAGTAGCAGGCCCACAACCGTTGCATAACGCGGATTCCTGACCACGTCCGACAGTCCGCCCGCGTATCTGGGGACACCCAGCCGCACCGGCATGTGGAAGATTTCTTCGCCGAGATCGACCATGCCCTGCATGACCGAGGAACCGCCAGTGAGGACAATTCCGGAGGACAGCAATTCTTCGTAGCCCGAGTCCTTCAGTACTTTCTGCACCATCGAGTACAGCTCTTCCACGCGCGGCTCGATGACTTCGGCCAGGGTCTGGCGCGACAGCAGTCTCGGTGCGCGGTCGCCCACGCCGGGCACTTCGATCATCTGCGCCGGGTCGGCGAGCTGGCGCAGGGCGCAGCCGTGGCGCAGCTTGAGTTCCTCGGCCTCGCCCGTGGGGGTGCGCAGCGCCATGGCGATGTCGTTGGTGATCTGGTCGCCGGCGATGGGCACCACGGCGGTGTGGCGGATGGCGCCTTCGCGGAACACGGCGATGTCGGTGGTGCCTCCGCCGATGTCCACCAGGCACACGCCCAGCTCCTTCTCGTCGTCGGTGAGCACGGCCAGGGACGACGCCAGCGGTTGCAGGATGAGGTCGTTCACCTCCAGGCCGCAGCGGCGCACGCACTTGACGATGTTCTGCGCCGCCGACACCGCGCCGGTGACGATGTGCACCTTCACTTCCAGGCGTATGCCGGACATGCCGATGGGCTCCTTCACCCCATCCTGGCCGTCGACGATGAATTCCTGGGTGAGGATGTGCAGCACCTGCTGGTCGGTGGGGATGGGCATGGCGCGCGCGGTCTCGATGGCGCGGTCCACGTCGAGCGGGGTCACTTCCTTGTCCTTCACCGCCACCATGCCGGTGGAGTTGAAGCTGCGGATGTGGCTGCCGGCGATGCCGGTGAACACAGTCAGTATCTTGCAGTCGGCCATGAGCTCGGCCTCTTCCAGCGCGCGCTGGATGGCGTTCACCGTGGCTTCGATGTTCACCACCACGCCCTTTTTAAGGCCGCGCGACTCGTGGCTGCCCATGCCCGTGATTTCGATCCGTCCGTCGGGCGCGAGTTCGGCCACCACGGCCACCACCTTGGAGGTGCCGATGTCCAGCCCGACGATGAGATTCTTGTTGTCCTTCATGCGCTTGTTCCGCCCCTTGTTCCGCTGTCCACTGCTCTACCCGTTGCTCCACCCGCGCCTCCCTTGGCCGCAGGCGCCTCCGCCTTAGCCGCAGGCGCCTCGACCCTGGTTTTCGCCTTGCCCGCGCCCTGCGCAGTCTTTGTTGTCGCGCCGCGATGGCCCGCTTTGGGCGTCAACTTCGGCGCGGCTTTGGGCGCCGCCGCCTTGCCCGCGCCGCTGCTCTTGTCCACGCCGGGCACGTGCAGCGCGAAGCCGTTGCCGTAGCGCAGGTCGGCGTAGTCCACGCGCCTCGCCATGGGCGCCACCGTGCCGGGGTAAATGCCCACGAAGCGCGCCAGGCGCTCGCTCATGCCGCTGCCGCCGCGGTCGGCGTCGCGGCCGAGTTGCAGGGTGAGGCCGTTGGACAGGCGCACCTGCCAACTGAAGCGCGGCGACAGCACCACGGCCACGGGCGCAAGCTCGAGCGGCGCGAGCGCGCGGCGGAAAGCGTCGTAGTGCTGTGCCACTTCCAGCGCCGAGCCGCTGGGGCCCGCGAACAGCGGCAGGGTGGCCTCGGTGGTGCCGTTGAACACCTCGCCGTGCACGTTCACCAGGCGCCCGTCCTCGGGCTGGCCCCAGCGCGCCAGCGCCACCTGCTCTTCCAGGCGCACTTCCAGGCGGTCGGGCCACAGCCGCCGCACCTCGGCGTGCCGCACCCACCGGACGTCCTCGAACATGGCGCGCACCGCATCGAGGTTCATGTTGAAGAAATTGCCCGCCAGGCGGCCGTCCAGCGCCTGCACGATGTCGCGCCGGCCCACGTGGCGCAGGTCGCCCTCGATGCGTATGGAACGCAGCGGGAAGGCCGGCGACTCCAGCACCAGGCGCACGCCGGCCGCCAGCACGATGAGCAGGGCGAGCGCGAACAGCGCGTTGGCCACGCCGTTCATGAGCTTGACGTCGTTCCACATGTTCATGGCGACGTTCCCGACCCGGTTTCCGGCTCCGCCAGTGACGCCGAGGCGAGCACGCGCAGGCACAGGTCCTCGTAGGAAATGCCCGCGGCGCGCGCCGCCATGGGCACCAGCGAGTGGTCGGTCATGCCGGGCGAGGTGTTGACCTCGAGGAAATAGGGATGGCCCTGGGCGTCGAGCATCAGGTCGGCGCGGCCCCAGCCGCGGCAGCCCAGGGCGTCAAACGCGCGCAGCGCCTCGGCCTGTATGGCCTGTTCCGCTTCGGGCGGCAGGCCGCAGGGCACGATGTAGCGCGTGTCGTTCGCCGTGTACTTGGCCTCGTAGTCGTAGAAGTCGCGCGGGGTCTCCAGGCGGATGACGGGCAGCGGCGTGCGGCCCAGGATGGCGGCGGTGAGTTCCGTGCCCTCGATGAACTGCTCGGCGATGACGATGGGGTCGTAGTTGGCCGCGAGCGTCCAGGCCTCTTCCAGATCGGCCGCCGCCCTCACCTTGCTCATGCCGATGGAAGAGCCCTCGTTGGCCGGCTTCACCATCAGCGGCAGCCCGAGACGCTGCACCACGGCGGCGAAGTCGCTGTCCCGGGTGAGCAGCTCGTAGCGCGGCGACGGCACGCCCAGGGACTGCCACACCAGCTTGGTGCGCCACTTGTCCATGGCCAGGGCGCTGGCCAGCACGCCGGAGCCGGTGTAGGGAATGCCCATCAGCTCCAGCGCGCCCTGCAGCGTGCCGTCCTCGCCGTAGCGGCCGTGCAGGGCGATGAACACGCGCGAAAAGGACTCGCGCGCCAGGTCCTCGAGCGGCCGCTCGCGCGGGTCGAAGGCATGCGCGTCCACGCCGCGCGATTGCAGGGCCGAGAGCACCAGCGCGCCGCTTTTCAGCGACACCGCGCGCTCGGCCGAGCGCCCGCCGAACAGCACCGCGACCTTGCCGAAATCCTTCGCCGGGTTGGTCATGCGTCGGCCTCCCCCACGATGCGCACTTCGGGGATCAGCTCCACGCCGAAGCGCAGCTTCACCGCCGATTGCACGTAGGCGATCAGCGCCTCGATGTCCGAGGCCGCGGCGTAGCCGTCCTGGTTGACGATGAAGTTGGCGTGCTTTTGCGACACGCTGGCGCCGCCGATGGTGTGGCCCTTCAAGCCCGCCGCCTCGATCAGGCGCGCGGCGTGGTCGCCGGGCGGATTGCGGAACACCGAGCCGGCGTTGGGCGTGCCGAGCGGCTGCGTGGCCGCGCGCTTCGACAGCAATTCGCGGATGCGGGCGCGGGCCTGATTCGAATCCCCCTTGGGAAAACGAAAGCGCGCCGCGACGAACCACTCTTCGACGTTGGTCAGCGGAGCGCAGTGGCGGTAACCGATATCGAACTCGGCGCGGGCACGGTCGCGCAGGGTGCCGTGACGGTCCACGGTGGTGACCGATTGCACGTATTCCCAGGTCTCGGAGCCGTGGCAGCCGGCGTTCATGGCCAGGGCGCCGCCGACGGTGCCCGGTATGCCGGCCAGGAATTCGGCCCGGGCAAGGCCGTGCGTCGCCGCAAACTTCGCCACCTTGGGCGCCGCCACGCTGGCTTCGACCAGAATCCCGTCCACGCCTTGCAGCAGCATTTGCCCATGCGTGCGGTGCATGAGAATGACGGTGCCCTTGTAGCCGCCGTCGCGCACCAGCAGGTTGCTGCCCAGCCCGACGAAGCACAGCGGCTCCCATCCCGGAAGCGAATTCAGGAAAACGGACAAGTCGTCCAGGTCAGCGGGAACGTAAGCCCGGGCCGCGACGCCCCCGGCCCTCCAGCTCACATGTTTCGCCATGGGTTCGTTGACGAGCAACCGTCCGCGCAACGGAAGGTTATTGGTCATTGTTGGTTCGGCCATGTTCATTTCTTGGCCAACTGCGCGGGCACGCCGCCGATTGAGCCCGCGCCCATGGTGATGACCACGTCGCCGTCCGCGGCGAGCTTGCGGATGGCCGCGGGCATGTCGGTGATCTTGGGCACGAACACCGGCTCGGTGCCGCCCGCCACGCGGATGGACCGCGCCAGCGTGCGGCCGTCGGCGGCCACGATGGGCGCCTCGCCGGCGGCATAGACTTCGGCCAGCAGCAGCGCGTCAACGCCCGACAGCACCTGTACGAAGTCCTCGAACAGGTCGCGGGTGCGGGTGAAGCGGTGCGGCTGGAAGGCGAGCACGATGCGCCGGCCGGGAAAGGCGCCGCGCGCGGCTTCCAGGGTGGCGCGCATTTCCGCCGGGTGGTGGCCGTAGTCGTCGATGAGCGTGAAGTGGCCGCGACCCTTGGGAAGCGTCACGTCGCCCCAGCGCTGGAAGCGCCGCCCCACGCCGCGGAATTCCCCCAGCGCCTTGACGATGGCGGCGTCGGGCACGCCCAGTTCGCCCGCCACGGCGATGGCGGCGAGCGCGTTCAGCACGTTGTGGCGCCCCGGCAGGTTGAGCTGCACGTCCAGCGGCGCCTCACCCTCGCGCAGGCAGCGGAAGCGCATGCGCTCGCCCGACACGATGTCCACGGCGCGCAGCATGGCGTCTTCGCGCGTGCCGTAGCTGATCACCGGTTTCGAGATCAGCGGCATGATTTCGCGCACGTTGGCGTCGTCGATGCACAGCACCGCGCTGCCGTAGAAGGGCAGGTTCTGCAGGAAGCCGATGAAGGCCTGCTTCAGCGCCGCGAAATCGTGGTGGTAGGTCTCCATGTGGTCGGCATCGATGTTGGTGACCACCGCCACCACCGGCTGCAGGTGCAGGAACGAGGCATCGGACTCGTCGGCCTCGACCACGATGAAATCGCCGGCGCCGAGACGCGCATGCGAGGCCGAGGCGTTGAGCCGGCCGCCGATGACGTAGGTGGGATCGAGCCCGGCTTCGGCCAGCACGCTCGCCACCAGGCTGGTGGTGGTGGTCTTGCCGTGCGTGCCGGCCACGGCCACGCCCTGCTTCAGGCGCATGAGCTCGGCCAGCATGAGCGCGCGCGGAACCACCGGCACGCGTTTATTGCGCGCCGCCAGTACCTCGGGGTTGTCGGGCTTCACCGCCGTGGACACAACAACTGCGTCTGCACCAACTACGTTAGCCGCGTCGTGCCCGATGGCAACCTTTGCGCCCAGGCCGACGAGACGCTCGGTGGCGGCATTGGCCGAAAGGTCCGAGCCGGTGACCTCGTAGCCGAGATTCACCAGCACCTCGGCAATGCCCGACATGCCCGAACCGCCGATGCCCACGAAATGAATGCGTTTGACTTTGTGCTTCATGCAGCGACCAATTCTTCACATACGCTCGCCACGCGGCGGGTGGCATGCGGGAGAGCCAACGAACGCGCTTTCTCCGCCATAGACAAGAGTTGCCCGCGGGTCGCGCCTTGCAGCAGTTGCGCCAGACGCTCCGGGGTCAATTCGGTTTGTTGAATGAGAATGGCCGCCCCGCCGTCGCTCAGGTAGCGAGCATTCCCTGTCTGGTGGTCGTCCACGGCGTGCGGGAACGGCACCAGTACGCTGGCCACGCCGGCAGCCGAGATTTCCGCGATGGTCAACGCCCCCGCGCGACAGATGAGCAGATCGGCCTCGGCGTAAGCAGCCGCCATGTCGTCGATGAACGGCACGGCATCCGCCTCGACCCCCGCGCCGCGATAAGCGGCGCGCAACGAGTCAATGTGGGCAGCGCCGGCCTGATGCTTGACCAGCGGGCGCCGCTCGGCCGCGATCATCGTCAGCGCCTTGGGCACCGTGTCATTCAGCGCCTGCGCGCCCAAGCTGCCGCCTACCACCAGAATGCGTAACGGACCTTGACGCGAGGAATAACGTTCGCGAGGCGAAGCGAGAGCCGCGATGTCGGGGCGCACGGGATTGCCCACCACCTCAGCGTTCGGTAATGCGCCGGGAAAAGCCTGCAGAACGCGAGAGGCCAGTTTCGCCAGCACCTTGTTGGTCAGGCCTGCCACCGAGTTCTGCTCGTGCACCACCAGTGGTTTTCTCAACAAAGCGGCCATGATGCCGCCCGGGAAGGCCACATAGCCGCCCATGCCCAGTACGACATCCGGCCTTTCGGAAAAAAGCGCTCTCGATGCCTGCGCGCAAGCGCGCAGCAGTCTGAACGGCATCAGCAGCATGGTCGACAGCCCTTTGCCGCGCAGACCGGCGAACTGCACCGGCGCCATGGGTATGCCGCGCGCCGGGACGAGCCGCCCTTCCATTGCGGCAGGCGAGCCCAGCCAGACAACTCGCCAGCCGCTCGAACGCATATGCTCGGCAACTGCAAGTCCAGGAAAGACATGTCCTCCTGTTCCGCCCGCCATGATCATGAGAGTGCGCTCCATGTCATGTCCTACACCTGCTGCCCACGCATCATCTGGCGGTTTTCCCAGTCGATGCGCAGCAGGATGGCGACGGCCACGCAGTTGGCCAGGATGCCGCTGCCGCCGAAGCTCATGAGCGGCAGCGTGAGGCCCTTGGTGGGCAGCACGCCCATGTTCACGCCCATGTTGATGAAGGACTGCGCGCCGATCCACACCGCGATGCCCTGCGCGGTGAGCGCGGAGAAGGGGCGCTCGAGGTTCACGGCCTGGCGGCCGGCGGCGAAGGCGCGCAGCACCAGCCAGGCGAACAGCACCACCACCAGGGTCACGCCGGCCAGGCCCAGTTCCTCGGCGATCACCGCCAGCAGAAAATCGGTGTGCGCCTCGGGCAGGTACATGAGCTTTTCCACGCTCGCCCCCAGGCCCACGCCCAGGTACTCGCCGCGGCCGAAGGCGATGAGCGCGTGCGAGAGCTGGTAGCCGCGGCCGAAGGGATCGGACCACGGGTCCATGAAGCCGAAAATGCGCTGCATGCGGTAGGGCGAGGTGAACACCAGCAACGCGAAGCCCGCGGCCATCATGACGATGAGGCCGGCGAACCATTTGCCATTCATGCCGCCCAGGAACAGGATGGCCATGGCCACGGAGATGATGACCACGAAGGCGCCGAAGTCGGGCTCGCGCAGCAACAACCACCCCACCAGCAGCATCACGCCCAGCATGGGCAGCAGCCCGCGCTTGAAGCTGTGCATGAGGGCCTGCTTCCTCACCGTGTAGTCGGCGGCGTACAGCACCGCGGCGAGCTTCACGAACTCGGAGGGCTGCAGGTTGAAAAAGCCCAGCCCGATCCAGCGCCGCGCCCCGTTCACTTCCCGGCCGAGGAAGGGCAGGAGCACGGCCACCAGCGCCGCCACGCCGGCGATGCACAGCCAGGGCGCGGCGCGCTGCCAGATGCGCATGGGCACCTGGAACACGCACATGCCGGCCACCAGGCTGATGGCCACGAAAATGAGGTGGCGCACCAGGAAGTAGTTGGCGCGCCCGCCGGTGAAGCGCGAGGCCTCGGCCATGGCGATGGAAGACGAGTACACCATCACCGTGCCGAAGGTGAGCAGCAGCAGCGCCGGCCACAGCAGGCCGGCGTCGTACTCGGCCAGCGGCTTGCGTGCGTCGCCGCCGCGGCGGCGCACCGTTTCTGTTCCGCCGCCGAACCAGCGTGCGGCGGAAAACCATGCGCCCATGCGCCCATGAACGGCACTGAGGGCGCGGCTAAACATGCGCCCTCTCTTTCACCAGCGCGGTGAACACCTCGCCGCGGTGCTTGTAGTCGCGGAACATGTCGAAGCTGGCGCAGGCCGGCGATAGCAGCACGGCATCGCCGGGCTGTGCCTCGGCCGCGGCGGCGCCCACCGCGGCCTGCATGGACGGTGCGCGCAACAGCGGCACACCCGCGCCCGCGGTGGCCTTTTCGATCGCCTTTTCGATCAGCGGCGCGTCGCGGCCGATCAGCACCACGGCGCGCGCCGTGCGCGTCAGCACGTCGGCCAGCGGCGAGAAGTTCTGGCCCTTGCCCTCGCCCCCGGCGATCAGCACCACTTTCGCGCCCGGCGCCAGGGTGCCCGACAGTCCGGCCAGCGCCGCCACGGTCGAGCCCACGTTGGTGCCCTTGGAATCGTCGTAGTAGCGCGCGCCTTTCACCTCGGCCACGAACTCCACCCGGTGCGGCAGGCCGCGGAAGGCGCGCAACGCGCCGAGCAGCGGTTCGAACGGCAGGCCGATGGCGCGGCACAGCGCAAGGGACGCCAGCGCGTTGGCGGCGTTGTGCAGGCCGGCGAGCTGCATTTCGTCGGTGGCAAGCAGCCGCGCGCCGCCCTGGGCCAGCCACAGACGCCCTGCATCCCTGACCAAGCCGAACGCTTCAGCGGAGCTTGGCGCACCCGTGCCGAAGGTCAGCACGCGCCGGCCGGGCAGTGCCATGGCCACGCTGGCGGGGTCGTCGCGATTGAGCACCTGCACACCGCGCCCCTCGAATATCCGCTGCTTGGCCATTCCATACTCGCGCATGGAGCCGTGGCGGTCGAGGTGGTCCTCGGTGAGGTTGAGCATGGCGGCGGCGTCCGCGCCCAGCGAAGAGGTGGACTCGAGCTGGAAGCTGGACAGCTCCAGCACCCAGGCATCGGCGGGCTTGCCGCCGTGGCGTTGTGAGTCCTCGCGCGCCATCAGCGCGTCCAGCACGGCCGGGCTGATGTTGCCCGCCACTTCGCAATCCAGGCCGGCGGCGCGGCATAGGGCGCCGGTGAGCGCGGTCACCGTGGTCTTGCCGTTGGTTCCGGTGATGGCGATGATCTTCGGGCGATTGTGCGTCGGCAGCGTGCGGGCAAACAGCTCCACGTCGCCGACGACCTCCTTGCCGGCGGCGACGGCCTTCGCGACTTGCGGCGTTTCGCGCGGCACGCCGGGGCTGATGGCAATAAGGTCGGCATCGTCGAAGTCCTCGTCGCGCCAGCCGCCGAGGTGCAGTTCCACGTTGGGAACGGCCTGGCGCAGCGCTTCCTGGCCGGGGGGGTTCGGTCGCGAGTCGGCGACGCGCACGCGCGCGCCGTGGCGGGACAGCCACTTCGCCATCGACAGACCCGATTCGCCCAGTCCCACCACCAGCACCCGACTTCCTTTCAGTTCCATGGCCCCGCGCCGCGGCTCACCGCAGCTTCAAGGTCGACAACCCGAACAGCACCAGCATCATGGTGATGATCCAGAAGCGGATCACTACCTGCGATTCCTTCCACCCGCCCAGCTCGTAGTGGTGGTGCAACGGCGCCATGCGGAAAATGCGCTTGCCGCCGCTGGCCTTGAAGTACATGACCTGCACCATCACCGACAGCGTCTCGGCCACGAACACGCCGCCCATGATGAACAGCACGATTTCCTGGCGCGTGATCACCGCCACGGTGCCCAGGGCCGCGCCGATGGCGAGCGCCCCCACGTCGCCCATGAACACTTCGGCCGGGTAGGCGTTGAACCACAGGAAGCCAAGGCCGGCGCCCGCCAGCGCGCCGCAGAACACCGCCAGTTCGCCCGCGCCCGGGATGTAGGGGAACAGCAGGTACTTGGCGTACACGGCGTTGCCCACCACGTAGGCGAAAATGCCCAGCGCGCTGCCCACCAGCACCGAGGGCATGATGGCGAGGCCGTCCAGCCCGTCGGTGAGGTTCACCGCGTTGGACGAGCCCACGATGACGAGGAAGGTGAGCACGATGAAGCCGAACACACCCAGCGGATAGGCGATGTTCTTGAAAAAGGGCAGGATCAGGTCGGCCTTGTTGGGCAGGTCCATCTGGAAGCCGCTGTTCACCCAGGCCATGAACAGGTCCCAGATCTTCTCGGTGCTCTGCGCCGGCACGGCGAAGGCCAGGTACACGGCGGCGACGATGCCGATCAGCGACTGCCAGAAGAACTTGGCGCGCGCCGACAGGCCCTTGGGGTTGCGGTACACCACCTTGCGGTAGTCATCCACCCAGCCCACGGCACCAAAGCCGAAGGTCACCACCAGCACCACCCACACGAAGCGGTTGGAGAGGTCGGACCACAAGAGGGTGGTGATCAGCACGGCGATCAGCACCAGCGCCCCGCCCATGGTGGGCGTGCCGGCCTTGGTGAGATGCGACTGGGGGCCTTCGGCGCGCACTGCCTGGCCGATCTTGTAGGCCGTGAGCTTGCGGATCACCACCGGGCCGGCGATGAGCGAAATGGCCAGCGCGGTGAGGCAGGCCAGGACGGCGCGCAGGGTCAGGTAGGCGAAAACGCCGAATATGCGCGCATGCAGGTCCTGGGCAAGCCACTGGGTCAACGTAAGGAGCATCTAGCCTTCTTCTCCTGTCAGCGCCTGGACAACCCGCTCCATGCGGGTATAGCGCGAGCCCTTGACCAGGAAGGTGGTGCCGAGGCGATCATGTGCGCGCACGGCTGCGAGCAGGCCATCGAAGTTTTCGAAATAACGTGCAGTGCCCTTCATGGCCGATTTGTTCTCGAAGGCCGCCACTGCGTGGCGGCAGAGGTCGCCCGTGGCGAGCAGCGTCGAGATGTTTTGCGCCGCGGCGTGGGCGCCGATCTCGGTGTGAAATCGGGGTCCTGCCTCGCCCACCTCGCCCATTTCGCCCAGCACCAGCACGCGCGGCGCGGGGTTTTGCGCCAGCACGTCGATGGCGGCGCGCACCGAGTCGGGGTTGGCGTTGTAGGTGTCGTCGATCACCGCGGCGCCGTTCGCGCTGGCCTTTTTCTGCAGTCGGCCCTTCACCGGGGCGAAGGCTGCGAGGCCCTTGGCGACCGCGTCGAGGCCCGCGCCCGCGGCCGTGGCGGCGGCCGCGGCGGCAACGGCGTTGCGTACGTTGTGCACGCCGGCCGCGCCCAGGGTGAAGTTCGCTTCGCCCTCGGGAGTGTGCAGCACGATGTCGCTGCCGAAATCGCGGAAACGATAGCTGCCGGTAACGGCGGCTGGGCGCTCAACGCCGAAGTCGCGCACGCCGACGCGGCGCGCGCGCGCCAGTCCTCGCCAATAGTCCGCATGCCCGTCATCGGCATTGACCACGGCCGTCCCGCCCGGAGAAAGCTCCTCGATAAGCGATCCGTGCTCGCGCGCCACTTCCTCCACGCTGGCCATGAACTCCTGGTGCTCGCGCTGCGCGTTGTTGATCAGGCCCACGCCGGGGCGGGCGATGGCGGCCAGCTCGCGCGTCTCGCCGGGGTGGTTCATGCCGATCTCGATGACCGCGGCGCGGTGCCCTGCGCGCAGCCGCAGCAGCGTCAGCGGCAGGCCGATGTCGTTGTTGAAATTGCCGGCCGTGGCCAGGGTGTGCGCGGTGCCGTAGTGCGCGCGCAGGATGGCGGCGATCATTTCCTTCACTGTGGTCTTGCCGTTGGAGCCGGTGACCGCCACCAGCGGAATGGCGAAGCGCCCGCGCCAGTACCCTGCGAGTTGACCCAGGCCCCTGCGCGTGTCGGCCACCACGATGAGGGGCAGCGGCGGACGGGGCAGCGCCGCCGCGGCTTGCTCGTCCACCACGGCGGCGGCCGCACCGCGTTCCGCCACCGCGGCGATGAAATCATGGCCGTCGAAGCGCTCGCCGCGCAGCGCCACGAACAGCTCGCCCGCGCCGATGTTGCGGCTGTCGGTGGACACGGCGCGGAAGGGCGTGTTCTCGCCGCCGTCGGCGGAGCTCACGTGTGCGCTCAGTACACGCGCGCCTAAGGCGCGCGCCGCCTCGGCCACGCTCATCATGGGCGCGGCGTTCGCTTCCGTTGCGGACGACATGCCGGTGCTCACGCCGGACCCCGCCATTGCGCCAGCGCCCCGGCGGCGACCACGCCGTCGGAGAAGGGCAGCTTTTGGTCGCCGATTTCCTGGTAGTCCTCGTGGCCCTTGCCGGCCAGCAGCACCACGTCGCCGGCGCGCGCCTGACTGAGCGCGAGCTGGATGGCGCGCGCACGGTCGGGCTCGGCCTGAGGCTGCACGCCCGGAATGCCGGACAGGATGTCGTCGATAATGGCCTGCGGGTCTTCGCCGCGCGGGTTGTCGCTGGTGAGCACGATGGTGTCGGCGTGGCGCATGGCCACGGCGCCCATGAGCGGGCGCTTGCCGCGGTCGCGGTCGCCGCCGCAGCCGAACACGCATAGCAGCCGGCCGTTGGCGGCGCGCGCCACGTCCTTGAGCGTGACCAGCGTTTTCTCCAGCGCGTCCGGGGTGTGGGCGTAGTCCACCACCACCAGCGGCTGCGCCCCGCCGCCATAGCGCTGCAGCCGGCCCGGCACGGCCGAAAGAAGCGCCAGCGCCCCCGCGGCCTGGCTGAACGGCACGCCCGACACCAGCATGGTGCCCAGCACGCCCAGCAGGTTGGCGATGTTGAAGCGGCCCAGCAGGCGGCTTTCGATGCGCGCGTCGCCCCAGGAGCTTTTCACCGTGAAGGCGATGCCCGCGGACGAGACGGCGATGTCCTGCGCCTCCAGCCAGCACTCCAGCCCGGCGCGCATGGCCACGCCCGTCGAAGCGCTGTAGCCGGTCCGCCTCACGCCCGAACCGGCCAGCAGGCGGCTGATGGTCACGCCCTGCACGTCGTCGAGGTTGAGCACGGCGTGCTTCAGCCCCGGCGTCTCGAACAGCTTGTGCTTGGCGCGCGCGTAGGTTTCCATGTCGCCGTGGTAGTCGAGGTGGTCGCGAGACAGGTTGGTGAACAGCGCCGCGCCGAAGGCCACGCCGTTCACGCGCCCCTGGTCCAGGCCGATGGAGGAGGCCTCCATGGCCACGCCCTGTGCGCCCTGCGCCAGCAGTTCGGCCAGCGAGCGGTGCAGCAGCACCGGATCGGGCGTGGTGTTGGCCACGGGCGCGAGGTTCCACGCCCTGCCCTCATCGCCGCCCGTGGCGCGTCCATCCAGGGGCGGCGGAAAGCCGATACCCAGCGTGCCGATCACCGCGGTGCGCGCGCCACAGGCCGTGCAGGCCTGGGCAATCCACTGCGAGCAGGAGGTCTTGCCGTTGGTGCCGGTCACGCCCATGGTCCACAACTTCTCGGAGGGACGGCCGTAGGCCTCGTGGGCCAGCTCGCCCGCCAGCGCGCGCAGGCCCGGCACGGCGAGGTTGGGCAGCGTCCAGTCCGGATTCCACTCGAAACCCTCGCGCTCCCACAGCACCGCGCCGGCGCCGGCGGCCATGGCGGCAGCGATATGGGCACGGCCGTCCACGCGCGCGCCCGGCCAGGCCAGGAACACGTCGCCGCGCTCCACCCGCCGGCTGTCGGTGGCCAGCCCGTTCACGCGCACGCCCCGCGCGGCGAGTTGTCCGAGCAGTTGCCGGGCCTGGTCGTGCGCCACACTAAATGCTTTCCTGGACTTCCTCGCCGGCGGCGGGAAGCTGGATGGGTTTCATGGGCGCGTCCGGCGACACGCCCAGGGTGCGCAGCGTGCCTTCCATGATTTTCGCGAACACCGGCGCGGCCACCGAGCCGCCGTAGTACTGGCCGTCGCCGGGCTCGTCGATCATCACCGCCACCACCACGCGCGGGTTGGAGACGGGCGCGAAGCCCACGAACGAGGAGATGTACTTGTGCGCGGCGTAGGAGCCGTTTTCCTGCTTGTGCGCGGTGCCGGTCTTGCCGCCCACGCGGTAGCCCATGATCTGGGCGCGCGGCGCCGTGCCCGAGGGTTGCACCACCGATTCCAGCATGGCGCGCAGCGCGCGCGCCGTCTCGGGGGCGATGACGCGCTGGGCCGGCGGTGGCGTGTCCACCTTGAGCAGCGAAACAGGGATGAGGTCGCCGTCGCGGGCGAAAATCGAGTAGGCGCGCGCGAGCTGGATGAGGCTCACCGAGATGCCGTGGCCGTAGGCCATGGTGGCCTGCTCGATGGGCCGCCAGGACTTGTAGGGCCGCAGCTTGCCGGGCGCCTCGCCGGGGAAGCCCAGGTGCGGCTGCGCGCCGAAGCCCGCGGCGCGGAACATGTCCCACATGGCCTCGGGCGCCATGGACAGGGCGATTTTCGCGGCGCCGACGTTGGAGGATTTCTGGATCACCTGCGACACGGTGAGCAGGCCCTCGGCGTGCGCGTCGTGGATGGTGGCGGTGCCGATGGTCAGGCTGCCGGGCGCGGTCTGCACCAGCGTCTCGGGCGTGACCTTGCCCGTGTCCACGGCCAGCGCCACGGTGAAGGGCTTCAACGTGGAGCCCGGCTCGAACATGTCGGTGACGGCGCGGTTGCGCAGGCTCTCGCCCGACAGGCGGGTGCGGTTGTTGGGGTTGTAGGTGGGGTAGTTGGCGAGCGCCAGCAGTTCGCCCGTGTTCACGTCCAGCACCACCACGCCGCCGGCCTTGGCGCGGTGCTCTTCCACCGCGGCCTTGAGCTGGCCGAACACCAGGTTCTGGATGCGCGCATCGAGCGCCAGGGTCAGGTCGCGGCCGTCCTGGGCCACGCGGATGGACTCCATGTCCTCGACGATCTGGCCCATGCGGTCCTTGATGACGCGGCGGCTGCCGGCCTTGCCGGCGAGCTGGTTCTGGAAGGCCAGTTCCACGCCCTCCTGCCCCACGTCATCGGCGCCGGTGAAGCCCAGCATGTGCGCCATCACTTCGCCGCCGGGATAGTAGCGGCGGTACTCGCGATTCTGGAACAGGCCGCGAATGCGCAATTCTGACACGCGGTCGGCGGTCTCGGGCGGAATCTGGCGCTTGATGAACACGAAGTCGCGCGCGGTGTCGCCGATGCGCTTCTGGATTTCCTGCGGCGGCATTTCCAGCAGGGCCGCCAGCTTGTCCAGTTGCGCGCGGTCCATTTTCACTTCTTCGGGGATGGCCCAGATCGACTTCACCGGCGTGGAAATGGCCAGCGCCTCGCCGTGGCGGTCGGTGATGCGGCCGCGCGTGGCGGGAATCTCGATGACGCGGCTGTAGCGCGACTCGCCCTTGGCCTGCAGGAAGTCGTTGTTCAGCCCCTGCAGGAACAGCGCGCGGCCGATGAGCACGCAGAAGGCGCCGAGGAACAGCGCCAGCAGCAGGCGCGAACGCCACACCGGCAGGCGCAGCACCAGCACGGGACTGGCGGCGAATTTCAGGGTCACGGCGTTTTCTTCCCGGCGGCAAGCGTGGGTATGACGGCGGGCGCGGTGGCGGACACGGCGGCGGGCACAACTGTGGGCACCGCGGCGGGCATGACGCCCTTGCCGGCTGCGCCGGATGCGGCGTCGGCCACCTTCACCGGCGCGGGCGCCTGGGGCAGGGACAGGTCGACGATTTCGACCCGCCCCGCCTCGGGAGGCCGCATGCGCAAGGATTGGCGGGCGATGCGCTCGATTCGGGCATGCATGGCCCAGGTGCTCGATTCCAGTTGCAATTGCCCGTATTCGACATCCAATTGCCGCGCGCGTTCCTGCTCCTGCGCGAGTTCGGCGAACAGCTTGCGCGCGTGGTGCTGGGAGGTCACCAGGCCCAGCGCCGACAGCGTGAGCACGGCCAGCAAAATCAGGCAGGTACGCGTCATGCCGCGGCCGCCATCTTCTCGGCCACGCGCAGCACGGCGCTGCGCGAGCGGGGGTTGGCGGCGCACTCGCGCTCGCTGGGGCGCAACGCCTTGCCGATGACGCGCAGGCGCGGCGGCGGCAGGTCGGAAAG
>JADMIO010945817.1_pt1 | contig 21693 bp, 19 predicted proteins | sample 8958161 | NCBI WGS metagenome assembly JADMIO01 (sample SAMN16585339, study PRJNA669376) | soil metagenome | isolation source: Crop rotation soil | place: USA: Cullars Rotation, Alabama | collected 2011
GGTGGCGGCCACGATCTGCAGATACTCGCGATGGGGAAGCCGCTTCTCGAAGACCTCCCCCTCGGGGGACTGCACCACGAGCTTGAAATAGCGAATGCCCCGCGAGCCCGTGATCGCGATCTTGTTGCGCCAGCCCTCGCCGTAATCGGGGAAGACGCAGCGGATGGCGTCGTCGCGCCAGAGATAGCAGCCGAAGGCGTCGAGCGCGCGGCTGATGTTCTCGGTGCGGGTCTCGATCCCCAGCACCGCGGCGACCTGCTCCCCCGCGCGCAGGCTTTCCGGCGACGAATCGCGCTCGGGCATCATCAGGCCGAAGACGCGGCGCGGACCCAGGGCCCTCGCGGCGAGGGCCGCGCAGACGGAGCTGTCGACACCGCCGGACAAACCGACGACGACGCCGCGACGGTGCAGCACCTCGCTCACGATCGTGCGCACGCGCGCGGTGATCGTGTCGATGACTTCCGTCACGTCCAACGCCAGAACGTCCGGTGTCAACACCGAAGGCGACGGCTCCAGAAGAGCCACGTGTTCAGACGGCCAGCTTGCTTCGCACATAGCTATCGATCCCTTCCAAGGTGTCCAGGTTCTCCGGCCGCATCTCGTCATCCCTGACGCTGATGCCGTATGTCTCTTCCAGAAAGGCCACGAGCTCCAGAAAGCCCGTCGAGTCCAGTACCGAGCGTTCGATGAGGGAGACGTTCGCGGGCAGATCCTCCGCCCGGCGCCCCATCATGAAGTTGTCGGCGATGTAGCCCGCGACCTCGCGCTTGATGTCCCGTGTCAGCATCTAGACGCCTCCGTCCCCTTCTCGGTCGCACCGAGAGTCTGTAGTCCCAGCTTCCTGATCTTCCCGTTGTGCGTCTTCGGCAACTCGGCGACGAACTGCACGTGCTTCGGCGCCATGAACGGCTCCAGCTTCGACAGGCAGTGGCGCACCACGTCCTTCTCGGCGTAGCGATAGCCCGGCTCGAGCACGAGGTAGGCGGCCACCGTCTGTCCCAGCACCGCGTCCTCCACACCGACGACGGCGGCCTCCGCGACGCCGGGCAGGTCGTAGAGCGCGTTCTCGACCTCGCGCGGGCTCACCTTCTCGCCGCCCGTCTTGATGACGTCGTCGCTGCGTCCGACGAAGTACAGGTAGCCTTCCTCGTCGGTGCGGAAGATGTCGCCCGTATAGAGAAGCATCTCGCCGTGCGGCCCCGGCCGGAGGCGCTCCGCCGTCTCCCGCGGCCGCTCCCAATAGCCGCGCATCACGTGGCTGCCTCGCACCACGAGCTGGCCGACGCTGCCGTTGGGGAGCCGGCGGCCGTCCTCGTCGACGAGGAAGACCTCCTCGTTCGGCATTCCCGTGCCGACGCTCGTGGGACGAACGTCGAGCTGCTCGGGCGGCAGGAACGTCACCCGCTTGCATTCGGTGAGGCCGTACATGGAAAAGAGCCGGGCCTGCGGGAAGAGCCGGCGCAGCGCGTCGATGTGACGCGTGGCGAGCGCGGCCGCGGCGCTCGTGATGACGCGCAGCGCGGAGAGATCGTGCTGGGCCAACGACTCCAGAGCGACCAGCTTGGCGAACAGGGTCGGCACGCCGGGCAGCACCGTCACGCGCTCGCGAGCCATCGCCTCCACCACCTTGGCCGGGAACGCGAACGACGTCTCCAGCACGACGGAGGCGCCGAACCAGGCGGCCATCAGGAATTGATAGAGGCCGTAACCGAAGGCCAGCGGCAGCACGCCCAGGATCACGTCGTCTTGGCACAGATCCAGGTACGATGAAACGGAGGTGGCCGCGGAGACCATGTTGAGGTGCGTCAACATCACGCCCTTGGGCTCGCCCGTGGAGCCGGAGGTGTACAGGATGGCCGCCAGGTCCTGGTCGATCGTTCCCGGCGGCCTCCCGCGCGGTGGCGGCGTCGGTCCCGCGTCGGGAAACGCGGACACGCGCGGATCGGCATCGCGCGGTACGCCGCCCGCGACCAGTCCCAGCTTCAACGTACGACTCTCGGCCAACACGGGATGGAACACGTCAAAGAGCGCGCCTTCGCTCACGAGGCACGACGGTCGCGCGTCGGCCAGCAGAAACGCCAGCTTCTCGTCGCGCGTCTGGGGATTGATCGGCATGAACACCGCGCCGATCTTGAGGGCCGCGTAGGTCGCGACGACGGCCTCCACCCGGTTGTGCAGGAACAGGGCGACGCGGTCGCCACGGACGACGCCGGCCTGCTGCAGAAGCGCGCCCAGCGAGCTGGCCCAGGCCTCGATCTCGGCGTAGGTGTAGCGCCGGCCCTGATCGACGATGAACGTCCGGCCGGGCTTCTCGGCGGCCGTGCGCTCGAGCGGCTCATGCAACAGCATCGAGTGCCCCCGTGCCCGAGAACGATTCGCCGCGGACGAACATCGCGTCCACCAGCATCGTGGACAGGATCCCCACGAACGCCATGTTGTCGGCGAAGCCGATGGCGCGCCCGGCCCGACACTTCTCGACGAGAGGCGCGACGGCGGCGGGATCGAAGTAGCCGGCATCGGCGAGCCTTCGCGGATGAAGCAGCGCCTCCATGTACTCGGTCCCGGCCGCGCGGCCGAAGAAGCTGCGGCTGTCCGGTGCGCGATAGGGCTGCTTCGTGCGCGTGCGCACGCCTTCGGGAATCCAGCCGATCGCCGCGCGCTTGAGCACGGCCTTCTCGGTGAGCCCGCGCAGCTTCAGGCCGGGCGGCATCCGATTGGCCAGCTCGATGACGCGATGATCCAGGAACGGGAATCGACCCTCGATGCCGTTGGCCATGGCCATCCGGTCGCCCTGCGAGGAGAGCAGGTAGCCCGAGAGCAGCGTGTGGGCCTCCAGGTACTGATCGCGGCAGAGCGGCCGCCAGCCCGCGCTCTCGGCCGGCATCAGCCGTTCCACGGTCTCCGCGAGATCCCAATCGGCGAGCGACTCCCGAAGGCCCGCGCTGAAGAAGCGCCAGGCGCGGCGCGTCGCCGACCAGCGCGGCCAGTGGGCGAAGAAGGGGCGCTGCAGGTGCTCGAGCCCCTGCTCGAAGAACTTGGCGGTGAGGGCGCGCCCGGCGGCCGGCGAATGCGCGAGGTACGGATACAGGCGCCCGAACAGCCGGGGGCGGCGATCGGAGGCCGGCTGGCGCGCGCAGAAGCGCCGGACCTGGGCCTCCTTGAAGAGATCGTATCCGGCGAAGACCTCGTCGGCGCCTTCGCCGCTGAGAACGACCTTGTATCCGGCCTCGCGGATCGCGCCCGACAGCAGCATCAGCGGTGCCGGCGCCGTGCGCACGAGCGCCGTCTCGCTGTGCCAGACCGCGCGCGGGAAGGCGGCCCCGATGTCGGCGGTGCGGCACATCAGCTCCGTGTGCTCGGTGCCCAAATGGTCGACCAGCTCGCGCTGATGTGTCCCTTCGTCGAACTCCTCGTCCTCGAAGCGCAGCGAGAACGTGCGCAACGGCGTCGCCGTGTAGCGCTTGACGAGGGCCGTGATGATCGACGAGTCGAGCCCGCCGCTCAGCAGCGCACCCACGGGAACGTCCGCGCGCAGTTGCAGCCGCACCGAGTCGACGAGCAGCGCGCGCAGCTCCTCCACCCAGTCCGCCGCGGATCGCGCCTCGGCCTCGGGGAACGACCAGTCCCAATAGCGGCGAATGCGCGTGGCGTCGGCCTCGACCGTCATCAGGTGGCCGGGCGCGAGGCTCTCCACACCCTCGAAGAAGGTGGTCGGCGGCAGCGTCGTCCAGAACGTGAACACCTCTCCGACGGCGCGTGGATTCACTTTGCGCGGAATCTCGCTTCCGCGGAAGAGCGCCTTCACTTCCGAGGCGAAGACGAGCTGACCGCCACCGTGCGCGTAGAAGAGGGGGCGAATGCCAACGCGGTCGCGGGCCAGAAGCAGCCGCTGCCGCTTGCGGTCCCAGAGGGCGATCGCGAACTGGCCGTTCAGGTGATGGACGAAGTCGTCGCCGTGCTCTTCGTAGAGATGCGGGATGACCTCGGTGTCCGAGGACGTTTTGAGGACGTGGCCCGCGGCCAGGAGCGATTCGCGCAACTCCAGGTAGTTGAAGATCTCACCGTTGAAGACGACCTGGACGGAGCCGTCCTCGTTGCCCATCGGCTGCGCGCCGCCCGTCGTGTCGATGATGGCCAGGCGTGAGTGACCGAGCGCCGCTCGACCGTCCGTCCACGCGCCGCTGCCATCCGGCCCGCGGTGGGCGAGGGCCTCGATCATGGCGGCCAGCCGCCGCCGGTCGGGCGACTTATCGGAGTCGACGCTCAGGATTCCTGCGATCCCGCACATAGGACACTTTTTCGGACCCCATTGACGAAGCAAGGCAGGTGCCAGCAGCGCGGTGGGCCTGAGGTATCCTGTAAGCGCGCGAATGCGAAAGACCGCGTCTCGCCGCCGGCTCCTGGGAGCCGCGGCACTCTCGCTGACGACCGCGGCCGGTGCGGACGAGCTCAAAGCCCCCCCTCCCCATCGCTTCTGGGACACGACGAACGTCGTGCTGTTCACAGGGGTCGCGGGGAGTCGGGCTTTCGACTATGCCTCCACGCGGCATTTCCGCCGGCGCGGGGCCAACGAGATCCTGCTCAACAACTCGATCGTCGACGACAAGCCGCTGTTCATCGGCATCGAGGCCGCGGGCACCGCGTTGCACATCGGCGTGTGCGCCTGGCTGCACGCGCACGGCCATCACAAGGTCGAGCGCTGGCTCTCCGTCGTCCACATCGGCATCACGACGTTCGGCGCCGTTCGAAACTACGGCCTGAACAGCGACGTCAAACCTCAGTAGTCCGCTCAGGAGAACCGATGTTCCCATTCCTGGTGTCCCTGGTCCTGGTCGCGGGTGTGACGCCGCGCACCTCTTCGGCAGAGACGCGTCTGTTGCGTTTCCCCGACATCTGCAACGATCGGATCGTCTTCACCTACGCGGGCGATCTCTGGACGGTGCCGGCGCAGGGCGGGATCGCCGTGCGCATCACGGCCGGACCGGGGCCGGAGCGCTCCGCCCGCTTCTCGCCGGATTGCGCGCAGATCGCCTTCACCGGCGAGTACAGCGGCGAGGACCAGGTCTATGTCATGCCCGCCGGCGGCGGGGTGCCGAAGCAGCTCACCTACTATCCCGCCCTCGGCCCGCTCCAGCAGCGCTGGGGCTTCGATAATCAGGTCTACGGCTGGACGCCCGACGGCAGCCGCATCCTCTTCCGCTCGTACTACGAGAGCTTCGAGCTGGCCCAGCCGCGGCTCTTCACGGTGGGGAAGGAGGGCGGCCTGCCCGAAGCGCTGCCCATGCCGATCTCCGGTGTCGGCGCCTACTCGCCGGACGGCAAGCGCCTCGTCTACTCGCCGCTGTTTCGCGACTTCCGCACCTGGGACCGCTACCAGGGCGGCTGGGCCAGCGATCTCTACATCCTGGATCCCGCGACCGGCGAGGCGAAGAACATCACGCACCATCCGCGCACCGATCGCGATCCCGTCTGGATCGGGAGCTCGATCTACTTCGTGTCCGACCGCGACGACGTCCTCAATCTCTATCGCTACGACATCGCCACGGACACGACGACGCAGCTCACCAAACATCGCCAGTTCGATGCGCGCTGGGCGAGCGGCGATCGGGCCGGCCACATCGTCTACGAGCTGGGCGGGGCGCTCCACGTCTTCGATACGAAGACGAACGAAGACCGCGCCCTCTCGATCACCGTGCCCACCGATGCGGTTCCGCTGCGGGCGGAGCACCTCTCCGTCGCCGATCGCATCGAACAGGCCGGCCTCGCCCCCCACGGCGAGCGGGCCTTCTTCATCGCCCGCGGCGATCTCTTCACGGTCCCCGTGGAAAACGGCATCACGCGGAACCTGACGCACAGCTCCGACGCTCACGATCGCGAGGCCGCCTGGTCGCCGGACGGCAAGCAGCTGGCGTACGTCTCGGATGCCAGCGGTGAGGATGCCCTCTGGATCCGCGACGCGGACGGCGCCCATCCCAAGGCGCTGACCCACGAGGTGTACGGACGACTCTACCTGCCGCGCTGGGCGCCCGACGGCAAACGCATCGCGTTTTCGGACAAGGAGGGCCGCGTTCTCGTGGTGGAGGTCGCCACGGGAAAGGTCACGGAGATCGCCAACGATCCGCTCGAGCTGCAGCGCGACTACGCGTGGTCGCCCAAGGGTGGGTTCCTCGCCTACACGCTGACCGAAGACGACCAGATGCCGTCCGTCTTCATCTGGAGCGCCGCGAGCGGCAAGAGCGTCCGCGTCACCGATCCGCTGTTCGCCGAGGTCGGCCCTGCGTTCTCACCGGACGGCAAGTTCCTGTACTTCCTGGCCGCGCGCGAGTGGACGCCGCAGCTGAGCGCGATCGAGTTCGAGCCCGCCGCCAACCGCAACGTCGGCATCTTCGCGCTCAGCCTGACGCAGGACGCGGGCAGCCCCTTTCCCGTACAGAACGACGAGCCGGGGGCACCTCCCGCCGACGAGAAGGACAAAGACAAAGACAAGGACAAGCCCAAGGAGAAGAAGAAGGAGAAGGAAGAGAAGGAAGAGAAGGCGGCACCCGAGCGGATCGATTTCGACGGCCTGCCCTCGCGCCTGACCCGCGTTCCCATCGAGCCCGACAACATCCAGAGCCTCGTCGTCACCGAGAAGGCGATCGTCTACACGATCGCCGACGCCGCGTATTACGGCCGCGACGGCCGCTTCAAGCCGCAGGTCCACGTCTTCACGATCAAGGATCGCAAGGACAAGACGCTCGTCGAGAACGTGGACAGCCTCGTCGTTTCCGACGACGGCAAGAAGCTGCTCGCCCAGACCGGCCGCGAGTACAAGGTCTACGACGTGGAGGGCGACGGCAAGGACGCGAAGAGCGTGAGCACGGCCGGGCTCGAGGTGACGCGCGACCCGCGCCAAGAGCTCTCCGAAATCTTCCGGGAGACGTGGCGCCGGTATCGCGACTACTTCTACGCGCCCAACATGCACGGCTACGACTGGAACGGCCTGCGCGCCAAGTACGAGGCGCTCCTGCCCGATGTGGGCGATCGCTCCGATCTCAACTATCTCCTGGGACAGATGGTGGCCGAGCTGTCCACATCGCATTGCTACGTGAGCGACGGCGATCTCAAGTTGCCGAAGAAACCGGACGTCGGTCTGCTCGGTGCGCGGTTCGCCCTCGACAAGGCGGCCGGCCGCTACAAGATCGCGCGCATCATGGAAGGCAGCAACGACGAGGATCGCTATCGCTCGCCGCTGACCGAGGTCGGCATCGACGTCAAGGTCGGCGACTACGTCCTTGCCATCAACGGACAAGAGCTGCGCGGCGACGACAATCCCTATCGGTTGCTGCAGATCGCGGCCGGCCAGCCCGTCGAGCTGCGCGTGAACGACAAGCCGACCGACGCTGGTGCGCGCACGGTGCTCGTGAAGCCCGTGGGCAGCGAGGTTCCGCTCAAGTATCTGGCCTGGGTCGAGCGCAACCTCCGCTACGTCGACGGGGCGAGCGGCGGCAAGGTCGGCTATCTCTATATCCCCGACATGGGCGCCGACGGCATCCGCGAGTTCATCAAGTGGTTCTTCCCCCAGATCCGGAAGCAGGGTCTCATCATCGACGCCCGTGACAACGGCGGTGGCAACGTCTCGCAGATGATCATCGGCCGACTGTCACGGCCGCTCCTGGGCACGGCCTTCGCCCGCGGCTGGGAGACGACCGGCACGTATCCGTACTCGGTCTTCCACGGACACATGGCCGCGCTCATCAGCGAGTCCACGGCCTCCGACGGCGACATCTTCGCCTACATGTTCAAGACCGCGCATCTTGGGCCCACCATCGGCAAGCGCACCTGGGGCGGCGTCGTGGGCATCAACGATTACGGCCCGGTGCTGGATGGCGGGAGCGTCGAGGTCCCGCAGTACGGAACGGCCGACGCGGACGGACACTACGTGATCGAGGGCGAGGGCGTGCATCCCGACATCGAGGTCGAGAACGACGTCGTCTCCGCGATCCACGATCGCGACCCGCAGCTCGAGCGCGGGGTGGCCGAGGTCCTGAAGGCGATCGCCGCCGATCCGATGGTGCTGCCCCGCAAGCCGGCCGACCCCGTGAAGGCGCCGGCCGACATGCGGAAGCCGTAGGGGCTCGTCAAAAGCGCGCGGTGAGGCCGCTCAGGATGTTCACCTTCTCGTCCTGATCGCCGTACAGCCGCTTCACGATCGGGGCTTGGATGCCGAGACGGAAGAACAGGCCGGGGCGGATCTGAAACAGCACTCGCGGGCTGACGTAGAGCACGGAGCCGCCCGTGTTGGGATCGGTCTCGCCGATGGCGGGCTCGTCCTTGTCGGCCCAGCGATAGTTCACCTCCACGACGCCGTTGATGCGCTTGGCCAATCGCTTCTCCCATCCGACGTTGGCCACGACCGCGTCGCCGTAGTGATAGGCGGCGTCGTTGCGCCCGTTCACGCGGCCCACCACGGATCCGAACAGCGACATGTCGTCGCCCGCGCCGACGAGGCGCGAGAACGACAGGCCGGCCTGCGCCCCGAAGGCACCCGTGCCCGGCTGCAGGTGCTCCTCGGCCCGCTCGCCATTCACCTGACGATTGTTCTGTCCCCACCCGGGCCGCAGGCCGACCGTGGCCGACAACCACGAGCCGGGGCCGCCGGAGAGCAGGCGGGCGTGTGCGAGCAACTCGGGATCGGACGGCCCGAACAGCGTGTCGCTGCCCTCGGGGCCGGTGATCGTGCGGCTGGAGAACGGCAGCCGGCCCACGAACGTGAATCGCTGTCCGATGCCGTAGCTGGCCGACAGTGTCAGGCGATTGTCGATCTCTTTCTCGCGTAGCGTCGGATCATCCTCGGCGACCTGATCCTTGGCGTAGCGATCGACGTCGACCCCCACGTGCCACATGTTGGGAACGAAGACCTGCGAGCCGACGAGTGTAAACGTGGGGTCACCGCATCGGCACATGGAGCAGGCGAGCGCGGTGCGCGCCCCGGCGCTGCCCAGAAGAAACACGACGAGAACGAAGAACTTCCGCATGACGACCCTCCGCAAGAAAAAGAGCTGACGCCTCGCGACATGCGAGGCGCGACGGTCAGGCGTGGCGGAGCGTTTTCGGCGGGGGCGATTCGTGACGATCGAAGCCGTCGCGCGGCTGGACATCCGCGATCGACGAGGGGGCGCTCGACGGCAGGATCCCGGAGGCGGTCTCGTCGGGAAGAAGATAGTCGGCGGTCTGCGGCAGATCGAAGCCGTCGCTTCCGTGCAGGCACCGCAGCACCGGGCCCCGCGGTTCGCGCGCCTCGTGGCAGCCGCCGTGAGAGCCGTGCGCGGTCTGGGGCCGACAGCAGCAGGACGAATGCGTGCACGCGCAGGCGTCGACCGCGGCCCGTACGATGGGGAGCGCACTGGGGACCCAGAGCGCACACACCAGCAGTCCTGCGGCCAGACGACGCATTTCTAGCAGTCTGTCAGAACGACAGGCCCATCCGCAAGTAGCTGACGGTCATCCCCTGCTCGGCGAAGCCGTGAGCGACGCCGAGGGTCGCCGTCACGGGAATGGCGTGGCCAATGAAGATGTCGGCGCCCACGGAACCGCCGGCCGCGGTCTTGACGTCGGCCAGCCGCAGCGGCCCGGTGAAGGCATTGGCGGCGTCCGCGAACACCGTCGCGTGCAGGTGTCGCAGGAAGATGGGGAAGGACCAGATGCCGCGCTCGGGGTACCACAGGGGAAATCGGTACTCGGCGTTGGCGTGCACGAACTCTCGGCCCGTAAAGGCATCGTCGGGATAACCGCGGAGAACGGTCTCGTTCGTCCGCACGACGTCGAAGAGCGATCCGCCGGGAAAGCCGCCGACCGCGTACGAACGTCGAAACGTCGGACGGCCGATCGTGGTACCTGCGCCCAATCGCAGGGCCAGGACGTCGCTGTCGCCGCGGATGTGCTGGTAGGCCCGCACGTCCGCCTCGATCTTGGCCAGCGAGACGACGCTGCCCAGCGCGGGGTCCTCCTTGATGCCGGCGATGGTGAGCAGCTGCCCCTGGCTGGGCGAGATGTTGAGCGGCGCCATCTGCACGTCGTGGGCCAGCGACCAGCGCGTCTCGATGCCGCCGAAGTTCAGGGGATCGGCCCCCGACAGCTCTTGCCGGCTGCGGCGCCAGGCGACCGACACGTCGTGCGACCAGCGCGCCGCCCGGGCCAGCGGGAGATCGACGCTGACGAGGACCTTGCGGTCGCGCAGCGCCTCGCTGCGCTGGCCTTCGACGTTGTTGTCGAGCAGCACCAGCAGCTGAGGGCGATAGCGGTCGTAGAGGTAATAGCCGCTGCCCCCCACGCGGCCGGTCTTGTCGCCGCGGTAGATGTCGAGCCCCCAGAGGTGGCGGCCCAGAGGATCGGATCCGCCGGTCGTGGCGCCGAAACGCAGCTCACCCGCGGTACCCGTGGACACGAAGTACGGCGTCCAGTAGCGCGGCAGCAGCGCGGGCAGCGGCGAATAGGACCGGATGTCGGCGGTCGACGGTGAGGGGAGCGTGTGCGCGGCGGGATAGGTATCGACGAAAGGCGGCGCTTCCGGCAACGCGGCCCAGTCGACGTCCATCACGCGCACGTCGTAGCCGGCCGCGTCGTAGTCGGAGAACGCGAGCTGGCGGCCGTCGGGGGCGACGTCGGGACCGAAGGCGCCGCCCGGCACGTTGGTGACGCGCAGCACCGCTCCGTCCTCGAGCCGCCAGGCGTAGACGTTCGACACGCCGTCGCGGTCGGAGCGGAACACGACGAAGCGTCCGTCCGGTGTCCACGCGGGCTCGACGTCGCGCGCGCGATCGTGCATGAGCTCCTGGACGCGGCCGCTCGCGACGTCGACGAGCACGACGTCCAGGAACCCGCCCTCCGTCCAGCGCGCGGCGGCGATGCGCGCGCCGTCGGGTGAGAAGCGCGGATTGCTCCACTGGGTTCCCGCCGTCGACTGCGTCACGTCGCGAAGGTTCCCCCCGCCGGTGTCGAGGAGGGCGAGCTCGCTGCGCCCGGGATAACGCCGCACGACCACGATGCGCGCGCCGTCCGCCGCTACGTCCGGATCCGAGGCGCGCAGGCCGTGCGTGAGGAGGCGCGTGCGGCCGCTGTCGACGTCCACGATGCGCAGGTCGTAGCGGTGCTGATAGAGGCGATAGGGCGCCGCCTCCTCGAAGACGAGCGCCTTGCCGTCGGGCGTCCACGACAGCGCGATGCCGCCGTGGCGGTCCGTGACGCGCCGTTCGCGGCCGTCGGCCAGGGAGAGGACGTGGATCTCGCGGGGGCGGGTCAGCGTCCCGCTGGTGAACGCGAGGCGCGTGCCGTCCGGGCTGAAGCGCGCGCCCATCTGCCGCACGCCACGCGTCGTCAGCGCGCGCGAGACGGTGAGCCCGGCCGCCTGCCGCGGGGCCAGGAAATCCTGCGCGCGGTCCTTCTCCATCTGCTCAAACCGCGGCCACTGCGCGTGGAACGTAGCGCCCGTCACGCGCTGCGCGGTGAGCTCGTCGAGAAAGGGGATGGGCCAGTGCGAGTGCGTGCGCGCGATGCGCGGCAGCGTGTCCTCGCCGTGGGCGTCGCTCAACTGCCGCAGAAACGCCTCTCCGAACAGGTACGCGGTCTGGCCCAGCGGCCACAAGTCGAGCCCGGCCGTGGCCTGGTCCTCGCTGGGGAAGGGCCCCGTCCAGGCCGCCATGCGGCGCACCATCAGCGAATCCGGACTGCGCCCGCGGCCGAAAGAGGTGTTCTGGGTCTCCTCGTAGGTGGCAAGCCCCTCCACGATCCAAGTGGGGGCGTCACCGTTGGGGAACAGGAACGGCGCGCGGCCGAAGACGACGCGGCCCACGCGCACGATACCGCGGCCCTGCTCGAGATGGATGCTGTGCGCGAGCTCGTGGGTCAGCAGCACCTGCAGCCAGTTCTCGAGATTGCCGAACTCGTCGCTGCCGTCGGGGGCGGCCGCCCGCAGTTGGACCATGGGATAAGGCAGCGGGGTCGTGAAGCCGTTCGGATCGTCCTCGTTGTCGGCGAGCACGATCTGCACGCGGCCGATCGTGTACTCGTAGCGCTTCTCGTAGCGGGCCAGGATCTCGTCGGCGAGGGCGGCGGCCTGCCGCGCCATCGCCTCGAGCCCCTGATGGAAATGGATGGTCACGCGCTCGGTCTGCAGGCTGCGGAAGTGATACGACGGCGGAAAGGACGCGGCCAGGAGCGGGCTCGAATGGATCGTCAGGCCGGCCAGGAGGGCCAGCGCGGCAGGGAGTCGGTCCAGGATCCGAGACACGAGCGCCGAGGTTAACATGAAGGCGCCCATGCTTCGGATGCTGCTCCTCACCGCGATCGCCGGTGCGCTTGTCATTGTCGGGGTTTTGGTGTCGGCGTGGCGGCGGGCCAAAAGGTCATGAGCGAGCCGACCGAGGAGCAGCTGAACGTCTACGACGCCGAGGGACGCGTGGTGGGGGTCCGGCGGCGGTCGGAGGCCAAGTCGATGGGCCTCGCGGTGGGTGCGGTGAACGTCCTCATCGTGAACGCGCGCGGCGAGCTGTTGCTGCAGCGCCGTCCCGTCGACAAGGAGAACGGCGGGCGTTGGGACAAGTCGGTGGGCGGTCACGTGGGCGCGGGCGAGGAGTTCGACGACACCGCGCGGCGCGAGTGCGGGGAGGAGCTCTTCGACGACGCGTCCTCGGGGCGCATCCACCTCGTGCCGCCGGCCGCGCTCGCGTCGGTGGGGTGCGCCGACGGTGTCGCCATCGCGCCGCTGGCGCGGCAGCTCAACCTGCGCGACGTCCGCCTGACGCCGCAGGGCACGCTGCGCAACGTGCTGTACCACGTCGCCCTTTACGCGGGCCGCACCGATCTCGATATCGGTGACTTCCGTCCCCAGGCGTCCGAGATCGACGCGCTCGGCTTCTTTGCACCCGCCGCCGTGGACGCCATGCTCGTGCGCGGAGAGCTGGCCCCCAACATGGCCTTCACCTGGCTGGCCGCCGGCTACGCCGTGTTGCGCGCCGTCGCGCGCTGACGCCTTCCTCTACTGTCCGTAGACCTGCAGCTCCCACAGCGAGTATCCGTACGCGGTCGCGCGGGCCGTCCCGTACATCCGCACATAGCGCCCGCTGCCGCTCACCGCGAGATCGTTCGTGCCGCCGGTCCCCGTCGTCGTTTGATAGAGGTTCGCCCAGTTGACCGCGTCGGGCGACGACTGCACCTGGAACGCCTTGCCGTAGGCGGCTTCCCAGGTGAGCACCACGCGGGAGAGCGCATGCGAGGCGCCCAGGTCGACGAAGATCCACTGCGGATCGGCGAAGGTCGAAGACCAGCGCGTGCCCATGTTGCCGTCCACGGCGTTTGCGGCCGCGGTGCCGGCGTTCTCGACGGAGGACGCGGTCACGGTGTGTCCCTGCGACAGCAGCATCGCGGTGGCGCTGGTGGCCGTAGCGGTAGCGGCCGTCGTCGGCGTGGGCGTGGCGCTCGCCGTCGGCGTGAGCGTTGCCGTGGCGCCGCCCGTGCCGTACACCTCGAGCTCCCACAGCGAGTAGCCGTAGGCGCTGGCGCGGGCAGTGCCGTACATCCGCACGTAGCGCCCGCTGCCGGAGAGGCCTGTCCAGTCCTCGATGCCGCCGACACCGGCCGGCACGTCCTTGATCGTCGCCCAGTTGACGCTGTCGCTCGAGGTCTGGATCTGATACGCCTTGCCGTACGCCGCCTCCCAGTTGAGACGCACGCGGGTGATCGACGTGACACTGCCCAGATCGACGAAGATCCACTGGGGATCGGCGAATGCGGACGACCAGCGCGTACCGGCGTTGCCGTCCACGGCGTTTGTCGCGGCCGTCCCTGCGTTCTCGGCCGACGACGCGAAGACGGGCTTGCCGAGCGCCAGATTGCCGCCGGAGACGGCGGTGGGCGTGGCCGTGACGGTGGCGGTGGTGCGGGCGGTTGCGGTGGGCGTCGGCGTCGAGGAGCCGCCGCGGCTGCCCCATACCTCGAATTCCCACAGCGAGTCGCCGTAGGCGCCCGAGCGGGCCGTCGCCCACATGCGGACGTAGCGGCCATTCGTGGAGACCGGGATGACGTCCACACCGCCATCACCGGTGGCGATGTTCACGACCGTCGACCAGTTGGCGTCGTCGTTCGAGACCTGCACCTGATACGCCTTCGCGTAGGCGGCCTCCCAGTTGAGCTTGACGCTCGTGATCGCCGCCACGGCGCCGAGGTCGACGCGGATCCACTGCGGATCGGAGAACCCCGACGACCAGCGCGTGGCCGCGCTACCGTCCACGGCGAGGTTGGGACCGGTGCCAGCGTTCTCCGACGAGGATGCCGTCACCGGCTTGCCAAGCGCCAGGTTCGTATTCGCTCCGCCGTCCGCGTACGTGGCGGTGTAGGTCTGCGCGGTGGCCGGGGGATAGATCGTGTGCGTCTGTCCGCCGCCGTCCGACCAGAAGTTGTAAAGCCAGGTCTCACCATTGATGGCCTGGGGTGACGGGGCGCCCAGCACGCGCGGGACGTTCACGACGCCGTTCGCTGTGTACGGTGTGGTCACGGGGGGGCCGTCGAGCGTCAACTGCAATCCGCTGGGACTGCTGGCGACCGTGAACGTGGTGAGCACGGGCGTCACGTCCCTGTACGTCTGCGCGGTCAGGCCACCCGAATCCCTCACCGTCAGCCACACGCGAAACCAGACGTTGGTCTCCGTGTGGCCGGAGTCGGAGAGCGGCCAGGAGCCGCTCGCGATGCCGGACGTGTCGGGCATACCGGGATGCGTGTGCGTGTCGTGGTGGAAGACGATCGTCCACGTGAAGGCGCTGGGCGTCAGGTTGCCGTCCTCCACGTCGCTGCCCGTTCCCGCGAAGTTGAGGGTCATCCCGCCCGTGTAGGTGGCGCCGGCGGCCGGTGTCGTGATCGTCGCCGTCGGACGGTGGTTGTTGGTGACGGTGAGCGTGGCCGCGTTGCTGGTGGCGGATCCGTAGGTGTTCGTGACGACGCAGCGGAACTGCGCGCCGTTGTCGGCGGCCTGCGCGTTGCTCAGCGTGTAGCTGACCGACGTCGCGCCCGCGATCGCGACGCCGTTCCGCTGCCATTGATAGCTGAAGGGCAAGGTACCGGTGGCGGAGACGCTGAACGTCGCCGATTCGCCGAGGGCGATCGTCGTGCTGCCGGGTTGGCTCGTGATGGTGGGTGGCGTCGCCACGTTGTAGGCGATGCGGCCCACCTTGCCGCTGTTGTGGGACAGATAGTAGAGCGCCGCGTCGGGACCCACGTCGATGTCGACCACGCTGTCGATCGCCGTCGCGAACAGGGAGGTGGTGCCCGTGGCGGGATCGAGTTTGCCCATCCACGAGTTGCAGTAGTCGGCGAAGAAGAACATCCCGACGTAGCTCGTGGGGAACTGCGGCGTCGGCGGATCGTAGAACTCGGCGCCGGTGATGGCACAGCCACCCGCGGTGCCCGCGGCATGCGGGTAGGCGTAGAGCGGCGACTTGTAGGCCGGGTTGGTCGTGGCCCCTTCCGTCGCCGGCCAGCCGTAGTTGGCCCCGGCTTGTCCTGCGTTGACCTCTTCCCATCCGCTGTTGCCGACGTCGTTGATCATGATCGCGCCCGTCGAGCGGCGAATGGCGAACGTGAACGGGTTCCGCAGGCCGAGCGCCCAGATGGCGCGGGCCAGGCCGCTGGTCGAGGAATAGAAAGGATCGTCGGTGGGGATCGTACCGTCGGGATTGAAGCGCAGCAGCTTGCCGAGCGGCGTCGTCATGTCCTGGGCCAGAGCCCCGTTCGCGTTCTCGCCGACCGCGACGTAGAGCTTGCCGTCGTTGCCGAAGTGCAGCGCGCCGCCGTTGTGATTGGCGGCGGTGCTGAGCGGCGGCAGCTCGACGAGGATCAGCTCGCTGCCCGCCGCGGCCACGTCGCCCGCGGCCGTCCAGCGGCTCAACCGATTGTGCGTGCCGTTGGCGGGCGTCGTGTAGTAGACGTACACCCAGCCGTTCGAGGCGAAGTTGGGATCGAGGGTCACGCCCACGAGACCGCGCTCGTTGTTCGAGTCCACCGTCACCGTGAGGAACGGCGTCGCCAGCAGCGTCCCGTTCTTCACGACGCGCAAGGCGCCTGTCTGCTGCGCGATGAACAGCCGCCCGTCGGGTGCCCAGGCCATGGCCGTGGCCGCGGACAGGCCGGTCACGTAGGTGGAGTCGGTGAATCCGGCGTCCTGAATCGTCGCGGCGTCGGCCGGCGCAGTCAGCGCCGCGGCGACGGCCAGGATCAGGGCGGATCGAGCTCTAAACATGTCGCGTGGCTCCAGAGGAAATATCTGTTGTTTGTATGGTGAAAGAACTTTCGTGTCATCACTCAAAACAGCGAGCCAAAGACGGTAGTGACGAACTATTGGTTCATGCTACGCAGCAAGTAGAGACTTCGTGCTATGTCCAAAGGAATGTCATGGCCGGGATAGAATCGAATATATCGGCATGTCAGTGAGTTGGACGACGATTCGGCAGGCTCTGGCCGAGCGTGCGGCCGAACGCGTGGCGCACTGTCGCCATCGCGCCGCCGTCGCCATCCTTCTGCGCGACGGCTCCGCCGGCATCGAGGCGCTCTTCATCCACCGCGCGGAGCATCCGGAGGATCCCTGGTCGGGGCACATGGCATTTCCGGGCGGCCGCGAGGACGAAGGAGAGTCGCCGCTCGAGACGGCCGTGCGCGAGACACAGGAAGAGCTGGGCGTCGACCTGCGCGGTGCCGAGCTGCTGGGCGCCCTCGACGAGCTGCGGCCCGCCCGCCGTCATCCTCTCGATCTCGCGATCGCTCCCTTCGTCTTTCGCGTGAGTACGACTCTCGTCCTCCAGCCGAACCACGAGGTGAGCGCCGTGTGCTGGCTCTCGCTCGACGAGCTGATGAGCGGCCGGCACGTCTCGACCTACGACTACTCGGAAGGCGGCAGCGTGCTGCGCTTCCCGTGCTTCCGGGTGGGCGAGCGCGTGATCTGGGGCCTCACCTACCGGATGTTCGGCGAGCTGGCGTCGCGGCTGCGTCTCGCCCAGGCGGGCGCGCGATGAAAATCGCGCTCACGATCGCCGGCTCCGATTCCGGCGGCGGCGCCGGCATTCAGGCGGATCTGCGCACGTTCGCCGCGCATGGCCTGCACGGGACGAGCGCCGTCACCGCCGTCACCGCGCAGAGCTCGATCGAGGTCGCGTCGTGGACGGCCCTCGATCCGACGCTGGTCGTGAAGCAGATCGAGACGGTGGCCGCGGACATGCCGGTGGCCGCGGTCAAGACCGGCATGCTGGCGACGCTGGACATCGCGCGGGCCGTTGCGGATTGCCTGCGCCGCCTGCGCCTTCCGTTCCTGGTCGTCGATCCCGTTCTCGCGGCGAGCGGCGGCGAGAGCCTGCTCGCGGGCGGCGATCGCCTCGGCGATCTGTTCGCCCTGTTCGAGATCGCGACCGTCGTCACCCCGAATCTGGCCGAGGCGGAAACGCTTCTCGGCCGTCCCGTGCGCGACTTGGCCGAGATGCGCGAGGCGGCACGGGCGCTGGGTCGCCGCGTGCGGACCGCCGTCATCGTGAAGGGCGGGCATCTGGGCGGCGACGCCATCGACGTCTTCTTCGACGGCCAGGAGATCCACGAGCTGCCCGCGCCGCGCATCGACACGCGCCACACGCACGGCACGGGCTGCACGTTCTCCGCCGCCGTCACCGCCGGTCTCGCCCTGGGGCATCCGCTCGCGGAGGCGGTGCGCGAGGCCAAGCAGTACGTCACGGCCGCGCTGCGGGCCGGATATCCCACGGGCCGCGGGCCGGGGACGCTCGGCCTCCCGCGCTCCTGAGCTCGCGGTAGACTGAGCGGTACAACAAGCATGCGTTCCGGCGCCTTTTTCTCGCTGGGTCCCTGGCCGACCGCGGGCGTCTGTGTGGCCGCAGTCGCCGCCGTGGGGCTCGTCGACGCGCTGACCGGATTCGCGCTGGCCTTCTCGATCCTGTATCTCGGGCCGGCGACGCTGGCCACCTGGCGCGTGGGGCGGGCCATGGGTCTCGCCATCTCGATTCTCTCCGTCCTGTCGTGGAGCCTCGCCGACATGTACGGAGCGCACGCCGCGGCGAGCTGGGTCGTCTGGTGGAACGCCAGCCTGCGTCTGTGCGTTCTCCTCGTCCTGTGCCTCAGCCTGGATGCCGTGCGCCGAGCCCTCGACTCCGCGCGCACCGACCATCTCACCCAGCTGCCCAACAGCCGATCGTTCGAGGCCGCGGCCGGTCGCGAGATCGATCGGGCGCGCCGCTATCGGCGTCCGTTCACGATCGCGTACCTGGACGTGGACGGCTTCAAGGAGGTCAACGACCGGCAGGGTCACACGAGCGGCGACGACCTGCTGCGGCTCATCGCGGGCACGCTGCGCGCCTCCGTCCGTCGCACCGACGTCGCCGCGCGCCTGGGCGGCGACGAGTTCGCGATCCTGCTGCCCGAGACCGACGTCGATCCCGGCAAGCAGGTGGCCAAGAAGGTGCACGAGGCCCTGTCGGCGTCGGTGGCGGCTTCGCGCTGGCACGTCACGTTCAGCATGGGCGTCGTCACCTTCACGCGGCCGCCGCGCGCGGTGGAGCACGCGCTGCACGTGGCCGACACCGTCATGTACAACGTCAAGCACCAGGGCCGGAACCGCATCCTCTATATGACGTCGACGGGCGAGGCCGCGTGAGCGTCATCGCGCGGCTGGTGCGAACGCCCATCGATCTCCCTGCCCTCGGGGCACCCGATCCGCGCGACGGTGCCGTGTGTCTCTTCGTGGGTGTCGTGCGCAACGAGAACGCGGGCCGCGCCGTGGCGCGACTGGAGTACGAGGCCTACGAGGAGATGGCCCTGCCCCTCATGGAGGAGATCGCCCGCGAGACCCTCGCGCAGTTTCCCGTCACGCGTGTAGAGCTCGTGCATCGGCTGGGGTCCCTGGCCATCGGCGAGCCCAGCGTCGCCGTCGCCGTGACGTCGCCGCATCGCGCGGAGGCGTTCGCCGCCTGTCGCTACGCCATCGATGAGCTGAAGAAGCGCGTGCCCATCTGGAAGAAGGAGCTGTACACGGACGGCTCCCAGTGGCTGGAGAACGCCAAGACGACCGCCGATTAACCGCCGACCTGGAACATCGCGCGCGAGCGGATCGACAACCCCTCGGCGAGCTGATGGCCGACGGGCTTGGCCAGAACGGCGGCCTTCAAGATGCGCGCGATCTCGTCCTCGTCGCCGCTCGTGCGGAGGATATGGCGCAGATCGCGCTGGTCCTCGCGCAAGAGACAAAGATGGAGCTTCCCGTCCGCGGTCAGTCGCATGCGGTTGCAGGCGCCGCAGTACGGCTCGCTCGACGGGCTGATGAAGCCGATGACGCCCGAGGCGCCATCGGCGAAACGGAAGTTGCGGGCCTCGTCGGACGCCCGCGTGGGGGCGAGCGGCTCCAGCGGACCCAGGGCGTCTTCGATGCGGGTCCGCGTCTCGCGCGACGTCACGAGCGCGGTGCGGGCGACCTGGGCGGCCTCGTCGGTGCCCAGCGGCATCGTCTCGATGAAGCGCACGTGCCAGCCGTCCGTGCGGGCCCGGCGCGCGATCTCGACCACGTCCAGGTCGTTGTAGCCGCGCGTCACCACGCAGTTGATCTTGATCGGCAGCAGGCCGGCGTCGGCTGCGGCCGCGATGCCGGCCTCGATCTCCGCCAGCGTGCCCAGGCGCATGAGCCGCGGCAGCCGCTCGGGATCGAGCGTGTCCACGTGGATGTTGACGCGCCGCAGCCCGGCCTCGCGAAGCGGACGCGCGAGCGCCGGGAGGCGCACGCCGTTGGTCGTCATGGCGATCTCTTCCGGGCCGAGCGCCTTCAGCCGTTCCACGATCTCCACGATCTCCGGCCGCAGGGTGGGCTCGCCGCCCGTCAGTCGAAAGCGCCGGAAGCCGACGCGAAGCGCCACCCGGGCCACCGACTCGATCTCTCGCGGTGTGAGCAGCTCGGGGGCGGGCAGGAACTTGACGTGCATCGGCATGCAATACACGCAGCGCAGATTGCACTGGTCGGTGACGGAGATCCGAAGGTAGTCGATCTCGCGACCGAAAGAATCAACGGGCACGGCAGAACCTCGCCACAGGGCAGTTTACCGCAGGCCGGCGGCGGTTATCCGAAGAGGCGATGCAGCACGACGGCCGCCGCGACGAGCAGCGCGCCCAGCGCGGCGACGATCAGGACCCCGACGATCAACTGGCCGAGAAGCCCGAGCCCGGTCGGCAGCGGGGACTCACCGTCGTCGTCTTCATCGATGGCGTCGAAATCAGGAACGACGTCGTCCGGAACGTCGTCGTCGTGCCCGTTATCCACCGCTGACCGGTGGGATGAACGCGATCTCATCGCCGTCGGCGAGCGCGTCCTTCCAGCCTGCGTAGCGCCGATTGACGGCCACCGTGAGACTGGCCCGCCGCGGCGCCAGCCTCGGATGTCGCGCGACGAGATCGCGCCAGGCGTCCTCCGCGGAAGCGGCTGCCGGCAGGTCGAGCGCCACGCGCTCGGTCCCCACGTCTTCCCGCAGCATGGCGAACAGACGAACGGAGACCCGCATCAGACGTGCGGGGTCAGGCGATAGCCGGCCCCGCGCACCGTGTGCAGATATTTCGGAAAGCGCGGATCGGGCTCGATGTAACGGCGCAGGCGCAGGATGAAGTTGTCGACCGAGCGCGTCTCCGAGTCGGGGCTCACGTTCCACACCTTTTCCAGGAGCTCGGCCTTCGAGATGACGCGGCCGGCGTTCTGCACCAGGTGCTTGAGCAGCATGGCCTCGAGCAGTGTCAGGCGAATCTTGCGGCCGTGGGAGGTTAGCTCGAAGCTGCGGAAGTCGACGTCGCTGTCGCCGATGCGGGCGGAGTCGAGATCGCCGCTGCTGCGCGTCCAGTCGCGGCGGCGGAGCAGGCCCTTGATGCGGGCCAGCAGCACGGCGAGGTCGAAAGGCTTGGAGAGGTAGTCGTCGGCCCCCGCCTCCAGGCCGCGCACGACGTCGTCGGGCATGCCCTTGGCGGTGAGCATGAGGATCGGCGTGAAGTTGCCGGCGTCGCGGGCGCGCCGGGCGACCTCGAGCCCATCGACGCCGGGGAGCATGATGTCCAGGATCACGAGATCGAACGTGTCCCCGTCGTGCGGCGCGGTGAGCGAATCCACCGCGGCCGCGCCGTCGGTGAGGACGGTGGCCTCGAAGCCCTCTGCCTCCACGTTGAACTTGATGCCGGCCGCGAGGTGCTGCTCGTCTTCGACGATCAGGATGTTAGCCATGTTGTCGTGCGGTCTCCTGCGGAGCGACGGCGCCCGCCGCCTCGGGCATGGCCGGCAGCGTGACGGTGAAGGTGGCGCCCCGATCGGGGCCGGCGCTGTCGGCGACCACGTTCCCCTGGTGCCCGGCCACCACCGAGCGGACGATGAACAGACCGAGCCCCGTGCCCGTGCGGCTGCGACGCACCTCCGAGCCGATGCGGTAGAAGCGGTTGAAAATGAAGCGCAGGTGCCCGCGGCCGATGCCGATCCCCTGATCGCGGACGCGCAGCCGCACTCGGCCGTGCTCGTCGCGACCGAGATCGACGAGCACGTCCACCTTCTGCTCTTTCGAGTATTTGACGGCGTTGTCGAGCAGGTTGAGCACGGCCGTCTTTCCAGCACAGTGGGATCCGAAGCTTGGAATTCACGTGACTTGAAGTCGCGGC